>Ga0129308_1000296_pt1 | contig 84447 bp, 77 predicted proteins | sample L827metagenome_FD_94440 | JGI IMG/M metagenome (GOLD analysis project Ga0129308, IMG submission 94440) | Ring-tailed lemur group fecal microbial communities from Wisconsin, USA - L827 metagenome | ecosystem: Host-associated > Mammals > Digestive system > Large intestine > Fecal | place: USA...
CGTCCGCTCGGCAAAATTGTCCGCAAAATATTCAAGGTATGACAGCTTATGGGTATTTACGCCCGTAGTACGCAGGGAAAGCGCATTTGTGCAGACTTCACCTCCGCCCGAGCAGGTGTATTCAATGGAAAGCAGACCGATGTCAGCGGTGCATGAGATACCCAATGCTCTTGCGACCTTGTTCATGGACGCGCGGACGCGCCATGCAGCCGTTCCCGAGGAAAGCATAAGCAGTCCCACGCGTCCAACTAAAAATGCCTTTTCTTTCAAAGACGCTTCTGCTATCGGAGAAGTACTTTCGCTGTCGATTATCTCGTACCAGTTAATATCCATATGCTGTTTTCTGAAATTGCTCATAGACTGCTCCTATATATAGACTTTCAACATAGAATAGATCACCGAACGGAGATTATTCTTCCAGTCCGAAAATTCCCGTACATCTGTTGGGTCGGGGATATTTCCGCTGTTAAGAGCTTCGTAGACCCTTATTCCGGCAGGACACGCCGTTATATCGGTACACGCAGACTTCTTATGTTCTTTTAAACCTGTTGCTGCGGCGATAACCGATATTTTGGGAGGCTCTCCGTCAATGTCGGTAATTCTTTTTTCTTTGTCGGACATCGGAACTTCCGTAATTTCAAGTCCCATGAACGGTGGGAGAAGTATTTCGGCTTCTTCGGGCTTTGCATAAAAATCAAGCGTTTCCGCAGCGTTTATGCAATGGCTGCCCTCGGGAAGTCTGAACCGCATGAGAGCTATCCCTCTGCGGTCACGGTATGAATCGAGAAATCCTGCCGTCGATGTGGAGGTCATGGAGATCGTTTCCCCGAAACGGCGGCACAATTCAAAATCAGCCGCTCTTTCCACACGGAAAACGTTATATTCCTTTTGCAATTGAGACTTGCCGAAAGCGGAAAAAAGTCCCTCCAAAAAGCTCAGAAGCCGAGGTATATCGGAAATAACCGCAGGATTCAGCCGTTTTCCCTCGGCGGCTCTTGCTGATTCCGAAAATATATCGGGAAAAAACAGTGAATTGATAGTTACATAAGCCTTGGGGTCGCCGTAAAACGGATCGTTTCCCGAAACGTCGCCGATATAGAATCTCAGGGACTTCTCCTCTGATCTGTTTAAAATACTCATTTCTCAGCTGCTGCCTCTCATTCTGAAACGTTTGTTAAGGTAGCCGCTTTCAAACTCGTCCACCGGCATAGGCTGAGCGAAATAGTAACCCTGATAGACGTCGCAGCCGTATTCCGCGAGAAACTTTACCTGCTCGATAGTTTCCACGCCCTCGGTAATGACCTCCATTTTCAGCGACTTCGCGAGTGAAATTATCATTTTAAGAATAGTTCTGCTTTTCTCCTGATTCCGAGTTTTCTGGAGGAATCCCATATCTATCTTCAGCACGTCGGCGTCAAGGTCTTTCAGCATATTCAGCGACGAATAGCCGCTGCCGAAATCGTCTATTTCCACAATAAAGCCATGCTTGCGCAGTTTGGCAATAAGTCGGAGGTGGTTTTCGGGATTATCCATGATAGCTGTTTCTGTGACTTCAAGATGAAGTCTTTTCGGCGCTATATCGTACTTCTTCACAAGCGACGTAATTACCTCGAACACGTCAAGAAGATAGAAGTCCTTCTGAGAAATATTAACTGACAGATAGCTCTTTTTAAGACCCATTTCCGTCCAGCGTTTCAGCTGTACGCAGGCAAGCTCCCACATATATTTGTCAAGACGGCTGATAAGACCCGTCTGCTCCAATATTTTTATGAACTTGTCGGGACGTATCATTCCTTCTTCGGGATGAAGCCAGCGGACAAGCGTTTCTCCGCCTCTGATACTTCCGTCGGCGGCGATCTGAGGCTGGATATACGGGCGGAAATGCCCATTTGCAATAGACGTTTCAAATTCGCTGATAATGCGGTGATCGCCGATAAAGTTCTCTCTCAGCTCGCTCTGATAATAGGCAACACGGCTTCGGAAGCTGTCCTTTATCGTGCGGATAGCAAGATTGGCGCGGTCGCACATGACCGAAACTCGGATATTTCGGTCTGTGACCTCGTATACGCCGATATGGATATGCGTTTTGAAGGACGCATTTTCAATAAAGGAATCAGCCGAAGAATAGCATCTGAGAAGCTTTTCCTCGGAATAACGGTTCTTCGGAATGCACAGGGCGAAGCGGTCGCCTGTAAGTCTGCCGTAGATACAGTAGTTTCCGCCGAATTTCATCGTTATCTCGGCAATTTTTTTCAGCAGTCTGTCGCCCTCGTCAACGCCGAAAACGTCGTTTACGATTTTGAAGTTTTTAACGTCCGTAACGATGATATTATATTTTTCCGCAGGATTATCTTTAAGAAGCTTTTCCACCAGTTCAAAGAAGTATTCCTTATTGTAAAGCCCCGTAAGCTTATCGTGGGTAGCGCGGTAGTTTTCGGCGTTGAATTTAACGACCTCCTCCGTTCTGTCGTGAACAAGGAAAAAGCACCCTAAGTATTTTGCGTAACTGTCGTAAATACGTCTGTACTCGATCGTATAGTAGCGTTTTTCGCCTGAAATTCGCCGTGTTGTTTCCCATATATGGACAGACGTTTCAACGTCAACATCGTCTCTTTTCCAGCGTCTGACCTGTTCCTCAAGCGTCTGAACGTCTATATCCGCCTCGCAGAAATCCTTTGCAGCCTTGTTAGCTTGAACTATCCTGCCGTCAATATCAATGCAGATCATACCGTCCTTCATATTTGCAACAGTAAAGAACATAAGCCGTTCCATGAGACCTCTCGGGACGTAAAGCAGGGAATAATAGAAAATTATAAATCCCTCTACGGAATAAAGTGCAATTGAATAATCGAAACGCAGTTTCAGGTAGATATGAAGCATACTTATGGCAACGAGCGCTAAAAGAGTCAGGAACACCGAACTGTACTTTATAGCGTATGCCTTCGGAGCGGTAAGCATTCTGTGCAGCAGCATTATAAGCACAGCGGTCATCATGGATACAACAAAACCCGAATGGATACAATATAGCAGACCGTAGTCGCAAACTCTGAACAAGCTTTTCCCGAAGCCTGCGTTGAAATTTTCCACTTTAAACGAGAACTTCAAGAATACATTCAGGAGCATAAACAGGCTGTCAACGCCTGCAATTATGAAAACAGGCAGCCTTATCCTGCCGAGACCGCCGGAATGTCCCAGATAGTGACGAGCGAACGACAGCAGAGACATAACGGTAAGCGTCTCGAAAATATTGTAGATCCCAAAAACAAACAAAGCCGAAGTTTCGCTGGGCATGAGCATTGCGGCTGCATTGGCTGCCGTAACGACTGCGGCGCAGGACAAAGCTCGCCTGACATAATGCTCCAACGGGTTGTCTTTCAGCTTAACAATGCCGTATGCCGTACAGCATGCCAAAAAAAGCGATCCTGCAAACATAGTTCCTATCATGAGCCAGATCATTAAACATCATCCTAAATTCAGCCGAAGTTCCTCAACTAACGGAAAGAAGCAACAGACGGAATCCTTCAACTGACATAATTTTCCACTTTGATTGTACCACATTTTCACAGTTTTGTCAATAAGCGAACACATTTTTAATATATATTATCTGTTATTTTATTAAATATTATGCGGCGAGTATAGTAAGCCGAAGATGAGAAATGCCGCTATCGCTGCCGTGACGGTTATCCTCAGAGTTGTGTATATCTTTCGCAGCAAAGGCTCGTTTGCCGCGCCCTCCGCAAGCATATCGAGAGCAGCGCCGCCATCGAGAAAGCTGTACGGCAAAAGGTTGAAAAGTCCCTCCGCAAGGCTGAATAACGCAAGATACCCTGTATTTCCTGATAAAATAAGTATAAGAAAGGTCAGCAGGTTCGCCGCAGGACCGCTGAGCTGCACGAGTATTCCGGCTTTTAGGGAACGTGGCGGAGAAGCGGTCATTTTTATACCTGTCCAGCTGAAATCAATTCGGTGTACCTCTCCGCCTGTCAGACGTACAGCTATGATATGCCCTGCTTCATGTATAAGACATGCGATGTAAAACCCAAGTATAAGGCGGCTTTCTCTGAACATGAACATCAGCGCATTAAAAAGCAGAAATGAAAATTTTACGTTTATTTTCGGCATAATTCACTGATAAATTCGATAAGCGTATTTATGGGATTCTCAAAAAGCGGCTTTTCGGATACGGAAAGGCTTTTCACCATGTTGAAAAGGTCGCCTGCCATGTCGGGCTTCCAAACGTTAAGAAGGACGATACCGATCGAAAATATCAGGCAGACTGCCGCCTGAACTGCGGCGGTATCTTCAAGCCTTCCCTCTTTTTTTCTTCGGAAGTTTTCTTCTCTCAGCTCCTCTGTACTGTCCTCGGGAGGGAGTTCCTCCGATACTGCGTTTTCTTCAATAATATTAACAATTTCTTCGTTCATAATATCCTCCTAATTATCTGCTTGTGAATAGTATGTGAAAATCTCTGAAATTAGACCAAAAAATAACAGAATCCACAATATTTTATCAGCAATTCGCTGTCTTGACATAAAGTGCCGTTCATGGTACAATATAAATTAGCATATTATTTATATGTAAGAGTTTTCATGATCTCTTGCTTGAAATCATGTCGGACTTTGCCGCAGCATTAAAAACCACTCGACTCATATCGTGAAAAGAATAATGCTGCCGCCTTGACAACTGGAGGGATTTTTCTTTGAAAAAAATTAGCAGACTATTTCTACTCACAGCCGCCGTATCCGCCGCACTGACAGGCTGCTCCAAAGCGAGAGCGGATTCTTCGGGAAATACGATATTCAAAAAAACCGACCCCGAAAGCGTTTCTTTCGGCTGGCAGGACGCTTACGAAAGCAAGCTGACGGAATTTAAAGGTTCAGAGCTTTTTTCCGATAATTCGGCGTTTGATATTTTCGATATAACGGGCGACGGTTCTCCCGAGCTTATTATTTCCCCCGATTCCGAATCAACGGCAAAATGCACTGTTTACACCTATGACAACGAGGAGCTTTCGGAGATAGGCGAAACGGGCTTCTGCGGAATTGTCTCCTATTGTCCCGAAAACAATATGATGAAAAACGAATATCAGGGAAGCGGCTTTGTGATCGGCAATATTATTTCCTACCTCAACGGAGCGTTCGATACTGTCCTGACATACAGCGACAATATGGATTCAGCCTCTTTGGGCGCGGAAATTTATCACGAAATAAACGGCGAAGATGCGTCCCTGCCAGAATACGAGGCGGCTCTTGCGCCCTATGCGGAGTTGAAATGTCTCGATGCAGGCAGACGCTATACTTTCGGAGACAGCGTTATTAAATATGCTCTGCGCTGTTCGGAAAGCTGGCAGGCGGTAATAAGTCCCGAACAGAAATCCCTTTGCACGGATAAGCTTACCGAGGTCATGCAGCTTACCGCGGAGGACGGAACAGACCCTGCTTTTGACCTTTGCGACCTGAACGGCGATAAAGTTCCCGAGCTGATAATTTCAGACGGCTCAAATCCCGAAGCCGAATGCTCGGTGTATTATTTTTCGGACGGCAATCTTGTTGAGATGGACGGTAAGTACGGCGCGTCAGGCGTTATGAGCTTCGACACAAAAAACTATGTTTTCTTTGCAGACAAAGAAGACGGAAAGAAATACTGGAGCATCGCAAATACCTCTTTCTCGTCTAATGACTACGTTGAATCCGACAGCATCGCATTGGTTGGAAGAAAGCATCTTTTGAACGAAAACAGCGTATTAGCTGTATTTAACTGATATGGCTAAATCAAGATATATTTACGTTTGCAGTCAATGCGGCGGCGAAAGTCCTAAGTGGAACGGCAAATGTCCCTCCTGCGGAGCGTGGAACACTTTGGAGGAGGAGCTTTCCGAAGCTTCCTCCGCAGCGTCCACCTCGCGTTCGATACCCGACCTTTCCGACAGCATTCTTGAACTTGAAGATATAGGCGCAGACATGGACGTCCGTTACGATACGGGCATAGGAGAGCTTAACCGAGTTCTAGGCGGCGGACTTGTCAAAGGTTCTCTTGTGCTTTTGGGCGGAGAACCCGGCATAGGAAAAAGTACGCTGCTTTTGCAGATATGCCAATTTTTAGGGGAGGAGCATTCCGTGCTGTACGTTTCGGGCGAGGAGTCCGCAAGGCAGCTAAAGCTCCGAGCCGACCGTCTTGGCGTTGATACGGAAAACCTCTATATCCTTACTGCCACCGACGCCGAAGCTATTGCGGAAACAATTACTTCATGCTCCCCCGATATTGCCGTTATCGACTCGGTACAGACCATGAGCATTTCCCGTATATCGTCAAGTCCGGGAAGTCTTACGCAGGTGAGGGAATGCTCGAACCTGTTTATGCACACCGCAAAAAAACAGGAGATACCCATAATTATAGTGGGTCACGTCAATAAGGACGGAGCGATCGCGGGTCCTAAAGTCATGGAGCATATCGTGGACGCCGTTCTGTATTTCGAGGGCGAGCGTCATCAGAGCTATCGTCTGCTCCGTGCGGTAAAAAACCGTTTCGGCTCTACAAATGAAATAGGCGTTTTTGAAATGCTGGACAAGGGTCTTGCGGAGGTGGAAAATCCCTCGATGACGCTTCTTTCGGGCAGACCGAGGAACGTTTCGGGAAATTGCGTCGCTTGTGTAATGGAGGGCAGCCGTCCCATACTTGCGGAGGTTCAGGCGCTTGCAGCGAAAACGAGTTATTCCGCCCCCCGAAGAATGGCTACAGGCTTTGATTTCAACAGACTGAGCATACTTATTGCCGTTCTTGAAAAGCGGCTGGGGATATTTATGGGCGGTCTTGATATTTATCTGAACATAGTGGGAGGTTTTCGCCTTGATGAGCCTGCCGCCGATCTTCCCGTTGCAATGGCTCTGTATTCGGGCATAATGGACAAGCCTATAGACGATGAACTGCTGTCATTCGGCGAAATAGGTCTCGGCGGCGAGTTGAGATCGGTCTCTCACGTATCTCATAGAATACGGGAGGCTGAACGAATGGGCTTCACAAAGGTAATAATTCCACGGCAGAACGCCTCCTCGATAGATCAGAAAGACTACAGTATAGAAATAATACCCGCCTCTACGCTGAAACAGGCGTTCGGGGCGATTTAAGGAGAAGAACATGAAAAAACAAATTACGGCAGTAATAGCATCCGCACTTGCTCTTATGCTTTGGGGCTGCGGCGAAAAAGAAAGCTCCTCGTCATCGGGCGAAGTAAGTCAGATCGCAACTGAGGCTCTGAGTGACACGCCTGTTGCCGCAGAGGTAGTTCAGCCGTTTGCGGACTATTTTGACGGCTTCAACAACAACGATCCCGACAAAGTAATTGCGTCAATAACGCCGCAGGTATTCATAGACGGGCTTAAAGATGCGGAAAAATACGACGAACTGCGTACACAGACAGAGGGCGACATTACGACTACAATGGATTACTGGAAGGAGACTTACGGCGACGATCCCAAAGCTACCTATATGGAGGAGGTCAGCAACCGTCCTCTTACGGAGCAGCAGTTGTTCTTTGCGGAGCTTTGCTATAAATATACCTATTATGATATAAAGGTCGATCTTGAAATTGAAGAAGGCTACGAGGTCACATTCAAGTACAAGACGGAGGGAAAAACCGATTCTGCCGAGGGTGAGGAAACGGCTTGCTTTGTAAAGGTCAAGGGCGACGGCTGGAAAATGATAGCTACTCATGCCGGAGCTTTGAATCAGTACAAGGACGCCGAAGACCCTTATAAATCTTAAAAAATATTTGTTAATAAAATTTCACAAGGCACGATCAGGGTCGTGCCTTATTTGTTCATAAGGGAGGAGAGGTTTATGGCTGCATATGTGGAATTTAAAAACGTTAAAAAAATATACAAGATGGGCGAAACACAGATAAATGCGCTTAACGGCGTTGATTTTGAAATAAACAAGGGCGAATTTTGCGTTATCGTGGGAGCGTCGGGCGCAGGAAAAACCACTATTCTGAATATTCTCGGCGGAATGGATACCCTCACAAGCGGAAGCGCCGTACTGGACGGTACGGATATTTCCAAGATGACCAAAAGGCAGCTTACCGCATATCGTCGATACGACGTAGGGTTTGTGTTTCAGTTCTATAACCTTGTGCAGAATCTTACCGCCCTTGAAAACGTTGAATTGGCGGCGCAGATATGCCGCGATCCGCTTAACGCCGCCGATGTTTTGGAACAGGTGGGACTTTCCGAACGAATGAAGAATTTTCCTGCTCAGCTTTCGGGCGGCGAACAGCAGCGAGTGGCTATAGCGCGAGCCTTGGCGAAAAATCCAAAGCTTCTGCTTTGCGATGAACCAACGGGAGCTTTGGATTACAATACGGGCAAGGCGGTTTTGAAGCTCTTGCAGGACACCTGCCGCAAAACAGGCATGACCGTTGTAGTTATAACCCATAACTCCGCGCTTTCCGCTATGGCTGACAGGATAATCACCGTAAAAAGCGGAAAAGTCTCGGACATGAGATTGAACGGCAGTATAACCGACGTTGCCGACATCGAGTGGTGACAGCTATGGGTCGTTCTATGAGAAAAACCGCCCTGCGTGAGATAAAGCATACGTTCGGGCGGTTCACAGCCATACTTGCCATAATTGCCCTCGGGGTGGGATTTTTTGCGGGAGTTCGCGATACCACGCCTGCTATGGTCAATATGATGGATAAATTTTTAAATGAAAATCAGTTTTACGATTACCGATTAGTCTCAACTTTGGGCTGGGATAATGACAGCGTTGAAGAATTTGCACAGCAGCCCGATGTCCGTTATGCAGAGGGCAGTATCAGTTTTGACGTGCTTTTCAAAAAGGGAAACCGTGAATTTGTCATGAAAACCCATATGCTGCCCCGTAATATCAACGATCTGCTGTTGGTTGAGGGAGATTTGCCGACAAAAGAAAACGAATGCGCCGCAGAAAACGACAGAGGACTGAAAATCGGCGACAAGATACAGGTTCACGGCGAAAACAGCAAAAACGTCATAGATACTCTCGGTGAAACGGTCTATACCGTTACTGCGCTTGTTGAGTCTTCATTTTATATCAATCACGAAAGAGGTACTACCTCAGTCGGTGACGGCACAGTTTCGGGATTTGTGTATCTTCCCGAGGCGGCGTTCGATACGGACAGCTATACCGAGATATTCATCAGATTCGACCACGATAAGCTTATATATTCGGACGATTACGACAGCTTTATCGAGGGAAAAAAAGCGGAATGGGAACGCTTGTCGGAGGAGACTGCAAATAAGCGTTACGACGACGTTATCGCCGAGGCGGAAGCGGAGCTTTCCGACGGTAAAGACGAGCTTGATAAAAAACGCGCCGAAGGAAAGCAGGAGCTTGAGGATGCTCAGAAAGAACTTGACGAGTCCGAAAAAAAGCTTAATGAAGCCAAATCAGACCTTGATTCCGCCAAAAAGGAGCTTGACGAGGGCGAAAAGGAATTGAACGCCTCGAAAAAGAAAATAGACGACGGAAAAAAAGAGCTTGAAAAGTCGAAAAAGACGCTTGACAGCTCGAAAGCCGCTCTTGACGAAAGTGAAAAGCAGCTCAACGAGGGCGAAGCAAGTCTTTCGGAGGGACAGTCTCAGCTTGATGCGGCATGGAACGAATACCACACGGGACTTGCAGGGTATGAAGCGGAGGAAAACGCATTTTACAGCCAATACGGGGAACTTCTTGCGATGCTTGACTATCTGCCCGACGAGCAGCAGTCTCAGCTTAAAGACGGTCTTGCACAGCTTGAAACGGCGAAGTCGCAGCTTGATTCCGCAAAAGCCGAGCTTGATTCGCAGCAGTCGGTTCTTGACGCAAGCCGTTCGGAGCTTGAAGCAGGACGCGCCGAATTTGAAGCGGGCAGGGATAAGTATGAGCAAGGTCTTTCGGAATACGAAAAAGCCGAAGCCGAGCTTCAAAAAGGCGTTAAAGAGTATGAGGACGGCTTGAAGAAGTGGAAAAGCGGCAAAAAGGAGTACGACGACGGTCTTGCCGAATATGAGAACGGTCTGTCGGAATACAACGACGGACTTGCCGATTACAAAAGCGGTCTTGCGGAATTTAACGAAAAGATCGCCGACGCAGAACGGGAAATAGCGGAAGCGGAACAGGACATCGCCGATTTGAAAAGTCCTTCCGTATACGTCCTTGACCGAAACACGAATATCGGATATGCGCTTTTTGAAAACGATTCGGAAATAGTCGCACAGGTGGCTAAAGTTTTCCCGATATTTTTCATTCTCGTGGCGGCTTTGGTTTGTGTGACGACTATGAGCAGAATGGTCGAGGAGCAGCGTACACAGATAGGAATGTTCAAGGCTTTGGGCTATTCCGAAGCGGCTGTTATGGGAAAATTCATGTTCTACTCGGGTTCGGCTTCGCTTATCGGCTGTATTGTCGGATTTGCCGTGGGAACGTCGCTGTTCCCTGCCATTATTTGGATGACATATAAGCTTATGTACATTCCGCTTGATATTCCGTATTATTTTGACCTGAAGCTTGCTGTCATTGTTGTTCTTGCCTCTCTTTTATGCTCTCTCGGGACTACATGGGTATCATGCCGTGCGGAGCTTTCGGAAACAGCCGCAGGTCTTATGAGACCGAAATCGCCTAAAGCCGGAAAGCGTGTGCTTCTCGAATACGTTCCCTTTATCTGGAACAGGATGAAATTTCTTCACAAGGTCTCGGCGCGAAATATTTTCCGCTACAAGGGACGCTTTTTCATGATGATCGTTGGTATAGGCGGCTGTATGGCGCTTCTGCTGACGGGCTTCGGCTTAAAGGATTCTATTGCAGGCTTTGCGGACATACAATTCGAGCAGATACAAATTGCAGATGCCGCTGTTACCTTTGAAACAGATAAAACCTCCGCAGTACGCGCGCTTCTTGACGAAAAGACGGAAAGCTCTCTCATGCTCCGTCACAGCTCATGGGATCTTCTCTACGGAAACAGGGTAAAAAGTATTGACCTTGAAGCTGCCGAGGACTTTGAAACGATCGGCTCATTCATGTGTTTTCGCGATAAAAAGGGAAAACCTCTCGATAGTCCGCAGCTTGGCGAGGCTCTTGTAAGTCACAGCATTTCCGAGAGATACAATGTAAAGTCAGGGGACGAAATGACCCTCCGTGATGAGAATATGCGAGAGCTGCGCCTTAAAGTCACGGGAGTATTTGAAAATCACGCATATAATTACGTGTATATTTCAAAAGAGACCTATGAAGCTCAGCTGGGAGAGAAAATGGGACTTAACAAGGCGTTTGTGAACTTCTCCGACAACGGCGACCACACAAAGCTGACGGCTGAACTCAGAGGAAGTAAAAATATAATTTCAGCCGAGCTTTTCGAGAACACCAAAGAACGCATGGCGGAAATGATGAGCAGTCTTGACTATATTGTACTTCTTGTAATAGTATGCGCGGCGGCTCTGGCGTTTATCGTTATTTATAATCTTACAAACATCAATATAACCGAGCGTACACGTGAAATAGCAACTATCAAGGTACTCGGCTTTTTCCGCAGAGAAACGTCCGCTTATGTACTGAGAGAAAATCTTGCGCTTACGGCTATGGGGATAATTGCAGGTATACTTCTCGGAATTCCGCTTCACAGCTTTGTTATCTCCTGTATAAAGGTGGATATAGTGGATTTCAGCACCATTATACTGCCCATGAGCTATGTTTACAGCATTCTCCTGACCTTTGCATTTAATTTTATCGTAAACCTGTTTATGGAAATAAAGCTGGAGCGTATCAATATGGCTGAATCGCTGAAATCCGTTGATTAATATATTTGATAATCTGCAAAACGTTATATTGTTGCTAAAAGAAAATTGATGAAAGTCCTGCGGTTTATGCAGGACTTTTTTTATTTTTCTTAGAGTTTTCAGAAAAACTTACGACTAATGAGTAGAAAGGAAAATCAAGGAGGTGTTCTATGGATAACGGTGCAAGTAGCTACCGCCGTTTTCTCGATGGTGACGATTATGCAATAGGTGATATTATAGCGGAATACAAAGACGGCTTGATATTATATCTTAACAGTATTTGCAATAATCTGAATACTGCGGAAGATATTGCAGAAGAAACCTTTGTTTGTATCGCTATTAAACAACCTGATTTTTCTGCTCGAAGTTCATTTAAAACGTGGCTGTATTCTATTGGCAGACATACTGCTGTTGATTACATACGAAAGCATAGACGTTTTCATTTTGTATCGTTTCAGGAATGCGCCGATATACCTGATATGACCGATATTGAATCCGAACTTATAAAGAACGAGCAGAAAAAACTTCTTCATAAAGCTATTTGTTCTCTTAAAGAGGATTACAGGCAGGTATTGTATTTGTCATACTTTGAAGATATGGGTAATGAGGAAATAGCGGAAATAATGAAGAAAAAACGTCGTCAGATAGAAAATCTTATCTATAATGCGAAAAAGGCGTTAAGATCAAAACTTGAAAAGGAGGGCTTCACATATGAAAAGTTCTGAAGAAATGACGGAAAACGTTATCAAAAGGCTTAATGAGCATAGGGAGAAAGTCAAAGAAAGAAATTCTTTGACAGAAAAATTTACAGATTCCGAAGAAATGAAAGGAGTTGGGTTTATGAACAGAAAATTTTCATTGATAGCCACAACGTCGTCTGTGTTTTTGGTAATGGCGGTAATTTTTTCGATTATCTCGCTGAATATGAAAAAGCCCGATCTTAACGACGAAACAGAGATGAGCAATTCTTTATTGATTTCTGCAACAAACGCGGAGAACAGCAAAGAAACATCTGATATGAGCGTATCGGAACAGGTATCGCCTGTCAGAACAACAGTTGCTCCTGCAACTTGCGCAGAAAAAAAGGTTGAAACTGTTAAAACTGCTAAAACGACTTATCTGGGCAAAACAACGCAGCCCACGGCAGTCAAAGAGATAGAAAGCTCCAAAGCAGAGGAGACGGTTCAGACGGAAGAACCGATTAAGACGGAAGAACAAATTCAGACGGAAGAACCAATTAAGACAGAGGCAGTCGAAAAAACAGAGATTCCCCAAACAGAGAAGCCGATTCAGACGGAAGAACCGGTGCAGACTACAGTAAATCCCGTTACCTACGGAAATATATTTCAGCTTACACCGTCAACGGACGGCGTGGAAGAGTTTATGGAGCTTTTCCGTGAAAAATACGGCAACGACGGAAGGGGAGACTGTTATAATGTCACTCCGCAGGAAATAACAGATAAATATGATATACGTATTTTTAAATTCGACAATGACGGCGGAGGAAATCTGTACGGCGAAGGATTTTTACTTTACGAAAATGAGATATATATTCTTGGCGAAAGTTTCGGCGGCTGGGGACTTACATCATTTGCAGTAGCTGACATAGACCATAACGGCAGTAACGAACTGTATTTTACGTATTCATGGGGTTCGGGTATACATCGTTCGCATATTGCTTATTTTGATACGCAAAGCAAAGATATAGCCGTATTTGATTATGTGTATTGGGATTACGATATGATACTCAGCAATAAAAACGGTGTGTTGTCAATATGTCATGCGGAACCAATACCACTGAACTTTATACAAGCTACAGCAGGGAAAGAAATCGGAAGAATTGAATTTATTGACAATGAAATACAGTTAGCGTTGATCGAAGATTAACATATTTACAGAAAAGCTGTGCAGTATTATGCTGTACAGCTTTTTTGACACCTTGTAAAGAAAATAATGTTACTTTTAGTTTTAATTATTTTACGAAAAATGGAGTGTTTTTATACAAAATGGAAATGATAAATTAAATTCTACAGAAGAACTCAAAAGCACAATAAGTCAGTTAATCAGTATTATATATCATTGCAATTCGGGAAAAATTGGACTATAATATAGTTACAAGGTCAGCAAGGGGCTGACAAAGCAGACGGTCGGGAAAACGAGTTCTCGGTCATATATCATTATATTTAAAAAAACTTATCGGAGGGAAAAACAATGAGAAATTCAATTAAGAAGAAAAGGATCATGGCGGCAGCGGCTTCTGCTGTAATGAGCGTTACTGCGGTAACAGGCTCTATAGGCGGCGTTTCTGTTCCTATGCTCGGTTCGCTCACGGCTTCATTTGCTGCCGAGGCAAGCGTGAAGATCAACGCAACTGTCGGCTACGCAGAGGGCATGTATGCAACATGGGGAGCTGTATCGGGCGCGGCAGGTTACAACGTTTACGTTGACGGCGTGCAGATCGACAGCGAGCTTATCAGACAGTACAGCGGCTACATGAGAGCGGACGCGATCGGTTTAAAGGCAGGCAGCCACACAATGAAAGTAGTGCCTATCATCAACGGTAAGGAAGATACTTCAAAGGCTGCTGAGGGTACGGCAAGTGTTTATGCACACGACAGAAGCGGCTATGCCTTTGAGGACGGTCATATGCCCGGAGCTTACAACGCTGACGGAACACTTAAAGACAACGCTGTAGTTGTTTACGTTACAGAGGAAACCAAGGACACCGTTACAGCCTCCCTCAACGCCGAGGGCAAGGGCAACGTGGAATGCAAGGGAATCCAGAATATCGTTACAGCCTACAAAAAAGGCAAGGAAACACGCCCAATTTCAATCAGACTCATCGGCAATATCACCGACCCTGCAAATATGCCAAAGGGCGACCTCATGGTTGACACAGTAACCGCCGGCATGACTATCGAGGGCATCGGCAGCGACGCAACAGCTAACGGCTGGGGAATCGTACTTAAAAACTGCGTTGATGTTGAGGTAAGAAACCTCGGCACAATGAACTGCAACAGCTCCGAGGGAGACAATATCGGACTTCAGCAGAGCGACTCATACTGCTGGGTACATAACTGCGATTATTTCTACGGCGACGCAGGTTCTGACGCCGATCAGGTAAAGGGCGACGGCGCGCTCGATACAAAGAAGTCCCACCACATCACTCATTCGTACAATCATTTCTTTGATAACGGAAAGTGCAATCTTCAGGGCGCAAATTCAAGCGATACTTCAAATTACATCACCTACCACCACAACTGGTACGACCATTCCGATTCCCGTCACCCCCGCGTAAGAGTTGCGACTGTTCATGTTTACAACAACTACTATGACGGCAATGCAAAGTATGGTATCGGTTCAACGACAGATTCCGATATTTTCGCAGAGAACAACTATTTCAGAAACTGCAAGAATCCTATGATGATCTCAGGTCAGGGTACGGACGCAGCAGGCGAGGGTACGTTCAGCGGCGAAGTTGGCGGAATGATCAAGGCTTTCGGCAATATTATCGAGGGCGGTACTTACGTTCCCTACAGCGCAAACAATACGCAGTTCGATTTCTATGACGCAAAGTCGAGAGACGAGCAAGTTCCCTCGTCCGTAAAGGCTGCAAGCGGCGGCGCATCATACAATAATTTCGACACAGCAAGCGGAATGTACAGCTATCAGATCGACGCTGCCGAGGACGTTCCCGCTATTCTCGAAGCAAAGGCAGGCCGTGTTGACGGCGGCGACTTCAAGTGGGATTTTGATGACTCCGTGGACGATGCGTCCTATGCGGTAAACTCAGCTTTAAAGTCTGCGCTTACATCTTATGACGATTCTATAGTAGCTATCGGCTCGGGCTTCAAGGAGGACGTATCGAATCCCCCTACTACAACTCCTCCTCAGACTAAACCCTCTACTCCTGTACAGACAACTCCTGCTGAAACTACTCCTGCGCCTGTTGTAACCGATGTTCCTGCGCCTGTTGTTCCCTCGGGAGATGTAAAGGTCGTTTATGCAGGCGGTTGGAATGAAATGGCATACCTTGTATGTTCAGGTCTTAGCGACGCAAGCGTTACAGGCGTTTCATATTCGGGAGCGTCAACAGGCTCTCTCAAGGGCGATGATCTCAAATACCTTGTAAGAGATGTTGCAGAGGGTGTGCGAGTTGATCTTCTCGGACTTAAACCGGGTACTTATTCGATCACTCTTGACACAACAAAGGGCAAGGTCGTACAATCGGGCATTACTGTAGGCGCGCAGGATCGTTCGGGTTATGCACACTTCAATTATAATGAGGGCGTTGGCGCATACACAGACGGCGGCGAGCTTAAAGTAAATGCAAAGGTTCTCTACATTACAGACGAAAACAAGGATACTGTATCGGTTACGTCAAAAGACGGCACAACTGTAAAGGGTATCGGTAATATTCTCAACTCTGTCGGACAGGACGTCGGAGGCGGAAAGACTTCAAACGGCGGAACATGCAACTCGAATCAGGGTATTATCAAGAAGCTCGCCGAGGACGGAACTCCTCTCGTTATCAGAATTGTCGGAGATGTTAAAGCTCCTGCCGGTCTTACGGAATACGACTCGACAGGCAACGGCGGTTCGGTAGGCGACAACGGTTTCATGGCAAGAATGAAATCAGGCAAGGACATCACGATCGAGGGTGTCGGCAATGACGCTGTAATCAACGGCTGGGGCTTCCACTTCATGGCTGAGTCTGCTGCTCCCGAATTTGGTAAGAGCTTTGAAGTAAGAAACATTGCATTCAGAAACGTTCCCGAGGACTGTATCGGTCTTGAGGGCGTTCAGACAGGGGACGTACTTACAACTCCTGTTGAAAGAGGCTGGGTACACAATTGCGAATTCTATGTACCAAAGGTTGCCAATCCTGCCGAATCAGACAAGGCTGAGGGCGACGGCGCATGCGATTTCAAACGCGGTCAGTATTTCACAAACAGCTATTGCTACTATGAGGGCTATCACAAGACAAACCTCGTAGGTTCATCGGATACAAGTCTCCAGTACCACCTTACATATCACCACAACTACTGGAAAAACTGCGAATCGAGAGGACCTCTCGCTCGTCAGGCTGACATTCACATGTACAACAACGTATACGACGGTCAGACAAGCTATTGTCAGAATCCTCGTGCAAACGCATTCATCTTCTCTGAGTACAATGCCTTTGTAAATGAATGTAAAGACCCGTGCAGAGTTACATCGGGCGGTGTTGTAAAGAGCTACAATGACGCTTATATCAGCATCAAGAAAGGCTCGGATATGCAGGCGACTGTTGTAACAGATAAGAGCCAGAAGGTAAATTCTTCCAATAAGTATGCAAACTTTGATACAAACGCTTCAATTTCATACGTTCCAGCAGGTATTTACAGCTTAACAGAGGCAACAGGCGAATCCCTTTACACAGCGCTCAATTCTCTCTTTGAGACGGACGGCGGCTGCATGGATAACATGAAAATATCGGGCGGTACTGTTGTTGATCCTCCCACACCTGCTCAGACTACGACAAAACCCGTAACTCCCACAGAACCCTCAACTCCCACAACGCCCACAACTCCCGTAACACCTGCTCAGGGCGGATATGTTCATGACTTTACAGCAAACGGCACTTCAAGCTCCTTCTACACCATCACAGGCAACCTCTCAACAAGTAAGGGAACTGTTAATTATGACGGCAAGACTCTTACACAATGCCTGAAAATGGAGTCCGCTACAAACATCGCTTTCAATGCAGCAAACGGCGGAAAGCTCACACTTGTATTCGTAGAACCCTCGGCAACTGTAAAGGTTGACGGAACAAAGTATACGGCGTCGGGCAACGGTATCATTACGGTAGACGTTGCGGCAGGTCAGCATGCAATAACAAAGGCAGATACGGCAAATCTTTTCTACATTGTATACTCAGAATCGGGAACACAGCCGACTCCCACAGACCCCGTTGACGACGGACTTATCGGCGATGCAAACTGCGACGGCAAGGTAACTATTGCAGACTCGACCGCTATTCTTCAGGCTTTGGGAAATCCCGACAAGTACGGACTTTCGGAGCAGGGAGCTAAAAACGCAGACTGCTGCAACAGAGGAGACGGCATCTTGCCGAGCGATGCGCTTGCTATCCAGAAGATAGACGCTAAGATAATCACTTCACTTCCCGAAGTGACAAAATAAGCCCATCCCTTAAATATAATGATATAAAGAAAAGAGAGTTCCTTCGGGGACTCTTTTTTCTTTGGCAAAGCTATTTATACGGAGAAAAGTTTAATTTTCACATAATTCTCACTATTTACTGCTTGACTTTTCACATGAAAAGAGGTATAATAAAATTAATAAAATGTAAACTTATGTCATATTATAAAAGGTGATGATATTTATGAGCAGTAAATCAGGCTTTATAGCAGGACTGAGTAAATCCACGAAGATAACCGTATGTTCGTGTATCGGATTTGTTCTCCTTACGTCTATCATACTCATTTTCTTCGTTCTGTTCCCGATAACGCCCTCGGAAAAGATAATGGCGAGTATCGGGCGTGAAAACGTTATAAACGGAGGTCAGGGCGGAAGTCCTCAGAGCATTACTCCGGGCGTTGTAACTACAGTTGCAGGCGATGAGACCGAAAGTACGGAGGCGGCAACCGAAAAACCCGTAACAACTACCGCGCGTACAGTAAATATCCGTATAACGACAGGTTCGGGTTTCCTTTGGAACGGACGAATCCCTACAGGCGTTATGCCGGGCGAAAGCTACCCCACTACAGTTGTTGAAGACCCCGTAACTCCTACTCCTGACCCCGGTTATCAGGGCGGAGGAGAATATCCTGTTGTAGGAGAGCCGCCTGTAACAACTCCACCCATTGACCCGGGCGTAGACGTTCCGCCTGCAACAACTCCTGTTGACCCGGGCGTTGACGTTCCCCCTGCGACAACTCCTGTTGATCCGGGCGTTGATGTTCCGCCGGTGGTTAATCCCGAACCGCCTGTAGAAGAACCGATCACTCCGAACGAAAATAACGGCGAATCGTCAGAACCCTCTCCAGACCCATCCGTTTAATAAACAGGCTCTTAAAGACCGTACAGAAAATTCTGCACGGTCTTTTCATGTATTTGGTATAGAAAATGAAAAAAGCACGGATAATTTTTAAAAAATCTCAAAAAGGACTTGATTTTTTCCGAAAAAAGTATATAATTATATATGGAAATATTTTTTTTGAAAGGAAAATTAAAACATGATTATTTTGGTTGTAAATGCAGGAAGCTCATCTCTTAAATATCAGCTTATTGATATGAAGGACGAAAGTGTTATTGCTAAAGGCAACTGCGACCGTATAGGCATTGACGGTCATATCGCTCACAAAACGGCAGACGGCAGGGAGCTTAACGCCGACTGCTCTTTCCCCACCCACACAGAAGCTTTTATGAAGCTTGTTGAAACTCTTACATCAGGCGATGCAAAGGTAATTGACAGCATGGACGAAATTTCGGCTGTCGGTCACCGTATCGTACAGGGTGCGGATATATTCGACAGATCCGTTATCGTTACGGACGAGATCATCGACAAGATCGATGAACTCAGAGAGCTTGCTCCCGTACATAACCACGCTCACGCGCTTGCTCTCCGTGCGTGCAAGAGCGTAATTCCTGCAAATGTACCGCAGGTTGTCGTATTCGATACGGCGTTCCATCAGACGATGCCTCCTAAGGCTTATATGTTCGGTCTCCCTTACGATGACTATGAGAAGCTCCACGTAAGAAAGTACGGTTTCCACGGTACATCTCACCGCTTCGTTTCCGCTGCTCTTGCAGAGGCTATGGGCAAGGACATCAAAGACCTGAAGATCGTTTCATGTCACCTCGGAAACGGTTCTTCCATTACTGCTGTTGACGGCGGAAAGTCAATTGATACTTCAATGGGCTTTACCCCTCTTGACGGTGTAGTTATGGGAACTCGCTCGGGAGCTGTTGACCCCTCTGCCGTTACTTTCGTAGCGGATAAACACGGCTTCACACCTGCTGAAATGAGCGATTACATGAACAAGAAATCAGGATTCCTCGGAGTTTCAGGCGTAGGCTCCGACAACCGTGATATTACGGACGCTGCTCAGCACGGCAATCAGAGAGCTATGCTCGTATCCGAGATGCTCGTTTATGAGATCAAGAAGTACATCGGTTCTTATGCCGCTGCTATGAACGGTCTCGACGCTGTTCTTTTCACAGGCGGTATCGGTGAAAACGCATACGACGTAAGAGAGCAGGTCTGCGAAAATATGGAATTCTTCGGTATCAAGCTTGACAAGTCCGTAAACAATGGTCTCAGAGGTAAGCTTGCAAAGATTTCCGCAGCCGATTCAAAGGTTGAGGTCTGGGTAGTTCCCACAAACGAGGAACTTCTTATAGCAAGAGATACTTTAGCTCTTATTACTAAGTAATTCACGGTATTTTTTGAAGTTACGATAAAAATACAAAGGGCTGATGCAGCTGACAGAAGCTGTGTCAGCCCTTGAATTTTAGATTTGAGCAGATAAGCCGTTTAAAGGACGAAAATAATATGATTTCTGCATGATTTTTCTTACCGCTGCATGTTATTCCTTAAAAAAATGCAAAATATTTGAAAAATGTCTTGCTTTTTAGCTCCGAAAACGTTATAATATTATGAGCGACAGGGCTGAAAGGAGGACTGCACTATGAAGATCAGTGGGATAGTCTGTGAATACAATCCCTTTCATAACGGTCATCGCTATCATATAGATGAAACTCGAAAAAACGGCGCAACTCACATAATCGTCGTAATGAGCGGAAATTTTGTTCAGCGAGGCGATACGGCGATCCTTGATAAATTTACACGGGCGAAGCTTGCGGTAAGATCGGGCGCAGATCTTGTTATCGAGCTTCCGACGGCATATTGTCTGTCCTCGGCGGAAAAATTCGCATGGGGAGCAGTATATCTGCTTCATAATCTCGGAGTAGTGGACGAGCTGTCGTTCGGCAGCGAATGCGGCAGCGTTGAAAAGCTTGTCCATGCCATGAACAAAGCCGACAGCTTGGCGCATTCCGACGAAGTACGTATACTTATGGAAAAAGGCTTTACCTATCCTCGTGCATTGTGCGAAACGCTGAAAAATACGGACGAAGAAGCGGCTGAAATAATATCCGAGCCGAATAATCTGCTCGGAGTGGAATATATCCGCGCTTTGAAGTCCTTGAACAGCGATATACAGCCGTTTACCGTAAAGCGCAGCGGTGCGGCTCATGACAGTATGGAGGACGGTAACGGTCATGTCAGCGCGTCTTATATACGAAGCCGAATTTTATCGGGAGAGAGCGTATGCGGCGTAATGCCCGAGATATGGGAAAATTCCCTGAGATCGGGCGGCATAGTGTCCCTGAAAAGGCTTGAACGAGTAATACTTTATCGGATACGTACAGCTTCAATCGAAGAAATATCGAAAATAAGCGATTCCAACGGACTTGCTGAACGGATATGCCGCAGCGAAGCGGCGTCTATTGAAGAATTGCTTGATTCGGTAAAGTCAAAGCGTTATACAATGGCTCGGATAAAGCGAGTTATATTGTCCCTGCTTATAGGGATAACGAGAACCGATACGGAGACAGCTCCGCCTTACGCAAGGGTTCTTGCGTTTAATGAAAGAGGCAGGGAAATACTTGCCGAGGCAAAGAAGAAAAATAAAATACCCGTAGGCACGTCCCTTGCCAAATTGTGCAGACTGAGCTGCGACACGCATCGTTTTGCGGAGCTTGAAGCGGCGGCGACAGATATTTACGGTCTTGCGGCGGAAAAAATATGTCCTGCGGGGCTGGATTACAGAGTAAAGATAGAAATGATTCGGGAGAAAGCATGAAAAAAACAATTTATTTAATTATAGCCGTTATGTTCGCAGTTTCTGCTGTTTCATGCGGCAGGACGGTTCAGAGGGTAGAATATAGCGGCGCGGACAGCGTTTCCTCCACCAAGCCTGCGGAATTTCAGGCTGCGGAGCTTACCGAAGCTGAAACAGAAGCCGCTACCGAAGCTCCGACAAATGTACCGCCACCGCCTGTTGAGGTAAACGTTTCCCTGCATAAGAGCAGAGAACTTGCCGAATCTTCGGTCGTAGAGGGCTTTGAAACGGTCATGCAGACCCCTGAGCTTCCAACGGGCTGCGAAATAACGGCTCTCGCTCAGACTCTTAATTTTTACGGCTTCGGCATTGATAAGACGGAGCTTTGCGACACGTTTATGCCTATGGATATAAACGGCTATTACACTATGAATGACGTATATCTGGGCGACCCTCGGACAAATTACGGCTACGGCTGCAACGCTCCCGTTATCGAAAAGGCGGCGAATGATTATTTCGATTATCTCGGTTCGGATTGGTATGCTCTCGATCTTACGGGCGTTCCGCTGGAGGAGGTATTCTGTCAGATAGGCGAGGGCAGACCTGTGATAGTATGGTCAACAATTGGTCAGCGGCAGACCCATGCGGAATACGAATTTACTTTGGGCTGCGGCGAGGAGCATTGGTTCAATCCCTATCAGCACTGTCTCACGGTTTACGGATATGACTATACTTCGGGAACTGTCCATGTTGCAGACCCATTGGTTGGAAACATCGAATACAATATGGAAATTTTTGAGTGGATATACAATGAAATGGGCAGTCAGGCGGTAATGCTCTGCGGAAACGACGAATCTGCCGGAAAGGACTATACCACCGATAAGGAGAAAAAAGAATGGCTGGAAACGCATCAGCCTACAAATCTGGAATTTCTGTTTGGTGAGGAGAATGCAGAATAGTCATGATAAAGGGAATAATTTTCGATTTAGACGGAACTCTGATAGATTCCATGAAGATATGGTATGATATAGACAGGAGATTTCTTATAGAAAACGGTATCGCCGACCCTCCGAGGGAAATTTCCGAAAGGCTGAAAAAAATGACCGTTTTTCAGTCGTCGGAGGTGCTGAGAAGCGAGTTTGGTCTTAAATGCACCCGTGAATACGTTATAAACCGTATTGAGGAGCTTGTGCGTATCGAATACGAGGAGAATATCCCTTTGAAACCCGGAGTGTTGGAACTGCTTGATCTGCTCGACAAACGAGGTATACCTTACGGAATAGCGACAGCGACTTATAAGGCTCTTGCGGAGGCGGCTTTGAAGCGTCTGGGGATTTTTGACAGGTCGCTCTTTCTGCTGACCGATAAGGAGTACCCGAACGGCAAGAAGTTCCCTGATATTTTCCTCGGCGGAGCGGAGCTGCTCGGCACGTCGCCCTCTGAAACCCTTGTTGTCGAGGATTCTCTGCACTGTGTTGAAACGGCAAAGAAAGCGGGATTCCGAACAGCGGCGGTATATGACGAGTCAGCCGCTCCCGACAGGGCGGAGCTTGAAAGAACCGCCGATCATTACATAATGAGACTTGATGAAATAAAGGAACTGATCGTATGAAAAAAGTTATGGTAGGAATGAGCGGCGGCGTTGACAGTTCCGCTGCGGCTCTGCTTTTAAAGGAGCAGGGCTATGAGGTCATGGGAGTAACGCTGAAAATGTTTGGTGACGAAGATATTGCAGAAGCTGAAAACACCGAAAAAACATGCTGCGCATTGTCAGATGTGTTCGATGCAAAAAGCGTTGCAAGGCGGCTCGGTTTTGAGCATCTTACGTTTAACTTTAAGGACTGTTTTCGTGAAAAGGTAATGAAACATTTTGTCGAAAGCTATCTTTGCGGACGAACTCCGAATCCATGTATAGAGTGCAACAGACATGTGAAATTCGATAAAATGCTCAGACGCGCCATGGAACTCGGATTCGATTATATTGCAACAGGTCATTATGCCGTTCGTGAGTATGACGAGGCTCGCGGACGTTATCTGCTGAAGCGTCCCGTTGACAGAAGCAAGGATCAGACGTATGTTTTGTATTCGCTTACTCAGGAGCAGCTTGCCCATACTCTTTTTCCGTTGGGAGATCTTGAAAAATCACAGGTCAGGGAAATTGCGAAAAAAGCCGATCTTGTCAATTCAAATAAGCCTGACAGTCAGGATATTTGCTTTATTCCAGACGGAAAATATGCGGAGTTTATAAAGAGGTTCAGCGGAGAAAGCTCTCCGTGCGGAGATTTTGTTGACATAAACAATAATATCTTAGGCAGACATAAGGGGCTTATGAACTACACCATAGGTCAGCGTAAGGGATTGGGAGTTGCTCTCGGCAAACCTGTTTATGTTGTAAGAAAGGATATGGATTCAAATACCGTTGTTTTGGGAGACGAAGCCGACTTGTACACGAAAACGCTTACTGCGGAGGACGTAAATCTTATCTCGGTGTCCGAAATAACCGAGCCTATGCGTATAACCGCCAAGACCCGTTACACACAGAACGACCGTCCTGCCGTTTTGTCATACACGGGCGGCAGATATACGGTTGAATTTGACGAGCCGCAGCGTGCGGTCACAAGCGGACAGGCGGTCGTTTTCTATGACGGGGACATTGTTGTCGGCGGAGGAACTATTGTCTGATGGAATACAATTTTGAAAAGCTCACCGAAAAAATATATGTATGTGCAAGCAGCGATCACCGTTTCGGCACAGACGCCTTTCTTTTGGCGGATTTCTCGAAATATCGGCAAAAGGATAAGGTATGCGATCTGGGTACGGGCTGTGGTATAATACCGCTTATCATGCAGAAAAGCCGTCCGCCGCAGATAACCTATGCCGTGGATATTCAGGAGGGCGCTGTGGAGCAGCTTCGTCTCGGCATGGAGAAAAGCGGCGTTTCGGGCATTATCCCGATTTGCGCGGACTTGAAGGAGCTATGGGAAAACGCTCCCCTCGGTCAGCTCGATCTGGTGACATGCAATCCGCCCTATAAGGCGGACAATGCAGGCTTTCAAAGCGAGATAACAGCTCAGCGTATCGCGCGGCATGAGATCATGTGTAACATTGACGATGTATGCAGGGCGGCGGAAAAACTGTTGAAATTTGGCGGCAGGCTGTGCGTCTGCAACCGTCCCGAACGTCTTTCGGACGTGCTGTTTGCAATGAAAAGCAACAATATCGAGCCGAAAAGACTGCGCTTTGTTTCCAAAACAGCCGATGATGTGCCGTGGCTGTTTTTAGCGGAGGGCAAAAAGGGTTCAAAGCCGTTCATGCAGATAGAGCCGCAGTTGTACATAAGAAGCGAAAGCGGATTTTCCGAGGAATTACAGAAAATCTACGATACGGGTAAGGAACTATATTGACGTGAAAGGATATATATGAGCGGTACACTTTACATAATAGGAACACCTATAGGAAACATGGAGGATATAACTTTAAGGCAGATGAGGATACTCAAAGAAGCGGACTTTATTTGCGCCGAGGATACCCGTGTTACCTTAAAGCTCCTGAATAGGTGTGAAATAAAAAATGAGCTGGTGAGTTTTCACGAGCATAGCAGCCGAAAGGACGCACAGCGCATCATCGACCGTCTTTTATCGGGAGAAAGCTGCGGAGTTGTTACGGACGCAGGTATGCCGTGTATTTCCGACCCCGGAGAAGTTCTTGTTCGGCTCTGCTGTGAAAATAAAATAGACGTTAAGGTAGTTCCCGGACCGTCTGCGGTGACTTCTGCCGTTGCGTTATCGGGAATGCACATCAGCCGATTCACTTTTGAGGGATTTCTTCCGACGGCAAAGAAAGAGCGTTTGGAGCGTCTGGAGCTTTTGAGAAACGAAACGGCTGTAATGATATTTTACGAAGCTCCGCACAAGCTGAAAGCGACCCTCAAAGATATGGCGGATCATTTCGGCGCAAACAGAAAGGTCGCTTTATGCCGTGAGCTTACAAAGCTGCACGAGGAGGTTCTCAGGCTCTCGTTGGAGGAGGCTGTCGTATATTATGATACGAACGAGCCGAGGGGAGAGTACGTCATCGTTCTTGAGGGAAAAAGTCTTACCGACAGCGAAATTCCTACGCTTGACGAGGCTATGGAGCAGGTTATGCGGCTTATCGAGAGCGGCGAAAAGCCGACCGAAGCCTGCAAAGCCGTAGCAAAAGAAACGGGTTTCAAAAAGAGCGAGCTGTATTCCGCATTGCAGAAATAGACTTTTTTGTTCTTACAAAAAATGTCTGAGTAAATATCATGTAAAATGCACAAAAAAGCTTGTAATTTGTCGTGAAGTGTGATATAATTAAAAAATCAAAAAGTATACTTTATAAAAACAGATACATATATATTTTGTGACAGGTTATCCTGTTTTCGACACTCTTTCAATCTGGAGGTTTATTATGATCTGCGATCTGCATTGTCACACCAAGCTTTCCGACGGTTCTCTCGGTATTGAGGATATAATTTCACAGGCTAAGCGCACGGGCATAGAGTGGCTGTCCATTACCGACCACGACACTATGGCTTCTTTTTCGCGCGCTCACGTTCTCGGAGAGCGTGAGGGAGTAAAAATTCTGCGAGGCGTTGAGCTTTCCGCATGGGATAAGGAAAGAGGCTCGAAAGTCCATATTTTGTGCTACAACCCCGTCAAGCCCGACAGGCTCGAGGGACTTTGCATGAAGAGCTGCGAAATACGCAGAGAGACTTCCAAGGAAATGATCGAAAAGGTTATGGCGAAATTTCCCATAACAATGGAAAGTATTCTGAAGCATACTACGTCTGCCAAGAGCATTTTCAAGCAGCATATCATGCGCGCCCTTATAGACTACGGCTACGCTCTGGAGTTTTACGGCGATCTTGACAGGGAGCTTTTTAATCCAAAAACAGGATGCTGCTATGTGGAACGGGAGTATCCAGATGTTAATTTTGTCATAGACCTCATACATACTGCGGGAGGTGCGGCAGTTATGGCTCACCCTGGTCAGTACGACAATATGGAGCTTCTCGTGGAGCTTGCCGAAAAAGGCAAGATAGACGGAGTTGAGATCGGTCACTATTCGGCTGATGAAGAATACCGCCGTGAGCTTAGTAAAATTGCCGAAAAATACGATCTTATCGTTACAGGCGGCTCGGATTTCCACGGACTTTACAACGCTGTTCCAACGCATCTGGGAAGCGAAAGCGCCTCAATCAAGTCCGTTGAAAGAATAATGAAGCTTACATCAAAGAAGAAATAGCTCTCACAAGAGGTTTTAGGATAATGAAAACAAAAATCGGATTCAGAATGGCAATGACGTTTATATTTTTAATTTTGTTAATATTATTTATCGCTCCTATCGGAAGCGGTATAATCAATGTCGGAAACATAGCAGGTGCGCTTGTATCGGGACTTCTCATGACGGTATCTTTCTTTTGGGTAAGGTTCAGCGGTCTTGTTTCACGTTTGTGGGAACGTCCGGCAGGCAGGGGAGTTGTCTGTATTTTCGGAGGACTTTTCGGACTGGGAGTAATTATTGCTGTCATAATAAGCTGTTTTATGATAGGCGCAATGAACGATAAGCCAAAGGGCAAACCGACTACGCTCGTAGTCCTCGGCTGTCAGATAAGAGCCAACGAGCCGAGCCTTATGTTGAAGCGCAGGCTCAATGCGGCATACGACTATCTCGTAGAGCATGAGGACGTTTCCGTAGTTGTATCGGGAGGTCAGGGCAGCGACGAAATAACCAGCGAAGCCGATGTTATGCGGAATTATCTGATCGGCAAGGGAATTTCCGAAAATCGTATCTTTATGGAGGATAAGTCCGTCAATACTCGGGAGAATATCCGTTTTTCAAAGGAAATTATCGAAAAAGAGGGACTTTGCAGCGATATTACCATTGTTACCGATGGATTTCACCAGTTAAGAGGAGATATTTTTGCTCGCCGTGAGGGTCTGAGGGCATATAATATCCCTGCGCCGACTGCGTTGTGGCTTCTTCCGACATATTGGGTAAGAGAATGGTTCGGCATCGCTTATTATACTGTTTTTAAATAATCATCATATATATGATTTGCTGAAAGCAGAGTTTTGAACAAGGAGTGATCTATATTAAAAGGATAAGACATATAGCCGCTGCGGCAATAGCGGCGGCTTTTTCGGCATTACCGCTGTATTCTTCGGCGGCAGGAGTTTCCTACAGACCGGAGACTGCGCCTAAAGAAGCGACTTTCGGAGGATTTTCCCTGTCTGCTCCGACTTTTCGTATGTGCGAGGGAATGGGGAGCAGCGAACCTGTTATGTTCCCTGAGATCGGCGATATAAACGGAATGGTCAATATGTACGGCAGCGGCGAAAGTCTGCCCGAGACTTTTGACCTACGGGAAAAAAACGTCATGACGTCGGTGAAAAGTCAGGGAACTCACGGGACGTGCTGGGCGCATTCTGCCATTGCCTCGGCGGAAACAAGCATAATAAAATATTATCCGCAGGCGGACCTCTCGGAAGCCCATACGGCTTTTTACACGTATTACGGTGAAGATCAGGTGCAGAAGGACGGTGAAGCCTCCGAGATATTCAGCATCGGCGGAACAAGCTATCTTGCGGCAAATCTGTGGTCGCAATGGATAGGACCTGTGAGCGAAAGAAAGCTCCCTTACGGAGATTTTGATTTTTTTGACGATACTTCTGCGGTGGACGCATTGAAGTTTGATAGCGACTATCATTTAAAAAATGCGTATATGTTTGATTATAATGATGAAAGGTCAAATACTGATGAGATAAATTATTTGATAAAGCAGTTCGTCTATAACGGACTTGCTGTAGACGTTTCCTTTCAGTCGGATTCGGAGAAGCTTTACGACAGCGAGCATTTTTCAACGAGAAGCGCAAGAAAGCCTCGATTTGCAAGTCATTCCGTGGTTATCGCCGGTTGGGACGATAATTTCCCGAAGGAAAATTTTAAAGTCCCTGCCGAAATCGACGGCGCATGGCTCGTAAAGAACAGTTGGGGCGACTATAACTTTGATGACGGCTATATGTGGATCTCATACGATGACAGGTCGCTGTGTGAATTTGCGGTTTTTGAGCTTGAAGATTCGGAGGAGCATACCGTCAATTTCCACCATGATACATACGTTCCCGTGCAGTCCATGTCGGCGGCGGATTCCGCAGGAGAAAATGCGCCGTCATATATGGCGAACGTTTTTACAGCGGACGAAGCTGTTCAGCTCGAAACTGTTTCATTGAACTTTCCGCAGCCGAAAACAGAATATGAAATCACGATATACAGCAGTTTGAGCGACTTGTCAGACCCGACCTCGGGACAGCCCTCGCAGGTCACGAGCGGAACTGCCGACATCTCGGGTACGTTTAATATCGACCTTGCCGAGGACGTGCCTATCGGGGCAGGGGAGAGCTTTTCGGCGGTCGTGAAGCTTTATTGTCCCGATTCGCCTTATGTCATACCTATAGAATCAGTTTTGTATCTGCATTCAAACGAGTTTGAGGAGAAAATAAGTCTCGGCAGTTTCACGACATATGAGGGCATAAAGTCGAATACGGGCGAAAACGAGAGCTTTTACAGCTCCGACGGCGCTGAGTGGTACGATATGTGCGGTCAGGACTACACGTATACGGCAGAAGAAAAAGAGGAGCTTCTCAAAGAGCTGGAGATCGACCTTTTCGACGGTATTTACCCCGAAGAAACGGAGCTTCTTGAAAATGCTCAGACCATGCTTGATTTTTACAAGTCCGCATTTTCTTTGGAGGAGCTTTCAATAGCTATGGGAAATATTCCGCTAAAGGTGCTGGGCAGTCCCGTAAATACCGTGAATTTCAGCCACATGAGCGGCGTTGTGCCTGTTGGAGAAGCGGTTGAACTTTCTGTAAAGGATGATTCACGGGTCTACTATTCGATCAACGGCGGAGAGTACGTCCCGTACACCGAACCGCTTGAAATAGACGGATATGACGTTATCTCGGCGACTGTTGACTTTGAGAACTATACCGAAAGAAGCTATATCTCCGCTGACCGTATCCCGGAGGTAGGCGATGTTGATCTTGACGGCGTTGTGGACTCCTCCGATGCAAGTCTGGTGCTTAGACACTATTCCCAAACGCTGACGGGCGGCGGCGGTACACTGAAAAAAGCAATTTTTGACTACTCCGACTTCAACGGCGACGGCGTTATAGATGCGTCCGATGCGTCTGGCATATTGAAATTATATGCCGAACGGTCTACAAAGTAACCAAATACAGCCCTTATTTTTTGGTAATTAGTTGGAAGCATTGTTCAAAAGCAATAAAACAAACATGTTTGTATTGTGAAATAAAGTCAAAATACTCAGTTACCGTTTTGTAACTTTTTGAAGAACTTTATGTGAAAATCAACAAAAAAATAATGTTGAAAGTGTACAGACTGCTCAAAAAATATTAAAGAATGCTGCAAAGGATTGACTTTGAGCGCAAAATAGGGTATATTTTAATTACACAAGCGGCACGTATACTTCGTAAACTGACGAGGGTCGTGTGCAGCTCCAAGACATTACAGAGACTTAAAGTCTTGTAATAAGTCCGATATGGACGTCCGGCTGAAAAATGAGAAGCGTGAGCTTCGGCGAGGACATTCGCAGGGTCAATGCGGATCGTTGAGGATGCCGGAAAAACATTCACATTTTCACATATTACGCTCCGACTATTACGGGAGTGTAATACATATTTTAAGGAGGAAATACCAATGAACACACTTAAGAAGACATTAGCATTAGTTGCTACTCTTGCTATGGCTGCAACTGCATTTGTAAGCTGCGGCGAGGATGAGTCTTCATCCAGCTCAAGCTCATCTGAGTCATCATCCGAGTCCACACCCGCTGAGGACGCTACTTCTGAGGCAGAGGGCGGCGATTCCGAGAGCACTCCCGACGAGCAGGCAGGCACTATGGATCCTTCTGTTGGACAGGGCGGCGAAACTTTCACAGTAGCTGCTTGGGACGCTAACGATGTTCCTTACCTTCTCGCACAGTGGAAGGGTCTTGACTTCGAGACAGTTGCTGATCAGCTTGCTAACAACGAGGTTGAGGGCATTAACTTCATCAGCTTTGGTGTAGGCGGCGGCGAGGCTTCCGAGAACTACGATCAGCTCTTCAACGACGGCGGCGATCTCGACGTTTACTTCTGCGAGGCTGACTGGGCTCTGAAGTACATCAACGACGATACTAAGACTCTTGCACTTGACAAGCTCGGTCTTACAGACGCTGATTTCCCCAACATCTACGGCTATACAGATACTATCGGTCTTGACTCCAACGGAGTTCGTAAGGGTATCTCATGGCAGGCTGCAGCAGGCGGTTTCGCTTACAATGCAAGACTTGCTGAAGAGTACCTCGGCGTAACATCTCCCGACGCTATGCAGGAGAAGGTTGCTGACTGGTCCAAGTTCGTTGAGACAGCTAAGGAAGTAAATGAGAAGTCCGGCGGCGCTGCTGCTCTTGCTGACTCTCTCGGCGGTATGTGGCAGGCTTACGCTTGCGGACGTACAACTCCTTGGGTTGTAGACAACAAGCTCCAGATCGACGACTTCTGCAAGGAGTTCGCTGATACAGCTAAGGCACTCTGGGATATCAACGGCGTTACAAAGAACGGTCAGTGGACAGATGAGTGGACAGCAGCAGGTACAACAGGCAACGCTATGGGTTACTTCGTATCCACATGGGGCTTCGGCGGATTCTTCCTCGTTGCTGCAGGCGGAGAAGGCGGTCCTGAGTACGGTAACTGGAATCTCGTTCAGGGACCCACACCTTACTACTGGGGCGGTACATGGATCGTTGTAAATCCCGCAACAGACAACGGTCAGGAAGCTCACGACTTCATCATCTCTGCTACATCTGATGAGGCTCAGATGAAGGAGTACGCTGTTAAGAAGCCTGAGTATGTAAACAACCAGGTTGTTATGGATGAGCTTATCAGCAGCAACACAGTATTCAACGAGAAGATCTCCGGCAACTTCAAGGACGGTCAGAACTACTTCGCTGAGCTGGCTGACAACGCTAAGCAGATCGACTTCAACGGTCTTATCACTCCTTATGACGCTACAATCAAGACAGACTTTATCGACAAGGTAAAGACTGAGTATCTTGAGGGCGGCAAGTCTTGGGATGAGACAGTAGAAGCATTCAAGGACAAGGTTGCTGAGGACATCACAACTATTGACGTTGAATAATTCTGCCAACTGATTCGTCAGAATAGCTAAATAATATTATACCCTACGGAATACTTCTGTGTATTCCGTAGGTGTATATTTGTTTATCAATAAAATACCGAGAGGGTGTGTGTTATGGCATCAGCTGCGCAGAAACGTATTAAATCTATCAGCTATGCAAAATACGGCTACTTATTCATTCTGCCGTTTTTTCTTGTTTATTTCTTTTTCCAGTTATATCCTCTGATCAACACCTTTATTGTAAGTTTCCACGGCAACGGTCCGGGAACTGAGGATTTTGTCGGTTTTGAAAACTATAAGACACTGCTTTTCGGCGGCGGACGCCGTGAATCCGTTATCAGTAAGTCTTTCTATTCTTCTTTCAAGAATACCATAATTCTTTGGTTCGGCAACTTCATTCCGCAGATCGCACTTTCACTTTCACTTGCCGTATGGTTTACAGAGGCTAACCTTAAGATCCCGGGCAAGGGATTCTTCAAGGTCGTTATGTATCTTCCTAACGTTATTACAGCTGCATCTGTAGCAGTTCTTTTCCTTCAGCTTTGTGGTCAGTCAGAAACTAACCCCGGCGCACTTAACATTCTTCTCAGCAAGATCGGCGTTGTTGAACAGGATGCGACTTCCGGACTTTATAAAACCATTCCTTTTGTAGAAGGCGTATGGCAGTCCAGAGGCGTTGTAATGTTTATTCAGACATGGATGTGGTTCGGTAATACCATGATCATGCTCATGTCGGGTATTCAGGGTATCAATCCCTCGCTCTTTGAAGCTGCAAGCATTGACGGTGCAAGCTCGGGACAGGTTTTCCGTAAGATCACTCTCCCCCTCCTTACGCCTATTATGGCTTACACACTCGTAACCTCCATGATCGGTGGTCTCCAGATGTTCGATATTCCTTACCTCTACCATAAGGGTACTGCTAAGAATGAGGAGATACGCACGATCGCCGTTCTCATTTACGATTATTTCCACGCCCAGTTGGATGAGAATAAGATGGGCTATGCCGGTGCTGCGTCTGTTCTTCTGTTCTTTGTTACTCTCATTCTCGGCTGCATTTCATTCTACATTACACGTGATAAGGATGAGATCGCTAAGAAGAAGCAGAGAAAGAAAATCGCCAAGCAGCTCAAGCAGGAAAGTAAACAGTTTGGAGGTTTTTCAATATGAGTAAAATGAAATCAGTTTACGGAGAACCTAAGGACAACTACACTTTTAAAATTAGAATGAAGTCCACTATTCTGTTTATATGGTTTCTCTTCCTGACGATCGTTTGTTTGCTTCCTATCTATATTCTTATTATCAACGCTACCAGAGAGCATTCACAGGTCGCCAACAGCATCAGCTTTATTCCCGGTTCTCACCTTGTTGAGAACTTCAAGTCAATGTCAACAAACCAGAACTTAAAGCTTGCTTATAACGCTTTTCACGGTTATAAGAACAGCTTGTTCATAACGGTTTTCTCAACATTCCTTACAGTATTTTTCTCGGCAATGACAGCTTACGGCGTTCACGTTTACGATTTTAAGCTCAAGGAAATTTCCTACACGGTTATCCTCCTTGTAATGATGGTTCCCGTACAGGTAACGTCGGCAGGTTTCGTAGCGTTCATGGCTGACATCAAGCTGACAAATACATACTGGCCCCTTATCGTTCCTGCTGTTGCAGCGCCTGCGGTCGTCTACTTTATGCGGTCGTACATGAAATCGTCGTTCCCGCTCGACATCGTTGAAGCGGCTCGTATCGACGGCTGCAGCGAGTTCAGAACGTTCGTTTCCATTGCTATCCCGATGATGAAGCCAGCTATTGCAGTTCAGGCTATCTTCGCATTCATCGCAAGCTGGAACAACTTCTATACGCCTAACATGATCCTTATCAACGTTGATTTGAAGAAAAAGACACTTCCTATGATGGTTTCGGCTCTCCAGTCATCTGATAAGGTTAAGGATCTCGGTCTGATCTACCTTGCAATCGCACTTTCGATCCTCCCGATCATTATTGCATACGTTCTTCTTTCGAGATTTATTATTGCCGGTGTAGCACTCGGCGGTGTAAAGGAATGATTTCCAAAAATTACAGCTCACTTCGGTGGGCTGTTTTTTTATGTCATAACACAGGAATATTGCGCATATGATGTATGGAAAGGAGTGGTTGAATTGACGGAAAGTACAAGCTATGAGGTAATAGCCGAGTACCTTACTGCCGGTATACGTTCAGCGTATTTATCTGTGAGACAAGCCGAAAGGCAGTCGGTAAGCGAACTTCGCCTGAACTCAGGCAGAGCGGCGGCAATGGTTTTTCCCGACAGAATAATGTATCTTACGCAATCAGGTCTTACTGCAAATCCGAGAAATACGTCGGCTGTCACAGTCATGCCGACCGACATATCGGCTATAGTGGACGCATTGTCGCATTATTCCATTCACAGCTGCTCTCGTCAGCTTTGTGAGGGAGTTTTCGTGCTGCGGAGGGGAGTACGTGTGGGACTTTCGGGAAGTTTCAATTCCGAGGGCTGCATGACGGATATTACGGGTCTGAACTTCCGTATATCAAGGAACGTTCAAGGCTGTGCGGACGAGGTGTACAAGCTGGTTGCAAAAAGCAATTGCGGAGTAGTCATATGCGGAGGAGTGAACTCGGGAAAGACAACCATTCTGCGTGATTTGTGCCGAATGGTCGGCAGTACGCGAAAAGCTGCCTTAGTTGACGAGCGCAACGAGATTGCCTGCACAAACGGCGGAATAATTGAAAACGATGTCGGAATGCTCACAAATGTTCTTACGGGGTGCAGCCGAGTTAAAGGTATAGTTTCGGCTGTGAGAACTTTGTCGCCCGATTTTATTTTCTGCGATGAGATCTCCACAGACGAGGACGCTGCGGCAATCGGGGAGAACGTTGGCTGCGGTGTGAAGTTCTGCGCAACGGTACACGGCACAAGCTTTCAGGATCTGCAAAAAAGGTCTGTAATGAAAACGCTGCTGAACAGCGGTATTTTCGGATATGCCGTAATTTTAGAGGGCGGCGGCAGTCCCGGAAAAATCAGGGAGATAAGGAGGCTCGGCGATGATATTTAGAGTGGCGGCGGCGTTGATATTTACGGCGGTGGGAGCTGTAATAGGCTTTTCATTGGCAGACAGGCTTCGTGACGATCGGAAGTCCTGCGGAGCAGTTGGACACCTTTTTCAGAGGGCGGCGTTTCTTATCGGAAGCCGATGCGAGGATGTATACGGGGTTTGCAGGGATATGAAAAAAGACGAGGAATTGAAGCGTATTGGGTTTATTCAGTCTTTGCCGAATTACTACATAGCGGGCGAGGATTTTCATCGGCTTTGGAACAATGCTCTCGACAATGAGCAGAATATCGGAAAAGAGGAAAAGGAACTGCTTTACCGCTTCGGAGCAATGCTCGGCAGAAGCGATAAGGACGCGCAGCTTTCAGAAATACGCAGTCTTATGTCTGAGCTTGAAGCCGTATCGGGAATGAGGCGTGACGCTTTGGTGAAAAAAGGCAGACTGTATCGGGCGGCAGGACTTCTTTTTGGTGTTATGGCAGGAATACTTGTGCTGTAGCGGGGTGGCGGAATGGATATTGATTTAATATTTAAAATAGCCGGGACAGGCATTATAGTCGCCGTACTTAATCTTGTTCTTAAACGGGCGGAGCGTGAAGAACAAGCAATGATGACGACACTTGCAGGTCTGATAGTTGTGCTTGTCATAATCGTAGAGGAGATCGGCGGACTTTTCGAGACAGTAAAAACGGTGTTCGGCTTATGACTGACAGATGCCTTATTACAGCGGCTTTCTGCCTATGTTCAGCGATATTGTCGGTACTGCTAAGGCAGCATTGCCGTGAGCAGTCCATGCTCCTTGCGACTGCCGCCTGTACAGCGGTCATGGGGAGCTTTGCCGCCTTTGCATCTCCGATGATGGCGGAGATACGCGATATTTTCACATCTGCCGGAATATCCGAAAGCTATCTTGCCTTGATCTTCAAGGCGGCGGCAATATGTATGATAACTCAGATAACTTCGGAGCTTTGCCGTGACAGCGGAGAAACTGCTATTGCTTCGGCGGCGGAACTCTGGGGACGCGGCGCGGTGACGTTCATAAGTCTGCCTCTTGTAAAGGCGATTCTGGAACAGGTCGGCGGCTTGCTATAGGTGAAATATGCGGAAGATCATAGTTATTGTTTTATCGTTTTTCATGGTTCTTGTAAATATATCAGCGTTTACGGCTCATGGTGAGGAATACGAGGACTACGGAGTTGAAATAACTGAGGAGCTTGACGGTCTCCTTGCGGATTACGACATCGGCTTCAATGCGGCGGATATTGACGGCTTGTCATTTGAATCTTTGTGGGACATGGTCTGGGGAGAGCTGTCTGCACGTCTTGCAGCGCCCTTGCGGATATTGTCAAGTATTTTTCTTGTTATCGTCTTTGGGTCGGTCACAAGGTCGGCGGTGAAAGGTTCGGGGGACATATACGGCATGGTTTGCGTTATGGCGGCGGTAACTGTCATAGTGCCGCAGCTTATGACTGTATACGGTGAAATTTTGCGTACTATTCAGATAACAGGAAGCTTTATACTTGTTTTTGTGCCTGTACTTTCGGCAGTATCGGTCGCCTGCGGAAACTTCACCACGGCAGGCGTATGCCACATGATGCTTTTGGGAGCTTCGGAGCTTATTGTCAAGCTGTCTGAGAGCTATCTCCTGCCTATATTGGGAGTTACGGCGGCGTTGGGTGTAACGGGCAGCGTGTTCCCGAGTACCTCTCTCGACAGCCTTGTTAATCTGCTGAAAAAAGCGGTCACTTGGGGAATTTCCATAACCATGACGCTTTTTTCGGGTTTTGTGACTTTAAAATGTTCCATTACGGGCAAGGCGGACGGTGCTGCTGCAAAAACGGCTAAAATGCTCGTATCGGGATTTATCCCTATCGTTGGAGGGGCTGTGTCCGACGCTTATTCCACGGTAAAGGGCAGTTTCGAGGTGATCGGCGGAACGGTCGGAGCAGCAGGGATAATCGGCGTTGTCATGCTGCTTCTTCCGGGAATACTGGAGCTGTGCGTATACAGAGGAGTGATGTGGGTCGGAAAAGCTGTGGCTGATGTGTTTTCGGAGGAGGCGATGTCAAAGCTTCTGAAATCCATAGACAGCGGCTTTGCGATCGCGCAGAGCGTTATGATATGCTATTCGGTGATATTCATACTCTGCTCGGCTATACTGATGAAAACATTGTCCACGATATAATACGATATAATATAGTTCATGAGGAAAGAAATATGGATGGTATAAAATCGGCTGTTATGGCAGTATGCGCAGTATCGGCGGCAAGATGCGTTATAGGAAGTATTGTTTCGGCTTCAAAGCTTAAAAATCAGGTCATGTCGCTGCTTAATCTTCTCCTTGCGTTTGTTATGACAGCTCCGTTCGCGCAGGGAGTTGTCAACTTTACAATGCCCGATATATCGAGCTTTGAGACTATTGAAGCGGAATATCCCGGCGATTTGTATTCCGAAGCTTTGAAAATCGAGACAGAAGCCAATATTTCGGACGTACTCGGTCAGCAGCTTACAGCGGCGGGAATAAATTACGTTTCAATTGTCACAGATGTTAATATTTCGGCAGATTACAGCATATCTATTAGTAGTGTGACGGTCACGGCGGAGGACTTTGAAGCAGCCGCTCTTATAATCAAAAGCTGTCTCGGTGTTGAAACGGAGGTAATAAAAGGTGCTGACTGAAAAAATCGGGAACATTATGAGAAATAAAAAATCTGCGGCAGCAGTCGCAGTATTGGGAACTGCGGGACTTCTTCTGATAATGCTGTCATCTTTTTCGGCGGACAAAAAAGAACCCGTAAAGTCCTGCGAAAAGCCGCAGACAAGCGCCGCACAGGATTATTGCAGTCAGACTGAGGAAAGACTTGAAGCCTTTCTGGAAAAAATCGAAGGGGCAGGTGAGGTGGAGGTATATCTTACGGTAGGTTCGGGAGAAAGATATGTCTATGTCTCCGAGGAAAAGCGTTCGGAATCGGAAAACAAGACCGAGGAGGAGGAAAAATATGTTTTGATCGGAGGGAGCAGCAGCCGTGAGCCGCTGATAGAAACCGTTGAAGTCCCGAAGATCACGGGAGCGGTGATCGTATGCACAGGCTGCGAAAGTCCCGTAGTGGAGGAGCGCGTCTATAAGGCGGCATCGGCGGCTCTCGGAATACCGACGGCTGATATTTACGTAACAATTATGAAATAAGGAGTATTTACCATGAAAAAACCGACAATAATTATAGGAAAAAAGCAGATAATCATGACTTGCCTTACGCTTATGCTCGGAGTAGCGGTCTACATAAATTATGTTTCCGCACCCAAGCTCTCGAAGGACGGCGAGTCGGTCGAGGTCGCTGAAATGGGAGACACGGTGAACTACGGCGAAACTGAGTTCGTCAATGCAGGAGCGGATATGGAAAAGGACGCCGCAGAGCCAGCATCGGCTGACTATTTTGCACAGGCTCGTCTTGACAAGATGAACAATCGTGACGAAGCGGTACAGACCTTGCAGACGATCATCGGCGGCGGAGACCTTACGGAGGACGAAATGGTCGTTAACGCTCTTGACGCTGTGGAGGTATCGAAGCTCATTGAATCCGAGGGAACTATAGAATCTCTGGTAAAAGCGCAGGGCTTCGAGGACTGCGTTGCCTATCTGGACGGCGAGTCGGCTAAGGTAGTTATTAAGACTGAGGGACTTGATAAAGCGCAGGCAGCGTCTGTAAAGGAGATAATTTTAGGTGAAACAAACGTTTCCGCAGAAAATATCAGAATTTTTGAGGTAAAATAGTTGAAAAGCAGCCTGTCGCTGCACCCATTGCCGACCGTATTCTTACGTTCGGGATATGCGTCCCAAAAGGCGGCGAGTCGCCGCAGACAATTCACGCTACCACTCGCAAGCTCGTTAAATATATGAAATACAATTTTTTTCCGCGACTGTTGCAATTTTGTACTTAATATGGTATAAGCGGCGAGTCGCCGCAGACAATTCACGTTACCACTCGCAAGCTCGTTAATATTGTGAAGCACAAATTTTTTTCCGCGACTGTTGCAAATCTGAAACTAATATGGTATAATATAAAAGTAGGATTTTATTTGGACGTTTGATTAAAAGATAAAACCGGAGAAACGACAGGTAAGGAGGTAAAAAATGGAAAGTACGAAGAAAGCTGCGAACGGGTCTTTGAAGATCTCCGAGGACGTTATAATCACCGTTGCAAGGCTTGCAGCTCTCGACGTCGAGGGCGTAGCAGGTTTGTTCGGCGAGGTGAATAAGCTGAGCAAGCTGAGAAACAACGGTCCTATAAACGTAACAATGATGGGGGACGTTGCGGCTTTGAATGTTAAAATAAAAGTAAAAAACGGCGTTAAGGCGGCAGCGGTCGCTCAGGAGGTCCAGTCGGCAGTCAAGGAGAGCGTTCAGTCAATGACGGGAGTTGCGGTGGCAAGAGTGAACGTTTCTGTAAGCGGCGTTGTATTTTAAAGATTAGGAGAAAACAAAATGACAAGAAGTGAAGTTAGAGACAGTGCGTTCAAGCTGGTATTTGAACAGCTTCTGCGTAGTGACGATATTGAGGAGCTTTATGAAATTGCCGAGGAGATAGAGGAGATCACCGTCAACGATGATGTAAAAGCTATTGTTGACGGTACGCTCGCTCACAGCGCGGAGTTAGACGGTATCATCGAAAGCTACAGCAAGTCACGTAAGCTCTCAAGAATTTCCAAGCTCAACCATGCCGTACTGAGGATAGCGATATACGAGTGCCTGTATGATGATAAAACTCCCGATAATGCGGCAATAAGCGAAGCTATCAAGCTTGCCGGCACATATACCTATCGCGAGGACGTAAACTTTATCAACGGCGTACTGGGCGCATTTTCACGCGACAGAGCCAAGGATTCGGAAAATGCCTGAGTTCCTCGGTATCGACACAAGCAATTATACGACCTCTGCGGCTGTATATATCAGTGAGGAAAACAGGATAGTACAGCGTAAAAGGCTTCTTCCCGTCAAGGAGGGAGCGTTGGGGCTTCGTCAGAGCGATGCGGTATTTCACCACACGAAGCAGCTTCCGGATATTGTTGAGGAACTGTTTTCAGCGGAGAAATTCGGCGGATTTTCAGCAGTTTCGACGTCTGCTCGACCGAGAAACATTGAGGGTTCGTATATGCCGTGCTTTCTGTGCGGAGAGGGTCTTGCAAGGTGCTTAGCGGCTGTCGAAAAAGTTCCCCTGTACACGACTTCGCATCAGATAGGGCATATTCTTGCGGCGCTTTATTCAGCGGATAAGCTTGATTATGTGAAACAGCCGTTCATAGCTTTTCACGTCAGCGGCGGAACTACGGACTGTCTGCTGTGCAAGCCCAATGATTTGGATATTCTGAATGTGACGGAGATATGCTCGTCGCTCGATCTGAACGGAGGACAGGCTGTAGACCGTGTCGGTCTAATGCTCGGACTGAAATTCCCATGCGGAGCAGAGCTTGAAAATTTAGCTGCAAAGGCGGACAGGCACATGAAAATAAAGCCCGTTCTGAAAAACGGCTGCTGCTGTCTTTCGGGTGTTGAAAACAAGTGCCGCGCAATGCTCGATAAGGGCGAGTCTCCCGAGAATACTGCGGCGTACTGCCTTGATTTTATTGCCGAGACGATAATTTCCATGACGGAATACGCTATGGAAAAGTACGGCAGACTTCCGCTTGTTTATGCCGGCGGAGTTATGTCGGACAGACTTATTCGTGATAAGATAATTTCCCGATATAAGGACGCCGCTTTTGCAGAACCGCAGTATTCCTGCGATAATGCGGCAGGGACGGCAATATTCGCTTATCTGAAATGGAGTGAGGAAAAATGCCCGTAATAACGGTAACTCAGGTCAATAAATACATTGCGTCGAAGCTTAAAGGCGACAGAATTTTGCAGGGTATCATGGTAAAGGGCGAAATTTCCAACTTTGTTTGTCATTATAAAAGCGGTCATTGCTATTTTTCATTGAAAGACAAGGAAAGCTCCATCAAGGCGGTGATGTTCGCTTCTGCGGCGGCTCGTTTGAAGTTTCAGCCCGAGGACGGCATGGCGGCGGTGGTATCGGGAAGTATTTCCGTCTATGAGAGGGACGGCGTGTATCAGCTTTATGCCACCGACATTATTCCCGAGGGAGCGGGCAAAGAAAGTCTCGCCCTTGAACAGTTGAAAAAAAAGCTTGCCGCCGAGGGGATTTTTGCCGAGGAGCATAAACGTCCCCTGCCGTATATGCCGAGGAAGATCGGGGCGGTAACTTCTCTCAGCGGCGCAGCTGTAAGAGATATTATAAACGTTTTAACAAGACGTTATCCGCTGTGCGAGCTTTACGCCGTGAATACGGTCGTACAGGGCGAGACCGCGCCGATGTCGATTTGCAGCGGAATACTCAAAGCCGAGGCGGCAGGCTGCGATGTTATAATCGTGGGCAGGGGCGGAGGTTCTTCGGAGGACTTGTCCGCATTCAATACCGAAGCTGTGGCAAGAGCCGTATACGGCTGCAAAGTTCCTGTAATTTCCGCTGTCGGACACGAGGTCGATTTCACCGTAGCGGACTTGGCGGCGGATATGCGCGCGCCTACTCCCTCTGCGGCGGCAGAGTTGGCTGCTCCCGATATACGTCAGTTGGCGGACGCTGTGGCTTCATACGAGAACCGCTGTCAGAAAGCGGCTTCTGCGGTATTGGAAAAGCGTTTCTCGGAATACGGCGCATTATCCGCAAAGCTTGCGGCAGGTTCTCCCGAAAACAGGCTGAAGCTCATGGAGGAAAGGCTCGCCGCTCTTAAAAATCGTGCTGAAACGGCTGTAATGCGAAGTATTGACAGACACACGGCACGTCTTTCGGAGACTGCGGCGCGACTTGACAGCCTGAGTCCGCTGAAAGTAATGTCACGAGGTTATTCTCTCGTATATAGCGGTGACGAGCTTGTAAGAAGTTCCGCCGATATATCGGAGGGTCAGACAGTAAGGCTTCGCTTTGATAAAGGCGGCGCCGAGGCTGAGATCAGGAAAAAATGGTGAGTTTTTATGAGTAAAAATGCGAATGAAAGTGCAAATTTTGAAGAAAATATGAAAAAGCTCGGTACTATAGTTGCAGAGCTTGAAAAAGGCGACGTCCCATTGGAAAAGGCTGTCGAGCTGTACGGAGAGGGCGTGAAGCTCTCAGCCGTCTGCAAAAAACAGCTTGACGAAGCAAGGATCGTAATAACGGAGGAAAAATAAATTATGAGCAATTTTAATGAAATTTTAAACCGCTATGTTGAGTTCACGGAAAAGGAACTCAAGGAATACAACAATTACAGTCATGAAAACCGACCGCAAGTAAAGCTTATCGACGCCATGAACTACTCTCTCCGTGCAGGCGGAAAGAGGATAAGACCTGCCCTTGTATACGCTTTCTGCGAGGCTCTCGGCGGTCAGATGGAAACGGCGTCTGCTCCTGCGTGCGCTATTGAGATGGTACATACCTTCTCGCTTATACATGACGATCTTCCCGCTATGGATAACGATGATTTCCGCAGAGGAAAGCCCTCCTGCCATAAGGCGTTCGGCGAAGCTATGGCAATTCTTGCAGGAGACGCTCTTGCAGTTCTTCCGTTTGAGATAATCGCTGATTCTCAGGCGCTTTCTCCCGAGCAGAAGGTACTTATTATCTCGGTGCTGGCGAACTCTGTCGGCAGGGACGGCATGATCGGCGGTCAGGTCATAGATATGGAAAACGAGAACCGTGCAGATGTTGACGAAGAAGAACTGAGAAATCTGTACCGCTGTAAAACCGGTCAGCTTATAGCCGTTTCGTGCGTTATGGGAGCTATATGCGCCGACGCGGACAACGAGACTATAAGAGCCGCTGCGGAGTACGGTCTCAGACTTGGTTTTGCATTCCAGATAATTGACGATATATTGGACGTAACAAGCACTACGGAGGAGCTTGGCAAACCCGTCGGAAGCGACGAGGAGTCGAACAAGAATACCTTTGTATCGGTTTTCGGCATTGAAAAGGCGCAGGAAATGGCAGATAAGGCGACTTCCGAGGCTTTGGAGTGGCTTGACGCCGTACCGAACAATGATTTTCTTAAAGAATTGACAGGAAAGCTTTTGAAGCGCAAAAAATAAAAGGAGCTTGAGAGAACGCCGTACCTTCGGTTTCTCCGCAAACGTTAAAATGAACGAATATTTAAACGACGGCAGCAGAGTAAGCCTTTCTGAACTTACTCTGCCCGAGGATCTGAAAAAGCTGTCCCTGATGCAGTGCAGATACCTTTGCAGCGAAATAAGGAATCTTCTGATAGATACCGTATCAAAGACAGGCGGTCATCTTGCCTCGAATCTTGGAGTAGTGGAGCTTACCATGTCCATTCACAGGAATTTTGATTCCCCCGAGGATAAGATCGTATGGGACGTGGGTCATCAGGCATACGTCCACAAGATACTCACAGGCAGAGCCGACAAGCTTTCCACTATACGTCAGGAGGGCGGTATTTCGGGATTTCCGAAGCCCTCCGAGTCGGAACACGATACCTTTATAGCAGGTCACAGCAGCACTTCTATTTCCGTTTCCTGCGGAATAGCCGAAGCAATGCGCCTACAGGGTAAAAACAACTACACGGTAGCCGTTATCGGCGACGGAGCTATGACAGGCGGCATGGTATACGAGGCTATGAACAACTGCTGCCTTGACAGGGAAAGCAATCTTATCGTTATACTTAACGATAACAATATGTCTATTTCTAAAAGCGTAGGTTCGCTTGAAAAATACCTTACTACTCTGAGAAATTCCGAGAAATATATAGATACCAAAAGGAACGTGGAACGCATTCTTACCGAGATACCCGTGTTCGGCACAAAGACGGCTAAGGGAATGAAGCGTGTAAAGGACGCTGTAAAATCGACCATTCTCGAAAGAAATCTGTTTGAGGATATGGGCTTTATTTATCTCGGACCGATCAACGGTCACAGCCTTAAAGAGCTGGAGCAGGCTATGAGAATGGCGAAAACCTATCATCGTCCCGTGTTTATCCATGTTAAAACGCAGAAAGGCAAGGGCTATCTTCCGGCTGAGAAAAATCCGGGGGAGTTTCACGGCATATCGCGTTTTGACGCAGAATCGGGAAATCCCGAGATCTCTGCCGGCGACAGCTACTCCACTGTTTTCGGCAAAGAGCTGCTAAAGCTTGCAGAAATGGACGAGCGTATATGCGCTGTTACGGCGGCTATGAAATACGGTACGGGATTGCAGTATTTCGGGAAAAAACTCCCCAATCGCTTCTATGATGTCGGTATTGCCGAACAGCATGCGGTCACGTTCTGCGGCGGACTTGCCTCCATGGGGCAGATACCTGTTTTTGCCGTATATTCCACGTTTTTGCAGCGCGCATACGATCAGCTTATCCACGATATAGCGATAGGCGGACTTCATGTTGTTCTCGGCATTGACCGTGCAGGCTTAGTCGGCGAGGACGGCGAAACTCATCAGGGAATGTTTGACGTTCCGATGTTGACAACTATCCCCGATGTTACGATATATTCTCCCTCATGCTACGACGAGCTGCGAATCTGCCTGAGAAAGGCTGTGTACAATGAAAAGAAGCTTGTCGCCGTAAGATACCCGAGGGGAGCTGAGGAGACAGATTTCAACGTAAATGTATTAAATTCCGACTGCGTATTTATACGAAATGTGATAAGCGATACGCTGATTATTTCCTATGGAAGAATATTCAACGAGGCGTACAAGGCATGCAAGGAACTGAAAAGCGAGGGCATTGAATGCAATATGCTGAAGCTTACTAAAATTTTCCCGATCGCCGATTCGCTGGTGAGTGAGATAATGAACTATAAGCGTATCATTTTCTTTGAGGAATCTGTCGGATACGGCAGTATTTCTGAAAAGCTCGGTTGTATGCTTATGGAATGTCAATATAAAGGCGTTTACAGACGGTCTGCGGCTGAGGGCTTTATAAAGCAGGGGTCGGTCGGCTCATTGCTTGACAGAATAGGTCTGAGCAGCAGTAAAATGGCTGATTTTGTTAGATCGGAGTGCGGCGGAAATGGCAAGGCTTGATGCGGAGCTTGTGGCGAGAGGTATAGCCCGAAGCCGTGAGCGCGCCAAGGAAATGATAAAAGCGGGAGTTGTGACAGTCAACGGCAGAACGGCAAAAAAGCCCTCCGATGAAACATTTCCCGACGATGTTGTGGAATCCGCCGAAACTGAGCAGTATGTGGGCAGGGGAGCTTTGAAGCTTGAAAAAGCGGCAGAGGTCTTTCGGCTCGACTTCAACGGAAAACGCTGCCTTGACATAGGAGCGTCCACAGGCGGATTTACCGAATACATGCTCCGTCACGGCGCGGAGAAAGTGTACGCCGTTGATGTGGGGCATGGTCAGCTTGCAGGGACGCTGAGGGCTGACAGTCGTGTGGTCAACATGGAAAATACCGATATACGGACGGTCACGGCGGAGGAGATTGACGGCGGCGTTGACTTTATATGCGCGGACGTTTCTTTTATTTCCCTTACGAAAATACTTCCGAAGATCGCTGAACTGCTCAAAGACGGCGGAACAGCGGCGGTTCTCATAAAACCACAGTTTGAAGCAGGGAAAAGCTGCATCGGCAAAAAAGGAATCGTTAAGGACAGAAAGGTGCATGTTCGTGTTCTGGAGGAAATGGACGAATCTATCCGTCTGGCAGGACTTGCTCCCGTGAGCTTCACATATTCGCCCGTGAAAGGCGGTAGCGGAAATATCGAATATCTGGCGGAACTGAGAAAAAACGATGAACTTCCGCCGAAAGCTGATCTCAGAACGCTTGTTGACGAAGCGTTCAGCCGACTTTAGGAGGATAAAATGAAAGCGGTACTTTACCCGAATTTTCAGAAAAAAAATGCTTTGAAGTGTGCCGGAGAGGTGTGCGATGTACTTAATTCCTTGGGGATCGAAGTTGTTGTGAGCCGTGAATATACGGCGGAATTCGGGGATAAGCCCTTTGTTGGATTTGCGGATATTGCTTCTCTTGTGGGAACGGCGGATATATTTATCGCTATCGGCGGAGACGGGACTATCCTGCGGTGCGCAAAGCTCCTTATAGGCACGGAAACGAAGCTTCTCGGCATAAATACGGGGACTCTCGGATTCATGGCAGGTCTGGAGGCAGATCAGCTCTACGCCTTGAAACGGCTTAAAACGGGAGAATACGGCGTGTCAAGGCGTATGACCGTTGACGTCGTTATCCACGGCAAAGAGGGGGACAAGGTATACACCGCTCTCAACGAAGTCTCGACAAGGTCAGGCAGCTTTAAAATATGCGATTTTGAGGTCTATGCAGATGATTATCTTATAGGAAAATACCGTGCGGACGGTATACTTTTCAGTACGCCGTCGGGTTCGACCGCCTATGCTTTGTCGGCAGGAGGTCCCGTTATCGAGCCTGACCTTGAATGTATCGAAATGAACCTGATATGTCCTCACAGCCTTTTTGCTCGGGCGACCCTTTTTTCGGCGGACAGAAAGCTTCGGCTGACCGACCGTACTGCCGGGGAGATGTCCCTCGTTGTGAGCGTGGACGGCGAGCTGGAGTATCGTATCGGGGAAAACGAGTCTATCGAGATAATGCGAGGACGTCATACGCTGAATTTTGTGGACTTGGTGGACAACGCGTTCCACGATTCGCTGTGCCGTAAAATGTGCAGACCCATAAAATAGCCGTTATTCGCAATTTTACCATGAATAAAATTTAAAGCAGGGAATACGATGAAAAATAATCGCCGTGATGCAATTCTTGAAATAATTAACGAAAACTCCGTAGCCACACAGGAGCAGCTTATAGAGCTTCTCGGAAAAAGAGGGATAAGCGCAACGCAGGCTACGCTTTCAAGGGACATTCAACAACTGTCCCTTGTAAAACAGAGAGACGAAAACGGAGGATACAGGTATGCTCTGCCTCCTGCGGCAGCCGCAGAGAAAGGTCTTTTTTCCGACTGCGTTATTGATGTGGATTACGCAATGAATACGATCGTGCTGAAATGCCGTGCCGGAATGGCTCAGGGTACGTGCGCGGCTATAGACGCTGTAAATCACGAAGGCATAGTCGGCACGATAGCAGGGGACGACACGATCTTTATTCTTGCAAGAAGCGAAGCTGACGCAAAAAGATTGGCAAAAAAATTCAGAAACGATATATTAAGCTGAAAAGCGCGTAGGAAAGCAGGTCATTGGTCGATGTTAAAAGAGCTTTATATAAAAAATTTAGCGGTTATAAAAGAAGCTGTTATTCCGTTGGAAAAGCGTCTGAATATATTCACAGGCGAAACAGGCGCAGGTAAATCCATACTCATCAACGGGATAAACGCAGTTCTCGGACAGCGATGCAGCAAGGATATAGTCCGCTCGGGGTGCGATAAGGCGATAATTACCGCACTTTTCACAGAGCTTTCCGACGAAGTCTGCGCAAAACTCACAGAGCTTGGCATAGACCATGAAAACAATGAGATAACCGTTACCCGTGAAATAAGCGCAGACGGCGGCAGCGTTGCAAGAATAAATCACAGGACTGCTTCCGCGTCGCTGCTTAAAGAAATAGGCGGCATGATGATAAATATTCATGGTCAGCACGACAATCAGATACTTCTCGACAGCGAACGTCACATGAATATTTTGGACGATTTTGGCGGTGACGGCAGACTTCTTGAAGAATACCGACTTACTTTCCGAGAGCTTCAGCATACGGCTCGGCGGCTTGGCGACCTGAAAAAACAGGAGATCTCCCGTATCGAGCGTATACGCTACCTTAACGAGGTCATCAAGGACATAGGTGAGCTTGAACTTGAGGAGGGCGAGGACGACGAGCTTGAAAAGGAGTATTCCGCCGCCCAAAATTCAGAGCGTACTGTTTCCGCTATAAAAGCGGCTGTTCAGGCTATTACAAGCGATGAAGCCGCAAATGATATGATAGCTGCGGCAGAGAGCGAAATAGCAGTTCTCACAGACGATTCGGAGGAGCTTTCGGCGCTGTACGATAGGCTTTCCGCTGTTGAGATAGAGCTTGCGGACATCGGTTCAGAGCTTGAAAAAATTGCAGAAAAGGCAGAGCTTGACGGTCAGCGTATCGAGTATCTCAGACGGCGGCTCAGTGAGATAAATAAGGTGAAACGCAAGTATATGGCGGATTCTGCGGAGCTTATAAAAATGTACGATGATGCCTGCGGAGAGCTTTCAAGGCTCGAAGGCAGCGACGGAGAAATTAAGGAGCTTGCAGCAAAGCGTGAGGAACTGCTCCACAAGGTAACAGAGCAGGCGAAGGCTCTTTTCGATCACCGTGAGGGGACTGCAAAGCGTTTTGCGAGCCGTGTTTCCGAGGAGCTTGAATTTCTCAATATGGCTGGAGTCGTTATCGCCGTCCGTCATGAAAAGGGTAAGCTGACTGTCAACGGCATGGATACGGTGGAGTTCCTGATCTCCGCAAATAAGGGCGAAGAACCGAAGCCCATAGCGAAAATAGCTTCCGGCGGCGAACTTTCAAGAATTATGCTTGCATTGAAAAGCGTTATTGCCGACCGTGACAGCATAGACACAATGATATTCGACGAGATAGATACGGGAGTCAGCGGCAAGGCTGCTCAGAAAATCGGTATAAAACTCAGGGAGATAGGCAAAGTTCGGCAGGTCATCTGCGTTACCCATTTGTCGCAGATCGCAGTAATGGCGGACAATCATCTCATGATAGAAAAAAGCATTATAGACGGCAGAACGGAAACAAGGGTAACGCAGCTCGATTTTAAGGGCAGAACGGCTGAGATCGCCCGTATCATGGGCGGCGAGGACCCCGGAAGTCTTGTCGTAAAGGCGGCGGAGGACGAACTGAGAAAGGCGGCGGAAATATGAAAATATATTCCACACGGCATGGTCAGACGGCGTACAACAAAGAGGAGCTTATCCTCGGAACGACCGATATACCGCTGAACGAAACAGGTCTTGCGCAGGCGGCGGAGCTTGCCGAGGCTGTGGAGAAATTGGGCGATGTTGATATTATAATATCCTCGCCCATGCTCAGAGCCGTAACCACCGCAAGAGCCGCAGCCGAAAAATGCGGTCTTGAAGTTATTACGGACAAACGGCTGAGAGAATGGGATTACGGCGAATTTGAGGGGAAGTCGCGATTTACCGAGGGCTTTGCGGAAAATAAGAGGGAGTTCGCCGTGAAAATGCGGGGCGGCGGAGAATCGCTTTTGCAGTTGAGCCACAGGGTCTACAGTTTCCTTGACGACATTATAGAAAGGTACGCAGATAAAAATGTACTTGTAGTCAGCCACGGCGGTATCTGCCGTGTTATAGAAACGTATTTTCACGATATGACTGTAGAGGAATACAGCAATTGGTTTATGGGCAACTGTGAGCTGCTCGAATATGATATATAAGAGGTTGATCTATGAGAATTGGTGTTGATTATTATCCGGAGCAATGGGATAAGTCTCTGTGGGAAAAGGACGCTGAAATTATGGCTCGGACAGGGGTCAAGCTTATCCGTATAGGCGAATTTGCGTGGTCTCGGATAGAACCTCGGGAGGGGGAGTACGATCTCGATTGGCTCGACGAGGTTATCGGAATATTTTCACGCTACACAATAGGCACGGTCATGTGTACCCCTACGAGCTGTCCGCCTTTGTGGCTCTATGAAAAGCACCCCGAAATTATTCGTGTCGGCGCAGACGGTCAGCCTATCCGCACGGGAATAAGGGCGCACCGCTGCATAAATTCTCCGATTTTCAGGGAATATGCAAAAAGAGTTACAGAGCGGCTTATACGTCATTTTTCGGGAAACCCTGCAATCGTGGCTTGGCAGATAGACAATGAGCTTGAAGCGTACCCCTGCACCTGTCCCGTATGCCGTGAAAAATTCCGTAATTGGCTCATTGAAAAGCATGACAGTATCGAGGGCATAAACAAAGCCTTCGGCAACAGCGTATGGAGCGGCGAATATAGCGATATATCACAGATACAGCCGCCGAACGATTATCCGAAGGCATGGCAGAATCCTGCATTGTGCCTTGAATGGTACCGTTTTACCTCCGAATGCACAGCCGACTTTGTAAGGGACGCTATGCTTACGATACGGCTGGAGGACACAAGAGTTCCGATAACGACCAATACATGGTTCTGTGAAAATACTCCCGATTTTTACAAGCTGTACGAGCTTCTTGATTTTGTTTCATATGACAATTATCCCCCCGTCAGGATTCCCGACGATCCCGAGGAATTTTATTCTCATGCTTTCCACCTTGATCTTATGAGAGGCATAAAAGGCAGAGGCTTCTGGGTTATGGAGCAGCTCAGCGGACCTACGGGAAGCTGGTCGCCTATGTCGCCTGCTCCGAAGTCGGGCATGATAATGGGATATGCAATGCAGGCTATGGTACGAGGGGCTGAAACGGTAATGCACTTCCGCTGGAGGACTGCTCTTACGGGAGCTGAAATGCACTGGCACGGCATTCTTGACCACAGTAACGTGCCGAACCGCCGATTTCTGGAGTTTTCCGAGCTTTGCCGCAGAGTTTCCCAGCTCGGGATACTTGACAGCACACGCATAGTTTCCGATGCGGCGATAATTTATTCTCCCGAAGCGGACGCGGCGTTCAAAATTCAGCCGCAAGTTGACGGCTTCTGTTATTTGCAGCAGCTTCAAGCGTTCCATTCCGCCCTGACAAGATTTGGAGCTAATGTTGATATAGTCGCTCCGAATGCCGATCTATCGCAGTATAAGCTTGTTATAGCGCCGTCTCTTTACGTTAATAACAAAGTCGCAACGGAAAATATTTACCGTTTCGTAATAAACGGCGGAACTCTTGTTCTTACAGCGCGCAGCGGCGTTAAGGACGAAAATAATAACTGCATTATGGACACCCTCCCGACAGTATTCAAGGAGCTTATCGGAGCGGAGATAACCGAGTACGATCCGATCGGCAGGGGAGAGCAGGTAATACGTGACTTTGCCGGAAACGAGTTTGCATGTAAGCAATGGTGCGATATTCTGCGGCTTTTCACGGCAAGAGCCTATGCGGAGTATAACGACGGCGAATACCGCTGTATGCCTGCCGTTACCATGAATCGCTACTGTTCGGGCGTGGCGTATTATGTGGGTACGATATGCGGTTCGGATTTCTATGAAAGCTTTATATCGAATCTGATGATGCAGACGGGTATTCCTAAGCTTAAAGGTCTGCCGAGGGGAGTTGAGGTCACAACAAGGACTAACGGCAAAGACGAATATGTTTGCTTTTTCAACAATTCCGAAAAGTCTGTTGTTATTCCTCTGCCTAAGCCGATGTACAGCATGATAAGCGTCATAGGAAAGGACAGACTGGAGCTTCGTCCCTTTGAAATGGATATAGTGAGGAAATAAATATGAGGATAGTCGTACAGAGAGTAAGCTCCGCAAGCGTTGAGGTAAACGGCGAGATCTGCGGAAAGATCGGCGCAGGTTATCTTATTCTGCTCGGAGTGGGACACGGAGATACGGAGGAGGACTGCCGTTATCTTGCGGATAAAGTTATAAATCTCCGTATTTTTTCCGATGAAAACGATAAGATACATCTGTCCCTGAGCGATGTGGACGGCGAGCTTCTGATAGTTTCCCAGTTCACATTGTACGCCGACTGCCGTAAAGGAAACCGCCCCAACTTCATTCAGGCAGGTAAGCCCGATGAAGCGGAGCGGCTGTACAATTATTTTGCCGACTACTGCCGAAGCAAGGGCAAGCACGTAGAAACGGGAATATTCGGCGCTGATATGAAAGTCAGCCTTGTAAATGACGGACCGTTTACCGTTTTGCTTGAACGCTGATATTTATTTTCTCTCCATTATCATATCAACTATTTTCTTGAAAACAGGGGCGGCGGAATCGTTGCCGTAGCCGCCGTCCTCAGCTAAAACCGTAACGGCATATCTCGGAGAGCTTGAGGGGAAAAAGCCGGTTATCCAGCCATGACAAAGCTCCTCGTCATTATCGTCAAACCGTCCCGTCTGTGCAGTCGAGGTCTTAGCTCCGGCACGTATGCAGCTTGGGGCGGCTTTTGAATTTTCGTTTTCGTATATCACGCTTATCATCATTTTGCGAAGCTCCGCCGCTGTTTCCTCGGTCATTACACGGGATCTCAGGGCGGACTTTTCGTTGCCTACAGTTTCGCCGTCAACGGTGATACCCTTGATAAGTCGAAGCATTATAAGTTCGCCGCCGTTTGCTATAGCGCAGGTCATCTGATTTATCTGCAAAGGCGTTGCGGAAAGCTTTCCCTGTCCGAATGAAAAATTTGCAAGCTCCGCAGGTACAAGAAGTTCCTCCACCGAGGGAAGAACTCCCGCTGATGAGATCATTCCCGTACATAGATGTATCTCACGCCCGAATCCCATAGAATAAGCTAAACTGCGGAACTGCTGTATATCAAGGCATTGGCTCAGGGAAATAAAATACGGGTTGCAGGAATTTGTCATAGCCTGCCGCATATCCTGCATTCCGTGACCCTCTCTGTTGTGGCAGCCGAAGTTCCTGTCCGCAACGGCGTGATCTCCCGTGCAGTTGTACATAAATCCCGAAGAATCTTCGTTTATTCCCTCGCATGCGGTAACGAGTTTAAATATCGAGCCGACGCTGTATGAGTAAAGACAACGGTTTATCATAGGACTGCGGCTGTCGGTCAAGTCGTCCGAAATATCCTTTATATCAAAGTCGGGAAAGCTTGCCATTCCGAGTATTTCACCGTTTTTAACGTCCGATACAATTATTGCGCCTTTTTTTATCGAACGTCCGGCTTTCTCGCAAATCGCCTGTATTTCGCTGTCAAGAGTAGTTACTACGCCCGTTTGGGACTTTGTACTGCGTATGACCGTTTTTCCGCCGCCTATGAGGATATGACCGTAACCGTCTGTAGAATATGTCACGCTGTTTTCCACATTTCCCGAGCGCAGGAGGTCGTTATAGGCGTACTCCAGACCGCTTGCGCCTGTGCCGTCCGAAAGATAGCCGATAATGTGCGGCGCAATGATATTTTCGCCGTATCTTTCGGGAATCTCAAAGAACGTTAATCCGGGCGATTCGTCTGCCTTTTTGGTACATTCAAAGGCAAAAGGCTCGCCCTTTTTATATAAATTTTCGACCTCTGTTTTATCCTTAGCGTATTTTTTCAGTTCCTCCAAATCTGTTTCTGCCGGAACTGCAACGGCTGTAATACGTGTTTTGGCATTGGTCAGCGGAACGAAATTCCTGTCAAATATCGTACCGCTGCTGTCGCCTGCATGTATTGTCACAAATGAATTGTCGGCAGCCGTGCGGACGAACTTTCTTTCTTGCGAAAGTCGGAAAAAGTTCAGGGAAACTCCGAAAAAAAACATAAAAAATACCGCAGTAAGCAGTATAACGCCGTGTTCTCCTCTTTTGCGCATAATATCACCTCAGAAATATTATCTGCATTCAGAGGAAATTTTATTCTGCGTTTAAGAGCATGTTCGATAATCTGCGTGACATTTTTTTAAATTACTATCAACTATTCAAGTCCGTTTCTTTTATATGACATAACAAAAACGATTACTGCCGCAATGAAGTTTACGGCGGCTATGACGATGCCTATGGGTTCTATGTCTTTATTCCCTATTGAATTGATGATTTTGTTCAGTTGTTGTGTGTAAAAAAATTCTGCCGCTTTGCTGATAGTTTTATTAAACATCGAAAGCATGGGCATAAACGAAAATATCATCATAACGGGTATAGCGGCTGAGGTCGCTGCCATTTGATTTTTGCAGAGTATTCCGATTATTGCGCCTATCATAACAGATAACAGTACACCTGCTGCCATGACTGCCATAAAGAGGATAAATTCTTTCGCATCGTAATTTCCGAGAACTCCGAAAACAACGCTGCCTGCCATGCAGACAGTCCAGACGTAAGCTCCAACGCCTGCGAGGTACTCCAATGGGCTGACGTTTGACATCATAAGTACGCGGAGAGTTCCTTTTTCCTTTTCCTCTGAAATAATCGACGACATACAGGTCAGGGGCGCCATACCCACGAACATTACTGCAAAAAGCTTTGAGAAGAAATGTTCGGGCATATTCTCGATTTTTACCGAATTTTCCATTATGACTGCCAGTATTGGAAACATGATAAATTGTATCAGCGTTGTTTTGTTTTTCAAAGTGTCTTTTATCTGTTTGATGAAAATTGCCGAAATATTTTTCATGACGCAAGCTCCTTTCCCGTAAGCTCCATGAATACTGTTTCCAATGTCGGTTCGGAGGTGTGTATCGTTTCAATTAAGTCTTTGCTCAGAAGATATGCGATAGCTTCGGCGGACTTCGGAGAATGTGGAAGTATTTTGTCCGTACCGTTTTTCATGTGAATGCAAATGGTCTTTTTATGGTCGTATCTGCGGCAAATTTCGGTCGGTGAACCGTATTCTGCGATACCTCCGTCTAACAACAGAGCTATGCTGTCACATAATTTTTCCGCCTCCGACATATTGTGCGTTGTCAGAAAAATAGTTTTTCCTCTTTTTTTCTCGTTGAGAAGCATTTGGCGTATGTCCTCGGCTGACGCAGGGTCAAGACCGCTTGTCGGCTCGTCCAGAAAAAGAATATCAGGGTCGGTTATTAAAGCTCTTGCAAGTCTTAGACGGCTTTTCATTCCTTTTGAAAGCTTGGCGGCAGCGGTTTTTTCGTTTCCTGTAAGACCTACGGCTGAAAGAGCCTGATGTACCGTATTCTTGTTCAGACCGTAAATATCGGCGAATATTTTCAGATTGTCGCAGCAGTTAAGACGGTCATACAGTCCGAAATTGTCCATCATGATACCGAAGCCGCCGTAATCCTCGGGCTTTAGAGAAAGGGAATCAATGCCGCCTATAACGGACGTTCCTGAGTCGGCTTTAAGCTGTCCCGTTAAAATTTTTATGATAGTTGTTTTTCCTGCTCCCGATGGTCCGATCAGACCGAAAATTTCTCCGCTTTTTACTTCAAGATCAATTTTCTTCAGAACGTTTTTTTCGCCGAAAGACTTGGAAATTCCTTTCATTGAAAGTGCATGTTCCATTAAAGTTCCTCCTTTACTTTGTTTAAAGCTTCGGTGAGCTTTTTATTTTCCGCTTTTTCGTTCAATATGGAAATGATCGTACCTATAGCGCATGACAGCGCAAAGCTCATCATAAACATTCCCCATGCTTTTGGGTCGTTTAAGGGAAACCAATCCCAAAGCGCGATACATCCCGAGATAAGTCCGAAAACAGATATAAACATTAAAATGATACGTAGGGGCAGAGCCATTTTTTTGATTATATGATCTGTCATAAAAACAAACCGCAGAGTTACGGTAAATGTTATGGCGATCAGAAACTGCAACATAGTTACGATACTGAGACCTTTGTTTCCAAGCTGAAAAATTGTTGAAAAGCCCTGCGCAGATTCCCCGAAAATAATAACAAAGACGTTGAGCAGAAGTACGGTAATGCCGTAGATCATGAATACCTGTGAAAAATAGTCGAAAACGCTTAATTTTTTATCCATTTATTTTACCCCCAGTCTTATTTTGAGTTCGTCGGCGTATTTTCGTGAAACTATTATCTGCTCGCTGTTTTCGAGCGTTATGCGCAGCTTGCGGTCAAGTTCTTTTTTTAAACAGCGTATGTATCTGAGGTTGACAAGGCACGATTTGCTGATGCGAAGAAATCCGCAGCTGCAAAGGCGTTCTTCGATCTCGTAAAGCCTGAGCTTCGATTCAAAGCAGTTTTCGGCGGTGTATACGAAAGTATTTCTGTCAACGGCTTCGACATACATGACCTTTGATATATCAAGAATATGAGTCTCGTCGTTTAATATAACGGTCATTTGCTTGTCGAGCATTCGTATTGCGGCTATGAGCCGTTCGGTCTCGGCAGTAACTTCTCCGCACGAGACAGTTATTTCAGTGTCTTTCATATCGGAAATTATATTGATTTTTATTTTCATGCAGTCACTCTCCATTTGCAATAGAGTAAAGTATTACAGCAATGCTCCAACATTCCTCGGATATTAATATATCATACTGCGAAGTTTTTTTCAATAGTTTCCGACGCGACTTGCCGTTTGAAAGACTTAAAATGCACTATCGTCATCTTCTGTCAATAAGTTAATTTTATTACATTTCAGCGTTTTTGAAGAAAAAACTATTGACTTTTAAAAAAAAATGGACTATAATAATATTGTATGAAAAAATTTACAGTATGCTGCTTTTCACAGGCGGAAAAAGGAGTAAAATATATATGCAGTGGACAGGACTTAATGACCTTCGTGAAAAATATCTTTCGTTTTTCGAGAGCAAAGATCATACAAGAATGGCAAGCGCTTCTTTAGTTCCTCAGGGGGACAAGAGCCTTCTTCTTATAAATTCAGGCATGGCGCCTTTGAAAAAATATTTCCTCGGACAGGCTGTACCTCCGAACGTGAGAGTAACAACATGTCAGAAGTGTATCAGAACGCCCGACATTGAAAGCGTGGGTAAAACTGCGCGTCACGGTACATATTTCGAGATGCTTGGAAATTTCTCTTTCGGCGACTATTTCAAACCCGAGGCTATTGCGTGGGCATGGGAGTTCCTGACGGGAGTTCTTGAAATTCCGGCAGACCGCCTTTGGATCACTATTTACGAAAGCGACGACGAGGCTGAACAGCTCTGGGAGAATAACATCGGTATTCCTCATGACCGTATTATCCGTCTCGGAAAGAAGGATAATTTCTGGGAGCATGGTTCGGGTCCGTGCGGTCCGTGCAGCGAGATACATTTCGATAGAGTCGGCGGCGGCAGAAAGCTCGACAGAGCAGGATTTGAAGCCGAGGGCGACAAGGATAATATTATCGAGATCTGGAATCTTGTTTTCAGTCAGTTTGACAGCGACGGAAACGGTAATTACGCCGAAATGAAGAACAAGAATATTGATACCGGCATGGGTCTTGAAAGACTTGCGTGCGTAATGCAGGGCGTTGACAATATTTTTGAGGTCGATACCGTTCAGAATATCATGAAGCATATTTCTTCGATCGCTGGAGTTTCCTATAAAACGGACGCTAAAACGGACGTTTCGCTCCGTGTTATCACAGACCATATAAGAAGTACGACGTTTATGGTCGGCGACGGTATTCTTCCCTCAAACGAGGGCAGAGGTTACGTTCTGCGCCGTCTGCTCAGACGTGCGGCACGTCACGGAAGGCTTTTAGGCATTACTCGTCCGTTCCTCTGCGAGGTATGCGACACGGTCATAAATGAAAACGAACGAGCATATCCCGAGTTGGCGGAAAAGCGCGATTATATAAAAAAGATAATCGGCGTTGAGGAGGAAGCGTTCGCCAAGACGGTCGATAAGGGTTCGGAGCTGTTGAACGGCTTTATTTCGGCTCTTACGGAAAAGAAAGAGACTGTTCTTTCGGGCGAGGACGCATTCAGACTTTCCGATACATACGGTTTCCCGATAGATCTTACGATCGAGATATGCGAGGAAAAGGGTCTGACTGTTGACGTTGCCCGTTTCAAGGAGCTTGCTCAGGAGCAGCGCGCAAAAGCAAAGGCAGATCATCTTGCAAAGGCAGGTTCGTCATGGGCTGACAACAGCATAAAGGTTGACGCTCCAAAGACGATTTTCACGGGTTATACGGATTTTACGGCGGAGGATGCCGAAATACTTGCGATCTATAAGGATGGCTCGGAAGTGGAGCTTGCTACCGAGGGCGAGGACGTTGTTATCGTTCTTGACAAAACGCCTTTCTACGCTGAGAGCGGCGGACAAACAGGCGACACGGGTATCATATCAGACGGCGGTAATTCAGCCGCTGTTGCCGACACTATCAAGTCAGAGGGACATTTTCTCCATATTGCGTCCGTTACCGAGGGTACTCTGAAAAAGGGCGGCAGGGTGAAAGCCGCTATCGACAGCGACAGACGTCTTGCTATAATGAGAAATCATACGTCGGCGCATCTTCTTCAGTATGCTCTGCGTCAGGTACTCGGAGATCACGTTCATCAGGCAGGTCAGCTTGTAAACGAAAAGACATGTCGTTTTGACTTCAACCACTTCAGCGCGCTGACGGCAGAGGAAACTGCAAAGGTAGAGGCTCTTGTGAATGCCGAGATAATGAAGGCTCTCCCCGTAACAATGGTGGAAATGCCTATAGACGAAGCAAGAAAGCTCGGCGCAATGGCTCTATTCGGCGAAAAGTACGGAGATACGGTTCGTGTTGTAACAGCCGATAAGTCCGTGGAATTTTGCGGCGGTACTCATATTTCAAATACATCTCAGATAGGACTTTTCAGAATAGTTTCCGAAAGTTCCGTGGCTGCCGGCGTAAGGCGTATCGAAGCGGTTACGGGCATGGGAGTTCTTGATCTTCTCAACGAATACAGAAGCACGATCGTTAAGGCTGCCGGAGCTTTGAAGCTTGCAAATCTTAATGAACTTCCCGAGAAGTGCGCCGCAGTTTCGGCAGAGCTTAAAGAGAAAGACAAGACTCTTGAAAGTCTCGCTCAGCAGGCGGCAAACGCTAAGGCGGCTCAGATGTTCGATAATGCCGTTGAGATCAGCGGAGTTAAGGTCGTTGCGGCAAGAACGGACGGCGCAGCTCCAGACGCGCTCCGTAAAATGGGAGACAGCGTTAAGGACAGAGCCGACGATGTTATCGCCCTCTTTGCAGGCGTCAACGGCGAAAAGGGTACGCTTTACTGCGTATGTACGGCAGGCGCATTGAAAAAAGGCGCGCACGCAGGCAAACTGGTTCAGAAGGCTGCTGCTGTTACAGGCGGAAAGGGCGGCGGACGTCCTGACAGCGCAATGGCAGGTATGGGCGATATTTCCAAGGCTGACGAAGCTGTGGCTTCATTTGCCGATATAGTTAAAGAATTTATAAAGTAAGGAGCAGTATCATGGACTGTTTATTCTGTAAAATCATAGCCGGAGAAATTCCGAGTACAAAAGTATATGAGGACGAGTTTGTGTACAGCTTTAAGGACATTGCTCCTATTGCTCCCGTACATTATCTCATCATACCCAAGGAGCATATATGCTGCGCCAACGCAATTGACGAGAGCAATTCTTCCGTTGTAGCCAAGGTTTTTGAGGCGGCAGCGAAAATCGCAAAGGCTGAGGGGATCGAGAGCTATCGAATTATAAATAACTGCGGAGACGATGCAGGGCAGACTGTCAAGCACCTCCACTTCCACATGCTGGCAGGTGTGAAAATGGGCTGGGGTCCTGAGTCTTTGGGCAAGAGCGAATAACAGGGGGATAGATCATGACCGGCACATACAAAATGACTATCGCAGGGCTGGAGCGTGAGCTTCCCCTGTGTTCCCTTAATGAAAAGATAGATATAGCGGCGTTTGTAATGTTTTCGGACGTTGAGATCACTGTTGCCGCAGCCGAGGCGCTTTTAAAAAAGTGTCCCGACTTTGACGTGATCCTGACGGCAGAGTCAAAGGGAATTCCGTTGGCTTACGAGATGTCCCGTCAAAGCGGAAAGCCGTACGCAGTTGCAAGAAAGTCCGTAAAGCTTTATATGAGCGATCCTGTGGCAGTTACAGTTAAATCAATTACTACTGCTGCCGAGCAGACCTTGTATCTTTCTGCGGAAAAAGCGGCTATGATAAAGGGAAAGTCCGTTCTTATCGTGGACGATGTTATCAGCACGGGAGAGTCTTTAAAGGCTCTTGAAAAGCTTGCCGAGGGAGCAGGCGGAAAAATTTCGGCAGAAGCGGCTGTCCTTGCAGAGGGCGACGCCGCGGAAAGAACCGATATAATTTTCCTCGAAAAGCTGCCCCTGTTCTTTAAATAATAATATGAAGCGGAAAATAATTGGAGCGGCGGCAGCCTATATGTCTGGATTGTTTTTCGCTTCATTCTTTTTTGATAAATTCGGTGTGGTCATGATGGTTTGCGCCGTTCTGCTTACTGCGATGTACGGGAGATTAAAAAGGTTCAGCAGAACAGATTATATTTTGATAGTGTTTTCATTTGCGGCGGCGGTAACGGTAAATCGGCTGTATACCGAGTTTTGCTACGACAAAATAGTCTCATATGCAGGAAGCAGCGGCAGCTTTTGCGGCGAAGTTACCGACTACGACATTTATGACGGCGACCTTGCTTCATATGTTCTTAAAGGCAAAATAAACGGTACTCAGAAAGCTGAGATAACCCTGCTGACAAACGAGCTTGATGCCGATTACGGCGATATACTGTCAATTGAAAGCTGTAACTTCAAAGAGTTCGAGAGCGATTATCTCTTTGACAGCAAGATGTGGAATAAGTCCCGTCATATTTATCTTGAAACTGACAAAATCGAGGGGCTGACCGTCACAAAGACCGATTCTGCAAAATTACGCCGTGTTTTGTCGGACTTCCGTGAACATATGGTATCGGAACTGCGTGTAGAAATGGGCGGCGAAACGGGCGGATTTCTGTCGGGAATGCTGTTCGGCGAAAAGCAGTACATGGAGGATAACGTCCGCACCTCGCTTTACAGAACGGGAATCGGTCACATTTTGGCAGTTTCGGGACTTCATGTATCAATTATTGCAGCCGTTTTTATGCGGCTTATGAAGTCTGCGCGAATAAATAAATATATTCGGTTCGGCGTTGTAAACTGTATTATTGTGCTTTTGATAATGACGGCAAATTATCCAATATCGGCAATACGCGCCGCCCTCATGCTCGATATGATTTATTCGGCGGAGCTTTTCGGACAGCAGAACGATTCGTTTAATTCATTGAGTATTTCGGCATTGCTAATTTGCCTTTGCGACCCTTACGCCGTTTACAGCAGCGGCTTCATACTGTCGCTTTCGGGTACGTTTGGAATTGCGGTTTTTTCGCCATATATGTCCGAAAAGTTCGATTCGGACACTTTATTCGGAAAGCTCGGAAGAATAGTATCGGCGGCGGTTTGTACGTCGTTAGCCGTAATGCCTGCTACTGTTTATTATTTTGACGAAACATCGCTTATTTCCCCTCTTGGAAATATCCTGCTCGTTCCGCTGTGTACGGCGTCAATGATACTTGGTCTTATATTTATTTTAACGGGCGGAATTTTTTCGGCGTTACTCATTCCTGCGGAAATGCTGCTTTCTGCTGTATTGAAAATTGCCGATATTACATCATCTGTAGGAGTTTTCAGCTTGCCGCAAACCTGTCGGTATATGCCCGTTCTGTTTTTCATATCGGCGGCGTTTACTGTATTTATATATCTTTTTAGCGAAAAGCGGTCGGCTGTAGCGGTAACTGTTGCAGCGGCAATTGCTTTGAATTTTACGGCTGCTGCGTTTTTTCGGAAATATCGGGACGATCGGTTGACCGTTGCGGTTTTGGGAAAATCGGGTCAATGCGCCGCAGTAATATCTTACGACGGCAGAACGGTCGTTGCCGATTTGAGCGGAAACAACAAATCAGCCGCATATGTAAAGAAGTACCTGACGGAAAACGGTTACGCTGACGTGGATTCGCTTATTCTGAGTACGGCTGCGCAGTCGCAGTATTCTGTCTATATTGACGAGCTGAAATATTTTCCGCCGAATAAGGTGTACGTAAGCGGAGATGAAATTATCGGCGGAAAATCCGAGAGCTTCGGCGAAAAAGGCATGTCCGCATGCATCGGCGAATATGATCTGGAGCTTAGCGATAACGTGCTTACGGTCTCCGACGGCGAAACCGAGCTGCTTTTGCTATCGGCGGCTCACGAATATGAGGAACAGGCTGAAATAACGATATATTGGGGCAAAGTCAAACCCGAGGAAAGACGGGACGGCTGTATATATCTTACGGATATAAATAATTTTGAAATACTGATCGAAACGAACGGAGAGTACGGTATAAGGAGATTATAATGGCTAATGTAAATGCAAAGGAGCTTACCGCTGCCTTGAAAAAGGGCGAATTGAGCCGAATTTACTATATTTTCGGAGCGGATACGGTAGGAGTCTCCGACCTGACGCAGAAAATTATAAAAGCGGCTGTCGGCGGCAGCGAGGAGTTCGCTCTGACAAAGCTTGACGGCAGACGGCTCGATCTTTCGCAATTGGAGGATCTTGCAGGGCAGTTCAACATGATGTCTGAGTATAACTGCATTCTTATAAACGATTACAATTGCGAGAAGCCCTATGACGATATGCGCGGAAAGTCTGCCGATGATGTAACAAAAAAGCTGCTTGCGGTGTTAAAGGATATTCCCTCACAAACGGTTATTATTTTTAACGTTACAGGCTTTGAGGTCAAGGTTCAGCGTGATTACAGAAGCGGTAAAAATATCATCAAGGATAAAAATAAAAAGTTAGCCGATTTTGCGGCGAAAAACGGCACTTTATGCGAACTGCCCATAAAAACGCCGCAGGAGCTTGCAAAGATAATTTCCACAAAGGTATCGGCAAGGGGCGGTGCGATCTCTTTGGAAAATGCCCGTGAGTTGGCGGAGCTTTGCCTCTGCGACGAACTGACGATAGGAAACGAGATCGACAAGCTCTGCGCATATGCCAACGGTCGGGAGATAACACGGGAAATGCTCGGCGAACTGGTTCACGAACGCAGCGATACTACGATATACAACCTCGCCAACGCCGTTGCAGCTTTCAATGCGCGCGCGGCTTACGAGGCGATCGACGAGCTGAATGTTGATAACGATAACAGGGGAGCGGTGCTGTACGCCATTACGTCCGTTTTCATGGACTTATACCGTGCGGCTTGCTCAAAAAGAGCCGGCGTTTCGATCGAGCAGACAGTTTCGGATTTCAGCTACGGCGGACGTGCCTTTGCAGTGAAAAACGCTTTCAGGGACTGTTCGAGAATGAGCGTTGAAAGGCTTAGAAAATGTATCGTAATTCTCCGTGATACCGCAATGCGGCTCAATTCCTCGGCTTCCGACCCGAGGATCGCCATAGAACAGGCGGTAACTCAGATGATGAGGACGAAAAGATGATAAAAATAAACGAGGCGGTCATTGTCGAGGGGAAGTACGATAAAATAAAGCTTTCTTCGGTAGTGGACGGAGTAATAATCGTTACAAACGGCTTCGGCATTTTCAAGGACAGGGAGAAACTGGAGCTTATACGGTACTATGCGAAAAAAACGGGTATTGTCATATTGACCGATTCAGACAATGCTGGACGGAAAATTCGGGGGTACATCAAGGGCGCTGTAAAAGGCGGAAACATCAAAAATGTCTATATACCTGATATTTTCGGCAAGGAGAAGCGGAAAACGAAGCCGTCTGCGGAGGGCAAGCTCGGTGTTGAGGGAATAGATGTGAAAACGCTTGCCGAAGCCTTTGAGAAAGCAGGGATAAGCTCCGAGGAACGAACCGTTCCAAAGGATATAACAAAGCTTACCCTGTTTGAACTGGGACTTAGCGGAGGGCAGGAAAGCAGCCGTTTGCGGAAAAGGCTGCAAAAAAGTCTCGGACTTCCCGAAATGCTGTCGGCAGGTGCGCTTCTTGAAGTGCTGAACACAATGATGACCGCGTCTGAGCTGAGGGATTATACGGCGGCTCTTTGGGAGGAAAATGATGACGTATAGCAGTCTGCTGTTTATATATATATTTCTGCCTGCGGCTTTGGGGGCGTACTGTATAGTTCCCAAAAAGCTGAAAAACGTGGCTCTCTTGCTGGAAAGCATGATATTCTGCGGTTTTATGGGACTTAAAATGCTGCTGTTCATAATGCTTTTCTGTGCCGTGAACTATACCGTCGCACTTTTCATATACAGCATAAGACCGAAGATCAAGTGCATTCCTATGGCTGCGGCGATACTTTTTGATATTTTGATGCTTGTGTCGTTCAGAGCAGGGGATTTTTCTTATCTGCATGGCTTTATGCGGCTTCCCGAGGGAGCGTTCCCGTGGGGCATATCCCTGTTCACCCTGTCGGCGATAGGCTATCTTATTGACGTTTACAAGGGGAATATAAAGGCTGATAAGAATTTTGTGCGTTTTTCCCTGTACATCATGATGTTTCCGAGAATTATCATGGGACCTGCCGTCAGCTATGATATTTTTGCTGTCGCCCTCAGAAAACGAAGGCTCAATATTGCAGAAATAGGCGCAGGTCTGACGCTTTTTATCAAAGGACTTGCAAAAAAGGTAATTCTTGCAGATCAGCTGTATATGCTGTATTCTGCGTCAATGAGCGGCGATTTCGGGAGTACCTCGGCTGCTGCGGCATGGCTTGGGGTAATTTCATATTTGTTCTGCCTGTATTTTACGCTGTCAGGTCTTTCGGATATGGGCGCAGGACTTAGCAGATGTTTTGGATACCGCTTTTCGGGCAGTTTCAGTTACCCGATCTTCAGCGGCAGAATACGGGTTTTCGCTTCACGCTGGCATATACAGATAATCCATTGGTTCAGAAAATATATCACTCGTCCGCTTTCCTCGATGACCGATTCTCCTATTCTGAGCAAGCTCGTTTTTGCGGGCGTATGGTCGTTGGCAGGCTTTTGGTACGGATTCAGTTGGGGCGGAGTTTTGTGGGGAGGACTTATGGGAATTGCTATCATGACTGAAAATAGGCTCCGCAAATTTAAGCTCCTGAGATCAAACGGAATATTTTACACCATACCGATCATAATGATCTTGTCGGTCTTTTTGGCGTTGGGGGACGTTTCCGACGCTTTCAGATGCCTGTGGACAATGGTCGGCGGCAGCGGTATACTGGCGGACTCCATGACGGCGTATCTGCTGAGATCTTATGCTGTGGTGCTAATCGTGGCTGTTTACGCCTCTACCGACCTTTTCAGAAATACGGTCACAAGAGTAAAGAACTCACGGTTAGGGTGGACGCTGTCGGTTCTTACACCGATAGCTATGCTCGGACTTCTGTGCATATGTACATCGCTTATGGCATACAGCGGATATTCTGAGATGATGATAATAAAACTTTAGTAAGGGCGACATTGAACAAAAGGGGTGTGACGGCGTGAAAAGAACCGAAAAAATTACTGCGGCTGCGGTCATGACGTTTATAACAGCGTTTTCTGCTGTTACATTGTTTGGCGGCAGATGTGAAATTCCGAAAACAGACAAAAAAGCTCTCCTTGACGGAGGTTTTTCCGAGGGACTTATGAACTGCACGGCAGAGAATTTTCCGATGAAAAACAAGTGGCGTTCAGTTGGAGCAGAGTTAAGCTCAAAGGTCGGCGAACCGATCGTCAACGGAGTGTATATAGCGGACGACCGACTGCTTTCGATAGGCTCTGCATCTCTTGAGGACATGGATCCGGCGGCTGAATTTGTCAACGATTTTACAGAAAACTATGACGGTGCGGTTTATTTTGCAGCGATACCTACTTCCACAGGTATATACGGAGACACGCTGCCGTCTTATCTGCTTCCTGTCACAGAGAAGCAGCAGGCTGACCGCTTGTATGAGAAGCTTTCGGCGGATATACGTAAAATCGACGCTTATATCATACTTAAAATGCTCAGCGATAATTACATTTACTGCCGAAGCGACACACGCTGGACAAGCTACGGTGCATACTGCGTTTACAGGACGGTAATACAAAAGCTTGGATTCATACCCGTTTCCTATGATAAATACACTATCCGCCACGTTACCGACAGTTATCACGGAAATCTTTACAGCTGCACAAGCTACATGGAGTCAAAGCCCGATATACTCGATATTTACGAGTACGACGACGGAACGGTCATAGAGGAATGTACGGGTATTGACCGTGACGGAGTAAGACGCCGCCTTATACCGTATGATGAATCAAACAGCGGCTATGAGCTGTATCTTGGCGAGCCTATGCCGTTTGTGAAGATACGTACAACGGTCAACAATGATAAAAAGCTGCTTGTAATAGGCGATAAGTCGGCTGACTGCTTTGTCCCGTTCCTGACTAAGCATTACAGCGAAATAGCGATCATTTCCGCTCAGTGTGCCGATGGAGACATTGAGAAATACGTTGCTTTTGATGATTATGAGCAGACGCTTTTTCTTGTGGGACTTGATTCTGTTGCAGAGGGAATATTAGATAACATAAAGTAATTCAGTACGAACACATTGATAAAATTCAGAGGTGAAATATGAAAGCATTGATCACAGGAGCAACATCGGGTATTGGGCTGAGTATAGCCAAAAATCTCAGAAAGAGGGGCTGGGAGCTTATCCTTACGGGCAGAAACGAGGAGGTTCTGGAAAAATTGCAGAAACGCTTTGGAAACTGTGAAATTATAGCCGCCGATCTTTCCGAGCGTTCGGAGGTCTTTAAGGTTTATGAGTTCTGCCGAGGCAAGGGTGTGGATATGCTCGTAAATAACGCAGGCTACGGAATTTTTGGAAAATTCTATGAAACCGATCTTGACGATGAACTTAATATGATAAACGTAAATATTGCCGCCGTCCATATTCTTATGAAGCTTTTTCTCCGTGATTTCAGAAACCAAAATCACGGCATTATACTAAATGTAGCGTCGTCTGCCGGTTTTCTTACAGGACCTCTGCTGTCCTCTTATTACGCGTCAAAAAACTATGTTGTAAGGCTGTCGCTTGCGGCAGCCGAGGAGCTGAGACGTGAAAAGTCCGACGTTAAGATAACCGTATTATGCCCCGGACCTGTCGATACGCAGTTCAACAACAGGGCAGGCGTTTCTTTCAGTATGCGACCAATATCAGCCGAGTATGCGGCGGAATATGCCGTAAGATCGGCGTTATCGGGAAAGCTCATAGCCGTTCCGGGACTTACTGTAAGATTGGGCGTCATGGCTGCAAAATATGTTCCCCATAAGCTGTTGGCAAGGCTTGTTTACGGTATGCAGGAAAGGAAAAAAAGCTTATGAAAGATGTAAGCTACCGTGTGGCTCTTGGGGGGATAGTTTCCGCTCTGTGTCTGCTTTGCATGTTTTTGGCAGGAATAATGCCTGCATTTTACCTTATTCTGCCAATGGCGGCAGGAACGCTGCTTATGCTCATTGCCGAGGAGGTCAGCATAAGCTGGGCGTGGCTGACTTACATATCCGTAAGCCTGCTTTCCATGTTCATTACAGCAGACAAGGAAGCTGCGCTGATCTTTGTTATGCTTTTCGGACACTACCCGATATTCCGCATATACCTCGATAAACTTAAACTGAGGGTATTGCGGTTTCTTATCAAGGCGGCGGTGTTCAATATCTGCGCCGTGGCGTATTTTTATGTGACAGTATTTTTATTCGGCATAGACCAGATGCTTGACGATATGAATGACATAGGCAGATACGGCGGCTGGGCGTTTCTCGGCTTGGGCAACCTGATATTTCTGCTGTACGACTTTAATTTAGAGGCAACATATACCCTTTACATCAAGAGACTTATGCCGACGTTTCTCAGAGGAAAAAGATAACAGTTTACAGCGCATTCCACGCCTTTGCGGTAAACTGCGGAACATCGCCGATAATTACCGTTTCTGCAAGCAGATAATCGAATTTTACATTGGTATCAAAGCTGTAGAGGGTTGTTGCGGAAACCATATCCGCCGAAATTTCAGCGTATATCCTATGGCGTGTCTGATTTATCCCTGCTGAATCGAAGGTGCTTGTGAGTCTGACCTCCGCAGAGCCTACGGGACATATCCGCACTTTGACCGTTGGTCCTTTGCCTGCCAAAAGGTACGAGCCGCTAAGAGAACCTAAAGATATTTCGGCGTTCGATTCTCCCGAAGCGTTTAACTGTCTGTTGATCTCAGCCGTGAGATCAGCCTGAACACGGTTTATGTTTTCGGACAACGCCTCAACTGCCGACGCATGCCCCGATTCATCGTACAGTACTGCTGCAAAATCGCTGTATGTATATTCGTTTTTGGCTATATACTGTGATATTACATCGTTTATTATAATGCTTGCCGTTTTCTGTGAGAGCTGCTGAGCCTGTAATTCTGCCGCCGGTCTTACTGCTTTGTCAAGTCGTGCCATTGACAACATAAGAAGAACAACTATCACTATAAGTATAAATGCGCCTGTTATTCCTCGGGCATTATGTCTCCTTTTTCTGCGCCGTCTCATTTAATTCACCCCTTTTATTCTTTTTTTTATTATATTCGTTACAATAAGAAATTGTGTCTTGAATTGCTTTCGGAAACATACTATTAGCGGCGAACCGTGTTCCTTCATCTGGAATTTCTTCGATGCAGTTGCAATTTCGAGTATAATATGCTATAATTACTTTAAATATTCAAAACAGAAAAAACGACTTATCGGATAGAAGAAGGAATTGCAATGAAGAATTTGATATTGGGTATCACGGCTCACGTAGATTCGGGAAAAACCACTCTTGCGGAGGCTATGCTGTATAAGACGGGGACGATACGCAAAATAGGACGTGTTGACTTCGGCAGCTCGTTTCTTGATACAAATCAAATAGAGCGTGATAAGGGTATCACGATATTTGCAGGACAGGCAGAGCTTACTCACGGAGATACACGGTTCACCCTGTTGGACACTCCGGGACATGTGGACTTTTCTGCCGAAACCGAGCGTACCATGCAGGTTCTTGATTATGCCGTACTTGTAATAAGCGGTACAGACGGTGTGCAGAGCCATACTTCTACACTCTGGAAGCTGCTTATGCGGTACGAAGTGCCTGTGTTTATATTCGTTAATAAAATGGACTTAACAGGAGCGGACAGACTTGCGGTTCTTGACAATCTCAGAAAACGTCTTTCTCAGAACAGTACCGATTTTTCAGAAGTTGACATGATCTCGGAAAATGCCGCCGCCTGCGATGAAGAACTTATGGATATTTTTTTAGAGACAGGCGATCTTCCCGATACTGCGCTGATACGTGCTGTCTCGGAAAGAAGGGTATTCCCGTGTTTTTTCGGTTCTGCGCTGAAAATGGAGGGGATAACAGAGCTGCTTGACGGTCTTGACAGATTTACAGAGCGTAAAGAGCCTTCGGAAACATTCGGAGCGAAGGTCTATAAAATTTCCTACGACAGTAAGGGAACTCGTCTTACTCATATGAAGATTTTGGGCGGACAGCTTAAAGTGCGTTCGGAACTTTCATATAAAACCGCTGACGGTGGAGAAATAGCGGAAAAAGTCAGTTCCATAAGATTTTATTCGGGAGAAAAATTCCGAACTGCCGAGGTTGCAGGGGCAGGGGAGGTATGTACGGTAACGGGACTTGAAGCAACTTATTCGGGGCAGGGAATAGGCTGTATCCCTAACTCTGAGCGCGTCGTCCTCGAGCCTGTTATGACGTATCAGGTCATACTGCCTGCGGATAAAAATGTTTTTGAAGCGTTGAAAGAGCTTCGGCAGCTTGAAGATGAAGATCCTCAGCTTCACATAGTCTGGAATGAACAGCTAAGGCAGATACATATACAGCTTATGGGAGCTGTCCAGCTGGAGGTACTGAGCCTTATAATAGCCGAAAGATTCGGATATGAACCGATTTTCGGCAGCGGAGCGGTCGCCTATAAGGAGACTATCGCCAACGTGGTTGAGGGAGCAGGTCATTACGAGCCGCTGCGACATTATGCGGAAGTTCACCTTATACTTGAACCTCTGCCGAGGGGCAGCGGACTGGTATTTGATACGATCGTCCATGAGGACGAACTTGACCGCAACTGGCAGCGGCTTATTCTCACTCATCTGGAGGAAAAGGTTCATATCGGGGCGCTTACGGGGTCGCCGATAACTGATATGAAAATAACTCTTGCGGCAGGCAAGGCTCACTTAAAGCATACCGAGGGAGGAGATTTCCGTCAGGCAACATACCGTGCCGTCCGTCATGGGCTTAGACAGGCTGAGAGCGTTCTTCTTGAACCGTTTTACGACTATGAGCTTGAAGTTCCGCAGGAGTGCGTTGGTCGCGCCATTGCCGATCTACAGCGTATGTCGGCGGACTTTGAACCTCCCGAAATATCAGGCGATACGGCTGTTATCAGAGGGTGCGCGCCTGTATCGGAAATGAACGATTATGTTTCGGAGGTCATTGGATTTACACGGGGCAGGGGACGGCTGACCTGCGTGAACGGCGGTTTCCGTGAATGCCATAACGCGGAGGAGGTAATAGCTTCAATTGCTTACGATCCTGACGGAGATACGGAGAATACCGCAGATTCGGTATTTTGCAGTCATGGCGCAGGTATGAATGTAAACTGGAAAGATGCGGCGGAGCATATGCACCTTCCAAGCTGTCTGCGCTCAGAATCCGAGACTCACGAGGACAGCAAGAAAGTCAGAAAAAACGTCTCAAAAGCCGTTTCCGAGGAAGAACTAATGGAAATATTCGAGCGAACCTACGGCAAGACGGACAAAGAGCCGAGAAAGGCGTTCAAGTCCGCAAAGGTGAAAAAAGATTATTCAAAGCCCGTAACGCTCCCCGAATATGACGGGCCTGACTATTTGCTTGTAGACGGTTACAACATAATTTTTGCTTGGGACGAACTGAAAAAAATCGCCGCCGCCGACCTTGACGCAGCAAGAGCAGAACTTGTTAAAATAATGAGCAATTATCAGGGCGTGTCGGGATACGAAATAATTGTAGTTTTTGACGCATACAGGGTCAAGGGCAAGCATCGGGAGACTGAAAAACACTTTAATATCAGTGTTGTTTACACAAAAGAGGCTGAGACTGCGGACAGCTATATAGAACGTGTAACTCATGAGCTGTCAAAGAAACACAGAGTTCGTGTTGCAACTTCGGACGGTATCGAGCAGATGATAATATTGGGCAGCGGAGCTATGAGAATGTCGGCTAACGAGCTGAAAAAGCGTGTATCTGATACTGAAAAGGATCTGAGAGAGTTTATGGAAAATCAGAGCCTGCAATAATTTACTCTTGCTGATATTTGGATCGGGATAGGTGATAAATGTGGAAATAAGATATATAACAGATACAGACGATAGGTTTGAAATAAGCCGTATCTATGAGGAAAGCTGGAAATTTGCATATAAATGAATTATTCCTCAGAGCTTCCTTGAAAGTATTCCAAAGGGAAAATGGTGCGCGAACTTGGAAAAGTCGGATATTCATTCGCTTGTGCTGATCGAAAACGAAAATTTCATCGGAACTTCAAGCTTTTGTAAATCAAGGTTTCAGCAATTTGAGGGCTTCGGCGAAATTGTTTCTATCTATTTTCTGCCGGATTACATTGGAAAAGGCTATGGTAAAAAGCTGATGAATGCAGTCGTTGAGGAACTCAAAAGGCTCGGCTTTCACGATATTTTCCTATGGGTGCTTGAGGATAACAAAAGAGCAAGAGCTTTTTATGAAAAGTTCGGATTTGTGCTTGGCGGTCATGTTTATGAAAATAATATCGGCGGCAAAAAACTGAGAGAGGTATCATATTTGTATCACATATACTGACCTCGGGGTTGGAAAGGGAAAGAACATGAATTACAATATACGAGAAATAAAAAAATCAGAATATGCCGTTTTGAACGATTTTCTGTATGAAGCGATTTTTATCCCGAATGGAATCGAGCCTCCGCCAAAGTCGATAATTGAAAATGAAGATTTGCAGGTGTATGTAAAGGATTTTGGCAAATATCCCGACGACAAGTGCCTTGTAGCCGAAGTCGGTAATAAAATAGTCGGCGCAGTCTGGACTCGCATTATGAACGATTACGGTCATATCGACGACGAAACGCCGTCATTGGCAATTTCGCTTTATAAGGAATACCGAGGAAAGGGTATCGGTACGGAACTTCTCAGGCAAATTCTTGAAATGCTGAAAAAGTGCGGCTGTAAACAGGTGTCGCTTTCCGTGCAGAAAGAGAATTATGCGGTTAAGCTTTATACTCGTGTCGGCTTTAAGGTCGTCAAAGAAAATGACGAGGAGTATATTATGGTTTACAGGTCGAATGAAGAACAATAGTTGGAAAACTGTTTTGAACATCTATGAAAGGCGGACATAAAAGTGAATCTTCTTCATCTTAAATATGCTGTTGAAACGGAAAAGGCAGGCTCGATAAACAAGGCGGCGGAAAATTTGTATATCGGTCAGCCTAATCTCAGCCGTGCGATAAAGGAGCTTGAAGCTTCTCTCGGGATAACGATATTTGCACGTTCCGCAAAGGGAATGACAGTCACTCCCGAAGGCGAGGAGTTTCTCAGAAGTGCGAGAAAAATTTTAGCGGAAATAGATTCCCTTGAATCCATGTACAAAAGCGGAGTGAAAATAAAGCAGAAATTTTCAATTTCCGTACCTCGTGCCTGCTACATTTCCGAAGCCTTTGCAAGATTTTCAAGATCGCTCGATCGGGAAAGTCCTGCCGAATTGTTCTACAACGAAACAAATACCATGAACGTTATAAAAAATATCCTTGAAAATGATTACAAGCTTGGAATTATCAGATATGCCGAGGATCATGACATGTATTTCAGAGAAATGCTGAATGGAAAGAACATCGTTCATGAGCTTGTTGCGGAGTTTTCATATGTACTGATAATGAGCGAGAAGCATCCTCTTGCGGAATGCGAGGACTTACGCTATGAGGATCTTAAACCGTATATCGAGGTTTCTCACGCAGACCCGTTCATATCGTCTATGCCTGCTTGTGCGGTGAAAAAATCAGAGCTGCCCGATGATATAGATAAAAAAATATTTATCTTTGAACGGGCAAGTCAATTTGACCTGCTTTCCGAAAATACCGATACATTTATGTGGGTGTCTCTTGCGTCACAGGAGCTTCTTGAAAGATACGGTCTGGTTCTGAAAAAATGCTCGGACAACCGCCGTATTTACAAAGATGTTCTTATTTACCGTAAGGATTACCACCTCACCGACCTTGACAGGTGTTTTATCACAGAGCTTTGCAGATCGAAAAGACAGTATATTCAAAATTAACTAAGAGCCTGTTTAGTATTTCGGCGTGTGCGAGGAGATATTAAACAGGCTCTAAAGGCAGCGCCGCATATTTCCTCATATACAGCAGATAATAAATAAGGTTATCGGGTATATCATAAAATACATTACTCATATATCAAAGAAGCAATTCCCAAAGTATAAAAAGTGTGTTATAATTTTAACAAGGATGAACTTTACGTAATAATTATACGGAGGAAATAAAATGAAAACGAAAAATTATGAGATCGTTGACGGCGTTGAAAAGCTTGAAGCTGCAATTGAACGTATAAGAAAGGCGCAGCAGATTTTTTCCGCCTATACTCAGGAGCAGGTCGATAAAATTTTTTTTGCTGCCGCTTCTGCTGCAAACAAGCAGCGTATTCCTTTGGCAAAGCTTGCCGTTGAGGAGACGGGAATGGGTATCGTTGAGGATAAGGTGATAAAGAATCACTACGCCTCGGAGTACATTTACAACGCATATAAAAATGTAAAAACCTGCGGTGTTATTGAGGAAAACAAGTCCTACGGCATCAAAAAAGTCGCCGACCCGATAGGCGTAATTGCCGCTGTTATACCTACTACAAATCCTACGTCAACGGCTATATTTAAGACGCTTCTTGCTCTTAAAACACGAAACGGAATTATTATCAGTCCTCATCCGAGAGCGAAAAAGTCCACAATTGAAGCTGCAAAAGTCGTCCTTGAAGCGGCTGTCGAGGCAGGCGCGCCCGAGGGTATTATCGGCTGGATAGACGTTCCGAGCCTTGAAATGACTAATCTCGTAATGAAAGAAGCGGACATTATCCTTGCAACAGGCGGTCCGGGAATGGTCAAGGCTGCCTATTCAAGCGGTAAACCGGCTCTCGGAGTAGGCGCGGGAAATACTCCTGCGATCATTGACGAAACAGCCGATGTTATCCTTGCGGTCAATTCCATTATTCATTCCAAGACCTTTGATAACGGTATGATCTGCGCTTCTGAGCAGTCGGTTATAGTTCATGAGAAAATCTACGATGCGGTCAAAAACGAATTTTCCGCACGAGGCTGTTATTTCCTCGATCCCGAGGAGACTGAAAAGGTTCGCAAAACTATCCTTATCAACGGTGCGTTGAACGCTAAAATAGTCGGTCAGACGGCTCATACCATTGCAAAGCTTGCAGGCGTCAGCGTCCCCGAGGGTACAAAAATTCTCATAGGCGAAGTTGAAAGTACGGATATTTCTGAGGAATTTGCTCACGAAAAGCTTTCTCCCGTACTTGCTATGTACAAAGCAAAGGATATTAATGACGCTTTCGGTAAGGCTGAACAGCTTATTGCGGACGGCGGATACGGTCATACTTCTTCAATTTATCTCAATGCGGCAACTGAGACCGACAAGCTCGATGAATTTGCCGCGCGCATGAAAACCTGCCGTATACTGGTGAATACTCCCTCATCGCAGGGCGGTATCGGCGACATTTATAACTTTATGCTTGCTCCGTCCCTCACTCTCGGCTGCGGTTCATGGGGAGGAAATTCCGTCAGTGAAAACGTCGGTGTAAAGCATCTTATAAATATCAAGACTGTTGCGGAGAGGAGAGAAAATATGCTGTGGTTCAGAGCGCCCGAAAAGATCTATTTAAAACGAGGCTGTCTGCCTTTGGCTCTCGACGAGCTGAAAAATGTCATGGGCAGGAAAAAGGCGTTTATCGTTACCGACAGCTTTCTTTCCAAAAACGGGTATACCAAGCCTATTACCGAGAAGCTGAACGAATTGGGCATACGTTATGCGGAGTTCTCCGACGTTGAACCCGACCCGACTCTTGCAAGCGCAAAAGCAGGCGCAGAGCTGATGAAGTCCTTTGAACCAGACTGCATCATCGCATTGGGCGGCGGTTCGGCTATGGACGCCGCAAAGATAATGTGGGTACTTTACGAGCATCCCGAGGCTGACTTTATGGATATGGCTATGCGCTTTATGGATATACGCAAGCGTGTATACACATTCCCGAAAATGGGCGAAAAAGCGTACTTTATCGCTATCCCCACATCGGCGGGAACAGGCTCGGAGGTAACTCCCTTTGCCGTTATTACCGATGAAAAAAGCGGTATAAAGTATCCTCTTGCCGACTATGAACTACTTCCGAACATGGCTGTTATCGACACTGATTTCCACATGAGCGCACCAAAGGGACTTACTGCCGCCTCCGGAATAGACGCTGTAACTCATGCTCTTGAAGCATACGCTTCCATGCTTGCTACGGACTATACCGACGGTCTTGCGCTTCGTGCGTTAAAGGTTATTTTTGAATATCTTCCCCGTGCATACGACAATGGTCTGAATGATACCGAAGCCCGTGAGAAAATGGCAAATGCAGCGACTATGGCAGGCATGGCTTTCGCTAACGCATTTCTGGGCGTATGCCACTCAATGGCGCATAAATTAGGCGCATTCCACCATCTTCCCCACGGCGTTGCAAATGCGCTTATGATCGAGGAGGTGCTGAGATTCAATGCAAGCGAAGCTCCCGTTAAAATGGGTACTTTTTCTCAGTACGGTCATCCCCATACTCTTGCGCGATATGCGGAGATAGCCGATTACTTGGGAGTTGTCGGCAGAAACGATAATGAAAAGTTAGAGGGACTTATCGCTAAGATAAACGATCTCAAGGAGCGTGTGGGAATCAGGAAGTCTATCAAAGAATACAATATTGATGAGAAGGACTTCCTTGAACGTCTGGACGAAATGACCGAGCAGGCGTTTGACGACCAGTGTACAGGCGCAAATCCACGCTATCCTCTTATGAGCGAGATCAGGCAGATGTATCTTAACGCATACTACGGCGGAAAGCATTTTACCGAGAATGAAATGCCCAATAATGCTTCGGAGCTTAAAAGCGCCGATTCGGACAGCGTTAAGCAGACTTATGTAAAGTCACTCAGAAAGTAAGGAGGTCAGAGTATGAATCTTGAAAGAGTTATCGCAGTAAGAAATGCCAAGACCGTGTACCGTGACGGAAATAGGTGCATTAAAATTTTCGATTCGGATTATTCAAAGGCGGATGTTCTGAACGAGGCTCTCAATCAGGCTCGTGTTGAAGAAACAGGTCTGAATATCCCGAGAATAATCGAAGTAACTACGATAGATGGCAAGTGGGCTATCGTTTCGGATTATATCAAAGGACAGACTCTTGACAGGCTTATGGCTGAAAATCCCGATAAAAAGGACGAGTATCTTGAAATGTTCACGGAACTTCAGCTTGAAGTACAGTCCAAGACCTGCCCCATGCTCAACAAGCTTAAAGACAAAATGAACCGTAAAATTTCACAGGCTGAGCTTGACGCCACAACTCGCTATGACCTGCATACACGTCTTGAGGGCATGCCGAAGCACAACAAGCTGTGTCATGGCGACTTCAATCCCTCCAATATCATTATTGATGAGAACGGAACACCGTATATTCTTGATTGGTCGCATGCAACTCAGGGAAACGCCTCCGCAGACGCTGCAAGGACGTATCTGCTTTTTTGGCTCAGCGGCGACATTGATGCAGCCGAAAAATATTTGTATCTTTTCTGCGACAAGAGCGGAACACCTCGTGCCTACGTGCAGAAGTGGCTGCCTATCGTTGCGGCTTCACAGTCCGTCAAGGGTAACGAAAAGGAACGTGAATTTCTGCTCTCTTGGGTAGACGTTGTGGACTATGAATAGACCTACTCGGAAACTGGGAAGCACTGTCTGACTTGTCTTTTTTGCGCTGTGCTTTGCCAGCTTTCCTTGCAATACATACAGTATTCCTGCGGAAACCTGACTTTGCACAGCACAAAAAATCTTGCGCCATACAGCACTTTCCAGTTTCCGAGGAGGTCTAATAAAAACGGAGGTTTTATCTATGAAAGTAACAGTATGTATAGGCAGCTCATGCCACCTGAAAGGCTCTCGTCAGGTGGTGGAGCAGCTCCAGCACCAGATCGGTATGAATAATCTGAAGGATTCCGTAGAGCTTGGCGGTACGTTCTGCATGGGCAAATGTCAGCAGGGCGTATGCGTTTCCGTAGACGATAAATGCTTCTCGGTAACGCCCGAGACCGTCGGCGAATTTTTCAGAACCGAAATTCTTGAAAAACTTACATAAGGGAGTGCGCACGATGTCAGACTACCTGAAACTTAAAAAATCCAACTGTAAAAACTGCTATAAATGTATCCGTCATTGTCCCGTGAAATCAATTCGTTTTTCGGGGAATCAGGCTCATATCATCGGAGATGAGTGCATTCTCTGCGGACAATGCTTTGTGGTATGTCCCCAGAATGCCAAGGAGATAGTTGACGATACGGAAAAGGTAAAGGTTCTCATGCAGAACAACCCTGTTGTGGTAAGTCTTGCGCCGTCCTTTGCGGCTAATTACAATGGCGTGGGTATCGGAGCAATGACCGAGGCTCTGAAACAACTGGGGTTCCATGCGGTCGAGGAAACTGCGATAGGCGCGACTATGGTCAAAACGGAATACGAGCGTATGATCAATGAAGAAAGCCGTGATGTGGTAATTTCTTCTTGCTGCCATTCTGTAAATCTGCTTATTCAGAAATATTTTCCAACGGCTCTGCCGTATCTTGCAGACGTTTTGTCGCCCATGCAGGCTCATTGTTCCGACCTGAAAAAACGCTATCCTGCGGCAAAAACGGTGTTTATCGGACCGTGCGTTTCCAAAAAGGACGAAGCAGGCAGATATAAGGGAACGGTTGACGCCGTATTGACCTTCGAGGAGCTTTCCGCATGGCTTAAAGCCGAAAATATCGAGCTGAAAGAAGTTCCCGACAGCGAGGAAAAAAGCCGTGCGAGATTTTTCCCCACAACAGGCGGAATCCTCAAAACTATGGCGTGCAATAATCCGAAATATACATATATGGCTGTAGACGGTGTGGAGAACTGTATTGCCGCGCTGAAAGAGATCGAGAGCGGTAATATCAAAAACTGCTTCATAGAAATGTCAGCCTGTGTGGGAAGCTGCGTGGGCGGTCCTGTTATGGAAAAGCGTCATCGTTCGCCTATCCGCGACTATTCGGCAATTGCGAGATTTGCAGGGAAACTGGATTTTGATGTGGATATGCCCGAGTCGGAGGAGATCAGGAGACCATTTGAAATGATCGACCGCAATATCCGACAGCCCTCCGAGAGCGAGATAGCCGCTATTCTTCGTCAGATGGGCAAGATAAAGCAGTCCGACGAGCTGAACTGCGGTTCGTGCGGCTACAATACCTGCCGTGAGAAAGCGATCGCTATATATCAGGGCAAGGCGGAGATCTCGATGTGCTTGCCTTTCCTGAAAGACAAAGCCGAGAGTTTTTCGGACAACGTGGTGAACAATACCCCCAACGGACTTATTGTGCTTAACGAGAGCCTTGAAGTTCAGCAGATAAACAATGCCGCAAGAAAGATCATGAATATCCGCTATGCTTCCGATGTTCTCGGAGAGCAGGTGATCCGTATCCTTGACCCTGCCGTTTTCTTAGAAGTTCTCAACGGCGGAAAAGATGTGCGTGATCGGCGTATCTACCTTGCGGAATACAAAAAATATGTTGAACAGTCTGTTATATACGACAAGGAATATCACCTGCTTATCTGCATTATGAGCGATGTTACCGACGAGGAAACAGAACGTGAAAAGAAAGAAAATATCAGCCGTCAAACTGTTGAGATCGCTGATAAGGTCGTAGACAAGCAGATGCGCATTGTTCAGGAAATAGCGTCGCTTTTAGGTGAAACTGCGGCTGAAACGAAGATCGCACTTTCCAAATTAAAGGAGAGTATCGCCGATGAATAATCTTTGTACAGATATAGGCTGGAAAAGCATAAACCATGCAGGAGAACAACTGTGCGGCGATCATGTTGACATTGTTGAGCAGGATGAAAATTCTTCCGTAATTGTGCTTGCCGACGGTCTGGGAAGCGGCGTTAAGGCAAGTATACTGTCCACTCTGACATCAAAAATAATCTCAACCATGATGGCGAACGGTCTGTCGATCGAGGACTGCGTGGAAACTATTGCCGCTACGCTGCCGATATGCTCGGTTCGGGGAGTTGCCTATTCAACGTTCACCATAATTCATCTCATTAACAACGAAACGGCAGAGCTTATCCAGTATGACAATCCCATGGCAATACTTATCCGTGACGGCAAAAATTACGATTACAATGCCACGGAAATGCACATCGGAGGCAAGAAGATATTCCGTTCGTCCATCAAGCTTCAGGAGGGCGATGTTTTCGTTGCCATGAGCGATGGCTGTCCTCATGCGGGAATAGGCATAGGATATAATTTCGGCTGGCAGAGAGACGATATAATAACGTATATGGAGGCTCTTACAAATGCGGGATATACGGCAAAAACGCTCTCAACATACCTCGTTGACGAGGTGAATGATCTTTACGGCGGACAGCCGGGGGACGATGCCACAGCCTGTGTGGTCAAGGTACGCAGACGTGAGCCTATGAACATACTTTTCGGACCTCCGTCAAATCGTGACGACTGCGGACGCATGATGTCGCTGTTTTTCTCCAAGGAGGGCAAGCATATCATATGCGGAGGAACGACTTCAACGATCGCCGCAAAATATCTTCGCCGTCCTCTCAGAGCAAGTATCGAGTACGAAAAATCGGACGTTCCTCCAATTGCCAAGATAGAGGGCGTAGACCTTGTTACGGAGGGCGTTATTACCGTGAATAAAGTGCTTTCCTATGCGGAGGATTACCTCAGCGGAAATGAGCTTTACGAGGAATGGAGTCATCGCAGAGACGGCGCTTCGCTTATATGTCAGCTTCTTTTCGAGGAGGCTACGGACATCAATTTTTACGTTGGCAGAGCCATGAATCCGGCTCATCAGAATCCCGATCTTCCCATAAATTTCAGCATCAAAATGAAGCTTGTGGAGGAGCTTTCACGCTGTCTGAAGCAAATGGGAAAGCGCATTAAAGTCAGCTATTTCTAAGGAGACATATATGAGAAAGTTCGATACAAAAATACAGCACTTGAAATACAAGGTACTCCGCGAGGTGGCTCGTCAGGCGTGGAACGATACGCTGTACGATAATCTGCTCGACATTCCGAAATTGATAGTTCCGGGAAAAGTTCCGACAATGCGCTGCTGCGTCTATAAGGAACGTGCGATCGTGTCTGAGCGTGTTAAGCTGGCAATGGGCGGAAACAAAGAGAATCCTAACGTGATAGAGGTTATTGACATTGCCTGCGATGAATGTCCCGTCGGAGGATATGAGGTGACAAATGCCTGCCGTGGGTGTCTTGCGCACCGATGTGAGGACGTATGCCGATTCGGGGCTATTACCTTTGACAGCGACCATGCCGCTCATATTGATAAATCCAAGTGCAAGGAATGCGGTCAATGCGCTAAGGTATGTCCGTATACGGCTATTGTAAGCCGAAAGCGTCCTTGTCAGAACGCATGTAAGGTCAAAGCTATATCCATGAATGAGAATAAGGCGGCAACCATTGACAACGACAAATGTATTTCATGCGGAGCGTGCGTATACCAGTGTCCTTTTGGAGCTATCATGGATAAATCCTTTATGCTTAACGCTGTCGATCTGCTGAAAAAGAGCAGCGAAGGAAGAAATTACAAGTTGTACGCAGTGGTTGCGCCGTCAATATCAAGTCAGTTTACATATGCAAAGCTCGGTCAGGTGGTAACGGGCATTAAAGGGCTTGGATTCCACACGGTCGTGGAAGCGGCTCTCGGCGCTGATATGGTTGCTTTGGCGGAATCAAAAGAGCTTGCGGAAAAAGGCTTTCTCACAAGCTCCTGCTGCCCTGCTTTCGTGGAATATATACACAAGTCGTTTCCAGAGTTAGAGCCGTTTGTTTCACATAATTTATCTCCCATGGCGGCAATTGCGAAATACATAAAAGAAACCGATGAAAACGCTAAGGTCATTTTTATCGGTCCGTGTACAGCTAAAAAGGCGGAGGTGCAAAAGGAATCCGTCAAGCCGTATGTTGACGCGGCTCTGACATTCGAGGAATTGCAGGCTCTTTTTGACAGCCGTGACATTGATATAACTACTCTTGAACAGGGAGTTCTTGACAACGCTTCGTATTTCGGACGAATTTTCGCTCGCTGCGGAGGTCTCTCCGACGCAGTAGCCGAGGGACTGAAAGAACAGGGACTTGACGGCTTTGAGCTGAAACCCTGTTCCTGCGACGGGATCGAATCCTGCCGTACTGCGCTTATAAAAAAATCAAAAAATCTTCTCGATGCAAACTTTATCGAGGGTATGGCGTGTTCGGGCGGATGCATCGGCGGCGCAGGGTGTCTCACTCACGGAGCTAAAAGTAAATCCGATGTTGACAAATACGGTAATGAGGCAATGGAGAAAAATATCTCCGATGCCGTTGCTGTACTTAAATAGAAAAATTGACAGGTCTGTTATATGAACAGGCTCTAAGGCACAGTCCGCACTGATTTTTCCTTTATTTGCAAGAATAAATGCACGTTGTTCCGAGGGGAACAGTGTGCATTTTTGTGTATAAATAACATTTTTGTGTGTTTGGATTTGTGCGGCTATACAAACTTTAAAAACATTTAGTCCTTATTGCCTTTTAATAACAAAATATATATAGCAACCTCTGATTTAATTAGAGGTTGCTACATAAAAATTTTACTAAAATCCAAATGGTCGTTTGCAATGACTTTTTGGATAGAAAACGGAGGACTTACAATGAGAAATTACGCAGACGTTATGTCAACTAACAGAGAAATAAGAGTATCTGTAACAGGAGGTGAGGAAGCATGAGCATTATAAAAAAATTGGCAGCTCTTGTGTGTGTGGCAATGATCATGTCAAACGTAACTTCATGCAGTTTGGTCAAGTCCGCTTCTTCTGCACCGTCTGATTTTTCTGCACCGCCCGATTCCTCGGTATCAGACGGTAAAAGCTCAGATGAAAAGAAAGACGATATTGTCTTAACACTGGCAATGTCCGGAGATTCAAGCGGTATCGAAAAAACAATTGAGGAATTTAACGCTGCCGACAACGGCTGTCAAGTACAGATAAAGCGTTATTCCGAACAATTTGATGAAGAGGGGTTACCAATTACGCAAAGTGACGAGGAGTCCCAATATCAGGACCTTGAAATACTACAGGACATCATTAATACCACCGACATTGATATTGTATGTAATGTGAGCTTTACATATGAATCGAATTATCAAATACTTCAGAACAAAGGCGCGTTTGTTGATTTGTACTCGTTTATGGAAAACGATCCCGAAGTCAATACGGACACTCTTGATACACACATTCTGGAGGTAAACGAAATCGACGGAAAGCTATACACGCTGCCTGATTTTTATCATATAAACACCCTTGTGGGTGAATCGCAGTATGTGGGAACTAAAGAAAACTGGACGTTTGATGAATTTGTGGAACACTGGAACGCTATGCCCGAGGGTTCTATGATAGCAGGGGCGAATCAGGCGGAAAATATTTATTACGTCGTTCTCAGAAGCAACCTGTCCGGCTTCATTGATTATGAAAATGCACAGGTTCATTTTGATTCCCCGAATTTCAAAAAAATGCTGGAGTTCTGCAATCAGTTTGAGTCAAATCATGGTGAAAAAGGAACATATGACTTTGATGCCACGAATTTTGTTTGGGAAGGATATTCAAACGGTATAATGGCGTCGAGTATGTTTAATCCTGCCAATGGACGAATCACTTGCGTTGGCTATCCCTCAGAGGACGGTAATGGAGCATACTTTACATCAGCAGGTTATAGTTATTCCATAAACGCAAAAGCTTCGCCGGAAAAACAGAAAGCTGCATGGGAGTTTATAAGAACCTTTGTTACAGAAGAATGGCAGCTTGAAAATGTTATTCCGTTCGTAGAAAAAACTGAAAATTTAGATGCGTACTATTCCTCAGAAATGGGATATTGCGTTAATAAAAACGCTTTCAACAAAATAGCTGAAAAGCTTATAAATAAGGAATTTTATTCCCCAACTTTTGAGGATAAAGGCGTTGAATATGACACTTATTTTCCCACTGAAGAAGATGTGTCGCAGCTTCGCAGATACATTAACACTGTAAACCAATGGGGAACGGGAATCGACAGTTCTTTAAGTGCAATAATCAGTGACGAAGTAATGGCATACTTCGCAGGGGAAATTTCTGTTGATGAGTGTACCGAACGTATACAAAACCGTGCCTCTATCTGGATAAGCGAACAAAGCTGATAGTATAGTAACCCTACTTGTTTGGTTTTCAAGTAGGGTTATTTTATATTAGAGGAATGTTAATGTTCTTAACCGCAGGGCTTGAAAGGGGACGAACGACAGATACATTGATACTAATGGGACTGAAAAATAAACTGTGTAAATGCAATAAACACCATTTGCGGATAATATTCTGATTCTCAGCAGCTGTTTTATTCAAGGTATGATTACTGTCTTCTTTAAAATTCACATCAAGCTGCCGGTGCATAGATTTTACTGACCAATGACCTCTGACAGCATTTGAAAACAGATTAATATCGGGATTCAGGCTTGATATGTAATATCTTTTTTCGGAAACTCCTTTGTAAGTACGGATAACCATACCCATGCTCTTTATTCCTTTCCATTTTTCTCTGCCGTTCAGCCAGCTGATACTGTTTGTTTGATAATATTCTCTTACGTCCGCACTTCCATGATTCTTTTCAGATGTACGACGATAATCTCCTTTTTGCTTTTTTATTTTTTCTGCTATTGCCGTCTGTGTTCCCATTGCGTCAATTGTTACAACTGAGTTTTTTATGTTGATTTTGTCGAGCAGTTTAGGAATTGCTGTGATTTCATTACTTTTTTCATCAATTGCTATTACTTTTTTGAGCTTTTCCTTTTCACCCTTCTCAAGCATTGATGTCCATTTATTGTATGCCTGCTGTATATACTCAGGATCTATCATTCCCATTACTCTTTGTATCGTATCGTGTGATGGTATCCCATTTTCATATGGAAGATATTCTCTTAGCAATTCTATATAATGATTTGCCCATATCTTCCCAGTCATCCACATTTGACAATGTACAGCAAAATACTATCAGTACAACCTCTTTTATCGTATATCTTACCTTACTCTGCTGTCTTTTATCTTCTATGCTTTCCAACATTTCCATTAATTCTTCCATTGATCTCTTCTCCTTGCGTTTTTTCTTCTATTATACCACGTTTTTTATTTTGTTTCCACTTTGTTACTCATGCGTTTGGTCTGAGTACAAAATCACATTCGCCGCATACGGGTATGTTAAGGGCGATGATGAGAATTATACTCCGTAGATCGACCCCGAAGCTGCTGCCACAGTCCTGCGTATCTTTGAGTTAAGAGCCGCAGGCTGGAATGTGACAAGAATTTCTGAAACGCTGAACAGTGAGGGTATTCTTCCTCCACAGGACTACAAATATCATAAAATAGGAAAAGAGCCTACACAATACTCACATCACCTGTGGAGTCCGACCGCAGTCAAGCGGATTCTGAGCAATCAGATTTATCTCGGACACCTCGCCCAGCTCCGCACAACGACGGTGAGATACAAGAATCACAAGACCATTCAGAAAAGTGCCGATGAATGGGCTATTGTCGAGAAAAATCATGAACCTGTCATTTCGCAGGAGTTATGGGATAAAGTGCGTGAAATTGAGGAATCCGTCAGCACGGGCAAGCAGACAAAG
>Ga0129308_1000297_pt1 | contig 84415 bp, 97 predicted proteins | sample L827metagenome_FD_94440 | JGI IMG/M metagenome (GOLD analysis project Ga0129308, IMG submission 94440) | Ring-tailed lemur group fecal microbial communities from Wisconsin, USA - L827 metagenome | ecosystem: Host-associated > Mammals > Digestive system > Large intestine > Fecal | place: USA...
ATGGTAAGGGTGTGTGCCTTTTTCATTGATTGCCGTAACCTCACAAGTGCTTGTTACGTTCTTTTGTGTGGTTGCCTTTGCTTCCGTAGAGGACTTATACACCGGTCCACCTGTAAATGTTACAACATCATTTTTCTTTATTTTTCTTGTGTCAGAAGTGCCACCGCCTGTATTTTCCTCCGGCTTGCTTCCTCCTGTATTATTTCCGCCCTTGTCCGTCACTCCTAAGGTTTTTAAGATTCCTTTTGCATACGCAACGCCAAAGGCTTTTTGTTCCGCTGCGGTATCCGCCTGTGCTGCGTCCGCCTTATTATCTACAAACACGCCCTCGCAAATAATAGACGGTGCATTGATACAACGGATAAATCCGTAATAATCCGACCCGGACGAATTAAGACGGGTTTTTAACCCCCTGCTGTTCTGTCCGATTGCCTTTACCTCCGCTTCAATGTTCTTTGCAAGGGTCTTAGACGTACCGCCTTTGTGATAATGGTAAACCTCGAATCCGTCCCCGCCCCCGGCATTGTTGTGAATATCAACCGCCAAATCCGGGTTAAATGCGTTACACTCTGCGATTTCCTCGGTCAAAGGGTCGTTTTCATCTCTTGTACGGCTCATTTTTACCGTTACGCCGTTTGCCTGCAAATAATCCCGGCAAGCCAACGCCATACTAAGGTTTACATCTGCTTCCTTGATGTAGCCGACCGCTCCCGGGTCGTTTCCTCCGTGTCCTACTCCTAAAAATACTTTCTTTGCCATAGGGCATTACCTCCTTAAATGTTTATATTGTTTAAATCAATGGGTATATCCTTTGTTTCCTCGGGGTATCCCTGTTTGATTTTAATAATGTTTTCTGCCTTGGCTTTCCAACAATACAAGGCAATTACCGTTGTTGTGGGTGTGGCTATATAGGTAGCCAAAACCCCGAATTGTGAATAGTCTATAAGCGTCACTTTGATACCGACATACAGACCGATAAAATAAGTAAAAAGGACTGCCACTAAAACGGCTTTTGTGAAGTTCGGTTTAGGTATTTTTCTTTTTCCCTCCGCCTTTAACTTCTTATAAAGCCTGTTTTTATTGGCAATCCTAAATAACAGGTAAAATACAAAGAATCCAAGGACTACGCCAAGGATTCCGCATATCAGATATTGCATATTCTTTTTCCCTCCTATTCCTGCCCGTGTGCCTTTTGGTTTATATGCTTTTCCACTTTCCCGATTGCTTCCGTCACGGGTCCGTTGCACCCCTGCTCTTTCAACCCTTTTAAGCAGGCAAGAATAGCGTATGTGAGTAAACATAATTCATCTTCCATACTCTTAATATCTTCCTTTTCCTGCTTCCTCAACTCTTCAATGTCCTTTGTCTGCTTTTCCTGCTGCTGAAACCACTTGATAGCCTTATAGGCAACCGCACCTATGGCGGATAATGCACCTAAAACGCTTGCAATGGTTATAATCGTTGTACTGTCAATATACATCTGCGTTATTCCTTTCTGATAAATAATTGGTTAAGGCTCTGCCGTAGTCCGTAACTGTCGCAATGTGACAATATGCCACGGTATGACGCTATGGAACGCTTTAGCCTTTCCTTGCTTTCCTCCCCTGCCCTTACCCTCTCAATCTGCTTTTTCAGATTCCGCTTGATTTTTACCGCCGTTTTCTTTTTTAGCCTGCGGTGGGTCGCCCAAATCCTGTAACCCACAAAATCAATGCCTGTACTGCAAGGGCGTATAGCAGTTTTCTTATTGAGGTTTAGACGCAAGTTTTCATCTAAGAAAATTTGTATCAGTTCCTTGACCTCTGCCAAATACTTTTTATCGTGGTGCAATATGATAATATCGTCCATGTAACGTATGTAGTAATGCAACCCCAACTCATGCTTGGCGTATTGGTCTACCTCATTCAGATAGATATTTGCGAACATTTGAGAGGTAAGATTGCCTATCGGCATACCCTTATCACTAAGCCGGTCCAATACCTCCACTTCGTCCGGCTCTTTCCCTAATGGCAACCCAAACTTGGTGGAATCGCAATTTATAATCTTCTCCAATAGGTCAAGCAACCGTTTATCCTTTATTCTGCGTCCTAAAATCTTTAATAAAATTTCATGGTCTACCCTGTAAAAATACTTGGATATATCCATTTTCAGATAATAGTAACGCTCCGGCTTCCTTTCTGTCTGTCGTAACCAATACTGTAACCTGTCCGCTGCCTTGTGCGTTCCCTTGCCCCTCCTGCAAGCATAGGAATCATAGATAAAGGACTTTTCATAAATGGGGAATAACTGCCGATACACCGCCCATTGTACTATCCTGTCTTTGAATGGCAACGACATAATAAGCCTTTTCTTAGGCTCATATACATAAAACGTATGATAGTGTCCTACCTCATACGTTCCGTAAATCAAGTGATTCTGAATATCTATTAAATGTTCTTCGTAGTCCGCATTGAAAATCAATACATCATCTCTGTACCGCTTTCCTTTTCTTGCTTCCTCCCAAGCCTTATGCAGATTTTCAAAATCGTATATCTTCTCGTAGACATTTTTAATGCTTTGCATTTTCCAAACCTCATTTATATAAAAATGTGCCGTACAAACCTACTAAGTTTTTAACCCTTTCGGACGTGACAAATATAAATCTTTTCGGCTTACGCTTACTAACTGTCTTTACGGCAATACAATCTTTTTCCCGGATTCCCGGGAATGGAAAATAACCCCTTTAACCCTTTTGTACTGTCCTTTGGGTCGTAACCTAAAGGCTTCTTGACATAGGGGCAGAGCGGAGCGGAAACCTACGTTGTCGTTAGAGTTGGAACGGACGTTATTCAAGTTGAGAGCGGACGGCCCCGAATTGGAAGTATTGTTGAACGCCGACCCACGGATAGGCAACCACCGTAACTTTATGATTATTTCCCAATGTATTTTTATTTCTGCTTTTCCCTGCTGTTTACCCATTCCATATAACCGCCAATCATACGACCGATTTCGTCTACCTTTTTAATCCACACTTCCCAACTATGGAAGTCAAGGCAAGGCTTTTGTTTTGGGTATAATTTCGGGTCTTTTGCAAGTCGTAGCAGATTTCTTAATACATCTATCTCAATATCCAAATCCTGTAAGGTTGTTTTCTTGTAATACTTCTTTTCAAGACGTACCGCCAATTCCAACGCTGCATACATAGAACGTCTTATATCTCCTGCCAATACATACCGTTCCGTCCTCGGAAAACCTGTTAATTTCGGATTTCCGTATAGTATCATTTCGTAGATTTTCTCTTTTATCTCAAATTTTTCATTCCCGTTATGTTTCTGCTGTCCGTCTTGTTGTATCTCTTCCACGTTTTCCCCCTGCTTTGCTGATAGAATTTTGCTATAAAGGGTGTGCTATCGCACACCCTATCAGTTATTCAGTATTCAGTTTACAGTTCACAAAAAGCGGAGCGGACACCCACGTTGACGTTAGAGTGGGAACGGACGTTACCCAAGCTGAGAGCGGACGGCCCCGAATAGGAAGCATTGCCGAACGCCGACCCACGGAAAGGCAACCTTTCGCCGTGATTTCTTACCCAAATATTATCGTTTCCGTATGCTGCGGATTCTTCCGGGAATACCCCTAATGCAATCAGCAATTTAGGAATACTTACGCCATTTGCTGCCGTAAGGTTTTTAAACGGAATATTTCTATATCCGTCCCCGCTTGTAGGATACTGTACCGTTGTATTGATTCTAAGTCCGGCACTTGCACTTACTTGGTCTATTTTTAAAGTTCCTGCCGTTCCCGGCTCTACCAATCTTCCGTCCGGCATAATTGCTTTCCATAAGGTGCTTTCCGCCGACATATCACAATCAAGTTTCATACAGTTACCGTAAGGGATAATCTGTATTTCTCCGTCAACAAGGCGTAATCCTCCGGTCCACTCCCAAAGGTTGCCGTTAAGGTCTGCAATGCCTGCCGAATCGTGGTTATGATACCATGTAGCCGGTCCACTACCTGTAAGCGTCCTCTGTGTTTCGCCCTGTGGCATAATCCCATGTTCGTAAGCGTGGTAATAATCTTTGCCGTAGTTTGTGTTGCCGTGCGGTACTGTACCCATTTTCTGTGATAACAGATTAAGCAGGGCAAAAACCCCTGTTTGGTTTAAATGCCAACCGTTGCCTTTTTTCTTGCAGGCTGCTACGGCTTGGTCGAATGTGATATAGTTTCTCGGTAACTTCATACCCAAAGAATACGCCCGGTCATTTTCTACGATATTGGTAAACTTGGATACATAGATAGCGTTCTTTTCCTCTCCGTCCACGATAAAGAACGGTAGCACTTCATTTGTACCGCCTGTGATAATATCGGCGTATGTCATTTTCGGAACGCCTACCATAATGGACGGCATACCAATATCATCATAAACAACCTTATTTCCTGCCCCAAACTGTGCAACCGCACCCTGTAAATCGTCAAAATTTGCCATTGTATTTTGTCCTCCTTAAATTAAATTAACGCCCATAATATAAGCGTACATTTTTTCATATCAAACGGTAACGCCCTGCGTTCCATAATCGGGTTGCCGTCCTCGTCCTCCTGCCCGGTGTCTACAATTTCGTATCCCCTTGCAGGGATTGTAACCTGTGCCACATACTCCCTTGCTTCGGTATTTACGCCAACGGTCAATCCGTCCTGCGTGTCCTTGCAAATGTCAAGCGTTACCTCTTCGTCACGCTCCCTTGTTTTGAGGTTTACCATAAGTTCATCATCTCCGAAAAAGATTTTAGAACCCGATACCTCATAAGCGATTTTCTCGCCCTCGTTTTTCTCGACTACAATAATCTTTGCTGCTGCCATTATCTCTTACCTCCCATTCTCTGTAACTGTCTGTACGCTTCCTGTGAACGTACTGCGATATGTTCCGCTGCTTCCCTCTGATTGGCACTTGCTGACCTGCTAACGCCGTAAGCCTTTAATACGGCTTCCGTCTGTGCCTTTCTTTCGTCACTCTTGATAATTACGTTTGCCATTATGCGTAACCTCCTTGTACGGTGCATTTTACGGATACTGTCTTGGCGGCCCCGGTAAACTCAATCTTAAAACCGTTCAACTGCTTATCGGTTATCTTGATTTCGCCTATACCTCCTGCGTCCTCTGTACTCGCTTCCACGAATACGGTATAGTCCAAGTTGCCCCTTGGTGTTTTGAGTGCAAGGGTTTTCTTGGAATTGTTAAAAGGATACTCTTTTGAATTGGTTAAGGTTGCTTCTACAATCTCGCCTGTAAGTCCTGCAATCCTGCTTTCTGCCATTACAACCTTTAAAAATGCAAGGTTGGCAACCTCCCCGCTTGCTAATACCCTTTCTTCCAAATCGTTAAAATTCTTTGCGTTCTGCGGAGTACCCTCCTGTATTACTTCGCCCTCTACGGCTTCGTGGGTAATGGTCCCGTCTGCGTTTTGCACTTCCTTATAACGGTTGGAATACTGCGTTACATGGTCTTTCCAAATCTTAAATAATCCCATTTTCTGCTATTCCTCCTTAAAATTGAAACTGAAACGATACAACACGCCACGTTGTACGCCCTTTAATTTGATTGCTTCGGTCTTTTCCGCCCACAACTGATTAGAAATATCATATAACTGTATTTTCGTAACCGTTGTTTGTCCCGATACTTCCGGGGTAATGGAAATGCTTAACGCTACCCTGCCGTCTTTCAGACGTTCCCGGCTCTCAATCTTTGCCTTATGCAGAGTACCGTTATACTCGACCTTGGCGTAAGCAATGTTTGTTTCAATGAATTTCTTGAAACTCTCAAAGGCTCTTTCTGTCAGCATTTCTTTAATCTCCTTTGCTTTTATTTGCCTATAACCGATTGCTACCGCAACGCTTAACCTCGTATTGGTAACTTTCGGTATCTGCCGTTGTTGTCATTCCTTTATCAGATACCCCCGATTCCGTATTTTGGTAAGGCTCTGTGCCTGTCTTTGTCTGCCCTGTCATATCCGCATTAAAGGCGTACTGCCCGGCTTCGGTATCTGCCGTTGTTTCTATGTCCTGCAATGCAAATACGGTATTTCTTCTCGGCGTTGTTCCTGTAAAGGCATTTTCAAATACATAGGCTATAACCTCCGTTTCTCCAACTGCTGCCACGTCCGCCGTTTCAAATAAAATATTTCTGTCCGGCTTTGTGCCTGCAAGGTCGGAATCAAACGTATACGCCTGTCCTGCTGCCGTTGCGGTTACTGTTTTGCTTTCCGCACCGCCCACGGTATCCGCATAAGGCTTTGTGCCTGCCCTGTATTCTCCTGTCTGCCCTGCCGTATAGTCATATCCCTGTGTGTCCGAATCGGTCACAATATCGCTATCCTGCGTGGCAAACACTATATTTCTGTCCGGCTTTGTGCCGGTCCGCACAAACTCCGCCATAAATCCCGCTGCCTGTGCATTTATGCTGATAACGGCATTTGCTACCGCTCCAACCGTATTTCTGTAAGGCTCTGTGCCTGTCTTTAACTGCCCTGTCATTGGTGTAGAAAACAAAAAATACTCCGTTTGTGGCATTACTACCACGCACATAGAGCATTGATAATACAGACCGTCCAAGTGTGCGGTTAAGCGTTTGTAAATGTCAACCGTCTTTACAATCTCGTCATAGTCTGCTTCCACCCTTGATTTTGTTGTGTCAAGCACGATACGGAAGCAGAACGGCTCGCCATTATAATCAAACCATTCCTCGATTTCGCTTTGCGGGTGGATACCCCCTAAAGCCATTTCAACCGCTGCCTTTGTTCCTAATTTCTGATGTACCCTTACGCTATCCCGGATAATTGCCCTTTTCGCTTCTATCGGATAATCGTAGTCGTACCAATCAACGTGCAAATCATAGGCTAATACGTCAAGCCATGTTTCGCTTAGTTCCTCAATATTGGCGTATATGATATTTTTTCTTGTTTCCTCGGCGGTTATATGCAGTTCCTCCGCAATCAACCGACCCAAGGCAAGCATACTTTCATCTTGCCTTAATGCAGGCGGAAACGTGGTTAAAAAATCAGCGTCTTTTATTTTATTCATCTTCCACGCCCCCAAAAGTCACATTGCAGTTATTCACGACCGCAACACTTCCTTTGGCAATCTCCGTAAATGCAGGGGCGGTAATTTCCACCCTTTTTATGCCGGATTCCATAAGCATAGCATTAAAATAGGACGGGTTAATATCCCGCCCCATTTTAGAGGTCTGCCATAATATATAATTTTCTACCGCCAATTCCACCGCCTGCTTGATTTCCTTGGTGCTTGCTGCCTTATCTGTGGCTATATAATATTTTACGTTTATATCAAATTGTACCGTTGTAGGTGCTGCTACTGTTACTTTGTCCGTCATTGGTCGTATATCGTCCGCACTCAAATACTCCTGTACCCTGTCTATCAATTCTTTATCCGGCAACTCCCCGTTGTATAGCATAATTCTTATGTCTGCAACGCCCGGCGTTGGACTTTCTGCGGATACGTCACTAATTCGTGATGATACCGACTTGGCGTGATAGGCATAACTTCCACGAGGCCCGGCGGTTGTCCTTGATTCCTCGCTTTCCCTCATGCGGTTGTATAATGCCGTGTCGCTTTCCTCTTCGCTTCCTCCTGCCGTTTTGGTTGTGTTTGATACCTCTTTGAAATATAAAAATTCATCTGATACCAATTTATTAACCTGTCCGGGCAAAAATCCATTTCCTGCCGTTCCTGCCTGCGTACATACTGCCGATACCTCGGCGTAGTTCTCGCCTGCCTTAAATATCAGATACCCGGTTGTAGTAAAATTGATATATCCGTCTACTGTTACCTCTAATTCGTCCGTAATAATATAATCTTCCGTCAAAGTTGTTGTAATGTAGAATCCAAGCGTTGTACTCGCTGTTGTCGGCTCTAGTCTGTATGTGTTGTGGAATATCTCACTAAGGGAATCCAAATTAGTACCCTCGGCGTATCTTGGTAAATTCTGTTTTGCCGATTCATTTATTCCTACCCTTTCCTGTACTATCACGCTTGCAAGCCAAAGAATAAACGCCCTTACGGGGTCCGCCGGGTAAAGCGTCCGCCCTGTGATTTCTTCATACCCTGCTATGAGTTTGTTTACCAACGCTTCCGTGTCGGTATCCACAAACTCAACCTCGGGTAAATTACTCGGTATCTTCCTCGTTTCCGTATTCTCCATTTACTTCTACCTCCACTATCGGCTTTAATACGCCCCTTACATAATCTACGGCAAAATCTATATTTACGATTTCCGCCCTCGGCTCGTATTCTTCGGTCTTATCGTATAAGTCCGTGGTAATTAAAGCCTTTGCCGTTTCCAACGGTTTATCTATGTAGGCTGCGTTTAGTCCTAATGCCCGGTCAAGCGGTATGTCGTACTCTATGGACGAATATAAAAACCAAAGATTTTGTATGACTTCCTCGTACACCGTGCCGGGTGCTAAGTTTACCTGTTGATTTTTCGTTGTGTCTATCGTGTAACTCATATCCTGCCTACCTTTCTGCGTATTCCTCTAAGGAAATATTGCTTTTTGCTATCAGTAGGTTTCCTTTATCATCGAATCTCTCGTACTCTTTTGAATGGGAAGTAATGACCCATTTTTTACCGTACTTTTTTCCTCCGATAACCAGCGAAAGAATTTTGCCTTTTTTTCGGTACTTGTCTATTTTGTTCTGCATACTTCGGGGATTTACCCCCAAAAAAGCAGACAGATAAATAGAAAAACTCGCCGTGTCATTATCGTTGTATTGAAACTCTAACAAAGGTTTTTTATTGTGTCGTGTATGTTTTGCGTAATTGGTTTTACTGTCTATTTTCAACCCCTCAAAGGTCTGTACCGTATTTGCCGATACAGTAAAGACAATATCCCCAAGTGTTCCAATTTTCGCCATTAAATACCTCCTAAAATAAAACCGTCGCCCTCTCCGTCCGGCTTAAAGATACATAATACCCATTGCCCGACTGTTGGTATCCAAGGCTTAACTATAACCTTGCATACTGCTGAACAACTACCGCTTTCAATCTTGATTTCTGCCTTTGGTGGATTCTGTACTACCTTTAGGTCGCCTGTTACTATACCTTGGTCTTGTATCTTAACCCTTGCCGTCATATTCCCGGCGTTTACGCTGCTTACTATACCTACTCTTACTATGTCCTTTAATTCCTGCATATCGTTATCGTTAAACTGCTGCAATCAATATCCCTCCAAACAACTGCGTAATTTAATCTGTGTCTTGTAACCGCCTGTAATACTGTGTGTTGCCTGTTCTACTATGTACTTGCCGTTAAATTCTCCGTATCCGTAAACTCTAACCGTAATCCCTGCCACATATTCCACATCTCCGACTAAGGTAAATTCCGCCGTTGTTTCGCCCTTATTCTTGGCTCTTAGGGATTTTCTCGCTAATTCCTGTGCTTCCGCCACGCTTGATACTTTCTGCTTTACTTCTAATTTCTGACCGTCTGAATTGGCGTTCTCGGGCGTGTATGTGGCTTCAATGGTTTTCTTTGTGTTCGGGTCTGTGTATATAACGTGGCAGGACGAATAGGCGGTATCTGCTGTTTTGGTAGAGAAACTATAACTAAGTATGTTGCCCTTTCCTGCCTTTATCTTTTTGACTTCTTTCTTTTTTTCGTAATCGGCAGCGTCAAATAATACGATTGTTTTTGATGTAACCTTTAACGATATGCCCGCTTTCTTGCACATCTTTTTTAAAAAGGCTATATCTGTCATATTTACCTGTTCTTTCCGCTTATAAGTCGGGTTGGAATCAGATAAATACATAAATTTCATACCGTTACGCTTCGCAATCTTCTCCCCCATATTTTTTAAGGTCGTGTTTTCCCATGTCCTGCTATGCTTCGTCTGCCTTAGCTCTGTCTTATAAGGTATGGAAGTAGCCTTTATGCTTAACTTTTGGGGCGGCCCCGTGTAACTTACGCTGTCAATTTCAAATACCCCGCAATCCAATACTTTATCTTTTCCGTTTGAATATGGGTTTTTCTGAATAACCATAGCGTGAATTTCCGTACCCTTAAAGGCTCTTTTCTCCGTTGCTTTTGTGGTCTTTTTGGTTGTTACCGTTTCGCCCTCCACATCTGAAGCATTGACCCAACCGTAAACTTTCGCCCCGTCCTGTGAGATTAAATGGTAAGGGTGGGCGTTGTTGTTTGCTATGGTGCATTTACATTTACTTGCACCCCTCGTAACTGTTGGTTCTGCTGCCATTGAGGATATATAAACCGGTCCTCCCTTAAACTGTACGATATTCCCTACCTTTACTTCTCCTTTCGTTGTGACGGTTTCCGTCTTGGTTTTTGCCGTTTTATTCGTGTTTAGCCAATCCTTAATCCACTTTCCCTCTCTATCGTCAAGCGATATGCTAATATCGTCCGTTTCGTCCTCTTCCTTGTCCGTGTAGGATAGGGATAACAGGTATTTTGACAGGTCTTTTGATATATCCCTGCCCTTAAAATAGAGTTTTACCGCCGTCCGCCTTGCTAACGTCTTATCACTCATTTACCGCTATCCCTCCTTGTTTCCACGGTGGTAGGGAATCGGATACCTCCAATTCAATTTCCGGCAGGGTCAATACAACCCCTGCCGGAAAAATAAAGGTATCCTTATGCTCTAAATTTGCCTTTATCAGAGTATCCATATACATTTCATTACCGTAGGCTTTGTAAGCCACAATATCCCATGTATCCCCCGATATTGTCGTATAGGTGTTAAGCATAAGCAACCCTAGCCTCCTGTTCTTTCTGTTCTTTCAGAATCGTTATAATGATTGTTCTTAACTTCTCTAAAAATTCCTCGTCATACTGCTGCAACTGTGCCTTGATTCCGCTTGTATCCCCTCCGGCTACCGTCACGCTTGGGGAATTAGTAACGTGGATTGTAATTGTACCCGCTCCGCCCATTCCTGCGTTTACGTTGTTTGCCGTGTCTACGTTTGCGGCCCCTGCCATATTGTTAAATATCTGTCCTGTCTGTGCTGCCGTAAATACTTTTCTTCCCGGTGCGTTGGTTATTAACTCCGGTCCGTTCTCGCCTGCTATAAAGGTGCTTGGCGTTCTGTTTGTACCTTTGGCAAATTCCGGTATCTTCGGTATATTGATACCTTTGCCACCAATTCCCGGGACCCAATCCGGCACTTTCAACTTGTTAAGTCCGCTGATGACAGTATTGATAACCGACACAATCACTCTGAATGGTGCTTTGAATATCTCGCCTAGACCGCTGAACACTCCGCTAAAAATAGACTTGATACCCTCCCAAGCCTGCGACCAATTACCCGTAAATACGCCTGTTATAAAGTCAATCAGACCTTGGAATATCTGCATAACGCTACTTACGATATTTGCAACGCTTTGTAAGGCCGTGCCAAGCACATTAGCGAAAATTTCCGCCAATAACTGTACGACGGGCATTAAAGCCTGTAACAACTGCTGCAATACAGGTAAAATTGCCTGTATGATGTTTTGGAATATCGGTACAATCACATTAAGCAGGCTGATAAATACAGGTAAAACCGTATCTATAATCTGCTGAATAATAGGTAAGAGCGTTTGTATCAACTGAATTATGACAGGCAAAACCGCCTGTATAATCTGTGTGAGTATCGGTAAAATTGTGTTTACTAATTGGATAAATATAGGTAAAACGCTTTGTACTATCTGCATAATGATAGGCAGTAATGCAGATATAAGTTGCACGATAACGGGCAGTATTTCCGCTATCAGCATTGCAAGTATCGGCAATATCGCACTAATTAACTGCCCCAATACAGGCAGTATTGCCGTTATGAGTTGCCCGATAAGCGGTACAATCTGCATAACTAAATCTGCAATCATTGGCAGTAACGGAAGTAACCCGGTCTGCAAGGTTGTTATGATTGTCGGCAGAACGCTTTTTAATGTGTCAAGCACTCCGCTACCGCTTGTAAAAAATGCGTTTTTTATTGCCGTTCCGACTTGGGTGATAACTCCCCAAAGTTTATCAAATACGGCTAACCCCTCATCTCCAAAAGTCTTTTGTATAAATCCCCGCACCTGTTCCAAGTGAGTAGATACATAATAAATTGCACCGCCTACCGCTGCAATTATTCCGACCAATGGGCCAACGCTCCTTAAAAGTCCGCCAAACCCTCCCGTCATATTGCTTAGATATTTTGTGATACCTAAACCTTTCATAGTGGCAAAAGCCTTTTGCAGAGATAAGATACCGCCCTTAACGTGTAAAAATCCAAGTTTTGCGGTCAATCCTCCCACTCTCAACCCTGCCAATAATGCTACGGTCTTAGCGATAGTCTTTATCAGTTCGGGGTTATCTGCTAATTTCCCTAATGTGTTTTGCAGGATAGACAGGGCGGAATTTGCTTTAACGCTTCCGTCCTCACTCACTCCAAGCATTTCTATAATCATGCCTTTAACCGTGCCTGCAATCTGCCCTGTTTTCCCTAAAATGTCATTCCATACTACCTGTGCCTGCCTGTTCTGTATAATCTGCTTGTTGTTTTCCTTAAAGGCGTTGGTAGCGTCTTGGTATGTTCCTTGCAGGGTATCCATAATTAACTGATTTCTTTCGGCTTCCGACCCGCACGACTGTAAAGCCAAATTAAAATAATCCTCTGCGGTTTCACACGCTTCTACGGCTTTATTCCATTCCTCATTAGCCTTTGTATTTTCTTTTAGAGTAACGCCGAATGTTTCGCCCTCTTTGCTCGCCCAATTTATAGCGTCCGCAAATGAGCCTGTAATCGTTCCTGTCCTTGCCGTTTCGTTTGCCGATTCAATTAAACCCTCGATTGGAAGAGAATCGCCAAACGTGCCGTATACGCCTGCTGCTATGTCCGTCCATTTTGATACGTCCGCTTCGCTCCGTGCCAACTTTGCTAATAATTGGCTTGCTTCCGTTGCGGTATCATCATCTCCAAGAATTTTATAAAATCCTGCGTATGCCTGTTTGGCTGCGTCTGTGCTTAACCCCGCTGCTTGAAAAGCGGTGTTAAGTTTTGCTTGGTTGTTCCTGTATTCCTCGGTTGCTGCGTCTAACGCAAAAAACGACCCTGCAAGAGCCGTTACCGTGCCTATCGTGCCTGCAATCTGCCCTTTTGTCTTGGAGATTGCTTCACTATTCTTATTCTGCTTTTCCGTTATCTCCTGTATTTTTTTCTGTGACTGTTCTAATCGTTCATAATTTCGCCTTAATTCCTCGGTGTCACGCCCTAAGTTGTCCGTATCTATCCCGGCTTCTCGGAGGGTTTCGCTTAGTTCCTGTAACCTTTCCTCTTCCCTTGACGTTGCTTCCTGTGCCTTTTGTAACGCTCTTTCATTAGCCTGTAACTTCCTTGTGAGTTCCGGCGTTGCCTGCCCCGCTTCCTCGATTTCTCTTGTAAGTCGTTCATGTTCTGCCTGCAACTCGTTTACCCTATCCCGGCTTTTCGCTACTGCGTTCTGTTGTTTCTGATACGCTGATACGTCTTTTAATTTCTTATTGGCGTTTGCTAAATCATTTTGTAAAACGCCCATTGTTTTTTGGGCGTTCTTAAAAGATTGTGAAAAGTTCGGCCCTAATTTTGCGGTCAACTGAAATAAAAATTCAAATGTTTTACCCTCTGCCACTTTTTCCCTCCTTTCCGGGCATAATAAAAGCACCTACATTTCTGCAAGTGCTTTTACCCAAATTTGATTTATAATATTACTTTTTGAAAAGGCGTGAAAAAAAGGTGTCTTTTCTGCCTTGTGTTTCCCTATTATTGTCCGATACAAGGTTTTTCGCCATAGTATCAATTTTCTGTTCTTCTCTTTTTCTTTCCCCCTGCAATTCATAGTAAAAATCAACAAGTTTTACGTCCGTTGTCATATAGGGGTGTTTGATAAGCAATTTTTCAAGAAAATTTCCTAAATCTCTTGCGTATACCCTAAATTCGTCCGTGTAGACCGCTGTAAAATACTTTCTTGCCAACCTTTTAACGGCTTTTTCGTCTGATAATATATAATCTATCATTTCCTTTTTTGTAGTATTAGACTTAGGCTGAAAGTCATACATTTTTTTGCTTAATTCCACAAATAATTTATCTTTTGTGTATTTTTTATCTAAAGTTTCGCTATCGCATATAATCTCTCTCAAATATCCAAGCCGTACTAATTCGTCCAGATTTTTATTTCTTCTTTTTTCTATCATCTGCCCGTTTTTCTCATGCGAATATACGATACCTCTTAATTCTATTGCAATCTCGGCGGGCAATTCATCAATCTGTTTAAGTACGTCTAGCAGTACCCCCCCCCGAAAATATGTTCGATTTTTCGTTTTGTGTCGTGTTTTCCTGCGTCATACTTTTGTACCTCCTTGTGGCTTTTTTATTTTACATCTTACCACAAAGAGGTACATATTTCATCTTTATTTTTTCTCTTCTTTGACAAGTTCGTTATATTCTCCAATCCAAGAATTTAACTCCCCTATTGTCCGGCTCAACCAAAAATCCAAGCCTGTATAAGTTGCCCTTGAAAGTAGCAGGCTATTACGCTTAAACCACTTAACGGGATTTTGTTTTACAATCCCGTGCTTACTAAAAAATCCCTGCTTTTATTTTTGATTTTGCCAAAGTCACGGATAGGCAGACTTGATATAACGTCACTTCCTACGCCTGCTGCCCTTGCTGCTAAACGGTAGAGGAATGAGGTTGAAATTTCCGGGGATAATGCAAACTCTCCGACTGCTGCCATTTCGTTTTCAATGGCTACAAGGTCGTCGCCTATCAGTTTTTCAAAGTCAAATACTAACTCTGTGTAAGTCTTATCCTCATATGTGTAAGGCTTCTGAAATTTATGCACATACGCCCCCTGCGGTGTGTCCGAATCGGTCACAACTGCAACCTCCGCCTTTGTTTCCTCTGTCTTTTCCTGTGCGTTCTCTGTTTTCTTAATATCTTCCATTGTTCAATCCTCCATAAAATGATTTTAGGCAGGAAAGGCACGGTTTCCCGTACCTACTTCCCTAACGCTTTTCTTACATCTGCCAAGTAATCCTTGCCGTTGACAAAATAAATGTAATTCAACGGGTCAATTTCAAGCATTTTTTTACCGTCAATGTATGTAGCGTAGTAACTTGTTGCGTATTCTCCGCTTACCTCCGCTGCCGCTGCCGTTGCCAACTTTCCGGGATTTAATTTCTTCGGTGTCAGTATAAGGATATGCTTAACCTTTACAACCTCCGTAGTTCCCTTTACGGTATCTTTCTGCTGTTGTGCTGCCCGCAAGTCAATATGGTGCTGTCTTGGCTCATGCAGTTTAATAGCGTTCGGCGTAACTGTCCTAAAATTAAGGGTCGTTGTCATTGCTTCGATTGCACCCAAAATAACGGATTCAATCTTACCTCCAATGCCGGCCCCGCTGATTTCCTCGGTTATGTTTGAAATTTCCGGCAATGCAACCTCTGAAATACCCACATACTCCGTTGCGTCCTCATATGTCGCAAAACCTATTACTGTTTCATCAATCTTTGGCATTTTTCCTTACCTCCTTTACGCTGCGAATAAGTTTTCAAGATAACTTACGTCATACTCTAAGACAAAATCAAGTTCCTTTGCAGGACTTGACGGCGTAAGGTAGATATGGAATCTTGCCTTTCCTGCCATTAAATCCGTTTCGGTGTTCTCTTCCTCCAAAAACTCAATTCGTCCGCCTAAAATTATCTCGTCCGCCATAAGTCCGTTAAGCCATATATTAAGGCTGTCTACGACCGATTCTATCAGTCGCCTGTTAAGCCTGCGGTCAACCTTGCCCCAAACAGACAGGATAACTGAATTTCCTACCCAAGCAAACATACGGCTTACATTGTAGAAATAATCCGTAACGTCCGTATTTGCAGGATAACAGGCGGTTTCATTCCCCCACGACACAAAACCCCCGATAAAATTAAGGGCGGTAATAATGCCGTTTGCGTTAAGGTAATTCGCTTTGGTAAGGTCTAACAATACCTCCGTACCGTCTGCTAATACCATTCCGTCAATCTGCATACTCTTGTTACTTGCCGATTCGCACGGCGTACCCTTGCCTAAATCCTCTGTTGCGTCTGTTTTCGCCATAAGTCCGGCTTGATGTACTGACGCATGGTAAGTTTTACCACCAAGCGTATACATGGGCCACATAAGCAACTGTGACGGCTGCGTAATATTGTTTTGATTCTTCCATTCTACCGCTTCCGTATATGTGGTTGCTGCGGTTGTATCAGCGTCAATAAGTGCCTTGCCCTTAAATAAGCCGTTGATATTTTCCGCCTTGGCTGCCATTACTGCTGCTACCTCGCTGTCGTGTGAAAAGTTCGGTGCAAGGAAAAGCGTAGGAATGACCCGGAATTTAGGGAAAACGGAATCTACTAACTCAAAACCGCTTGATTTCTTGGTATTCACATCATAACCGCCGATAATATCCGCTTTTGTAACCTTTGTAGGGTCTACGGCGTTGTATTTTACATTGAGTGTTGCTGTGTCTGATGTAATCTTGCCCCCTGCGATACGCTCCAACCTTAATACGCCGTCCGTATACAGTAAATCGTAATCCACGCCCTTTTCATATTCCTGTGTCAACGCTTCTTCTCCGTCATATCCCTTTACTGTAACGGTATCCGCCAATGTTTCAAGTGGTAAATCAAGCGTACCGCCCGCCAACTGTATATCTTCCGTTGTATCCCCTGCAAGGTGTCTTTTCGGGTCAAGCACGTTTACAATTACAACCGGTCCATTCTGATACAGTTTGAAACTTGCGTAGATTTCTTCGCAAATATCGTACTTTTTCCAATCCTCGCTATACCCCATTGCTTCTACGGCTTCGGAATATGAGGAAACATAAACAGGCTCGTTTACTTTACCGCCTACCATGTGTGCCGGGGCAGTACCCACAATAAAATGTATGCTGCTGTCGGCGGTTACGGGTGTTGATACGCTTGTAGCCTGTTTACTCGCTTTCGCTCCGTGAAAAAAATCACTCATTTTCTTAATCCTCCTTTGGTCGTGACAGGCTTAAAACGTCATTATAATACTTATTCAGTATCGTACCTGTCTTTTTTACTTTCGCCTTGCACTCTGCAAGGCTTCCTGTTTCCACAATAAGTAGTTTTACCTGTGGAATCTTTTCCAATGTGTCCTTTAAATGCTCTTCGATACCCTCACGGCTCCCGGAAAATATGGTATTTTCAACTAACCCCGTCCTTGTTGTCGGTCCGATATAGATAAATCTACCCTCTGTGGCTTCCGTATTTGCCGTTTCCTGCGGTTTTTCCTCTTTAGGTGTAGAATTTACCGCCTTTTCATTTTCAACCGCCTTTTTGGCGGTTGTGCGTGTTCCTGCTGCCATTTCGGCTACCTCCTTTATGTCAAATACTGCCTTACATCACGTTCCACCTTTGGCATTTCCCAAATAGTCATTATTTCGCCCACTTGGTACACTTCCAAATCATCATCATACACGATTGTTTCTATCGGTTTCTGACAGGAATAGCGGTTATCAACTACAACGCCCTCTAATAATTTTGTTTCAAGCCTTGTAAGCACATTCAGACATTGTATATAGTTCTCCTGCTTGTCCTCGGAATATGTGACGCAAATAATACGCACCCTGCATACGCTCTCTTCATCATCTGTTTTCTTGGTAAGAAGTTTTAAGAGTATATAGGGTGCTGCTTTTTTCTCTGATTCCTTGTTGGGAAGATTGCCGACAAACACTTTCGGCGGTCGTTCTCCTGCTTCCGTTCCATTCTCCGCAACTCTAGCAATCAAACGCATATCCTTAGTGTTTTCCTCGCAATATCCTTTTAAGGATTCCAATAGGTCTAATGGTGTCACTTTTAACCTCCGTTTCCGCTTAACAGTCTTTCTATTTCGTGGTCAATTCTTTGATTTATAACCTCGTTTACTCTATCTTCCACGCTTTGTAACACAACCGCATTTTCCGCCATTCTCGGAACGGACGGTCCAAACAATTCCTTGATTTTTTCGTTATTTTCTGTGTTTCCTCCTGCTTTTGTCGGTCTTGTGCTTCTACGCCATGTACCTTTTCCCTCAAAAATTCCAAGGTGTCCGCTTTTCATCTGTGCAATAAAAGCATTATCAAATACCACTTGACTACCCGACCTCATTACAGACGCTTTGACGGCTTTCTTGCCGTATGTAGGCTTTTTAGGGGCAACATTAAACTTAAAGAGCGGAATTACACCACCGGAATATTCAATACTGCCTATGATTCCGTTTCCGCTCACGCTAACATTTTTATATCCTACCTTTGAATAACTTGAAAGGATACTAGGGGAAACGTGGTAGGTTTCCCTCGTCTGTTTGCTAAATGCCGTTTTCCCTGCTGATAATCCCCTTGCAAGTGCGGGTTTTAATACCTTTTCCTCCGCATTTTCAATTCCTGCAAGAATGGCGTGTAGTCTGTCGGTCGTTTCTTCCGATACTTCTACATCAATCATTACTCGTCAAACCTTTCTAAGTCTATGATTAACTCGTTGTACTCGTTTAGGACGTTTGTAATCTTGAAAAGGTCGTTGCCTATCCAAAATCTCATACCTTGGCTTGGTTCTCTTCCCAAATCTCGTAACCGGACCCGGATAACAACGAATTTTCCATAAATTCCCTCCGCATGGTCCCCTCCGCCGTTTCGGTCTTTGGTTTCCTCCGAATCAAATATGACGGGTATATTTTTATCTATCCCGTCACATCTGATTCTTTTAAGTTGTGCGTATTCGTCCGTGTTATAAAACGTGCTATCCAAGTCCTTATCAAGCATTTCTTTAAAATTTTTCATAGGCTGCACCGCCTAGCAGACGGTAGCCACAAACCAAGAATCTACCTCATGCGGTACACAAAGAGGGGCAGAGGACAACTGTAAAAATCTCCTTGCCGGGCGTCTTTCTACCCACTGTTCCGGGATTCTCGCACCCTCGGCTACTGCAATCGTTTTTCCGTCTGCGTCCACAATGCCGACCGCTCCGTAATACATAGAGTATGTGGCTTCGGTAGATAACAGGGCAACGATATTAGCAGGAAGCAACGGCTTATCCTCCGGCTTTTCCTTATTTGTCCAATTATCAAGATACCATTCGTTGTAGGTGTAAATATCCATTCCCAACTCGTGAATAGTACCAACGTAGGTAGCACCATTAGGCAATTCTTTAGGTGCAATAACCGCAACCTCAAAACGCCTTACATCAAGCACTTTCTGTACTTCCTCGTCCTGTAAGAACGCTTCCAATGCGTCCGCACCCATAAGGCATATATTACAGTTTACAAAACCTGTTTTCTGTACCTGTTTACGCCAAGCCTTTAACTGTGCAATCTTACCGCCCTGCTTGGTTTTCCAACTGTCGGCGGTTTTAAGTGTTACTTTATTGGTAAAATTAAAGTCAATTTCCGCCTGTATTTCCTTGCCGTCCTTATCAAGAATCGGGATTTTACCCGTAAATAAGGACTGGCAGCACATCCACTCTTCACGGCGTGTAATCATCTCGTCCAACTCGGTAAAATCACGCTGCATTTTCTCAACGGCTCTCTGATTAGGGGATTTACCGTTATACAGGCTTTCGCCGGGTGTACGCTTCAAAATATCGTCTACCGTGGTAATCTTGTTTGGTGCTACAAGCGGTGGCTCGTAGGTGTTGGTCTGATAACCCTCGTTGTCGATTGTAGCACCGCCAATCTTTTTATGTACGAACGGTGCTAACTGACGGTTGCCCTTTTTAAAGTCAACGTCAATTTTCTGTGTGTCAAAAGTTTCCGTGTTTCTGAAAAAGGTATCTTTGATAAATGTATGCACTTTCGGCATACGTTCTACTAATTTCCCCATTGTTCTAGGGTCGTAAATACTAATTGCCATAGTTTATTATCTCCTTTTCTTTTACTCTCCGCTCGGTGCGGTTGCTGCTGCGTTGTCGGTATCTACCAAGAAAATTCCCAACTTCCTAAACGGTGCTTTGTAGTCTGCTGCGGTAGTTCCTGCGGGTACTTCGATAGAATCCCCGAAAAACTGTCCTGTGAGGTATATTACTACCTCTTCCCCGGCTTCTGCGTTTTCCGCTGCCAATCCGTAAACATCTGCTACGGTATCCGCCGTAACCGCTTTAATCTTGCCGTCCGTTCCAAGCACTACGGGCATAAGTTCAATGATAGTTTCGCCGTCTGCAACCGTGCCCGAATCGGTCACAACGGGATAATCCCCGGCGTGTACCATTTTAGGGTTGTAACTTCCTAACAATTCTTTTCCTGCTGCCATTTTTCTTTACCTCCTGTTATTTTGTTTCCGGGTACATCTGGTCGATAATGTCCCCGAACGGGTCCTCGCTCTCCCCTGTACCGCCTTTGTTGGAAATAGGGTTTACATCTTTTACGCCGGAATTTGTTACATCTTCCTCACGGTTATTTAAAAATGTCTGCCCTGTCTTTTTCTGTGCTGCCACAATCTGCATAGCGAACGCTTCGGCACTTACAGGCTCTTCATACTTTGCCTTGGCTGCCAAGTCCTCATAACCCGGCAAAGTGATTTCATCAATCGCCTTTATCCTTGCCCTCTCTGCGTCTACTGCTGTCTTGCTTCCCGCTTCGTCTGTGCCGGTCCCTGCCAAAATCTCACTTTTATACGCATTGGCTACGTCCGGGTGTTCTTTCTTAAACTCTTCCAATGTCATTTTCTTATCCTCCTTGTTATTTTCTGCATTGGGTTTATTATTATGGCTATTGGCGTAGCCTAATAATCCTTTTGGCACGGTATGAAAACCGCTGATACTGATAGGCACGGAATTAACAATAACTTTTTCTGCGTCCTCTACCTCTGTTTCTACCTCCGTGAACATAACGGCGGTACAAAATCCTGCGTCTACCGCTTCCTGCCCTGTAAACCACGTTTCATCTGTCATAAGGCTTTTTATTTCGTCCTCTGACTTATCCGTAACGGTCATGTAACAATTAACAATAGACTGCTTGATAGTTTCCAACTCGTCCGCAATCTTCTTTAATTCGTCCGCCTTGTAGTATCCCAATACGCCCGCTGCCGGGTCGTGTATCATAAAAATACCGCCTACGGATATTTCGATTGTGTCGCCTGCCATTGCTATAATAGTGGCAGCACTCGCACACCAACCGTCAATCTTGACCGATATTTTCGCTTTATGTTCTTTCAGACGGGTATATATTGCCACCGCTGCGAAAACGTCCCCGCCCCCGGAATTGATACGCACGGTTATTTCATCAACCGCCCCCATTCCTTTAAGGTCTGCGTTAAATGCTGCCGGGGTAATCTCGTCGCCGTACCACGAATACTCGGAAATTTCGCCGTATAACAAAAGTTCTGCGGTGTTTTTCTCTTCCCCCTCCTTAAAATTCCAAAACCTGTGTATCTCGGCTTTATTCTTTGGTTTCTTCCTGTGTTTCCCCTCCGTCATTCCCGGGGTTGGCGTTGTCTTTGTCGGGGTTGCTTCCGGGATTTTGGTTGTCTTTGTCGGGGTCGTGTTCTCCGTCTGATTCCGAATCCCTGTTATCCGTAGGGAATTGGTTAGCCTGCTGCCCTGCATTTTTTCCTACCTCCTTTAATAATTCCTCTTCACGCTTACGCTGCTTTACATTTTTGTAAAAGTCCGTGCCTGTAAGTTCCCTTGCTTCACGCTCTCTTGTAGAGTATCCGCCCTGTACCCTTAAATCTGCTGCCTGTACTTCCTTTGTCGGGTCTAACTGTCCGGCACTCGGTCCGCTCCATTCTGCGGAACAATAGGCAGATTTTATAATAGGGTCGTTAAAAAATCCGGGTGCCTTGATTCTCCCCTTTGCTACCGCTTCGCTTAACCATTCCTCATAAATTGGTTGGCAAAAGTCCGTTACAAACCATGAACGATACATCTTGACAACTTTAAAAAATTCCAAAATGGCGGCCCTTGACGCTGAATAATTGCTGTTAAATGCCATAATGAGGATTTCGTAGGGTATCTCCAACGCTGCCCCTATCTGTTTTATTACCGCTATTACAAACGGGTCAAAGTTTGGGTTGGGTCTGCCCGGATTAACCATATTTGCCTTTTCGCCCTCGCCCAAGTCAATGACCGCTCCGGGTGCAAGTTCAATACTGCCCTCGTCCTCTGCGTCTACCTGTAATTCCTCCGGCACGGCTTCCCCAAACGGCACATCATCACTCGCACTTTCTTTTTCAATGAACACGGTAAAAAGTCCGTTTATGACTGCTGCCAATACCTCCGCTTCTGTATAGCGTCCTAACTGCTTTATCGTTTCAATGACAGGGGATAAAAAAGGAACGCCTCGGACTTGCCCGATACGCTCCCGATTCATAACGTGTAATATATTCCTCCTGCCTGTCTTTTCTCCATACGCTGCGACCCTTACCCATTCCCTAGGTTTACGCTCAACAAACGATAATGGGTGGAATTTCGATATATGGTAGGCTACTACCTCCCCTGCTTCGTTCTTTTCCACTCCCTCACAAAACAAAGGGTTTACCCTCTCTTTGTCCGGGGTGCTTATCCTGTCTGCTTCGATAAGTTCAATACGCAAATCGTAAATGCTGCCTGTCCTTTTTGACGTATTCATAAGTGCGAACGAATCGCCACTAAGCAGGGCATTAAGTAACGCCAACTGCTGCAACTGATAGAAATTATCCAACCTTTCCATATCGCAATTTGTGGAATCCGCCCAATGTGCAAACTCCCTCTCTATGGTTTCCTCTAATTCCCTTGCCTTTTCCGGCGGAATCTTTAATATTTCCTCGTTTAAGGACGCTTTAAGGTGTAGACCTACGCCTACGGTGTTTGTTCTTAGGCGTTTTATCGCCCCTGTGGCAATGTTAGACCCTCCATAGTACAAATCCCTTGACCTCTGCCGTAACGGGTCTATATTGTCCTCTATATCTTCCCTGTGGCTACCTCCGCCATGCGTCCAACCGATAACCGATTTTTTCGTACCGTTTGCCCCATAGTTTCCGTAACCGCTGTTTACCATACTTAATCTTTTCTTGGCAACTTCCCTTTTTAATGCTTTTTCCGGGGAAATTGTGGCTATTGCCCTGTCTAACAGATTCAAAACTGCTCTAACCTCCTTTCATCTGTGCTTTTGTGTCGAAAAATCCGCACGAAAAAAGCACCCTCGGAATGTTTCTTACTTCCTCTTGGTGCTTTTGCTATTTTATATAATAACATAAAAAATCGGGCAATGGCGGGCAATCTTTTATTTTTTTTATAAATCCCTCGGTACAATCCTGTAAACCCTGTTTCTGCCCTTGTTTTTGGCTATATTCTCCAATTCCGCCACTTTACTACTCCAATACTTTACTTGGTTGCGTATTTCGCTTAAATTTGCCCGTGTAAAGGATTTTCCGCCTATTGTATAGGCTTGGTTGATTGCTACTTGGTTTTCGGCTTCAAGCCACATATCCAAGTGTTTTTTTGCTACTTCTAATGTAATTCCTGCCATTATGTGATACCTCCGCTTCTATTTCCCCTGCGTCTTGCTTTTCTCGGTGGGGTCTGTGTGTTTCCTGCTGCTTTTTGTGGTGGCTCTTTAAGGGTTAAGCCTGTAATTTCTATTGCTGCCTGTGCATAATTCCGGCAGTCTAAAGGTTCATTTCTCTTTGTTTCGCCCGTGAGTTCCCATACAAAGTACGGTCGCCCTTTTTTATACCTTAATACCTGTTTTTCTGCCGTCAATCCCTTAAAATAATCTTCATCATATCCCCGGATATTATTATTTTCATCTTTTGGGAAGTGGCAGTATCCGGGGCCCTCTTCCTCAATCTGCAACCTCTGTAATAACAGGGATTTACCCGTATCTACTCCAATGGTAAATAAATACGCCTGCTCTCTGTTATTCTTTGACGGCTTCGGAATGTATGGGCGGTCTGTACCGTCCTTTCCTTTGATTGCAAATATCTTTCTTGCCGTTCTTGCTTTGCAGAATTTGTATACTTTATTGGTAAAATGTCCGCCGGAATCCATGCAGGCACATATAATACGCAATTCCGTACCGTCTGCCTTTTTGAATTTCTGTAAAAGAAACTCGTCTAAGTTCTTCCATACCTCCGCCTGTTTCAAGTCGCCGTAAATTCTTTTGTATACGATACCGTAAGATTCATGCCCTACGCCCCAACCGACAACCTCGACCTCAAATCTATCGTCCTGTGTGTCGATTCCTGCCGTAAGTGCTATAACCTCCTCCGGCACTTCGCAACGGTATTTCTCACGGCGTTTTAGTAAATCGTCCTTATTTGCCTTTTCGCCCTCTTCTTCCCAAGTCTGCCCCAACTCGGTATTAACCCAAGACTTCATAAGTTCGATATTGCCTTTTTTTAATGCTTGGTCTGCTTCAATGAATCCTTTTACTATCTTCTCCCAACCAAAAAACGTAGACGCTAGGGAATTGAAATGGAATCCCCTTACTTTCCTGTTTGGATATTTCGCTATGTACCGCCCCTCGCTAAAATGGTCTTTCCATTCAATTTCTGAATGGATACAGCCACATTTCGTACAGGCGTATGTAATGCTTTCTACCTCCCCGTCTGCGTCAATTTTATATGTGAGGTTGCCCCACTCCAACGGTTGCAACTCCCCGCAACTCGGACACGGTACGTTCCACTCTTCCATTGTCGAATGTTCGTACTCCATTTCTATACGGCTTGCCCCTTTTACGGTCGGTGTGCTTGTGTCTACCTCTTTCCTGTTCCAATAGGTTGTAAGTCGTTTTCCTGCAAGTATCAAAGGGTCGCCCTCCGCCCCTGCGGTCGGCGGGTATGCGTCTATTTCATCTGCAAGCAGGATACGGATAGGACGGCTACGCAATTCCGTAGGACTGTTTGCCCCTGTCATTGTGATACGTCCGCCCGGAAATGCCTTTTTAAAAATTGTATTCCCGCTCGTCCTGCTCTTTTCGTTTATCTTATCCCTTAACGCCGGGGTATCCCTTACCATTGGCATAAGCCTATCTTTGCTCATGGTTTCCGCAAGCGATAAAGTAGGCTGCATACAAAGGATAGTACAGGGGTCGTAGTGCATATAGTAGCCTATGGTGTTCAATAAAAAAGCGTCTGTTTTTCCCATTTGTGCAGCACTCATTACTACGACCTTTTCAACGGATATATCGGTTATTGCGTCCATAATCTCCCGCTGCCAAGGTGCTTTATCCGTGTTCCAATGTCCGCCCTTGCTGCCCGATTCAGAGGAAAGACGGCGGTATTTATCCGCCCATTGTGATAGCGTAAGGTCGGGCGGTGGCTCTAGTACCTTAAATATCCGATTGAAAAGGTCAATCGTTTCCCTCTTCATCTTCCTTAATTTCCTCCTTAAACATTTCCTCAAAATTTGATAACTCGGTTAAGGCTTCTTTGATTTTCCCATTGAGGTATAAAAAAATCTTAGCCTTGTCCGTCATTGTTGCCAACTTCTCCGCTTCCTCTGCCGGAATCGCACTTAAACGGCTCTTAAAGTTTATCAGCGTGGCGGTCATTATTTTTTCTATGTCCTCCGCCCTGTGCAACTCTCCTTTTTTTACCGACAAATCCAATTCCTCATTAAGCCTTTTCGCTCTTGTGAGTTTCGCCCTCTCTTCGTTTAGGTCTACCGCTTCCTGCGTTTCCGGGTTACGGTCCCTTAAATATCTGATGTATGCCCGGTTGGTTTCTGCCAATGAATATAAATTGCCTTGCGTGGTGTGTAAGATTCCTTTCTGCGTCAACCTCTCTACATTTTTAGGGGTCATATCTAGGAATTTTGCCACCGCATTTTTATCATAGAGTTTCAAAATCCTACCCCCTTAAAAAATTTTCCGCAATTTTGGAAGTTGATTTTTTGCCCCGGAATCTAGGCAGGTTTTGGGGTCACGGCACCCGCATAAAATTTTTTTATTTTTACAGTACCTTTTGACCGCTCCGCCTGCTGCCGTGGCGGTGTTTCTTCAAAAAATTATTCAATTAAATCTTTTTCCTCTTCGTCCTCGGTGTATGTGTCGTTTATCTCTCCTGTTTCGGGGTCTACGTCATACTCTCCGCTTATCTTCTGTTTCATTAGTGCGTACCGCTTCTCTTCCAAGGATATACGGCGTTGTTCTAACTCATAAGACTTGATAGAATCCAACAACTTAATAATGCGTCCGTGTATCTTGTTTAGTTCTGCTTCTAACTTCATTGCTCTTTCAAATGCTGATGATTTTATAGTGGTTTCCATAGCCATATCAAGAGGGGTAGTATTTCCACCCTCTCCCTCTGTGTATGCTGCGTAAGGGTCGTTATCCTCCGCCTTGTGTGGGGTACGCATTTCTACAACCTTGTCCGTGTATAACTGTCCTGTATCATCACTATTAAGGCTTGTTATGCGTTTCTTTAGGTCGTTTTCTTTGGCTATAAGTGTCTGCAATTCCCTTAACATATTCTCTGATGTATTGAGGGTAACGGATTCTATAAGGGTCTTTTCTTCCTCCGTTAATTCGTCAAAATAGACCGTAGAATATGCCCCGTGTGTTTCGGCGTTTCGGTTTCTTTGCGGGGCCCCGTGACCCTTGGCGTTTTGGTTTCCCTTTTGCCCTCCCCTTTTTTTAGGCTTGTTTTTTAACTCTTCCTCCCACTTTCCTACGCACTTCCATTTACGCACCTGTGCGGAATCTATACCCAAACTCTCCGCTATTTCGGACGGCTTCGCCAACCCCTCCGAATCAAGAAAAATCTGCTTTGCTTTTTCTTTGGTTTCATTCACTTTTTTAGCCACGGTCAAACCTCCTTTCGTTTGTTTTTCCATTTTCCGCTGTTCCGTCCAATCGGAATTTACGCATTTTTGCAAAATTTCAAAAATGAAACTTAAAAGGCAGCAGGATTTAATACGTTTTCTCCCGCTGCCTTTCGGTATTTTCATTTTAGCATTATATCATAAAAAATCGGGCAATGGCGGGCAATCTTTACTTTACGGCTTCGCTTATAATTTCGCTCCGTGATATATTTCTATTCCTTGCAAGTTTTCCGCCCAAGACTTCTAAGGCTACGCACCTTATATTTTTGCTCTGCCGAACGCTATAACTAATTTGTTCCGCTATGCGTTCCCATTTTTGCCCCTTGATATAGAATCCGCAAATAATGGTTTTATGTACCGGGTTAAGCGTTGAAATTTCCTTTAAAATCTCCGTCCTAAGTTTTTTCAACTCTTTAATTCTCTTTTTCAGAGTGTTGATACTTTCCCTTGTGTCGGTTTCTGCTAATTTAATGGCAAGTAGAGCCGTAGAATCGGATAACTTGTTACCGTGAGGCATACCGTCATATACAACGGCCCCTAACGGATTGTACCCGGCTTCGTACTGCTCTAGCCACTCACTCGCCACCTTAATATCAAGGTCAATGTACTTGTAAAATTTTAAGATTGCTTCCACTTCCGAATTTTTCATAAATTGCATATCCTTTCTTTTATGGCGGTCTGTATTTTTCCGACCACTTGATATTTGCCTTTGCCTGTATTGGCTTTCCTGCCTTAATACTGCTGCCGTGCTTCGTCCTCCTGCTTTCGCCGGATTCGCAAATATCTTGTGATATGTCTTTGAGTACCTCGCCCAACTTTTCCATAAGGTCCCTCAACTTCTCCATGAACACATCAAAGGATTGCAATAGATTGTTTAATAAATCGCACGTTTCTATTAAGTTTCTCCCTGTGTAGGCTTGCAGGACGGCTATAACCGCCCTTGCTTCCGTTCCTGCTTCCTGTCCGCCTACAAATACTTTACCTCCCTTACATTCTATACGGCCCATAACGCACCGCCTAACCCTGTAAATAGGTCTGATATTCTTTTGTCTTACCCATTACCCATACAGATAAAGCGTTGGTTAGCCTGCTTTCCCATTCTTTAGGGCAGATATTATTATCTTTCTCCGCCTGTGCAAGAATAGTATCCCTTACAACCTTTTGTATCAAGTTATACTGCCCTGTTCCGTACTTCTTTTGTATCCATTCCGTAAAAGATAATCCCTTTTCTTCCGGCTCGGGTACATACTCGGGGTAATCGCTCATATCCTGCTGCCCCGGTAAAGGCTCGTTATCCTCTTCCTCCGTGCCACCTGCTGCCTGCGGTTCATTCATACCGCTAAATACTCCGCCTGCTTCCTTTTCGGTACTTTCCTGCTCGTCCTGTACCTCTTCCGGGGTATCATCATATATCAAATCTCCGCTTTCAATCATCAATTCCACGATTTCCGCAAGGTCGGCATACTCAATTACATAATTCTGCCATTCCTCATTGATAATTGTTAATCCCTCCGCCGAAAACCTGTATATAAAATGCCTGCCGTCCTCCAAGTTTATTTTTGAGCCTTTAAATGTCTTTTCAAAATGCTTCCTTATCGCTTTTTCTATGCCTGCTGCTCCCTTGGCATTAAATACCGCCCTGTTGGCTTCGCCTTTAATAGCGTCAATGATTGCTTTTCTCGCCTGCTCTACCTGTTCGTCCGTGATTTCCTCTTTTTGTTCCTGCTTCACGTCCTTAATGTGCATTTCTCCCTTTTCCTCGTACTGCTGATAGGCTTTTGCCTGTTCCTGTTCATTCAGTCGGCTAAGTTCGTGTGCGGTGGAAATGCCGATATTACCCTTTTCCAATTCCTGCTTAAATTCCGGGGATAAATTATTGTCTATGGCTTCCATTCGTCCAATCTGTGTAGTGGACGTGTTAAGCATTTGTGCCACGATTTCACGGATACGCCCCATTCTTACCCGCTCTTCTTTCGGTTTATCCTTGTTTTCCTCCATAAGTGCCTTTTTGTACTCTGTAAGCAGTTCTTTTAATTCCTTTGCCTGCTTCACTTTTTCCCAATCAGTCAACTCCCTTGCGGTGGAATTTGTGAGGATAAGGCTTAATTTATCCTTTATGGTGTCGGATTCATACTTGATACGGCACGGCACTTTTCTATACTCTTCTTTGCCCTCCCCTATCAGTTTCAACGCTGCCAACCTCCGGCGGTGTCCTGCGATAACCTCATACTTGCCGTGTGCTTCCGGCTTAACTACTAAATTCTGCTCTATTCCTCCCGACAACTCGATAGCGTCCGCCAATTCGTTTATTCCCTCTGTCGTGTAGAAATTATCCTTACTTGGCATTAAATCCTCTACATCAAGCATTACTACCTTAAATGGTGTACCCTGCCCCTCTGCCAGTCCTGCTGCCTGCGTATCATTCTCTTTTACTGCTGCTCCTTTACTCTTTCCGTTTAATAAACTGTTAAGGTCAAATCCTGCCATTGTAAATTACCTCTCTTTCCTTGTATTCTCTATGTTTTCGGTGTCCGAATCGGTCACATTGCTGTTTTCCTGCTTAATATCAAATTTCTTTACGCACCCACGGCATACCTTTAATTCATTTCCGTTTACCCTGTTCTTTATCGTGATACGGTCCCGGCACGATTTACCGCATAACTCGCATTTTGGTAATGCCTGCTTCCGTCTTGATATGTACCCCTCGCAATTCTCGGTATCCCTTAATTTGCTGATTTTGCAACCGCCTGTATAAAACCTCATTTTTGATATATGCCTGCTGCAATTCGTATTATTGCAACGGTTATCACAAAATGTCGGGTAATTATCCGTATTGACTATAATAATTGGTCTGCGTTCCATAGGCTACCTCCTAACATAATTCCGGGTCGGGCAAAACAATATATACAATAATTGCTTCTTTCCAATCCAACGTGTCAATTTTGGCTTTCATCAACGGTAAGGCTTCCTTGTCCGGCATTTCTTCATCTATGCCACATTCTGCATAATCAAAATACTTTTCAAAAATATCTACTATATCGGGGTCCCCATTGTCGTAGAAAATTACACCGTAATCCTCATGCACTATATACTTGTCAACCTCACATCTGCCCCATTCGCCCAACCAAAAACCGCCATCATCTGCTACAATGTCGCTATCTACCATTGCCATAATCGGTAAATCCGGGTGTTTCTGTATCAGATTAAACAACTCTTTGAGATTTTCCGCCTGTTTTTCAACAATTCCCATTACCTGTACTCCTTTCCTGTTTCTTTATCCCTTAATACAATGCGTTCCACCAATTCAAACCCTGCAAGGCTGATTATCTGCTTTAGCATTGTAATAAGGCTCGTTACTGCTGCGTTTCGTTCTCTTTCTTCTCTTCTTTCCTCTTTGGTAAGCGTTCCTATTGCTTCGCCTGCCGTTGGGTCGGGGTATCCCTCTTTATTCCTGTATCCTCCCATGCTATACCTCCAAATACTCTTTAACAAACGCCTTATAATCCCTTGCGGCCCCGGAACGTGGGGAATACTCCATAAGGCTTTCATTGGTAAAAGTAACCTCGTCTGCTTTTTCCGTCCTGCGTATATGGGTTTTAAATACCGGGTAACGCTGATTCTGCAACCATTCCTCCCCCTGCCTGCATACATCACGATTGTAGAACATTGTCACAAGGCAACCCCTCAATTTCAGTTTCGGGTTTAACTGCTTGGCGTTATTTATCTGCTCTTCCAATTCGTCCATACCGTCAAAGGCGTATCCGTCAATCTTAATCGGTATAATAACCTCGTCTGCTGCCACAAGTGCATTGATAACGGATATATTTATATCCGGCGGACAATCAATAATGCAATAGTCGTATGCGTCTGCTACCTCTTCCAACTGATTTTTAAGTATTGTTGCCTGTTCTCTTTCCTCGTCCTTAATAACCATTAAATTAGCGGTCAAAAGGTGCATATTGGCAGGAACGGCATTTAATAACGGATTCTGTGTTGTCTGTATAACCTCCGTAATCCCTGCTTTCCCTGTCAGAATATCCGCAAGGCTTAAATTGTCATAACTCCATACTCCGCAAGCCTTGGATAAATTACCCTGCTTGTCGTTGTCAATGACTAATACCCTTTTGCCGTAATCCTTGGCTAAGATATGAGCCATATTTACCGTAGTCGTTGTTTTAGCACAACCGCCTTTCATGTTGATAACTGCAATCGTTTTCATTCGCTTTTACCTCCTGTTAAAATTTTTTGCACTTCTGAAAAATTCTTTTTCTTAAATCCCCTTAGTATCCCTGCAAATATCGCCCCTGCCTGTCTGCCTAACTCTTTATTCATAAAAGCAAGGTCGCCTTGCGTGAACATCTTTTTTATATCCGGGTCATTTATAACCTTAGTTGCAAGAATCAATTCCGTACCGCATAGGGTTTTAACTCCCTTTTTGAAATACGCCCTATCCTCCTGCGTCATTTCCACTTTTTGCAATCTGTTTTCCCTCCTTGGCTGTACCTCCTGTACTATTGCAGACTTTATACAATACCCAACCTTTGGAAACTCTATAAAGTCTGCAATCACTTTTTCGGGTGGACCTCTTATCATGGAATCCACCGCCTTTCCCGGCATTTGTGATAGGCGTTGCAATTTTTCACATTAAAAAATTACGAAAAACCTGTTGACCGTCCGTACACTCTCTAGCGTGGTGTACCCGCTGCTATTTTTTCACTCTATCCCTGCTACGGCTATTGGCTTGCCCTCGTCAGAAAACAGGTTGCCGACCTGTCTTGACGGTTGAGGGGTTGCCCCCTCTTCCGTTTCGGCTATTTAATGCCGTGTTCGTCCATATATTTAATAACTTCTTTTATCTGCTCTTCGATTTTTGCTACTTTCTGTTCATCTTCGACAATCCATTGTTTGCTATCTTCGTCCTTATACAATTCATAGCACTTTTTACTTTCTTCAAGACTTTTCTTTGCTTTTTCTAATTTCTCATTCCACTGCATTAGTGTAATTTCTCTTTTTGACCCTGTTAATATCTGCATATCTTTTTACCTCCGTTTATTTGTTTTCCTTTGATGATTTTATTATATACTTCCGTAAGTATAATTTCAACCCGGCAAATTCAACAAATATACTTCCGTAAGTTTGTGCAATATGTATACTTCCGTAAGTTTATTTCTTTTTTTCTTCCAACTGCTGCCGTTTTTCTTTCAGATATTGCATATACTCCCCATATGTCATATCCGGCGGTACTATTTTTTTCTGTATCTCCTGTGCCTGCTGCAACTTCTCCCTTAATACGGCTGCCTTTGATACCCTCTTAGACTCTTCTTTCTTTGGTGGTTCTACCGCAACCACTCCTAGCCGTCTTGCCTGCCTGTTTGGCTTTGCCGTGTTGTATACAATCCTGTTATCCTGCTTAAATGGTTTTATCTTAGGATTTCTTTTCTTCTTTGTCATTCGTACCGCCCCTTTCCAACTCTTCCGCAATTTCCTTTATGCTTTCCATGCACTCTTTTATATTGGTGTCCGTTCCTGCGGTAATGCTTAGAATACCGCTTATCTGCTTTAACCTCTTTATCTGCTTTGGGTCAACTGCTGCCCTTTGTAAGCACTCGGGGCAGACCTCCACGACCTCCAACGCTTTTTTACCGCATATATGGCACTTACCCATATTACCAACCCCTTATATCTGTATTTCTAATCCTGCTGCCACTCCGCACGATATTAAGTAACTCATTAGCAGTACAAAGGCTACAAAACCTACCACTACAATAATCAGCACTATTAAAAATTTGATTAAGAACGGCTTTAACCTCTCCCTAACCCAATACTTAAATACTGTTTTATAAAATGTTTTCGTTTTCTCTTTCATCTGATACCTCCGCTAATGCGTCCAAAATCCCTAAATAGACCCTTTCCGCACAAAATACGCATATACTGTTGCCTATTGCCTTATAACGTGCCGTATCGGCTATTTCCGTGCCGTCTGCCCCGTATCTCGTCCAATCGTCCGGGTATCCTTGCAGGCGTTCACATTCTATCGGAATCAATCGGCGTATGATGTAAACAACCTTTTGCACCGCCTTTTTCAGAATATCTTTAATGCTCTTAGGCTTGCTAGGGGTATTCTCCTTTGTCCTGTGGCTCTCGGTTACTATGGTTTCCGACCCTCCGCCGTAGGACCCCCCCGCTGCACTTAATGTGCCGTTAATTTCCGTTTCACGGTATCCGCCGTGCTGATTCTCTTCAAAGGCCCTTTTGTCCGTTACTACTAAAGGCGTATCGCCCCTTACGGTATTATTCTGTCCTGCCGTCAATGTTCCGCTTGTATCGCTTTCCCTGTATCCGTGGTGCTGATATGCTTCGTAGAAAACGCTATGTACGTCTGCGGTCGTAAGTGTCGGGCAGGGCCCGCCGACTTTCCCAACGCCTAAACCGTTGCTTGCTTTATTCCGGGTTACTTCATCACGCAAGGGAATAACGCTTTTTTTCTCTATGAATACCGCACCCCTGCCACCTGTCATAATGGTAGGTGCTTGACCCTCTTTAAATCCTAATCCTTTACCCTCTCCGCCTTGATTGTATGTAAATCCTGCTGCCGTCTTTTCCTCTCTGTATATAACAGGCTCTCCGCCGTGAGTGCAAGTTAATGTAGGTGCTACTTCTTTTGCAATGCTACATTGGCTTTTCCCTCCGCCTTGGTCTATGGAATAGGTGCTACTTTTTTCTTTGTGCATAATACAAGGAATCTGACCGCCCGCACTTCCCATATTCTGCAAGAGTGTAGGGGATTTATCGGTAAATGTTCTTACCACGCTATCAGCGTGTGCAAAATCAAGACCTAAAACCTCCCCCCCCTCGGCTACTTTCTGTTCTAAGGCTATCCGTAGGTTGTCCGGCAATTTCCGACCTTTCGCCTTTGCTCTTCGGAGAATACCCAAGCAGGCTTTCGGACTTAAATAATATTTCTCCGGCACGTTGTCCTCCAAAATCTCCGATAAGGTAGATTCTCTTTCTACGTTGGGGTACTCCCCAAAATTGAGCGTCAAGCACTCTCCAAGCGGTGTCAACCGCTCCCCCTCTAACCATTCCTGCGGTTGCCCACCTGCCACTTGCAGGCATTGGAATATTGGTTTTTGTGACTTTTTCAAGCACGGCTCTAAAATCCGCTCCATTGGCTGATGAAAAAGCACCGGGTACATTCTCCCAAATAATGAAAGTTGGATATTTTCCATTTGTCGCTAACCTCATTTCGTCTATAATTCTTATTGCTTCCATAAACAACCCGGACCGGTCGTCTTTTAATCCTTTCCTTTGTCCTGCTATACTCAAACCTTGGCACGGACTACCAAAAGTGATTATATCTACGGGTTGTATCTCGTCGCCTTTTAACTCTGTAACACTCCCAACGTGCATTACGTCCGGGAAACGGTATCTTGTAATATCAATGCAACTTTGCTCTATCTCGGCAGCCCAAATTGGCTTTATCCTGCCTGTAAGGGTTGCTGCATAGCAGAAACCGCCGATACCGTCAAACAGGCTGCCTAATGTTAATTCTCTTTCCAACTGCTACCCTCCTATATCCAACTAAGCGTTGGCTTTCCATTGTATTCTTTATCCCATACATACCACGCATACATCTTTGTACCTCCGTTTTTAGGCTTCTCCTGCCCGTATGGAAACATTGTCACTCTATCGCTGTGTATATAAATATGTCTAAGGTGGCTATTTTCTAACATCTGTTTTCTTTCTTTACTAGACAGATAAAATATATTTAGCAATAAAATAACTTTCTTTCTTGCTATTCTTTGAAATTCTGCAAGCATATTTCCCTTTGTCATTAAATTGTATGGCGGATTAGTAAACACAACTTCGCAAGCATTATTTTCAATGTCGTATACGTCTATTCCTTTTTGCCCTTTTATGTAATCTGCCGTCTGAATATCGCTTGCTTTTATATTTTTAAAACCGTATAGGTTTAATACGTCTGTTATAGCCCCCGCACCTACGCACGGTTCATACACACAATCGCACCTGTTTAATACTCCGTCTATAATCATTGCTTCTATGGCTCTTTCTGTCGCCCATTTAGGCGTTTCGTAAAAGTCGTATTCGACCTTTTCTTTTCGCCCCGTAATAATATTTCCTGTCATTCCTGCCAATCCTCCAATTTCTTAACCCTTGCCTGCAAGTTTGCTATGGTTATTTTCATTTCTTCAATCTGATTAGGTAGCACGTCCGCATTTTCAAACATATAGAGGACTTCAACCGCCCTTTCCGTGCTTACCCCCTTTTTTAACCTCGGTTTTTTGGTCTTTGGGTCAATTTCTGTAAGCCTTTTGTTTTTAAATTTCTTTTTGTTTTCCTTTGCAGGTCCCGGCATTGCCTTTTTTATCATTCCGTAATACGGAATCCCTGCCCCGGCTAATCCGTCAAGTCGCACTCTGCAACCCTCCCTCTGCCGTTCCTGTATCTATCTCCTGCCCTGCTGCCGTCTGTTTTTCCTTTTCCTCCTGTATCTTCTCCCAAAGGATAGGTAGTAGGATTTTAGGGGCAATTAGCATATGTGCCGTTGTAGGGGCATTTACGATACGGTCGCACATCTGTATGTAAATTTCTGCTGCCGTTGCGGTGCTGACCCATTCCGGCGTTTCTTTCTTTGCCTGCTTATATATAGGCGTTTCCCTGTACTTCTTAGCCAATTCCTCTATGATTTCCTTTGCACGGTCGGTAAAATCTACTGTTCCGCCCTCTGTTACCTCTGCAATCCCTAACAACTCTATAATCAAATCCTTATCGCTCATATGCTACCTCCGCCATATTCTGTAAAAAGTGTACCGCACCGTCAAACCTTACCTTGTATTCCTCTATATCCTCTGCCTTTAGGTACTGCCTGCCGTACATTTCTTTCATATCACGCCACACATTCCATGGAATAAAGAAAAAATCATCTTGGATACAGATACATACACCGCATAACGCCCCTAATCGGTTATGCTTCTCCAATACGTCCATTTGTGTATCTGTAAGCACATTCCTTGTTATCCTGTCTTTACTTGTCCGCTTCGCTTCAAAGACAATCGACCGACCGCCGTATAAGGTCCCTTGAAAATCGGGTTGTGCGTGGGTGCTAAAACGTCCTGTAAATTCTCCTGTCCTGTGATTCTTGCTTGTCACACGGAACGGCTCGGGCGTTTTATCTATCACGGCTATACTGTGCTGTTCGTACATCTTGCACCCTGCCAATATTTCACGCTCAAAATGCTGTCCTTGGGCGTTATTTCTCCTGTTTTTGTACTGCTGCCTTAACCGTTCTTCGTCCACCGGGTTTTCCCTTGCCTGCTGCCACGCCTGCAACTCTTTTTCCGTGTCCGAATCGGTCACAATCCCTTGTGTTTTCATACCCTTGTACCTCCTGTTAATTCCTGCCAAGGTGTCAACTGCATTTGCTTCTTTCCGTCCAATTCATAGAGGAAAGTAACCGTACCTCTTTTTACGCTATGTACAGCCAAAATGTCCGTAATCGTCATAAGTGCCGTGCCTGCTTTTCTCGGGTATCCTGTAATAGCCATACCGTCTACTAACGCAACCTCTACCTGGTCGCCCAATTCATAAGGGCAATACGCCATAAATCCCGCTGCCTGCATATCAACAACCGCTCCTTTCCGTAATCTCATGTATTTTTAGTGTGTAATATTCTTTCCCCGGCTCTGCTCCCCATTCTTCCTTACCTGTTTTTACGTCAAGGCTACATATCGCTACAAACTCGGGTCTACTGCTGCCGTATCCATTCCTAAAACGTATTTCCCTTTTATCGGTCCCTATTGGTATATGTGAGTTTGGGTACATATCAAACACTTTCTTAAACCGTGTCATATAATAAGGCTTTATTTCTCGGTATTCTTCGCCCTTTTCCCCGGAAAGAACCATATAAAACCATTTTCCTTTTGTTGGCAGGGTCAACATTGCTTTTCCCTCCCCTCTATCATCTTCTTATAGCAATAAAGGGTTGCTTTTGTATCCTCTAAAGAATCATGTGCTTTAAATTCGTATCCGTAATACTTTGCACATTTACTAAGGCTCTGCCATTTGTACGAATCGTGATAACTGTCATACTCTCCGTAAATCCTTGCAAACATAATCATAGGGTCAATCCATTTCCCGGGGTCTATGTAGATACCGTAGGCTTTCAAAAAAGAGTTTTCAAATTCTGCATTGTAGGCTATCACATTGTCCGCCTTATTTAGAATGTCAAGCACCGTAGGCACATACCTTTCAAACGGTAATTCATTCATAACCATTAAAGGCGTGATACCGTGTACCCTCTGTGCGTCCTCCCAACTGTCCTTATTGTTCGGTCTGCAATAGGTGTTAATCAGCACATTACAATTTTCATCAATAATTGATACTTGTAAAACTTCGTCTACGCCTGCGGTAAATCCTGTTGTTTCAAAGTCAATCGTTGCTATCATGTGTTACCTCCAATCTCTGCCTTACCCAAGGTCTTTTTTCTAAATACTCTTTCCAAGTTTCTTTTCTGTATAGATTGCCGTATATGTAGCGGTTGGTAAATTCTAACTGTGCCTTGTTTGGTCTGATACCTAAACCCTCGTTTCTTTCTGCCTGTGCGTATAGGTGTATGCCCTTGTGCTTCTTCAACTGCTGCACCCTGTAATCCGCTTCGTCAAGGTCTTTTCTCACAAGCACATATATAAATAGCCGATAGGTCTTTATCCCTCGCCTGCCTAGCATATCCGCCACCTTATCAATGTGTTTTATCTGCCCTATGGTATCGCAAGAAAAACGTATGTATTTTATCCATTCAAGCCTTGCCAATATATCCGCTATTTCCTCGGTTACTAATCTTGCGTCCATGCCTTGATTTAGGTCTATCTTCCAACCCTTGCCGACCATATCCCTTAACTGTTCTATTCCGTACTCACTTGCTAAAATATTGTTATCCATAAGGATTAGTTTAGGCGTGTCGTACCGTACTAACTGCGTCCATTTCCTGTAAGGCTTTATATTGCCCTCTTTCCTCGGAACATAGCACCAAGGGCATTTATTAGGGCAACCCCTAGTAATGTACCCTATGGCGTAATCGCAATCGGGGTATATGGAATAATCCGGCTGCATATCCTCTATTTCCTGCGGTAGCCTGCTTTCTATGTCGTAGCCTGTACCGCCCTTTATGGTATCCGGCGGTAAGTCTTTGTTTTCTTCGGTAAAATCAAATATTTTTGATGAATATACCCGGTCGTATGTCTTGCCCTGCTGCCACCATTCGACCGTATCGCCCTTTTCTTTGTGATATGCGGATATTTTCATAAGTGCATAGTTTGGGAACGTCTTAGCCCTTTTGAAATGCTCTTTTTCGCTATCGTGCAATCCTATAATCACTTTGCCTTATCCCTCACTTTCCGCATTTTCAGATACACGCTCCACCCGGTATAATCGTTATACTGAAAATCTATCTTTGTTGGCTCATACCCTTTGTACTGTTTACGCCACACTTCTTTATCTTCCGGGGTCTTTGCTAACTCCCTTAACTTTCTGAAACTGTACTTATGGTCGTTTTTCTTTTCCTTTGGCTTTTTCAGATTCATAGAAGTAGACCATTTTTTACAACCTTTTTTACGCTTATTGATATAATTTACTAATCCCTCTATGCCGTTTTCGTTTGGCTGCAACCTGTCACAATTCACAAATCCTAAGTAATCTACATTTTTCCGATATTCCGGGTCATTCTGTGCCTTTTTCCAATTTATCCTTGTAGCACTCCACATCAACTCTAAATCATCACGGCTTAGACCTCCGTTTATGATAATGTGGTGGTGGATTCTGACTGCCTTTGTAGTCTTGTCCTCCGGGTCTGTGTTCTCTCCCTCTTCGGGTGTATACTCGGTAACAAGCATATATTTTAAGTCCTGCCCTGTTACCCTCTTCATTCTCCGCTTTACCCTGTCTAAATAGTTGTGTACGTTCCTTTCTGCTTCCTCTAGCGTTATGGGTAAATGCTCTTCGTTATAGGTTGCTGATATATGTAAATCATCTGCCCCAAAGTTGGTGTTGGCTATCTGAACAAACCGCCGTTTACTCCGCTTATCATTCAAATTTTTTTGAGCCTGTGAGGACTTCCTTTTTTTCTCCTGCCCCGCTTCCGGCATATTGGTAACGGGTACTATGTCAACCTCTAAATATTCCTCCCCACAATAAATCCTCTTTTCTCTTATGAAACTTTTTCTTGCCATACTATCTCTCCTTATACTATCCAAGCCATAGACAGAATAAAGGGTACATCAACCTAACCATATACATACATTCCGTAAGTATATAATTTTATAAATGTCCTAGATGTTAATACCCCATACAAGGTCCGAAACGTGCCGATTTTTTCGCCTTTTGGCACGTTTTTTAAGGCTTCGTTATTGACTTTTGGCAAGCCTTATAGTATAATTTGAGTAGGTGTAAATTATTGCTATAAGGCAGTAATCGGGGCGTTTGCGTAAGCCACTACGCAAACGCCTTTTCTTTTTCCCTTTCTCTGTAAATTTTTGTTGCAAAATCCGCCGTGAAATATCCGCCACAATCCTTATGCTTTGCCATATAACAGCACCCAAGTGTTATATGACCGCATTTTAAACAGGTCATTTTGAGGAACGGTAACGGTGTACCCATAACGTCCAATGCAGGCAGATACGGCACATCTAAGCCGTTTTCAACGTGGTATCTCATACCCTCTATAAACTCGGGGTAGTCTATCAGATTCCCAATTATCCCTATGTCCTCCGCCTGCAATGCTTCAAGGTCTAAAATCTCGCCGTTTATAATATCAACTGCCGTTTCCGTATCCTGTACGATAAAATAGCCTATTTCTTCCTCTGTTTCATAAAGCAAAATATCATTTTCGTATACCTTGCATTTTCGCTTGTCAACTGCTGCCGTCTGCCTGCATAATGTATCAGCACTTACGGCGTACACATTTGCACCCGGATAACCGCCCTTGTCTATGTAATTACCCTCGGGGCGTACTTCTCCGTTCGGGTGTTTTGGCGGTGTGGTTATGTATTCGCCATATATCCATATGGGGCAGGGTGTGTTACTGCTTTTCGCCCTTGCTTTCACTCTCACGCACCGCCCTTTCTGCTACTGTGTCTACAATTTCCATAAAGTAACAATCAGATACCCCCGCTTCATTCAGACACGGCAATAACTGATGTATAATGCCCTCCGAATCAATCCAACGGAATACAATCACGCCCGACAACCTAACCTTGACCGTTTCCCCCTTAAATCCGGGCAGGGTGTTATATTCCCTGTCTACGGTCGCACGGTCTACTACAAACTCCCTTACTTCTCCGTCTACTTTTAAGGTCGTTATATCGCCTGTGTAAATAGGCTTTCCGTGCCGGTCCCTATAATCCGTTTCCTCCCCAAGTGTTGCGGGGTTAATCTCGTAAAATTCCCCGTCCGGCGTTCCTATTTCTGCTATCTCTTCTGTTTCGTATCCGTATGAGGGCATACCATAGACCCATTCATAAGTTGATGTTGTCCTGTTAAACGTCAAACCCCTATACTTCATAACTTGATACCTCGCTTTTTATATTCCTAAATTGAATCTGTTATAATTTCTTCAATGTCAAAATCATAACTTTCCTTATTTTTCCTTGCTTTGTTAATCAACTCTTCTAAGTATTCCTCCGCTCTGTCTTTACTCAAAAATACTGCTATCGGCATATTTCTTCTGTCGTGGTAATTGTCAACTATTGCATACTTTGTGTATAGTGTTATTCTTTTATATACCGTGCAATTTTCACACGCTTTTTCAGAATCCCAATACTTGCAATATTCATCATTCCAATATTTACATAGCGGTTTTTCTTTTACTGCCATTCTTACCGCTCCTTTCTTTGTATGAGGGGTGCTATCGCACCCCTAAACAGTTATTCGGTAATCAGTTTTCCGTTTACCTCATAAAAAGCGGAGCGGAAACCTACGATGACGCCAGAGTAGGAACGGACGTAATCCAAGTCGAGAGCGGACGGCCCCGAACCGGAAGTAATGCTGACCGCCGACCCACGGATAGGCATATACTCGCCCTCGGTAGCGTCAAACCACACATAGGTTTTACCCTCGGAATCTACCCGGATTTCCGGCACAATGCCTAAATCCCTTAACGCCTGCGGTATCTCTGATAATTCAACCGTTAAATCTGCAATCTTTACGCCGTCATAATCCGGCTCGTATTCTTCATGTTCCGGCAAGTCAACTATTACAATATCTCCATTTTCTACATTTGCCCTTACCGGTCCCCTGCCTGTCTTAATCTGCTGCCATTCCTTGCTATCCGTTGACAGGTCGCAAGCGTCAAGTGCTGCGTCATTGTTTGGTATGTACTGCAAAATGCCGTTTACGATACGCAACCCTGCCAACCATTCCCATATATTGCCGTTCATATCCGATACGCCGTATATTGTGTGGTCGTGATTCCATGTAGCCGGTCCACTTCCTGTAAGTGTCCTGCCATATCCGCACCCCTCACGGTAGCCCTGCTCGTCCTTATGGTAATAATCCTTTCCATAGTCGGTATTGCCGTGTGGTAAAGTGTCCTGCTGCCTGCTCTGATTTAACAGGTATTCCCATTCTACGGCGGTCATTAAATGCCAACCGCTGCCCTTGGCTCTGCAAGCCTGTACCGCTTCGTCAAAATTGATATTTACGGTCGGGTCTGCCATTGGCAGACTGTACGCCCTGCCGTTAATTACTTTGTTTGGATACTTGGAAATATAGATAGCGTCCACTACCTTATCCCCTATTTTGAACATTGCCGGGGTTTCCTCCGTGTCCTTTGGTCGCATAAAGCGAACCATAATAGAGGGAATACCCCTATCATCAAAAATCACTACGTTGTTGTGTTCTACTGCTTTACTCATTACCGCTTGTCCTCCTTTATATTTTTTATCCCTCATACTATAAATCGCATAGTAAAAGGGGTACTGCCTTTACTTGTCCTCTCACTTTTTAGAATAAATTGAGTGTAGTTTTATGCTTCCTCTTTTCTTTATGCTTTCCTCTGTATGCAATCCCGTATCGAAGAACGCACAAAACGTAGTACCGCCGATAATGCTAATTGCCACGATATACGCCCCGATATTGTGAAACTCGCATTTTTTCACGTTTCGGTATGCTACCGTGTACTTTTCCGTCCTGCTTGCCAATGTTTCCCCTCCTTTCCTGCTGCCAATGCCTGTATTTCCTGCTGTTCTTCTTCTATGTCCTGTGCTGCCTGCTTAATCTGCCTGCAATCCTCTTTCAGAAAATCCGCCGTAAGTTCCAATACTTCAAGGGGTAGGTATTCATCTACAACCACGCTACCGACCATATCCGCCAACTCTCTAGCCTTGTCCTCATTCGTCACATTTACACCGTCCTTTGTGCTATCTCTGCCCGATAGGGTGTACCGCCACGCTTCAACTCTTTGTAGATAGTCTGACGGCATACGCCGATAGTATCAGCAATAACTACGACCCTTACGCCCTTTGCGGTCATTTCTTCTATTTTCTTCCTGTCCGTGTACCTTAACCGCTTATCTCCTTTTCTCACGTTTCCTTACACCTCCTATCGTTCAAATTAAAAAAAAGGAATGTGCCAAAAGTTCTAAACTCTTGACACATTCCCCTATAAAAGCGTATAAAAAAAGAAATGCGATAGAGTTTAATAACTCTTGTCGCATTTCATTTTACAATGAAGCAACTTTTCCGTAACGGCTCAGCCATGCAGTGAAGGCTGAACCGTTACTGCGTATCACAAGGTTTTCCCCTGAGAAAACCGCTTTTTTTCTTTCTCGGTCAGCTGTGCCTTTTCAAACAAATCCGGTCTGCGCTCTTTTGTCCGCAAAATTGCCTGCTCCCGCCGCCATTCCTCCACTTTCTGATGGTTTCCCGACAGCAGGACGGGCGGCACCTTTTTCCCCATCCATTCCTCCGGGCGGCTGTACTGGGGATATTCCAGCAGATTTCCTTCAAAGGATTCCGTGGAACCGGATTCCTCATTGCTCAAAACTCCCGGCACCATACGGGAAATGGCGTCCGCCAGTACCATTGCCGGCAGCTCCCCTCCCGTCAGCACATAATCGCCGATGGAAACATAATCCGTCACTATCTCTTCTAACACCCGTTCGTCAATTCCCTCATAATGCCCGCAGAGAAAAATCAAATCCTCCCCTTTGGCAAATTCCTTTGCCATGGGCTGGGTAAAGGTTGTCCCCTGGGGGGTCAGGTAGATGGTTCTGGGACGGTAGCCAATCCTGTCCACAATGGATTTCCATGCGTCGTACACCGGCTGCGCCTGCATCAGCATTCCCGCCCCTCCGCCGTAGGGGTAATCATCCACCTTTTTGTGTTTGTCTAAAGTATAATCCCGGATATTGACCGCCTCGATGGACAGCAGCCCTTTTTCCGCCGCCCTGCCGATGATACTGGTATTTAATCCCTGCAGCACCATTTCGGGAAATAAAGTCATTATATGAAAATTCATGCTTCCTCCAATCATTTACATCAAAACAAAATTTTTCTTATCCGGGAGACTTCTTTGGCATATTTTGTCTTACCAAAGATACAGATTTCATTTTTGCCATGCTCTGTCAGTTCATATCACGAAGTCCCGGAAGCAGATGGATTTCCATAGTTCCTCCCTCAATGTCAACATTTTTCACACACTGTTTAATCGCCGGAACTAAAAGCTCCTCCGCTCCCTCTTTTCGGATAACATAAACATCATTTGCCCCGGTCTGCATTACATCGCTGATGGTTCCTAAGTCCTCTCCCTCGTCGGAGATTACTTTTAGTCCAATCAAATCTGCAATAAAATATTCGTCCTTTTTCAGCTTTACCGCATTTTCTCTGGTGACATAAAGGCTCTTTTTCCGGTATTTTTCCACATCATTGATATCATCAATGCCTTTGAATTTCAAAATTACCAGATTCTTAAAAAATTTAACGCCTGCAATCTCCAGTTCGATTTTTTCTTTTCCGGTGTCTAAAATCACCTGTTTTAATTTCTTAAAGCGCGCCGCATCATCCGTGGTGGGAAATACCTTTACTTCCCCCCTCACTCCATGGGTGGTGGTAATGACGCCTACCTGTAATAAATCTTCCATGTTTACTCCATTTCTGAAGGTTTACGCCAAGCGGCGCAAATCTCAAATTCATGTCTGTCACCAAGCAATTTTTCCGGCTTCTCCCGGTTTTTCCTTTTTCTATACGCGAATCCACAGTACGATATTTTCAATCACGCCTGTTTTCTTATTCATAAAGTTAATCTGAATCGATGACCCTGACACCTTTTTCAGCTTGATAATCGGTGCATTGGTGCTGTACCTTGTGGCTTTTCCGCTGCAATAATAGGTAAAAGAAGTAATCTTCCACCCTGATTTTGCCTTAACGTCAAGTTTGACATTCATGTCCTTTTTTATTCTTATCTGGTAGCTTGCCGCCGTCTTGTATCTGGTTTTCAGCTCCAGACCGCCAATCACATAAGACTTTATCGGATTGGTATATTTGTATACTTTTAATTTCGTGGTGAATTTTTTGGTCTTTGTACCGTATTTTACTGAAAATTTAATGGTTGCCGAACCCGCTTTTTTGGCTTTCACCGCAATTCCTCCCTCTCTTGCAGTGACCTGGGCAATTTTTTTATTGGATATGGTAACATTTTTTATTTTTCCATTGGCAGGCATATTGGCAACGCTGTAGACATAAGTTCCTGTATTTCCGGTATGTATCTTTATTTCCTTTGGAAATGTCATGGTTACCGTGTCTGCATACTTCATTTCCTGCTGTCTGGTAAGTTCTCCCTCATTTACCGTTTCTTCGCTCCCGGTACTTTCCGTCTCCACTACTGTCCCATCCTCTAATTCCATCTGGGCAGCCTCCGCAGAAAACGGAACCGAAAATACCATTATCACCGCCAGAAGCCATCCCAATGCTCTTGTTTTTATTTTTTTCATGACGTTTCCCTCCTTTTTCCCTGCACATTTTTTTCCAATCCCTGATTTTATCTTATTATAGAATTTACCCTTTTGTAAAGAAAAAAACCGGATATATCACAAAATGATACATCCGGTATATCCTTCGGAAAAGAACTTACTGCATAATTTCTACAATGACTTTCTTTTCTTCCTTTGAGGCAGCAGCCTTCACAACGGCACGGATTGCTTTCGCAATGCGGCCCTGTTTGCCGATTACCTTGCCCATGTCGGACTGCGCTACACGTAATTCCAAAACAATGGCTTTCTCATTCTCGGTCTCGGTTACAACAACCTCATCCGGGCAATCGACTAGTGATTTGGCAATTACTTCTACTAATTCTTTCATAGGTCCACCTCACTAATCCTATTTCTCAATACCAGCATTTTTGAAAATTCTGGCTACGGTATCTGTCGGCTGAGCGCCATTAGCTAACCATTTCTTTGCTAACTCTTCATTTACATGATACTCGCTTGGGTCTTTGGTTGGGTCATAAGTTCCAATCTCTTCGATGAATTTACCATCTCTTGGGGATCTGGAATCAGAAACTACGATTCTATAGAAAGGAGCCTTTTTCTGTCCCATTCTTCTTAATCTGATTTTTACTGCCATTACATTTCACCTCCTTGAATAATTTGCTGATTATTTATCAAAAAGGAAAGCCTTTAAACATTCCTCTTTTGCCTTTTTTCATCATGCCGGGCATCTGCTTCATCATCTTTTTCGTCTGCTCAAACTGCTTTACCAGGCGGTTGACTTCTGCAATATCCACACCGGCTCCCTGGGCAATCCTGCGTTTTCTGCTGGGATTTAACAGGGCTGGGTTCTGTCTCTCCTCTGGGGTCATGGAAAATATGATTGCCTCGGTGCGCGCCATGCTCTTTTCCGCTGCCGCCTCGTCAATCTCCGGCATTTTCCCGCCTCCAAGCCCCGGCATCATGCCAAGAATGCTTGAAAGACCGCCCATTTTTTTCATCTGACTCATGGACTCTAAATACATCTCAAAGTCAAATTCATTTTTGCGCATTTTGTCTTCGATTTTTTTGGCTTTTTCCTCGTCAAACTCTTCCTGCGCTTTTTCAATCAGCGTCAGCACATCCCCCATGCCAAGGATACGGGATGCCATACGCTCAGGGTAAAACTGTTCTAAATCGGAAAGCTTTTCTCCCATTCCTGCATACAAAATGGGTTTTCCGGTGACTGCCCGGATAGAAAGCGCCGCACCGCCTCTGGTGTCGCCGTCTAACTTCGTCAGCACCACGCCGTCAATGCCGATTTTTTCATCAAACATTTTGGCTACATTGACTGCGTCCTGACCTGTCATGGAGTCTACCACCAGCAAGGTCTGGAATACCGGAACATTTTCTTTTATGGAAACCAATTCCGCCATCATGTCCTCGTCAATATGAAGACGTCCTGCGGTATCGATAATCAGCACATTAAATTCATGCTTGTTGGCATGCTCCACAGCCGCTTTTGCGATATTGACCGGAGTGTTCTTATCTCCCATGGAGAAAACTTCCACTCCCTGCTTTTCACCGTTAATCTGCAGCTGCTCAATGGCTGCGGGACGGTAAACGTCGCAGGCTGCCAGAAGAACCTTCTTGCCCTTCGCCTTCAGCTTTCCTGCTATCTTTGCGGTGGTGGTGGTTTTACCTGCACCCTGCAGACCCGCCATCATGATAATGGTCAGCTCCTTGCCGGGTCTTAAGGCAATCTCCGTTGTCTCGGAACCCATCAGCTTAATCATCTCTTCGTTTACGATTTTGATGACCATCTGCCCCGGATTCAATCCGTTCATGACGTCCTGACCTACCGCCCGCTCCTGTACATCTTTTACGAACTGCTTTACTACCTTGAAATTGACATCCGCCTCTAAAAGCGCCATCTTGACTTCTTTTAAGGCTGTCTTGACATCATCCTCGGTTAAGCGTCCCTTGCTGCGAAGGTTTTTAAATACATTTTGAAGTTTTTCAGATAAACTGTCAAATGCCATCCTATAACTCCTCTAATATCTGATTGGAAATCTCTTCGATTTCGGCAAAAACTTTCTCGTCATGGTCGGTATGGAACTGCTCCGCCAGCCGATGTATCTGCTCTACTTTCTGCTTTGCAGACTGAAATTTTGCAATGAGGTGAAGCTTTTCTTCGTAGCCCTCTAACGTCTTGGTGCAGCGCTTTACCATATCGTGCACACCCTGACGGCTGATGCCCTCCTCGTCTGCAATCTCTCCCAGTGATAAATCGTTAAAAACGAAATCCTCGTATATCTTCCGTTGATGTTCGTTCAGCAGTTCTCCATAGAAATCATAGAGATATGCCTGCTCTATTTTTTCTTCCATTTCAATCACCGTAGGTTAGATTATCATAAAAAGGGAAAGGTGTCAAGTATTTTTTCTTGACACCTTAAAATTAATTGATACCCTCTAATGCTTTTAATCTGACCTTCGATTCTACAATCTGTCCCCAATTCTCCAACGCAAGATTGTAAGTAACTGTCACACGCTCCTTTATCAGATGCAATTCCTGTTTCTCCTGAAGCTGCCCGTTCTTTAATGCCGCAATATCGTTCCTCATTAAACTGTTGGTATCTTCCAGTCGGTCCACGCGGTCTCCTAAAGATTGTACTTCATTTTCCAGTCGGTCCACACGTTTTCCTAAGGACTGTACTTCATTTTCCAATCTGTCCATACGGTTTCCTAAGGATTGTACTTCATTTTCCAGTCGGTCCACGCGGTCTCCCAGCTTTTTAACATCCTCTCTCAGACCGTTCACATCGCTCCGCAGTCCAAACATCTCTTCCAGCATTAAATCCATCTTCTGTTCTAACGTCATATCCTCCCCCCTTTCTTTCTTTTATTTCCTCCACAGGCTTCCTCTGCCTGCGGTCACTCTCCCTGAATGAGTGCAGTATATCACACAAAGTAGTTTTCGTCATTCGGCAATATGAACAGAATTTTTCCGTCCGGCACAAAGAAAAATCCCCGGAGTCCGCATAAACTCCGGGGAAAAACTATCCAACTGCAGTTTGGCAAAACAGCAGCAGTTCACAGCAAAATCCCAACCTGTACCACCACGCACGCCGCACTTAAGATGGAACATGCCCCATAAATGATTTCCTTCCTGCCTGTATTTAAGAAAAATCCTGCGGTGGAAAAAAGAAACACCGCCGCCCCTGTCAAAAGGGGCGCTAAATATAAATATCCCATTCCGTCTCTCTCCCGGCTTTTCCACGCCGTTACAGCAATTCCCCGCAGTTACTTTTTCTATAATAAGGTTCTCACCAGCTTCGGCTTATACCCTTTCTTCTCCAGCGCCTTCATAATCTGTTTCTTATGCTCTGTGCCGAAGCTCTCCAGGGTAATCCGCAGCTCCACCGCCGCATTGCGGTTCGTGGTGACAAACTGATTGTGCTCCAGCTTAATCACATTTCCCTGCTCCGCCGCAATCGTGGAAGAAACCTTAGAAAGCTCTCCCGGCTTATCCGGCAGTAACACGGATACCGTAAAGATACGGTCACGGAAAATCAATCCCTGCTGTACCACGGAGGACATGGTAATCACGTCCATATTTCCGCCGCTTAAGATGGAAACCACCCGTTTGTCCGTTACATCCAGATGCTTCAGCGCCGCCACCGTAAGAAGCCCGGAATTTTCCACTACCATCTTGTGGTTTTCCACCATATCGAGGAACGCCACCACCAGCTCATCATCCTCCACGGTGATGATATCGTCTAAGTTTTTCTGGATATAGGGGAAAATGTTGCTGCCCGGCGTCTTTACCGCCGTACCGTCTGCGATAGTATTTACCGAAGGAAGCGTAGTTACCTTTCCCGCCGCAAAGGACGCCTGCATACAGTTTGCTCCCGCCGGCTCCACGCCGATAACTTTAATCTTCGGATTCAGCAGTTTTGCAAGGGTAGATACGCCTGTGGCAAGTCCGCCGCCGCCGATGGGCACTAAAATGTATTCCACTAAGGGAAGCTCCTTAAAGATTTCCATTGCGATGCTTCCCTGTCCCGTCGCCACCGCCAAATCATCAAAGGGATGGATAAAGGTATATCCATGCTTTTCCGCCAGTTCATAGGCTTTCTGACACGCCTCGTCGTAAACATCCCCGTAAAGCACTACCTCGGCGCCATAGCTTTTGGTTCTGTTTACTTTAATCAGGGGGGTGGTGGTAGGCATGACAATGACTGCCTTACAGCCATAGCATTTCGCCGCATAGGCAACGCCCTGGGCATGATTGCCCGCAGATGCGGTAATCAGTCCTTTTTCTCTCTCTGCTTCCGTTAAAGTGCTGATTTTATAATATGCCCCACGCACCTTATAAGCGCCTGTAAACTGCATATTTTCCGGCTTTAAGTAAACTTTATTTCCTGTCTGTTCGCTCAAATAGTCGCTGTAAACCAGTTTTGTCTCTAATGTTACCTCTTTTACTTTCTCGCTTGCCTCTTCAAACTTATCTAATGTCAGCATCTTTATCCTCCCTTTCAAACAGTGCGTTGACAAACTCGTTGGAGTCAAATTTCTGTAAATCCTCGATGGTCTCCCCTACTCCGATATATTTCACCGGAATGCCGAGTTCAGAGTGGATTGCCACTGCAATGCCGCCCTTCGCCGTTCCGTCCATCTTCGTTAAAATAATGCCCGTAATGTCCGCCACTTCCGCAAATTCCCTTGCCTGTGCCAGAGCGTTCTGTCCCGTGGTGGCGTCTAACACCACTAACGTCTCCCGGTAGGCGTCCGGGTATTCCTTCTCTAAAATACGGTTGATTTTCCGAAGCTCTTCCATCAGGTTTTTCTTATTGTGAAGCCGCCCCGCCGTATCGCAGAGCAGCACATCTGCGTGTCTTGCCTTTGCCGCCGCCACCGCATCGTAAACCACTGCCGCCGGGTCGGCGCCCTCCTGCCCGCCAATCATCTCCACATTGGCACGGTTCGCCCACTCTAACAGCTGATTGCCCGCCGCTGCACGGAAGGTATCTGCCGCCGCTAACACCACCCGTTTTCCCTGGTCCTTTAATTTCCCTGCCAGTTTTCCCACAGAAGTGGTTTTTCCCACGCCGTTGACGCCGATGATTAATACCACAGATTTCTCATTTTCGAAACGGTACGCCGTCTCTCCTACGTCCATCTGCTCCTTGATACTGCGAATCAACAGCTCCTTGCACTCTGCCGGGTCCTTGATTTTATTTTCTTTCACCTTTTCTTTCAGGTTTTCAATAATCGCCTCGGTGGCATTGACTCCGATATCTCCCATAATAAGGATTTCTTCGATTTCCTCATAGAAATCATCATCAATGCTGGAAAAACCGTTAAAAATAGAATCAATGCCCGAAACTATGTTGTCCCTGGTTTTGCTCAGCCCGGATACCAGACGGCTCCAGAAGCCTTTCTTCTCTTCACTCATACACAATTTCCCTTTCTATTCAAGCCCTAAATCCTTGATTTTTCATGCTTTCTCACACATTTTCTGCTTATCAGAGCATTTATTTATCCAAATCATCCTCTATCAGGTTGACCGATACCAGCGTGGAAACACCCTTCTCCTGCATGGTAATACCGTAAAGCCTGTCTGCCGCCGCCATGGTGCCACGGCGGTGGGTAATGACAATAAACTGGGTGTTTTTCGTCAGCTTATGTAAGTATTTTGCAAAACGGCTGACATTGGAATCGTCAAGCGCCGCCTCAATCTCGTCTAAGAGACAGAAGGGGGACGGCTTCAGGTTCTGAATGGCAAACAACAGCGCTATCGCGGTTAAGGATTTCTCCCCACCGGACATCTGCATCATGTTCTGCAGCTTCTTTCCCGGCGGCTGGGCAATAATACGGATACCGCACTCTAAGATATCCTCATCCTCCACCAGCTCCAGCGTGCCCTTTCCGCCTCCGAACAGCTCCTTAAACACCTGGTCAAATTCCCGCTGGATTTCTGCAAATTTTTCCATAAACTGTTTGCGCATTCCGGTGTCTAATTCTTCGATAATGCCGACTAACGTCTTTTCTGCCTCCACCAAATCGTCATGCTGGGTCTTCAAAAACTCATAGCGCTCGGAAATCTCCTTGTAATCCTCGATGGCATTGACATTGACATCTCCCAGCTTCCTGATGTCATCCTTAATGCCTGCAATCAGCTTTTTAAGCTCCGGAAGGTCGTCATATTCCTCATTCCGCAGCTCCATGGCGGCATGAAGAGTCAGCTCGTATTCCTCCCACATGTAATTATTCTGGTATTCCCTGGCGTCCTCTAGCTTCTCCTTCTGGCTGTTCAGACGGAAAATCTCCTTGTCCAAATCGGAAATCTGCTTGGAAATATCCTCCCTTTTCTGGAAAAATCCCTTGTGGACGGCAGACATTTCCTCTTTTTTCTCAATGCTTTCTTTCAGTTCTTTTTCTAAATCCGCAGAGCTGTCATCCGAAGCAAGAAGGGTCTTTTGGATTTCCTCAATGTCATTCCTCTTTTTCTCTGCGTCCGCTTTCGCCTCTTCTGCCTGCTGCAGCAGCTCTTCCCTGTCCTTCTCGTAGCGGTCAATCTCCCCTGCCAAACGGTCAATATTTAACTGGATAAATTCCGCCTGCTGGCGAATCCGGGCTTCTTCCATCTGAATATCGGAAACCGCCTTTGCCGCCTCTTCTTCCCTTGCGGCATTCTTATCGAGAAGCTCCTGATACTGCCTGCTTTCCTCCTCGATTTCCGTCTCCCGTTTTCCGGCAGCCGCAATTTCCTCCGCAATCTTCGCTTTATTCTCGTTAATCTCATTCAACTGGTTCTCTAACTCGTTGTTCTCCGCCTTTAACCCTGCAAAAACCGACTCGCTCTCACCGCGCTGCTCCGTCGCCCGCTCCACGTTCATCTTTGCCGTATTCTGTAAAATATACTGCTCCTGCAGCTTTGCCTTATTTTCCTCCACGTCCTCCGCTAACAGGGCGCGGGCGGTTTTGATGTCCTCTAAGCGATTCTTGCCCTCCTTGATAGCGGCGTCTAAAGCTGCCACGCCGCCCTCAAGCTCTTCTATCTCACGCTTTCTTGCCAGCAGATTATTGCTGTTTTTAAAGGCGCCTCCTGTCATGGAACCGCCGGGGCTTAAATATTCTCCCTCTAAGGTTACGATATTGAGGGAATAGTGATATTTTCTTGCCAGAGCGGTGGCGTAATCAATATGCTCCGTCACAACAACCCTGCCCAGCAGATGCGCCATCACGCCCTCGTATTTTTCCTCCGTCTTTACCAGCGAGCTGGCAAGCCCGATAACCCCCGGCTCCTGCAGCGCCTCTTTGTTTTTAAACCTGCCTCTTCCATCCACACTGGTGAGGGGAAGGAAGGTGGCACGTCCAAAACGGTTCTCCTTTAAATAGGCAATCATTTTCTTCGCCGTAGCCTCGTCCTCGGTGACAATATTCTGGATACTGCCGCCTAAAGCCGTCTCTATGGCAGTTTCATATTTCTTTTCCACCTGTATCAGGTCGGAGACTACGCCGAGAATCCCTTTATTGGCTTCCCTCTGCTCCATCACCCGGCGAATGCTGTTGCCGTAGCCGTCATAGCGCTCTGCAATGTTTCTTAAGGATTCTAACCGGGATTGCTCCCTGTGGAATCTGGTAATATCCTGCTCTAATTTCTGACTGGTTTCCGCAGATTTCCGTTTCCATTCCCTGCCCTTTTCCTCCAGCTCCAGAGCATTTTGTTTTAACCCGGCAATGACAGCATTTACCTCGTCTAACTCCCTCTGGTAATCTGCCAGCACGGCTTCTAAATCCGCCTCTTCGGTTTTTCTTGCAAGAAGCCTCTGGGTAAGCTGTGCCTTGCGGATATTCACCTGCTCCAGCATAGTATCATAGCGCTGCTGTCTTGCCTTGATGGAAGCCTTGTTGTTCAAAAGCTCGATAATCTCACTTTTCCCCCGCTCCATGCCTTCATTGCATTTTGCAATTTCTGCCTGCAGTCCGGCTAATGCCTGCTGCGCTTCTGCCCTGCGCTCCCCGATTTCCTCTAGCTGGCGTTCCGCCTCTGCCTTCTGCTCATCATAGGTGGTTTTGGACTCTACCCTTTCCTCCCGCTCTCTGTCGATGGAGGAAAGACGGCTCTGCAAATGTTCGTCCGTCATTTCCGCCGTATGTATCTGCTCCTTTAAGACGTTAATCTGTCCCTCTAATTTTCCCTTTAAGACGGTGGAATTGCTGATATTTTCCCGGAGTGAATTGATATGCTCCTCTATCTGCTCTAAATCCTGTTCCATCCGCTCATATTCGGTCTTGATATTCTCGTAGGATTCGTTTGCGTCCTTTAACTGCTCATCGGCAATGCGGTATTTCCCGCCTACTTCCTCTAACTGCCCTCCGATGCGCTCTACTTCCATCAGGAACATATTCACATCATAGGTCTTTAATTCTTCTTTTTTCTTTAAATAAATGCGGGCTTTCTCCGCCTGACGCTCTAAGGGTCCCACCTGGCGCTCTAACTCCGACAAAATATCGTTGACGCGGACTAAATTTTCCCTCTCGCTCTCTAACTTCTTCTGGGCGGTAGCTTTTCTCTTCTTATACTTTACAATTCCCGCCGCCTCGTCAAAAAGCTCCCGGCGCTCCTCCGGCTTTCCGCTTAAAATACGCTCAATCTGACCCTGACCGATGATAGAGTACCCTTCTTTTCCGATACCCGTATCATAGAATAATTCCGTGACGTCTTTCAGACGGCAGGCATTTCCGTTAATCAGATACTCGCTCTCACCGGAGCGGTAAACGCGCCTCGCCACCGTCACTTCCTCATAATCCACCGCAAGCTGGTGGTCAGAATTATCCATGGTAATCGCCACATAGGCATAGCTTAAGGGCTTTCTGTTCTCCGTTCCGGCAAAAATAACATCCTGCATACTTGCGCCGCGGAGCTGTTTGGCGCTCTGCTCACCTAATACCCAGCGCACCGCATCGCCCACGTTGCTTTTTCCGCTTCCGTTTGGTCCCACAATACCCGTAATACCATTATGAAATTCAAATAAAATCTTATTTGCAAAGGACTTAAAGCCCTGAACCTCAATGCTCTTTAAATACATACAAACCTCTTTTTCCTGTTTCAGAAACTGCCGTCCTTTTTAATATCCGGCTTCAGCAGCAGCAGCGCCTGGTACGCCGCCTCCTGCTCCGCAGCTTTTTTCGTGTGACCGCTGCCTGTCCCGATAAGCCTTGTCCCGATAAACGCCTCTGCCTTAAATTTCTTATCATGGTCCGGTCCTGCTTCCGACAATAATTCGTAGTGAAGAGGCTCCTCATAATTTCCCTGCACTAATTCCTGCAAAATGGTCTTGCTGTCATAAAACAGCTTTTTATGCTCGATATCCGTCAGAATAAACCTGTGGACAAAATTTTTCGCGCTCTCATAACCGCCGTCAAGGTAAATGGCTCCAATCACCGCCTCCATGGCGTCCGATAAAATGGATTTCCGGCTTCTACCTCCGGTTAAATTTTCCCCTTTTCCCAAGAGCAGATACTCGCCCAAATCAATTTCTCTGGTACAGAGGGCTAACGTAGGCTCACAGACAATGCTTGCCCGAAGCTTTGTCAAATCCCCCTCCGGAAGCTTCGGATAATTCCGGTACAGAAAATCACTGGAGATAATTTCCAACACCGCATCCCCTAAAAATTCCAGCCGCTCATTGTCCGACAGCTTTTTCATATGTTTTTCATTGGCATAAGAGCTGTGGGTCAACGCCTGCCGCAGCAGCCCTTCCTCCTTGAACTGATAGCCAATACGTTCCTGCAATTCCTCTATTTTCGTCATAACATCCTCCGTTTTCTCAGAGGCTTTTTTCTGTGTTACCATGTGCCCTGCATTCTATAGCTGCCTGCAGGCTCTTTTGCCGCTGTGTGCGCAGCCTGTAACCCTGCCGCTGTTCAGACACCCCGGACACTTTGCCGCTATGTTCCGTAAGACAGGAAAAAACCTTTGATAAAGTTATAGTATAAAAAGCCCTTGTAAAAAAACAAGGGCTTTCCTGTCACATCATGAAAAATTTATTATGAGTTTAAAGCATTCTTGATTTTTTCTACTGCATCGGAAACTGTCACAATGTTTTCTGCTTCTTCATTTGCAATTTCAATATCAAATTCCTCTTCAATTCCCATAATAATCTGGAAGATATCTAAAGAGTCTGCTCCAAGGTCGTCTACGAATGTTGTCTCCATGGCGATTTCTTCCTCATCCACATTCAATACTTCTGCAATGATTTTTTTCAGTTTTTCAAATTCCATAACTACATTCCTTCCTGTTCCGTTGAACTTATAATATTTTTCTTGATTTTTCCATTGATGTCCTGCTCTCTAAATGTGACACACTGGTAAATAGAATTTGTAATCTCCTTCGCCTTTGCACTGCCGTGGGTTTTCACCACCAGACCGTTTAAGCCTAACAGCGGCGCTCCGCCGTACTGGCTGGCATCAAAGGCTTTCAGCGTTCCTTTTAACGCCGGAAGGGCTAACGCTGCACCTATTTTACTTTTTAAGGTGCTCATCATGCCTGTTTTTATGGCACTTACCAAAGTAGCGCTCAAACCTTCATACAGTTTTAAAATAACATTTCCGACAAACGCCTCACACACAATCACATCCGCTCCGCCGTGAGGAATTTCCCTCGCTTCAATGCTTCCCACGAAGTTAATGTCCGTGCATTCCTTCAACAGAGGAAATGTCTCTTTGACCAGGGCATTTCCCTTTTCCTCCTCCGCACCAATGTTTACGATGGCAACCCTCGGATTTTTGATTCCAAGCACATTTTCCATATAAATGGAGCCCATCTTCGCAAACTGTACCAGGTGGGACGACCTCGCATCCACATTGGCTCCGCAGTCAATCAGAAGGGAAACTCCCTTTTCCGTGGGTATCAGCGGCGCTAAAGGAGGTCTTTCGATTCCTTTTATCCGCCCGACGATGACCTGTCCGCCCACCAGAATTGCTCCTGAGCTTCCTGCGGAAACAAAGGCATCTGCCTCTTTCTGCTTTACCATATTCATTCCCACCACGATTGATGACTGTTTTTTCTTGCGGATTGCATTCACCGGCGGCTCTGCCGTCTCAATTACTTCTTCTGCATGTACGATTTCTATCTGTTCTGCCGGATAGGAATACTGACTCAATTCTTTCTGTACGACATCCTTCTGTCCTACCAGAAAAATCTTAATGTCCCTTCTTCCTTCCACCGCAGCCACAGCGCCTTTTACAATTTCAGCGGGAGCATTGTCCCCGCCCATGGCATCCAAAGCAACTTTCGTAATTCCAAGTGACTCATTCTGCTGCATAAGTACCCTCCTGCATGTCTATAAAAAAATATACTATAAGTTATTCTATAAATCAACATCAAAATCAATTATAAGATTCTCTGTCTCTCTCTTCCTCTGCCGCCAAATCCTCTTCGGACATATATTTACGGAATATTTTTTCCATCAGCAGATTGATAAGCAGCAGAAAAACCGCCGGAATTATCACAAGTATCACCGGAAACAGATACACGGTCAGCACCACTGCGCCAAGCACCACTACCATAATGATGGTTTTCGGCAGGTTTGCCACTGCAATATAAGCTGTATTTTTCAAAACCTGCTTTGTGGTATTCTCAAAGCGCGCAATATAAGGAAAGATATAAAGCGCCCAGGCTGCTTCAAATATCAGCATAATAATAAAGATGATGTAAAACGCCCCTGTTTTCTGACCTGACAGGGCAAACTGATACATAATATAGGCGTCCATTCCAAGAAGAACCGCCACCAGCGACAGAATGATGGAGATAACCGCCGCCTGTTTAAAATTACTCCGGAAGGAATGCCAGAATTCTGTCCAGACATAACTCCTGCCATGGCGGATTACTTTATTTATGGCATAATATACCGCCGTTGTCGCCACCCCTGCCGGCACCACTGTGATACAGGAAATCAGCCAGAAAATCAATGTTTTCGTGTCAATAGCAAGATAGCCCGTAATTGCCACCGGAATGCTGCATACCATCCACAGGACGCTTAAACCGATGCAGTCCACAATCTTGTTGATTGCCTGAAAAAATTTATTATCCAGGTTAAAAAATTCTCCCATTTTGTTTCTCCTTTGTTTCATTTCTTTTTTTGCATTCTATAATCATATCATGTGCAAAAACAGCACATGATCAGCATTCGCCGTCTACACTCCGTTCCGGTCCGCGCCAGGCAGATGTCCACCGGACATCTGGTGCCGCCGAACGTGCAAGCACATTCTTCTCTCTTCCGCTCATTTTAACATAAAACAATTCATCCCACAATAATGGAAACCGGGGAGAAAAATTAAATTATTCTAAAAAACTGCGCAAAATATTTCTGTGCTTCACTATTCAAACCATAAAAAAGCCCGCCGCGAAACTTACTTTCGCCTGGCGGGCTTTCTCGCATTGCCTAGTCCTGAGCAATGATTTCTTTCTTATTGTAAGAGCCACAGTTTTTGCATACTCTGTGAGGCATCATTAATTCGCCGCATTTGCTGCATTTTACTAATGCAGGAGCAGTCATTTTCCAGTTTGCTCTTCTTTTATCTCTTCTTCCTTTGGAAGATTTATTTTTTGGACAGATTGACATTTACTTACACCTCCTTAAATTTGTTAAAGATATCCTGGATTGCTGCCATTCTTGGATCCAGTTCTGTTCTCTGGCAGCCGCAGTCGCCCTTGTTCAGGTCTTTTCCGCAGACTTTACAAATTCCTTTGCAATCTTCCTTGCACAGAACTTTCATCGGCCAGTTCACCAAAATCTCTCCATAGACAAGTTTATCTATATCCAGATGTAATCCAATCAGGTAGTCGGCATCTTCCATTTCCTCATCGTTGATAACAGCGTTTTCCAGCTTTATCTCCTTATCGATGGAAAAACGGATGTCTGTCGGAACTTCCTTCAGACAACGGCTGCACGGAATCGATACTGTCAAATCCACATCTCCCCGGATAAACAGCTGCTTGTTCTCCCGGTTTGCGATTTCCAGCTCTATCGGTGCCGCTTTTGTAATGGGAAACTCACCTAATCTCGATACAAAAGACTTTAACTCGATTTGAACTTCTTTTGTTACTTCCTTGTTCTCACAAGATACAATGTCTGAAATATCTACAACCACGGCATTCTCCCTATTCCGTTTTCGGAATTTCCCTTGACGGGATATCACCTCAAGAATGAGGTTTTTCACACCTAAACAATTATATATAGATGAAGTCTTTTTGTCAACAATTTTATTTTAAAAATTTATTTTTTGAAAATTTATTTTACCAGGGCAACGGTCTCTCTTGCAATAGCAAGCTCTTCGTTGGTGGGGATGACGCAGACCTTTACTTTGGAATCCGGGGTAGAAATCACACGCTCTTCCCCGCGCACTTTGTTCGCCTCTTTGTCAACCGTAATTCCCAGGTATCCTAAATATGCCAGAACTTTACCTCTTACTATCTCTGTATTTTCACCGATACCTGCGGTAAATGCAATGGCGTCCACGCCGTTCATGGCTGCTACATAAGAACCGATGTATTTTGCCACGCGGTAAGAGAACACCTCGATAGCGTTGATTGCCAGCTCATTGCCCTCATTGTAAGCTGCCTCTAAGTCACGGAAATCGCTGGAAAGCTTGGATAAGCCCTCTACGCCGGATTTCTTATTTAATACATTCATGATACCCTCAATGTCAAGGTTCTCTTTCTTTGCAATGAACTCCATAATTGCCGGGTCAATGTCGCCGGAACGGGTTCCCATCACAAGTCCCTCTAACGGGGTCAAGCCCATGGAAGTATCCACACATTTTCCATCTAATACGGCGCTGATGGAAGCTCCGTTTCCAAGGTGCGCCACAATGATTTTAGAGTTGTTTAAGTCCATATTTAAAAACTCTGCGGTACGTTTTGACACAAAGCTGTGGCTGGTTCCGTGGAACCCATATCTTCTGACCTTGTATTTCTCATAATACTCATAGGGCAGACCGTAAAGGTATGCTTTTTTCGGCATGGTCTGGTGGAAAGCAGTATCAAATACGCCTACCATCGGAACGTTTGGCATCAACTCTTTGCAGGCGTCGATACCGATTAAGTTTGCCGGGTTGTGGAGAGGCGCTAAATCGTTGCACTCTTCAATGACTTTTAAAACCTCCGGCGTAAGAACGGTGGAAGAAGCGAATTTCTCTCCGCCATGCACCACACGGTGGCCGACTGCATCAATTTCTGCAAGGCTCTTGATAGCGCCTGTCTTTTCGTTTACCAGAGCGTCTAATACCATCTGGATTGCCTGTTTATGGGTAGGCATGTCTGCCTCTGTAATCTCTTTGTCAAGCCCGGCTTTCTGGTATACAAGCCTTCCGTCAATTCCAATTCTCTCACAAAGTCCCTTTGCCAGTACTGCCTCACTCTCGGAATCGATTAACTGATATTTCAGAGATGAGCTTCCGCAGTTAATAACTAATACGTTCATATTTTCCTCCATTCTTCTGCCTGCTTTTTGCCGGCAGGCTGCTTTTTGCATCTTTTGTCCGGCCACATCAACATTACCGGGAAACGGTCATTAAAACAGACCACATATAACTTTAGTATACGCCAGTCAGCCCCCAGAAACAAGGTACTTTTTGGCAATTCCTTTGTACAAAATCAGAAACAGCCTGACAGAATTTTAACGTTATTTTTTTAACAAGACAGAAGCATTTGCCATCCCGGGAATTACTATGTTATGATGTCCACAGGGAGGCGCAGCCGTGGCTGCGGCTGGAAAATCCAACGCCGCAGATGGGCGACTAGACAAGTAGGTTTGCCTAATTATGAACGTATCCGTACACCAGCTGCCATGGAGGAATATATGAAAGTCATTGGAATTATTGCAGAATACAACCCTTTTCACAACGGACACGCTTACCAGCTGGCAAAGGTACGGGAGCAGACAGGCGCCGACTATATTGCCGTGGCAATGAGCGGCGATTTTGTACAGCGGGGGGAACCTGCCATTATTGATAAATATGCCAGAACCGAAATGGCTCTGCAAAACGGCGCCGATTTGGTAATCGAGCTTCCCGTCCTCTGGGCATCCTCTTCCGCAGAAGCCTTTGCCATGGCGGGCGTTACCCTCTTTGAAAAAATGAGCTGCGTAGACGGCATCTGCTTTGGTGCGGAAACGGACAACCTGCCGCTGCTCACCGCGGTAGCTGATATTCTGGCAGATGAGCCGGAGGATTACCGCAGGCTTCTCTCTTCCTGCTTAAGAAAAGGAATGAGTTTTCCCTCCGCACGGGCACAGGCGCTTTGCGAAATTTTTGAAGCCGTTCCTGCTGCAAACCAGTCTGCCTTAAAAAATGACTGCTCTGAAGCGGCTGCATTACCCGGCGCAGAAAATAGCGTTTCCGAAGCGGCTGCCAACCTCTCCGCTATTTTAACCAGCCCTAACAATATCCTTGCCATAGAATACTTAAAAGCCTTGAAACGGCTTAACTCCCCCATGAAGCCTATTTTATTAAAGCGGGTGGGAGCAGGTTATCATGACACAAACATTAATCATAGCGAAAACTTATGTAAAAAAGAAAAAGAGACAGTTCCAACTGCCTCCGCTACCGCTATCCGCAATATACTGTTTTCGGAAAATGCCGCCTTCTCTGCCAAACCTGACATGGCAGAAAAACTGCCAGATGGATTCTTTTCCACCGTATCAGCTTCTGCCCCACTGTCAGAAGCATTAAAACCCATCATGCCGGATTGCCCCCTGCTGCCGGAAGCATTAGAATCCGCCATGCCGGTTTCCGCCCTGCACATTCTGGCGGATTATTTAAAATCCAGTCCCGTCATCAACGCCCAGGACTTTTCTCCCCTCCTTGGCTACCAGCTTTTGACGCAGGACAAAGACAGCCTTTCCCGTATCGGCGGCACTACCCCTGAGCTTGCCAACCGCCTGTACAACAACCGCTGTCAATACTTCTCTTTCTCTCAATTCTGCGAACTGAATAAAAGCCGGGAAGTCACCTATACCCGTATCAGCCGCATTTTGCTGCACCTGGTATTGCAAATCACAGAGGATGCCTGCGCTCTGGGGCGTTCTTTAGACTATATCCCTTATCTTCGGATATTAGGTTTCCGCAAAAGCAGCTCCGCCCTGCTCTCCGTCCTGAAAAGCTCCGCCGGCGTCCCCATGCTTTCCAAACTGGCTGACGCCTCCTCCCTGCTCTCCCCGGAGGCAGAACAGCTTTTAGAAAAAGACATTTTTGCGGCAGACCTGTATGAGCAGACCAAAGCCATAAAAAGCCATGCGCCCTCCCGCAGCGAATATTCCCGCGAAATTGTGCGTATTTAACTGCTTTTCTTCCCAAAGGACGCCGCCGCAATCAGCGCCACCAGAGGAACCGTGCACACAATGCCGATACTCCCGGCAATGCTGCGGATTGCCTCCACCGCCACAAAATCCGTATTCATCAACTGCTGGAAGCTGACGCCATAGGAATAAATCATCAGCATCATATTAAAAGAATTTCCGGCAAATGCCAGTATCAGCGTATTGGACATCGTCCCCATGGCATCTCTGCCGATATTCATGCCGGAACGGAACAGCTCCCACTTCCCTAAAGCCGGATTCACTTCGTGAAGCTCCGCAATGGCAGAGGCAATGCTCATCGACACATCCATCACCGCCCCCATACAGGCAATCAGAATGCCGCACAAAAACAAATCCTTTAACTGCAGCTTCGTCGTGCTTGTAATCAAAAGCAGCGTTTCCGCCTCATCCATCTGATAGGTTGTCACCGACATCGCCCACTGTGCCGCAGCAGCAAAAAACGCTCCCGCCAGAACGCCGCAGACGCTTCCCACAGACGCCACAATAGTTTTCCTTTTTATGCCGTCAATCAGGAAAAAGCTCACAAAATTACAAACTAAAATAAGAAGAACGGTGACAGGGAGCGCCGGATAGCCTTTCAAGGTCAGGGGAAGCAAAATCCAGAGGATACAGACCATGGTAAAAATCAGCCCTGCCACTGACTTTGCGCCCTTTTTTCCGCCAATAATAAGAAGCAGCGCCGCAAATATCACTGCGCAGCCAATCAGCTGAGGCACCCGGTAATAATTGTAAACGGACACCTGAAACTTTCCTTCCCCAACCGTATCAATCCGCACCGAGACCCTGTCCCCCTCTGTCACCCGCACATTATAAAGGGAGCTGAAATAATTCACCGTCATCACCTTTTTTCCCCGGTATCTGCCTGTAAGTATTTTAAGCTCCAGCTCCATACTGCCCCGCCAGAGCCCGTCTGCCGTATCGTCCACGGTCACATGATCTGCTATCACACGCTCCACCCTCGCCACTTCATACTCAATTCCCGAAGTATCGCTGCTGTGATATACCGATCTGTCTTTATTCGCAAAATATAAAAGCGCACAAAAGGCAATAGCAGCCAGTGCTGTGAGCACTGCGCTGCCTGCCATCTTCTGTGGTATGTGAATAGTATTTTTTCCTGAACTCATTTCTTAATCTTCACTTTCTTTACGGCGCTGTAAGAGCCATAAATCTTCTTTCCGCTTACTGTCTTATAAGAACGAACCTTAACATAATAGGTTTTTCCCTTTTTCAGTTTCCCAATGGTCTTACTGGTGGTCTTGCCTGATTTCACCGTGACGCTCTTAGTCTTTGCCTTGGAAAACTTCTTATCCGTGGCATAAGTAATCTGGTATCCGGATGCCTTGGAATCTTTTTTCCATTTTACCGTCATCTGGGCTTTCTTACTGCTTTTTACGGAAGAAAGCTTTCCTTTCTTCGGCTGTACCGTTACGGTTACTTTTTTCACAGCCTTTTTATAGTTGGCAGATTCCTTGGAGGTAATGGTGATGGTGGCTTTTCCAAAGTTTTTCACCGTCACCTTTCCCTTGGAGTTGACCGCTGCCACTTTCTTTGCGCTTGAAGTGTAGGTCAGCTTTTCACCGGACACCGTTTTCGCTTTCAGGGAAAATGCCTTGCTGCCGTATGCCTTCCTGATGGAAGTGCTGCTCACCGTTATCTTCTTAACGGCTTTTCCAATGGTAAAATTCTGCGTCACGGTTCCGGTGTAACCGCCAATTCCGGTAACCACCGCCTGCGCCGTTCCTGCATTTACATTATTGGAATAGCTTACCTGATAATCCGTTCCCTTCGCTAAAAAACTGCCATTAACAGATACCGTAAGCTCCGGCTCCTTTGCCTTTCCGTCATAGACGCAGGCGCCGTTCACCGTTATCTGCGCCCCTGCAATATCCACCGGAGCAGCCGGAACCCGGGTATTGCCGTTGTCATTACCGCCTCCCTGGGTTCCCGTTGAGATTAATGTAATTTCATCACAGTTGCGGACTCTCAAACACGTTACGGAAACATCAGAGCTTCCCTCCGGGTGAGCGTACACCAGACCCACGGCGGAAATTACCGCTCCTTTTTTCACAATAGACGCCAGTTCATTTTTTCCGGTGGTGCCGGATAAAATGTATCCGTCAATAAATATATTTGCATTTACGCCGCTGCCATCGTCTAACCAGAACTGAGAAACGCCCTTCTGCTCCGCATCATAAAGCGCATCCACCACAGTTCCCTCCACACGAACCAGCTTGCCGCCGGATTTGCTGTAATCCATAGCGTCCTTTGCCGTCAGCTTCTGCGGCTCATAACTATGCTTTTCCTCATCCTCTAAAATCTCGCTGCTCATCACCTGGATTTCCTTATCCCCCTGATAAGCGTCCACATAGCCGGTAATTCTCACCTTCGTTCCAACCTCAAGACCGCTGACAGAGTAAGGAAATACTGTGATTCCTGCGGTGTCATCCTGCACATAAATGGTGTCAAAGAAAACATTTCCCGGCACAGCAGTTCCCGCTGTCACATAGCCCTCAATGGCATACACATCCCCCATCGTTCCATTTGCACGAACCTCTGCAATGGGAGTGGTATCTAATGTTACCATTACCTCATCTAAAATATTTTCTGCAATCGTCCTGTTTAAATAGGGGAGGTCCCAGTTATTATCCAGTTCCGCTTTTACTTCAAAATCTGAGATAAATACGGTGCCTGCCACAAAAATATCAGCTCCGCTGTCTAAGGTTTCATGGGCAAGCGCCACCACATTTCCCGGCTCCACCACGGTGGGGCTGCCTGACACAGAATTGCCCTCCGCGTCCTTGCAATCAATAGAATATGTCGTGTCATATCCTCTGACAAGTGCCTCCGCCTTTCCTGCGGAAACTGCGTCTGCATTCAGATTTACGGTACAACCGCTGTAAGCGCTGTATTCCTGTCCCTCAGAAATAACCGTTCCGTCCTCACCGATGGTATCTCCAACCGCACCTGCCAAATATTTAGAAGCGCTGTTGTAATTTTTCAGATACAGACGGTAAGGCTGTCCTCCGTTATTTACGGTATCATACGCCTCATCACTGTTTAATGTTGTGGTTGCACCGATACCCGCCAAAAGTTTATTCATTTCCGTGGAGGTCTGTCCCTGGGTGCTGTCCTGATAATCGGCAATCCCACAGGCAATCAGCGTTCCGCCGTTATCGGTGTAATTTTTCACCATAGCTATAAATTCATCGCTGAAATGGGAGGGCGAAAATGCTCCCGCATTGGCAGTTCCCGTCTTTCTTGCCGGAGCGGAAATGATAAGCAGCGCACAGCTTTCTAACATTTCCGGCGTAATCTCATCTTTGACTACCTCTACTTTGATATTCTTTTTTCCGGCAATGGCGGTAAAATTCCCCACATTGTCGCCGTAATATCCCGTAACATAATCGTTATAATGAGTACCGTCAATGATAACCCTTGTCACCATCTCCGGTTTCACATAGGTCAGCTTCAATACGCTCTCGTATTTTTTCTGCACGCCGCCTAAAACTGCCGTCACCACTGCCTTTAGCTCCATGCTTCCCACTTTATCATAGGTATAAGTAAAGCTGTAAGAAGCAGTTCCCATAGACGGCACACTACCTATCCCTGCCGCCGCAAGGTCTGCGGAATGCACCACCTCATTATTTACCGTAAAATCAATCGACTGCATGGTCATTTCAGAATCTTCATTATTATATAAGTCCAGATTTACCGTCAATGCCTCCCCCTGCACCGGGAGCACCTCATCCGTGGAAATACTGTTGATTCCTGCCGCTTCCACCGTGCCTGCCCAGACCGGAGCCGTAACGGCAATATCTCCATCCGGCTGCACCACTTTGATATAGTAATAAGAATAAGCATTATCCACCGTAAACGTCACTGTCTCGTTGTTAGAGGAAACCTCTTTTTCCGCCAGTACAATTCCGCCGTTGGTAATTACCTGCACCTTTCCAATAGAAGCGTCTGTAACATCCTTTAGCTCTACCTGCAGCTCCACCTGCTCCCCTGTCTGACCTTCCTCTAAAATGGTACCCATCACATTTCCGTCTAAGGTATAGTAAATACTTAAATCCGCATCCTCCGTCGCATACACACGGTAATTGCGCATTGCGTCATAAATGCTGTCTGTGGTAAGGCTGTCCGCTAACACCACGCTTCGCGCCGTATTGGCGTCTCCCCAAAGCCCTTTATGGTTATCCTGATTGTTTGTAGGAGCCACATGCCAGCCCTTATCCAATGCCCGCTGGTAATACTCATAAGACGGGAAATAACCGGAGCTGCCGATGGCGCCCTCACCGTTCCCCACCTCAATCGTTGTAATCAGACGGTCAATTTCCTCGTCATAATATGCAAAATCACTGAAATCGCCGAAGGTTGTTCCCGGATGATTAAACTGGGAAATCGAATCCGGCTGTGTCTTTAAGTCTGCATAATAATTCTGCAATGCAGTGCTGTAAGTGGCATATCTGCTCTGGGTTCTGCTCTGAAACCCCTCAGTGTGAAAGGTATTCATATGCCCCAAACCGTTCGACCAGGTCATTTCATATCCGAAAAGGCACACAAAATCCTCACTTGTATACTGTCTGGCAAGCTGCTGCCCCTCTGTCCACTCGCTGCTGGCAGAACCGTCCGCCAAAGAGGCGCTGTCCGCATTGTCAAAGGAATTAGAATGGTCTGTCACCGCCAGAAAATCCAGATTCTCTACACCCTTGGCATGCTGATATGCCTCTTCACAGCTGCCCGCACCGTCCGAATAAGAGGTATGGGAATGAAGCTGCCCGAAGTAAATATTATATTTTTCACCAGACCTTTCCTTAAAGCTGAGGGTAAGCTCACTGCTGTCTTTATATCCCTCCTTCACCGCCTTCACCTTATAAGTCACCGGCAGAGTATTGAGGGTAAGCTCTCCATTGGTACAATCCTGCCACGTTGTCCCCTCGTCTGACGAATACTGTATCTTTGCTCCTTCCGTGGCACAGGTAAGCTTTACCACTGTCCCTTTCGCCACACTTCCCCCATTGGGCGCCGCCTTCACCGTTCCCACCTGAATCTGGGTGTACTCAGCCGTTGTTTTAATACTGTCCTCTTTCCCAGTCAGCTTGGCATAAGCAGTTACCTTCGCACCGTCCTTTAACATTTCCTCCGTCAAAACCGGTTTCGCCGAAGCAGCATAAAGCGTTTCCGCCCCGCCGTTTATCACATAATAAACCTCAGCCCCCGCCGTAGCCGTAGTCAGCGTCAGCTCCTTCCCTGCCGGCACTTCCCCCGTCTCCGGTGAAATCATAACCGGTCTGCAAATCGTATCGGAAATCACAGGGCTTGCCGCAATTTCAATATCCGAAAGATAATTCGTCCCCCCTGTTCCCACCGTACTATTATTAATACTTGTACTTCCCGGCGTCAGTCTCAAATATAACACACTGCTCCCATTCGCCCCCTCCGGAAGCTCCCCGGTAAAATCCTCATAAGTACTGGCTTTCGCAATCGTAAACTTTGTCACATCAGTATAATCTGTCCCATCCGTACTGTAAGAAAGCGTCCACTCCTTCGCCCCCGTTCCGGAACCTCTCATACTAAAGCCAAGAATATATTTTCCATATTTCCCATCCGGTCTTAAACAAATCTGGTAATACCCCGGATTCGACGCAGACCCCAGCCCCTTCGAGCCAATATAATAATTCGTCCCCGTCGCCCCTGTTGTCGTATAAATCGGCGAAGCCTGCACCCCATTCTGAAAACTGGTTAATACAGCCGTCTCATCCGCCCCCTCCATACTTAGGAATTCCGTACTCCCCTCTAAATCCTTCCCATTCACCCACTTAGCATAAGAAAGCGTAATCGAAGAATCCACATCCGCAGCCTGTAAACTGCTTTCCTCTTCCAAATCCCCCTCATTTTCCGTATCCGTCTCCCGCGCTTCTTCTGTCTCCGTCCCCTCCAGCTTCTCCGCATCCATCTCCCGCGCTTCTTCTGTCTCCGTCCCCTCCAGCTTCTCCGTACCGCTCTCCTGCTGCACATCTATATCCTGCAGTTCTTCCACACTTATTTCCTGCGATTTCTCCGTACCGCTCTCCTGCTGCCCCTCTACATCCTGCAGCGTCTCCACACTTGCTTCCTGCGGTTTCTCAGTACCTCCCTCCTGCCGCACATCTACATCCTGCAGTGTTTCCGTACCCATCTCTTCCAGCTTCACCGCACCCATTTCCTGCGTTCCCGCCATAATTTCCGCCGCCATCACCAGCTCCCCCTGCCTGCTTCCGCCAGGAACAGCCGTCACCAGCATTGCCGCCGCCATCAAAGCAGCACACGTCCTCCGTTTCCAACCTCTAAACATAACACTCCTCACTTTCCTTTTTTATTTAGTATTTTACCGCCTCCTTCCTCCTCTCTCCCCCATTCTCCCGTAAATCTTCTGTAAAATCTTCGTAAAACACCTAAACAATAACCTCCCACAACATCAATCCCCACCACGGAAATCAATATGAAGCAGATAAATTGAAGCTAAAACAATAACCTCCCACAACGTCACCCAGCCGCCAAGGATTCGGGTGTCAAAAAGGGGGGGGGCTAACGAAAACTTATATCGGCAGAGTACACAAAGAAGGCTCTGTTTTTGTGACTATGGGAAGAGATTAGATGTTCTTAGAAATCTGCTAGGTATCCAGTAACGCCCAGCCACGGACGGCTGGGCGAGGTACAACGGCGCCAGGGACGGCGCCTTTTGTACCGTTTACGTCCCTCCCCACTACCCCCGGCAGCAGATTTCTTAGAACATCTTATCTCTGTACATCGGAACAAAAACAGAGCCTTCTTTGTGCACTCTGCCCTCCATAACCTTCCCCAGCCCCCCTCTTTTGACACCCGAATCCGTCACCACAAAAAAAAGACCCCGCCAACCTTTTCCGTCAGCGAAGCCTCCTTATACAAATCACAACTCCTATTAATGATGGAACAACCGAATCCCAGTAAACGCCATAGCCATTCCATATTTGTTACAAGTATCAATCACATGGTCATCCCGGATAGAGCCGCCCGGCTGTGCCACATATTTCACACCACTGCGGTGCGCACGCTCAATATTATCTCCAAACGGGAAGAACGCATCAGACCCCAGCGCCACATCCGTATTTTTATCTAACCATGCACGTTTCTCCTCAGCAGTAAAGACCGCAGGCTTCTTGGTGAAAATATTCTGCCATGCCCCCTCTGCCAGCACGTCCATATAGTCCTCACCCATGTATAAATCAATGGCATTGTCACGGTCCGCACGCTTAATATCTGCTTTAAACGGAAGATTTAACACCTGCGGAGACTGGCGCAGCCACCAGTTATCAGCTTTAGAGCCAGCCAGTCTGGTACAGTGGATACGGGACTGCTGTCCTGCCCCGATACCGATTGCCTGTCCGCCCTTTACATAACATACAGAGTTTGACTGGGTATATTTCAACGTAATCATCGCAATCGCCAAATCAATTTTTGCAGACTCCGGAAGCTCCTTGTTCTCCGTCACCATATTGTCAAAGAAATGCTCGTCAATGACAAGCTCATTTCTTCCCTGCTCAAATGTGATGCCGAATACTTCTTTACGCTCAATCGGAGCCGGAACATAATTCGGGTCAATCTCAATGACATTGTAATTTCCGTTTTTCTTGGATTTTAATATCTCTAATGCTTCCTCGGTATAGCCCGGTGCAATGACGCCGTCGGAAACCTCTCTCTTAATGACAAGCGCCGTCTCTTTATCGCATACATCAGAAAGGGAAATAAAATCTCCGAAAGAGGACATTCTATCTGCACCTCTTGCACGGATGTAAGCATTTGCAAGGGGAGTAAACTCCACGTCCATATCATCCACCCAGTAAATTTTGCGCTCCACTTCGCTCAAAGGAAGTCCCACTGCAGCGCCTGCCGGGGAAACATGCTTAAAAGAGGTTGCTGCCGGAAGCCCTGTGGCTTTTTTCAGCTCGCTGACTAACTGCCAGCCGTTAAAAGCGTCTAAAAAGTTGATATAACCCGGTTTTCCGCTTAATACTTTAATCGGAAGTTCTCCGTTTTCCATATAAATTCTGGAAGGTTTCTGGTTCGGGTTGCAGCCATATTTTAATTCTAATTCTTTCATTTTTAAATTCCTTTCTGTCCTTTTTTCGATATTTCTGAAATTTTCTCTGTGCAGGTGTTCTTCCTCCAGCCCTGCCTGCATTCCTCGTTGTTTTTACACGTTTTTATTTACGATTCTTGTCTCGTATTTTCCGGTTGCAATGTTGATGTAGCGGACAAATAAGGAAACCTTGTTGTCCTCGTTTAAGTTTTCCCAGACCAGATTCGTGAAGCTGTCGATATCTCCGTCAATGCCAACCAGTGTGGGCTCTCCCTCAAAGCTTGGCAGCGGATTGCCGTCACCCATATAGGTGTGGATAAAATGTGCCTCCCCTGCCACCGGGTTTTCATAAGCAAAGGTATAACGGTTGCAGGCATCCGGATTGCCGTTGTTGCTCTTTAAAATGGACATGGCATAATTGAAGTTTCCGTTATCAATGTGCATAATGCCGGAAATTCTCGGTGTATAGTTGGGTGCGTCCGGCTCAAATTCTCTGGTGCGCAGCGCCTGCTCAAAGGTCTGCTGTTTGTCCATCAGCTCATAAATGGTATCGGTCTGGTCGCCGTTGGTTACGATGGTTTTATTGCCAAGCACACGGACAGGTGCATAAATAATGAGACTTGGGTCTGTCAGTTTTGACGGGTCAAATGCCTGGGTGCGGATTCCCTCTCCATCCTCTACAAATACACGGTTTCTGCTGTTCTCGCTTCTTCCCATGATAAAATAAGCGGTCACTGCGTGCTTGCCGTCTGCAGATTTTCCGATGATAATTCCTCTGCCGGGATAGGCATTTCCTGCAAGTTCATTTTTTAAAGACATCATTTCCATGACTGACTCCTTTCCTGTGTGTGGATTTTATTTGATTTTTCTGCTTTTACAGCTTATCACATTACTATCGTATTCATCTTATCATGTTACTTTTCTTTTTACAACAAAAGGCTATTATTAGCATTATGAATTTATTTACTAAGATTTATAAGTTATTCTAATACAGTTCTTCCGGCATATCTTCTTTACATTTTTCGAATTTCCTTCACTAATATTTCTGCACGCTGCCGCCAGGTATGGCAGTCCGCCGCCTTTCTGTAACCATTTTCTGCAATTTCCATGGACTTTTGGAGGTTCGCCAGCAGTTCTTTCACCAGCTCCGGCAGTTTTTCCCTTTCCTCCAAAGAAAAAAATACAAGTTCCTTCCCTTCTGCACATTCCTCCCTCAGATATCTGCTGCCGTCGGTCAGGGATAAGGTTTTTTGCAGCATGGCGGTAAAGACTCTGTCATGGGCGCCGTCCTTAAACCAGGGCATAATATTTAAGGAAATCCTGGCATTCCCAATCGCCCTGGCACAGGAGACGGAATCCACTTCCCTGCCGCTGCTTACCATATTTTCAGGATTTTTACAGGGCAGCTTCTCCCAGTTTGCCCCAAACACCTGCACCCTGACGCCGTTTTCCGCCAGCGTTTTTATGATTTCGCCCCGGAAATAACTGCGGATACAGATATCAATAAACACCATTCCGGCGATGGCTCCCCGCAACTCCCCGTCCGAAACCTCCCCCAGCTCCCGGTGAATATGCTGCTCCAGCATAGAATCCATGGAAACGGAAGGGTGGGCTTTCAAATCCTCGATAATTTCACCGTAAAACTTCCGGTAATCTTTTTCTAACGTCCCAATCTCCCGGTAAATATGCTCTACCGGGGTGTAATTTCCGGTAAATACCAAATCATAGGGACGCTTCTCGTAGGGAAGAATATTCTGCTCCCGCCGCCAAATTTCTTCCCCGCTTTTCCATTTCTGTACGTCTATCACATTCCCCGCCAACGGCAAAAATTCCGCCTCCACCTCAGGATAAAACCGTCTCATATAGGTAACATGCTCTCTGTCCACACAGAAAACCTTCATCCGGAGCAGGGGCTTTTCCAGCTTCGAATGATAATAAAGCGGATGGTCTACCATCAGATTCAGGCAGGGCAGCTCATAATTTTCCCAGAGGGTCCTTCCGTTTTCCTCCAGAAAAATCTCTTCCCCGGAAATTCCCACAAAATTAAAGGTGCAAAGAACCGTCTTTCCACGCTCCACAAAGCGGTAAAGTCCTTCCACCGTCTCCACCAGGCGGTTATAATCGACGAAATAGGTTGTAAGCCCTGCCGCCTCAAATTCCACCGCCAGCTGTCTCGAAAAATATCCCAGAGTTTCCACTGCATTTTCAATCAGCACTATCTTTTCTATTTCACTCATTGCTTCTCCTGACATTACGCCCGTTGACACCGCTTCAAACCGGAAACAGCATCGTTCCACAGCGTTCCCTTCGATATGGAAAATGCCGCACAGACAACTCCATGCAGCATTTTCTAATCTTACTGTTTATCTTTTTTCTTTTATTTTTCCATTCACTTTATCCAGATAGCTTAACAGCTCGTCAGACACCGTCACGATCCGCTCCGTCACATGGTTACACTCCTCTACAATCTGTTGTAAGCCTTCCATATTTTCCGTCGTTGCCTTTGCACTGTCCGCATTCTGCTCCGCCGCTTCTGTCAGAGAAGAAATTCCGCCTTCAATCACTGCCTTATGCGAATCAAGCTCCCCTACTTCCTGCTCGATTCCCACCACGGCATCGCTGGTGTGATTGATTTCTTCATTAAGCGCCTGGAAGATTTCCTCTGTATTCTGAATCTTTTCATTCTGCCTTACAAAGGCTTCTGATACCTTTTCTGTAATCTCTACGCTGACATTGGAATTTTGAATAAGGTCATTGACAATCTTGTTAATCTGCTCCGTTGACTCTCTGGACTGATCTGCTAAGGTACGGATTTCTTCCGCCACAACGGCAAAGCCTTTGCCATGCTCTCCTGCCCTTGCCGCCTCGATACTTGCATTCAGGGCAAGGAGGTTAGTCTGGCTGGAAATGCCTGCAATAATTTCGGTAGCTGTGCGAATCTGCTGTGCAGACTGGTTGGTCAGATTGGTCTGCTGCCTTACATTTTCCATCGCCTCGCCGCTCTCTTTGCTGATATCCACCAGCTCCGCCATAATGATTTCTGCGGTACGGTTGCTTTCTTTCATATTCTCCGCACTCTGCGAAAGAGCCCTGATATTTTCCGCAATATCATCTATCGTCCGGCTGATGGCGTCAATTTTTTCTTTCATGTCGACGGTATATTCCGCCTGGGAAATGGTGTTTCCGGTAATCGTCTCCACTTCCTTTTCCGTATGCTCTAAGGCGGAGGTCATATGACCAAAAATATCCTGAAATTCGTCAGAAACCTCCCCAAGCTCCTTCGTTGCCTTTTTTATGCCAACAACCACATGGGAGACAGAGGTCAGTGAGCCCTGTACTTTCCGCGCCAGTTCCCCGATATCATCATTCCGCTGTGCAAGCTTGTTTGCTTTCTCCACAACGCCGTCCGGCTGTACCGGCTCCTCCGGATTGTCCATAATATGGCGCAGCCCGTCTAACACAGAACGGATAATCTGAAAAATTCCGCCAAAAACAACACAGGTTCCCACTGCCAGCAAAATCATTGATACCAGAACACTGATAACGCCGTGCTCCAAAAGCTCCAGCACAACAATCTGCCACAGAATAATCACCAGGAAAAAACCTGCCATTGTCCCAAGCAGCTTACCCCATACGGATTTTTTCGAATCTTCCATATGTATTCCTCCTTCTCCCTGTCGGTATGTCAAAATAAAAAAATCTGGCTCTTAATTTTTAAAGCTGTGAATCGGCGCCGGAATCCGTCCGGTACGGTTGATAAAGTCATCACAGGAATATTTATTTACCGGCATAATCGGCGCATAGCCGAACAATCCGCCAAATTCCACCGTATCGCCCACTCCCTTTCCGATAACCGGAATCAGACGTGCCGCAGTGGTTTTCTGGTTTACCATGCCAAGCGCCATCTCGTCGGCAATCATACCGGAAATGGTAGTTGCCTTGGTATCTCCCGGAATGGCAATCATGTCAAGACCCACGGAGCAGACACAGGTCATTGCCTCTAATTTTTCTAAGGTAATAGCTCCCGCCTGCACGGAATCAATCATGCCCTGATCCTCGCTGACCGGAATAAATGCTCCGCTTAAGCCGCCCACATAGGAAGAAGCCATAACGCCGCCCTTTTTCACCTGGTCATTTAACATGGCAAGGGCTGCGGTGGTTCCCGGCGCTCCCGCATATTCCAATCCAATCTCACAGAGAATATCCGCCACGCTGTCCCCGATAGCAGGGGTGGGCGCTAAGGATAAATCTATGATACCGAAAGGAATGCCAAGACGTTTGGAAGCCTCCTGCGCCACTAACTGTCCCACTCTGGTTACTTTAAACGCCGTCTTTTTGATGGTTTCACAGAGCACCTCAAAATTCTCGCCCCGCACCTTTTCCAGAGCTGTCTTTACCACACCCGGACCGCTGACGCCAACGTTGATAATGGCGTCTGCCTCTGTTACGCCGTGGAACGCTCCCGCCATAAAGGGGTTATCATCCGGCGCATTGCAGAATACCACCAGCTTCATACAGTCCACAGAATCTCTGTCCTTGGAATTTTCCGCCACCTGCAGTAAAATCTCTCCCATGAGACGGACGGCATCCATATTGATACCTGTCTTGGTGGAGGCAAGGTTTACAGAGCTGCAGACTCTCTGGGTACGGCACAATGCAATGGGGATAGAGCGAATCAGCATCTCATCCGCCTTTGTCATTCCCTTGGAAACTAAGGCAGAGTAGCCGCCGATAAGGTTCGCTCCCACGGCTGCCGCTGCACGGTCCATGGTATCTGCGATGGTAGCAAAATCCTCCGGGCTCTTGCAGGCTGCGCCGCCCACTAAGGCGATGGGCGTAACGGAAATCCGCTTATTGACAATGGGAATGCCGTACTCGGCTTCAATCTCCCCTGCCACCCGCTCTAAATCCTTTGCCACAGTGGTGATTCTATTGTAAATATTTTCATTCAGTTTCTTTAAATCACTGTCGATACATTCTAACAGACTAATGCCAATGGTAATGGTGCGGACATCCAAATTCTCATGCTCCACCATATTATTGGTTTCGTTTACCTCAAAAATGTTAATCATAATCCGGTTCCTCTCTAAATACGGTGCATTTTTTCAAAAATTTCTTCCTTCTGGCATTTAATGGAAACGCCAATCTGCTCTCCGAGCACATCTAAATCTTTCTGGCAGTCTACAAACGCCTTCTTTGTCTGATTCATGTCTACAATCATCATCATATTGAAATAACCGGAAACAATGGTCTGTGAGATATCAAGCACGTTAATCCCATTTTCGGAAAGATAGGTACAAACCTTTGCAATGATACCCACGGTATCTTTTCCCACTACTGTAATAATTGTCTTGTCTACTGTATTTTCCATGACCGCTCTCCTTACTCCATTTCTTATTCTCTGTCATATTTTTAATTTACGGATTATCATAGCACATCTGGTTTCCAATTTCTACTAAAATTTGCCCGAAGCTGAATTTTTCTCCTTCGGGCAGCGCCTGCATTTTTACAGGGCAGTTCTCTCTGCAATCATCGTCTTTATAAAACAACGTTTCCTAACGACAAGAAATCAGAATGCAATCCTCGGCGTCGGTTCGTCCCGTTTCGCCACATACATGGGGAAATCGTCTCCCCGGTAAGGGTTATCTCCCAGAGTCACCTCTAAACGCACCGTCTCATAAGCCAGCGCCGGGTAATTATTTTCCTTGCTTAAATGCCCTAACACCACTGTCTTAAATTTATCATGGAGCACCTCTCCTAACAGCCTGCCGGACAATTCATTGGACAAATGCCCTCTGTCCCCTAAAATGCGCTGCTTTAAAGGATAGGGGTACGCCCCCACCTGAAGCATATGTACATCATGGTTAGCCTCCAACAGCAGCACATCCAGATTCTTCATTTTTTCAACAATATGTTCATCATAGGTTCCCAAATCCGTGATAACCGCAGCGGATTTCTCTCCGTTTTTCACCTTATAAGCCACCGGCTCAGCCGCATCATGGGAAATGGGAATCGGCTCTATCGTCAGCTCCCCGATTTGAAAATCCTCTCCCGGCGTTATCTCACAGAATAAATCTTTATCGATTTTTCCCACCGATTTCGTATTTAAAATCGCATCTACCGTCCCCGCCGTGGCATAAATGGGAAGCCCGTAGCGCCTCGCTAACACTCCCAGCCCCGCAATATGGTCGATGTGCTCATGGGTAACCAGGATTCCCTGCATTTCTTCGGTTTTCAGTTCATAGGAATTTAACCCTTCCTCAATCCGCTTTCCGCTGATACCTGCGTCAATCAAAACATGGCAGTCCTCCGTGCCGACGCAGATACAATTTCCGCTGCTGCCGCTGGCAACACTGCATAACTCCATCATCTTACTTCTCTTCCCATCCCAGTTCTATCTCATCTCCCGCCTGCAACTCTGCGGAATACTGTGCAACTTTTCCGTTCAGGTTTGTAATAATATTTCTTCCTCTTGCCTCTTTCAAATCGAAGTTATAAAAATCAAAAATATCCACAAACACATATCTCTGTTTTCCTGTCAGGCGCACCGGCTGCCCGTTGATGTAAACGAGAATGCCGATAGTCCCCGGCGACTGCTTAATCTCCTGCACCATGTCCTGGCTGATTTTTCCGACAACGCTTCCGTCCGGAACCTGACTTTGTGCTGCTGTCCCATTGAAAGCCGTACTTTCCGCTTTGCTTTCAAAAAGTTTTCCATTTACAGGCTTCTGGCTATTGGAGAACTCTTCGCTGATTGGATTTTCCGCCTGATTTCCGGCTGCCCCGGTTTCGGTAAAACTTCCATCTTTCCCGGCTGCCGCTCCACCTTCAACAAAACTCTCACCTTGCCCGGCTGCCCCGATTTCGGTAAAACTTCCATCTTTCCCAACTGCCGCTCCGCTTTCAACAAAACTCTCACCTTGCCCGGCTGCCCCGGTTTCAGCAAAACTTTCCTCTTTCCCGGCTGCTCCTGCTTCGGCAAAACTTCCGTCTTTCCCGGCTGCTCCTGCTTCGGCAACATTTTCACCCTTTCCGGCTGCCCCGGTTTCAACAAGACTTCCCTCTTTCCCGGCTGCTGCTCCATTTTCAGCTAAACTTCCATGATTTCCGGCTGTTGCTCCGCTTTCCACAACATTTTCACCCTTTCCGACAGTTTCCTCACTGCCTTCCGGGTTTTCCTCCGCAAATCCGTCCTCGTCCATCCCCAGCGACTGCGGCATATAAGCCGAAGATTTATAAGAAATCACCGTCCACTCAATGGTAAAGTTCTCATAAATCAGGGTATCAAAATTCGCCTCACGGTTATTCACCAGTATCACATGCTCTTTGCTGACTTCCACGTCCATAAATTCGGCTAACTGCCCTACCGTGTAGAAACTCCTTGTCTCCACCTGGTCGCCCTGTTTTATCTCATAGGAAGGCAGTTCTAAGCTGCCGTTCACCTCTAAAAACTTCGGACAGCGGATAATATTTCCATTCACCACAAAGGCAACGGAATCCGCACTGTATTCCTCTAACTGCTCTAAGGTACAGACCGCCGCAGTTCCCGTGGTAGAAGGCTCAATAATGATATCGCAGTTCGGCTCTAACGGCGTATTGATGTTGGTCATTCTGCCGTTCATATAAACCGCCGCCGACTCTCCCGGCTCTCCACGCACAATCCGCTTTGCACCGTTTACTGTAAATTCCAGCTCCTGCCCCCGCTTCGGGAATAAATCTTCGTTGGGAAAGCCTGCCTGCAATGCCGCATCCACAATGGTGAGATTGTTATTATTGTAAAGCTTCTGCCGCTCTCCGTTAAAGCGCACCAGAATAAAACCGTTCCGCTGCTCATAATAATTCAGGCAGATACCGATAGGGGTTACTAAAAGCGGGTCCTTTTCGATATCCTTCTGCTCAAAGACAACCTCCTGCAATACTTCCTCGCCGCGCAGCGCCACACGCTCCTTCGGCAAATCCAGTTTTTCCGCCAGCATTTCCGTATAGCCATGAATCTTTCCGCCGCCGCCGACGATAAAGGCTGCACTGACGGTCTGCTCGCCGTTCAGCTCCTTAATTTTAGCAGCCACCTCCGTGGTCATCTTTTCCACCACCGGGGCGGTCAGGTCCCAGACCTCTTTAGACGGAATCGTGTGCTCAATCAGCATAATGTCCTTATATGTAATCTTATCCGCCGTGCTGCTCTGCAGTTTGATATACTCCGCTGTCTTAAAGTCCACCAGATAATGCTGCACAATCAGCTCCGTCAGTTCATCTCCCGCAAGAGGTATCATGCCGTAGGCAATGATACTTCCGTCCTTGGTGATGGAAATATCGGAGGTTCCCGCACCGATATCCACCAGCGCAATATTTAACAGACGATAGTTTTCCGGAATCGCCACATTGATTGCCGCAATAGGCTCCAAAGTCAGGTTTGCCACCGTCAAATCCGCCTGCGCCACCGCCGCATAAAGTCCGTCCACCACGTCCTCCGGCAGGAAGGTTACAATAATATCCTCCGCAATCCGGTCTGCCTTATGGGATTCAATGCTGGAAAACGGCTCGTCATTGAGGAAATATTTCATCACGGAATAACCCACACAGTAAAACTTGTATTTCGTGTCGTTCATTTCCTGTAAAATATTCTGGGCTTTCTCAATGCCAAGCAAATCCAGGGTATGGATATCCTCTCCCGTCACCACGGTTTCCTCCGGGAAATCGTAGACAACATTTGTGGTAACTGTTTTCAGCACACGGCCTGCAGCTGCAATACAGACTTCCGTCAAAGGAACTTCCACCTGCGCTTCTAACTTTTCTTTCATTTTCCGTATGGTGCGTCCAACACGTCCAATGTCATGAATCTGTCCATCCAGCATGGCCCTGGTTTCATGCTCCATAATCTGCTGCGCCACCACGATAAAGGTATCTTCGTCCCGGTATCCCACGGTTCCCACCACATTGCGGGTTCCGATATCCAGACCAAATACCAAAGATTGTTCCATTCCAGCTGCATCACTCATATGCGGTTCTCCTACTCATTCTTCCTGTTCTTATCTATATGATTTTCGGTTACTGTTCACCCTTTATCCGTTGTTACAGTAACGATTTTTTTTCTTTTTCCCTACAGAAAATCATCTCTTATGGCACAATGTCAAGCTTCCGGTCTAACTGTCCGTAAGCCTCCTCCACAGTGCCGTTATTGTCTAAAATAAATTTGCAATGGCTGCGGTACTCCGCTTCCTTCAACTGGCTCGCGAAAATCTGCTGCACCTTTTCCTCGGAATACCCCCTCGACGCCATCAAACGCTGTTTTCTGATTTCCTCTTTCGTATAAATATACCAGAGTTCATCACAAATTTCATCATAATGTTCTTCAATCAACAGCGCCGCCTCCAAAAAAAGGAACTGTAATTCTCCCTTTTCCCGCTCCGCCGCTGCCGTCTGAAGCACATATTCTTTCACCGCCGGATGTACGATAGCGTTCATCTGCTGTCTTTTTTCCTCATCAGAAAAAATCACCGCCGCCATCTTTCCCCGGTCAAAGCCGCCCTCCGGCAGGAAAATATCCTCCCCAAAGAACTGCTGCCTGATTTTCTCATAGCAGTCCGTTCCCGGCTCCATCAGCTCATGGGCAATCTCGTCCGCTAACATCACCCGGGTATCCGGTTTCTTTTTCAAATATGCTAAAATTTCTGATTTCCCGGCGCCCACGCCTCCGGTAATTCCTATAAATTTCATGCGCTCGCCTCATTTCCTACTAATGATGACACACCCCGGGAAATTATGCAAGTGGTTAAACGGTTATTTTGCCTCGTACCAGTCATTTCCTGCATGGGTGTCAATTTCCAGCGCCACGTCCAAATCCGCCGCCCGGTGCATTTCTTCCTCTAAAATTTCCCGCACCCTGGTCTCTTCCTCTGCGGCGGTTTCCACCAGAAGCTCATCATGCACCGTCAGTATCAGCCTGGATTTTAAATTTTCCTCCAACAGCCTGTCGTGTACCCGTATCATGGCAATTTTAATAATGTCTGCCGCCGTTCCCTGTATGGGGGAGTTCATGGCGATACGCTCACCGAAGGAGCGCTGCATAAAGTTGCTGCTGGAAAGCTCCGGCACCGGACGCCTTCTGCCAAACATGGTGGTGACATAACCTTTTTCCTTTCCCTCCGCCACCAGCCCGTCCAAAAAGCTCTTGATTTTCGGATATGTCTCAAAATAGCGCTCGATATACTCCGCCGCCTCTTTTTTGCTGATACTTAAATCCTGGCTGAGTCCGAAGGAGCTGATACCGTACACAATGCCGAAGTTTACCGCCTTGGCGTTTCTCCTCTGCAAATCCGTCACCTCGTCAAAGGGAATGTGAAATACCTGGGAGGCGGTAATCCTGTGGATATCCTGCGCCTGCCGGTAGGCATCAATGAGTTTTTCGTCCCCTGACATATGGGCGAGCACACGAAGCTCAATCTGGGAATAGTCGGAATCCACAAACACAAAGCCCTCTTTCGGAAGGAACGCCTTGCGGATTAACCTGCCAAGCTCAATCCTCATGGGAATGTTCTGCAGATTCGGCTCCGTGCTGCTGAGCCTTCCGGTGGCGGTGATGGTCTGGTTAAAGGAGGTGTGAATCCTGCCGTCCTCTCTGATGTAATTCACCAGACCGTCCGCATAGGTGGATTTTAATTTTGCAAGCTGCCGGTACTCTAAAATATCCGCCACAATAGGGTATTCCGGCGCTAAACGCTCTAACACCTCCGCCGCCGTGGAGTAACCCGTCTTTGTCTTTTTGCCGTAGGGCATTTCTAATTTTTCAAAAAGAATGACTCCCAGCTGCTTGGGAGAGTTGATGTTAAATTCTTCCCCTGCCGCCTCGTAAATCTGTTTTTCCAGCTCGGCAATGCGGACTGCCAGCTTGTCCCCATATTCTTTCAGGGCGTCTCCGCAGGCAATGATTCCCTCATGCTCCATATCCGCAAGAGTAAACACCAGAGGCATTTCTATCTCCCGAAACAGCTGCTCCATGCCCGTCTCCTTAAGCTCTGCCAGCATGGGCTGTTTTGCGGCGGCTGCCACATACGCCATATAACAGACGCAGGTCAAAAATGCCTCTTCCTGTTCCGCTGCCGCCCTTTCAAAGGTGAGCTTTCCCAGCAAATCCGCTTTTGACGGTATCATCAGATTCAGATAATCCTTGGCAATATCTTCATAGGGATATTCATTTTTAATGGGATTTAATAAATATGCCGCAATGGTGTCGTCAAAAAGATTTTCCAGAGAAACCGACCCCTTTGCTTTCTTTTCTATCAGTCCCAGCGCCTCTATCTGAGGCTTTAAATCCAGGGTAGCGTAAGACGCCGCCTGGCTTTCCTCGAACATTTTAATAAGTTCCCCGGATTTTAAGTCTGCCCCTGTTTTCATCAGACAGGTTTCTTCCTCTCCAAGTGAAACCGCCATGCCAAGAATCGGAATCTGTTTCTTCTGTTCCGTCCCACTTCCGTCCAAACCTGTCTGACCGCCTGGCTGTTCTGCATTTCCAGACACGCCCATCTGCCCGTCCGTTCCGACCGTATTTCCGAACAAATTCATTTGTCCGTCCGCTTCGGCTGCATTTCCGAACAGATTCATCTGTCCGTCCGCCTCCATGTGCTCATCCACCGGATTCTCGCAGGGAAGCACAAAAAATCCGCACTCCCTGCCCCGCAGCTTTCCGAAAAACGTTTCCGCCTCTTTTTTATCCGTAATCATACGGAAATGCTCTTGTGCCTGGTTTTTCGGCGTTTCCACCTCAAAGCGGCTCAGCATGTTTTTAAATTCCAGTCTCTTGCAGAGCAGATAGGCTTCCTCTGTATATAAGGAAGAAATCCCTTCTAATCTGGCGTTTTTCAGTTCATAATCAATATCCGCATTTATCTCGATGGTGGCAAGGGTCTTGCTCATCTGCGCCATATCGTAATGCTCTTTTAAGTTATTGCTTGCCCGGGGCGGTTTGATTTCGTCCACGTGAGCGTAGGCATTTTCAATGCTGCCGTATTTGGCAATAATGGCGGTGGCAGTCTTTTCCCCGATTCCCGGCACCCCCGGAATGTTGTCGGAGGTGTCTCCCATCAGAGCCTTTACATCAATAAATTCGGTGGGCGTCACCTGATATTTTTCTAACACTTCCTTCGTGTTGTAGTCCTCGATTTCCGTTCCCGTCCGCTTGGTTTTGGGAATGCGGATTTTGATGTTATCCGTGGCAAGCTGGAGCAAATCCCTGTCCCCGGAAACCACGGAAACCGTAAGACCTGCCGCCTCGCTGCGCTTCGCAATGGTGCCGAGCAAATCATCCGCCTCGTAACCGCCTTTTTCCACCACGGTAACGCCCATTGCCTTTAACATTTCCTTCATCACGGGAACCTGCTGCCGCAGCTCATCTGCCATAGGTTTTCTGGTTCCCTTGTACTCGGAAAACATTTCATGGCGGAAGGTTGGCTGCGACACATCAAAGGCAACCGTCAGATAATCGGGCTGTTCCTCCTCTAATATTTTAAACATAATATTCAAAAAGCCATAGACCGCATTGGTGTGCAGTCCCTCGGAATTGGTTAAATCCGGTATTCCGAAAAATGCCCTGTTTAAAATACTATGTCCGTCAATTAATACCAGCTTTTCGCTCATGTCTGTCTCCTAACCTTTTTCTTTTATATTGCTCTGGTGTAATGCTTTAACCACTCATTTTCTTCCGCTGTCATGTAGGGAGAGAGTGTCTCGTACACCATTTTATGATAATCATTTAATAATTTTTTCTCCCGCCCGGTCATTAACTCCGGGTCAATGGCGTCTAAGTCAATCGGTGCATAGGTGATATTTTCAAAGCACATAAACTGACCGTACTCATTCTTTTCCGCCTTGTGGCAGACCAGCTCGTTTTCGGTACGGATACCGTATTTCCCCTCTAAGTATACGCCGGGTTCGTCCGTGGTAATCATGCCTTCCTCTAAAGTACCGTTGTCATGGCGCTCCGGCACAACCTTCCAGCGGAAGCCGTTTGGTCCCTCATGGACATTTAAGATATAACCCACGCCGTGTCCGGTTCCGCACTTATAGTCAATCCCCATCTCCCACAGCGGTCCTCTGGAAAGGATATCCAGATTCAGTCCGGTACAGCCATATAAAAATTTGGCATTGGCAAGATTTAAGTTGGAACGGCACACCGTGGTAAAATGCAGGCGCATTTCATCGGTAATCGGTCCTAACGCCATGGTTCTGGTGATATCTGTGGTTCCCTCAAAATAGTGTCCGCCGGAATCCACCAGTAAGAAGCCCTCCGGTTTTAACTCCGTGTCTGTCTCCGGCGTGGCTGCGTAGTGCATCATCGCCGCATTTGCCCCGTAAGCACAGATGGTTTCAAAGCTCAGTTCGATGAAATTATCCTGCTCTCTTCTGCGTGCCTCTAAATAATCGGAAGCGGAAATCTCCGTCATTGGGATTTTGCCGATGTTGGTTTTCAGCCAGTACATAAACTTGGTAAATGCCACGCCGTCTTTCACGTGCGCCATCCGGGTGTTATCCACTTCCGTTTTATTTTTAATGGCTTTCATCAACTCTGTGGGGTTGGGTTTATCCACCACTTTGATGTTTTTATCAAGACTGCTGCTGATTCGGTAATTGACTGCCCCTCCATCCATCAGTACCACAGCATCTGCGGGAAGTTCCGGTACATAGTCATACACTGCGTCATAGGGTTTCGTCGTAATCTGATTTTCCTCTAAGTAGCTGCGGATTTCCGGCGTTACGATTTCCTCCTGTAAAAACCAGATACACTCCTCTTCCGTAAGCACGAGATAGGATAATACCACAGGAACGGATTCAATGTCGCCGCCCCGAATATTTAAAAGCCATGCAATGTCATAAAGGGAGGTTAAGATATGGACGTTTGCCCCCTCCTCTTTCATGGCTTTCCGCAGGTCTGCCAGCTTCTCCTTTGTGCTCTTTCCGGTGTATTTTTCCTCCAGTATAAATAACGGCTCTTTGGACAGTGCCGGTCTGTCGCTCCAGATAAGGTCGATTAAATCCTCATTTACATGAAGGGACGCCTGTTTTGCAGAAGCGATTTTTTCTAATTTTCCGCCCCATGCGCCGTTGATGACACGTCCGTCAAACCCAAGGCAGCCTCCCTCCGGCAGTTTTTCCTCGATAAATTCGTCTACCTTCGGCACGCCTTCCTCACCCATGCGGTAAAGGGTAACGGTACTGCCCTGTAACTGGTTTTCCGCCTGCACAAAATAACGTCCGTCTGTCCACAGTCCTGCTTCTGTCAGGGTGATAACTGCCGTTCCTGCGGAACCGGTAAATCCGGTGATGAATCTTCTCGCTTTAAAGTGTTCTCCCACGTATTCTGACTCGTGGAAATCAGAGGTTGGAACTACATAGATGTCAATGTCCCGTTTTTTCATTTCTTCGCGTAATGCTTTCAGTCTTTCCTGTATCATGGTCTTTTTTGCCTCTTTCTCTTATTTATTCTCTCATTTGTAAACCTGCTTTGTGCTTTTCCGGTGCACAAAGCGATGGCATTTCCGGGTTTATCACATATTTTTCTATATTAAATATCTGCATACTCAAAGAACTTGGTATCCAGCTCCGGATAGGAGCGTTTCAGGGAAATCGGTCTGCCTGCACGGTTTAAAAAGCAATGGGCGCTTCTTCCTGTGGTGCGCAGTTCCCCGGTTTCTTTATCTGTCATGCGGTATTCCACTTCCATCTTAATGCCGTTGTATTTGATGATTTTTGCCTCAATCACTACGGTGTCGTCAAAATGTACCATGCTGTGGTATTCACAGGACACGGAGAGTACGGGGCTGATGATTTCCATTTCTTCCATCTGCTTATAGTTTAGCCCAATCTGCTCCATCAAATCCATGCGGGCTTCTTCCATCCAGCGGATATAGTTGGAATGATGAATGATACCCATCTGGTCTGTCTCGTAATATTTTGCGCGGTGCTCGTAGGGACGGATATGGATATCTCCCATGTTTTCGGTGTAAACTTCAATTTCTTTTCCTGTCATATTGTGTCACTACCTTTCTTTCTAAAAGTAGGCGGCGGGTCGCGGGCTTCGCCCTATAAAATAAGGAATAACCAAAAATGCTCGTGCAAGCACGGATTTGGGGGTTGGCTCAGTTATTTACCCCGCCGTGCCTACCCGCATTCCGCTTGCTCCATGC
>Ga0129308_1000299_pt1 | contig 84116 bp, 83 predicted proteins | sample L827metagenome_FD_94440 | JGI IMG/M metagenome (GOLD analysis project Ga0129308, IMG submission 94440) | Ring-tailed lemur group fecal microbial communities from Wisconsin, USA - L827 metagenome | ecosystem: Host-associated > Mammals > Digestive system > Large intestine > Fecal | place: USA...
ATAATTCATTTGATGACCTCCATTTGTATGCGGTAATCCCTGTTACCTTTGATTTTTCCAATCTATAGTATACAGGTAAATCCACGAAACTACAAATTGGAGGTCATTACATATTGTCTAAATCAGAACGGAGAAAATATTTCTCTATATCCCGGACATAACCAAGTACCTCTATATTTTCAAATCGATGATAAAGCTGATGGAACAGCTTTTCATTTTTTCCTGTAACCAAAGTTATTTTTGCAGGAACCAAATCATTTAATTGACGGTAAAAATCTAACTTCTTTGGAAGGAGGCCGAGGCCGCCGCCCATCAGCAGGATTTTTGGCCGGAGATTTCCGGACAATTTTTCGGCCGCCGAATTTTCATCCGCATTTTTCGGCGGGGTTTGCGTGTAAAAACTTCTTCGGACCGGAATTCCGGTAATGTAAATTTGATTTTCGGGAATTCCTTTTTTGATGAATGACTGGCGGACTTCTTTCGAGCCGACGGCATAAGCATTTGTATGGTTATTTATCCATTCGGAATGCCCTGTGATATCTGTCACACAGGTGACCAACGGAATCGAGGAGCCGCTTAAAGCCTTATAATAAGATACAGCTTTGGAAGCGTAGGCCAGGACAGAAATAATTAAATCCGGCTGTTTCTCTCGAATCAGTTGATTCATCCGAATGTAGCAGGCCAAATCCGGTTTTTGAGTAACCGGACGGTTTTCTGATGATTTATAATGAAGGTTATAAAAGACAGCGCTGCGCCGGATTAATGCGGAATAGCTGCCGTAAATATATTTGGCGCAGTGGGGTGTCAGATATGAGATCCAGTCAATAATTTCTATATCCAATTCTCTGGCGGAGCGCATTTGTTCCGGAAGCTCCTGACAGAGTGTAAGCTCCTCTTTAATGGCTTCGGCAGCCTTTATATGACCCATGCCGAATTTGCCAGTCAGAATAACAATTTTCATAGTCATCTCCCCTTTACATACCACCATTATATTGAATAGATATGAGGATTCACCGACAGTATTCTTACATTTTTCTTATAAGAAAATGTAGGAAAAATGAAAAAAGCTTCAATATTCTTAATTCCTTAATATTGAAGCAGTTAAAAGATATTTTACATTTGTTTTCGGACAACGGCGTATTCGTTATCATTTCGGTAATAAGGACAATTATAGCGGTCATCTGAAATCAGATGAGCATATTCATCTTCGTCCATGTCCATATCACACATATAGGCCTCATAATCCTCATCATAAGAATAATAGAGGCAGGTGTCACAGCTTGTCTGTGGTTGTTTTTTGTGCATTAGACATCCCTCCGGAATCTATTTTAGCAAATTTTATTTCCATTGGCAATGAGTTTAAAATTCAGGCCGAGAAGTTCGGCGGCCCGTTTGCACATAAGCATGCGCTGCATAAAGATTTCAAAATAATCCATAATGGAACAGATGTTTTCATCCAATTCGATTCGGAGTTGAGCTGTCTTTTTTTCTGTATTAATGATTAATCGGGATGATATGGCCGCATAGTTGACCCGGTCATGTTTATCAAAATTGGCTTTAATTTTGTTGCGCACCCGGTTGCGGCGCACATCCGTTTTGTCTGCGAGGATCAGGGCAGCAGACACAGGATCTACGGCAGTTCCGGTGCCTTCATCATGTTGGCCGATAGCACTGACAATAACGGCGATATCCTCGGCCGGGACATTCCAGCGATTTAATAAAGTAAAAGCCATAAGAGCTCCGCTGTGGGGATGGTCGTGTCGGTTGACACAGTTGCCCATATCGTGCATGTAGCCTGCAATTTTAGCAAGTTCAATTAAATGTTCATCATAACCCAATGTTTCCAGAATTTTTCCCGATGTTTCCGCAACTTTGGCTGCATGTTTCCTGGAATGTTCTGTAAAACCGATGATTCCCAATGTCTCATTGCCTTTTTCGATAAAGGCGTTAACTTCTTTGGATTCTTTCACCATTTTGTACGTTAATTTTTCTTCTTTCATTTTTTTAATCTTTCCTCCATTTTGTAGCATAGCATAAAGAATTTATAATATTCTATCTGTATTGTGTTAAACTTGGGTAAAATTTGTTAAAATAAAAATACAGGAGGTCTTGCCATGAAAATAGATCGTTTAATTGGAATTTTATCCATTTTACTTCAGCAGGAAAAGATAACAGCGCCTGAGCTGGCGGAAAAATTTGAAGTATCCCGTCGTACTATTAACCGGGATATTGAGCATTTATGCCGGGCTGGAATTCCATTGGTAACAATTCGTGGGAAAAATGGCGGAATCTCTATTATGGATAATTATAAAATGGACAGAACGCTGCTCACTTCTTCGGATATGAAGGCTATTTTTGCCGGATTGAAAAGTCTTGACAGTGTCAGCGGAACAAAACGGTATCAACAGTTAATGGAAAAATTATCCTCGGGACGTCCCGAAGGAGTTTTTTCCGGTGATTACATATCCATTGATTTGTCGTCCTGGTACAAATCTACATTGGCGCCGAAAATTGAAAAAATACGGCAGGCTATAGAGAAACAAGAAGTAATCGCATTTGATTATTATGGGCCTAAGGGGGAAAGCCATCGAAATTTGGAGCCTTACCGGCTGGTGTTTAAATGGTCCTCCTGGTATATCTGGGGTTACTGTCTGGACAAAGAGGATTTTCGTCTGTTTAAATTAAATCGCATGTCAGAAGTTGAGAGGACGGGGAAACATTTTAAGATTCAAGAACTGGATGTGCCGGAGCCGCCTTCTGCTGTGTTTATAAAACCGAAGATTTGTGCGAAAGTTTTGTTTGAACCGGAGGCTAAATGGCGGCTCATCGATGATTTCGGAGTGGACAGCTTTAAAGAGCAGGCAGATGGGAAGCTTTTATTTATCTTTGATTTCATGGATGCGGACAATCTTTTTAACTGGCTGTTAAGCTTTGGATGTCAGGCAGAACTTTTGGAACCGGTAGAATTGCGCCGGCTATTTGAGGAAAACATTCGGAAGATGATGAAAAAATATCAATGATGACATAAAGGTGTCCTGTTTTATGTGATAAACTAATAAAAAGATAATCAGGGAGGTGATTCTATGGCTTCAAGCGAGGAATTTGTCCAGTATGTTGTCGGTCAATTGGATGAAGCGGGAAACATAATTTATAAAAAGCTTTTTGGTGAATATGGGCTGTGGCTTGACGGCAAATTTTTTGGAACAGTGGAAGATAATCAATTTTATGTGAAAGTGACGAAGGCTGGAAAAAGAATGCTTCCAGAAGCAGAGCCAGTGGCGCCTCACGGCGGAAGACCGGGAATGTATGCGGTGGAAGAACTGGACGACAAAGTCTTTTTGGCAGAACTTGTCCGGGCAACCTGCGATGAACTTCCTGTGCCGAGGAGATAGAAAGAATAGGGAATGGAGAAGCTTTATGGGAAAAATAGATTATAAGAAAGAATATAAAGATTTATATATGCCTAAAAAGAAACCGTCAATTATCGAGGTGCCGGAGATGATTTTTATCATGGTGGACGGGAAGGGCAACCCAAACACTTCGGAGAGTTATAAAAGTGCTATGGAGATTCTCTATGGTTTGTCCTTTACTATTAAAATGAGTAAGATGAGCGGGACACAGCCGAAGGGTTATTTTGATTATGTCGTTCCGCCTTTGGAAGGCCTTTGGTGGGTAGACGACGGGAACTTTGACGGGCAAAATGTGTCAGATAAAGATAAGTTTTGCTGGACATCCATGATCCGTCAGCCTGAGTTTGTGACGGAAGCGGTTTTTGAGTGGGCGAAGGAGAGCCTTCAAAAAAAGAAGCCTTATATTGATTTTTCATCGACACGGCTGGTTACATTTACAGAGGGTTTGTGTTGTCAGGTCATGCATGTTGGGCTTTATGATGCGGAGCCGGAGACTATAAAAATGATGGAAAAATATATCAAAGAAAATGGCTATATTTTGGACATCAATTCTGAGCGTCGCCATCACGAGATTTATCTGGGCGATCCGAGGCGGACAAAACCGGAAAATTTAAAAACAGTCATTCGTCATCCGGTACGGGTGAAGTAGTTAATAAAAAAAGGCGATTCGACAACCAGTTTGTGGCGGAATCAATTTGCAATAAGTTGATTCCGCTATTTTGTTTTCATGAGTTGTTTAATATTCGTGATATGGTAAAATAGTTTTATGACAAATGGGAGGAGAAGCAGGTATGGCGTGTGGGGAAAAACGAAAAAAAAGTACTGGCTCCGCTGTTGCTTCCGGAATCAGAGCTGATTGAAGCGGATGAAAACCTGCTTAGGGAAGGTAAGGTGGAGGAAGAAAAAATAGAAGGGGCTGTGTTTCGAAATTTGATATGCGAAGGCGAAGATTTTTCACAGCTCTCTTTTTTAGGGATACGGTTTGAAAATTGTCGATTTTGGAATTGCAGATTTGAGGGTGCTGAGTTTATCAATACGTTGTTCCAGTCTTGTGATGTGACGGGATGCGATATGAACAAGTGTTATATTGACCGGGCAGCTTTTATCTCGTGCAAAGGGGTCGGTGTAAAATTTGCAGACAGTATCATTAAAAATTTTTCGGTGGTAGACAGCAACTTTAATTATTCCAATTTTGATATGTCACGATTTGAAAACGTCTGGATTGAGAAGACAAAGTTGGACAGCGGCAATATGGCTGGGTGTAAATGTAAGCAGATGTTTTGGAAAGAAACAAGTCTGATGAATACCAGTTTTTTTAAGACGCCCTTGCGGGGAATGGATTTTTCAGACAGCCAGATTACAGGTCTGGTGCTATCGGATGACCATTCTGAGCTACGGGGAGTGATCGTGGATTTATATCAGGCTGCAGAGCTGGCGAAGCGGCTTGGTGTAGTTATTAAGGATATGTAAAAGATTATGTAATGGATATGGAGGATATGGATATGTCATTTTTATCAGAACTTTTTGGAACGGAAAAACCAATCATAGGGCTTGTTCATATTCAGCCGCTTCCGGGGGACCCTTTTTACAAAGGTGAGGGAATGGATGCGGTTATTGGACGGGCGCGGGCCGATTTGGAGGCTTTGCAGAGCGGCGGAGTGGACGGGGTTTTGTTCACTAATGAATTCAGTATGCCTTATGAGAAGCATGTATCTTCAGTGACACTGGCGGCCATGGGAATGGTCATTGGAGCATTGAAACCATTGATTCAGGTGCCATTTGGGGCAGAGGCGATTTTCGACGGAGATGCGACGATTTCTTTGTGTGCTGCGGTGGAAGCTGACTTTACACGGTGTCTTTTTACTGGCGTTTGGGCAGGAGACTTTGGCATGGTAGACAGGGATATTGCGGCGACCCTGCGTCTGAAAAACGCTTACCGTCTGGATGATCTGAAGCTTTTTTATTTTGTAACCAGTGAGGGTGATGCTTGTGTGGGAGATCGGAAGACAGCGGATATTGCCAGTTCACTTCTGTTTAATTGCCGTCCGGATGCGCTCGTTGTAGGCGGTATGGCGGCAGGCTCCGGACCGGCCGGAAAGCTTCTTGAGCAAGTGGCTGAAGTGGCTAAGGGGACACCGGTCGTATGCGGAACCGGATGTAAACAGGAGAATATCGAGTATGTTTTATGTCGCTGCAATGGTGCATTTGTAGGCTCTGCCTTTAAGAAAAATGGTCTTTTTGACAATCCGGTAGATGAGGCGCGTGTACGGAGATTTATGGATAAAGTACATATGCTGCGGGGTGAGTAGTGATGAGTTGTTATCTTGGTATTGATATTGGAACCCGGGAGAGTAAAGGAGTCCTTGTGGACGGCAAGGGCAAAATCCTGGCGATGGAAGCTATTGGACACGCTGTGGATAATCCCCAGCCCGGATGGTTTTCCCAGGATGCGGATGTCATATGGTGGGGAGACTTTTGCCGCCTGTGTAAGCTGTTGATGACAAATGCCGAAATATCAGCATCAGAGATTGGATGCGTGGGACTTTCTGCGCTTGGCTGTGATTGTGTCCCTGTGGACCGGGATGGAAAAGCCCTTTGTGAAGCAATTCTTTATGGCATTGATAGCCGGAGTCAGGGTGAAATCGAATGGGCTCTGAAAAAATACGGTGAAGATGCGCAGAAAATTTTCGGACATGCACCCTGCAGTTCGGATGTCGCACCGAAAATTATGTGGTTTAAGAACCATCACAGGGAGATTTGGGAAAGTGCATACAAGTTTCTGACTGCTTCATCTTATTTGTGCGGCCGTTTGACTGGAAACTATGTGTTGGACCCATACCTGGCCGAAGATTTTCTGCCTCTTTATGATCTGGAGAAGGGCTGTGTGAATCCGGAGGGATGCAGAGAGTTCTGTCGTCCGGACCAATTGGCCGAGCTGCTTCCTGCAACGGCTGTCGCCGGAACGGTGACAGAGGCCGCAGCCAGGGATACCGGACTTATCGCCGGAACACCGGTACTTACCGGAACGGGAGACTCAGGGGCGGAAGCGATTTCCTCAGGCGTCTGTCAGCCGGGAGATATGATGATTCAGCTTGGTTCTACAGGATATATGATTTATCTCAGTGACCATATAATTCAGGAACCGCGTCTCTGGCCGGGAACCTTTATTTTACCGGGAACTTATGGCATCTGTGCCGGAACAAATATGGCCGGAGCATTGACCCAGTGGATGAGGGAGCAGTGGTATCGGGATGTGGAGGGCAGAAATGAATCGCCATTTCACAGGATGGAGACGGAAGCATCGGAGATTCCGGCCGGAAGTGAAGGGCTCATTTGTCTTCCCTATTTTGCCGGAGAACGGACGCCGGTCAATGATCCGAAAGCAAGGGGTGTATTCTTTGGACTGGAAACCCGCCATACCCGTGGGCATATGGTGCGGGCAGGGATTGAAGGTATCTGTTATACTATTCGGGCCAATGTGGAATTGATGAAAGCCCATGAGTTGTCAATGAGGCGCATTTTTGCGGTGGGCGGCGGTACAAAAAATGCCCTTTGGCTCCAATGTCTGGCAGATATTCTTGAACAGGAAATCTGTGTTCCGTCTGTATCTGTTGGCGCAGCTTACGGCGATGCATTGATGGCTGCTTTGGCTGGAGGTGCCTTTGCTGATTGGAATGAACTTTCAAAACAGATACAGATCGAAAAAGTATATACTCCGAATCCGGAAAATTTTAATCTGTATCGCAAACAGGGTTGTATATTTAATGATCTATATAAAGTCACAAAAGATTATATGTACCAATTATCCTGTACAGATTAGGTAGGGATAAGTAAAATGGCGGCGCAGTCATAAGGCTGCGCCGTCGTTTTATAATACTTTGTTTAAGAAATCTTTAAGCCGCGGATTTTTTGGATTAGCGAAAAATTCTTTTGGTTCATTTTCTTCCTGAATGACACCCTGGTCGATAAAGATTACCCGGTCAGATACTTCACGGGCAAAGCCCATTTCATGGGTAACAACGACCATGGTCATTCCGTCTTCGGCCAGTTCTTTCATAACGTTCAGAACTTCACCAACCATTTCCGGGTCCAGTGCGGAAGTCGGTTCGTCAAATAAGAGGATATCCGGATCCATGGCCAATGCGCGGGCAATGGCGACACGCTGGCGCTGTCCGCCGGAAAGGCGTACCGGATATTCGGCAGCTTTGTCTTTCAGACCGACTCGGTCGAGAAGTTTTAAAGCACGTTCCTCGGCCTGATCTTTCGGGATTTTTTTGACGTTGATCGGTGCTGCGGTAATATTCTGCATAATCGTCATGTTGCTGAATAAGTTAAAGTTCTGGAATACCATACCGATTTTCTGTCGAATTTTGTCGATATCGGCACTCTTTGTGTTGATCTGCTGGCCTTCGAAGATAACTTCACCGGCCGTTGGTTCTTCCAGACGGTTGAGACAGCGGATGAAGGTACTTTTACCTGAACCGGATGGGCCGATGACTGCCACAACTTCGCCTTTATGTATATCAATATCAATGCCTCTGAGAACTTCCAGGTGGCCAAAATGTTTTTTCAGCCCGCGTACCTGTAAGAGGGCTTCGTCTGTTTTAACGTGTGACACTTGCGTTCAGCCTCCTTTCGATGTATGCAACCAGCTTCGACAAAGGGAATACCATAATAAAGTAGATAATTGCTGTAATGATGTAAGGTTCCAGTGTTCTGTAGGAAATGGCGATAACGTCTTTAGCACAGAACATCAATTCGCTGATACCAACCAGGGAAACAATAGATGTTTCTTTGATAATCGATACAAATTCGTTCATCAATGCCGGCAGGATGTTTCGGAGTGCCTGCGGGAGAATAACCATTTTTAAGGTCAGTCCATGAGACATACCAAGGCTTCGGGCAGCTTCAATCTGGCCGGAATCCACGGCTCCGATACCGCTTCGAACGATTTCAGCCACATAGGCGGAGCTGTTCAGAATAAGTACAAGAAGCCCCCAGAAGAAACTGTTGAAGTCCTTCATAAATGGAACATTGACTTTAATTCCAAAAGCAGCCGCACCAAAGTAGATGACCATGACCTGAACCATCAGCGGTGTTGAACGGAAAACTTCAATATATGCACTAATCAGCCATTTCAGCGGTTTAATTCGGGACATTTTGCCCAGGGCGCAGATTGTACCGAAAATGGTGCTGCAAACGACGGTTATTAATGATAAAACCAGTGCCATCCAGGCACCGCCCAGGAAATGGGAAGAATATTTGCTGAATAAATCAAGCATTTTGCCAAGAGAGAATAAATCCATCTTATGTACCTCCTTCAATCTGAAAAGCATAAGGTGCTGCCAGGGGGCAGCACCTTATGGGAATGGTTATTCAGCTTCAGCAAGTTCCTGCTGAAGAGCAACGGCTTCTTCATACCATTTCTGCATGGAACCGTCATCAATATATTTCTGAATAAGTTCATTCAGATAATTTGCAAGATCATCATTTCCGAGCATAGTTGCTGCACAGTTTGCGGCTTCATCACCTTCGAGCATTGGAACAACGAAAGCTGTTTCCAAATCATCGTTCTGTAAAGCATAAGCGTAAGCGTTGTCGTAATCCATAATGGCGATATCAATATTGCCTGCTTTCAAATCCATAACAACGTTTGGAATAGTTTCCATATAACGTCCTGTACAGTCCGGATACAGAGTTTCAGCAACTGTCTGCTGATAGCTTCCCTTCTGAGCGCCCATTGTTACACCGGCAACCATAGCGCTTTCATCTTTGAATTTATCAACATCATCTTTGCGTACCAGAGACATCTGACCATTGGACAGATAGGACTGGGTAAAGGTGAAAGATTCCTGACGTTCTGCAGTTGGTGTCAAAGCTGCAATAGCTACATCATCCAGACCAGCCTGAACACTAGGAAGAACGGAATCGAATGCCATATCATCAATGACTAATTTAACACCCATTTCGTCAGCGATGGCCTGTGCCATGGCAGGTTCAAGACCTACGATATTGCCGTCGGCATCTTTGAAGGCGTATGGAGCAAATGTTGCTTCAGTAGCCATATGGAGTTCTCCACGTTTCTGGATTTCAGCAACAGAGTGATATTCAACATCAGTTGCTGCATAGTCGGAATCAGCAGCGGCAGTTTCACCAGATTCGGCAGCGGCAGTTGTTTCAGCCTGTGTTTCTTTCTTTTCTGAACCACCGCAGGCTGTACAGCCGAGGGCGAGAATCAGTGCAAGGGTTAATGCAAGACATTTTTTCATAATTTTTCTCTCTCCTTTGATTCTTTTGCTTTAATTTCAGCAAATCTTTTATAATTTCAATTTTAAAGAGGTAGGTTGTTAAAGTCAATATTCATTCACAAATTTCTCTGTTTTTTTACATATTTATTCGTTGAGAATAATTGACTTTTCAGATAATTAATGCTATTTTATTCTTGTAAAATGAATAGTTTTACCTCCCCTCACCACCGGGTGAGAGGATTAATGGGGTGTTCAAAACCTCGCCGTAGGTATAGTGTGCGAAATGCGTGCTACAAGGCGATGTTCTGAATACTTTTTTTTACGATTGATTTCGATAAAGGGGGAAGATTTTCATGGAAAAAATGTCTGGCAGAAATATCACCGAAGGCAGTATCTGGAAAAACCTTCTGCTTTATTTTTTTCCAATATGGTTCGGTTCTATTTTTCAACAGATGTATACAACAGTGGATGCCGTCGTTGTTGGACGTTTTGTGGGCAAGGCGGCGCTGGCCGCTCTCGGCGGTACATCCAGCCTTCTGGTGGATTTATCGGTTGGTTTTTTCATCGGGGCTTCGGCGGGAGCCGGAGTTGTTATTTCCCATTGTTACGGGGCAAGGGACCATGAACGTTTAAAATATGCAGTATATGCTTCTATGAAACTGGCGTTGATTTGTGGTGCGGTGCTGACTGTGGCAGGAATTCTGGCAACGCCGACAGCGCTGCGGTGGATGAATACACCGGCGGATGTTGTGGACGGTGCTGCTTTATATCTTCGGGTCTATTTCTGTGGTGTTATTCCATCACTTTTGTATAATATGGGTTCCAGTGTTCTCCGGGCAATCGGAGATGCGAAACGTCCGTTGTATTTTCTTATATTTACAACGGTCGTGAACATCGGTCTGGATGTTTTGCTTGTGGCTGTTTTCAAAATGGGAATATTCGGTGCGGCTTTGGCGACGATTCTGGCTCAGGCATCCAGTGCGGTTTTGGTGCTGCGGACACTTTTAAATACAAAGGAGAGTTATCGTCTTGTTCTTGGAGGATGTCAGGCCTATCCGGAGGTTCTTCGACAGATCATACGGATTGGACTTCCATCGGGCTTCCAATATATGCTTTATACTGTGTCCAATCTTGTAGTTCAGGCGAAAGTAAATCTGCTTGGAACGGATGTGGCAGCGGCCTGGGCGGCCATCAGTAAGCTGGATGGTGTATTCTGGCTGACGATGACGGCCTTTGGAACGGCCATGACCACATTTACCGGTCAGAATTATGGTGCCGGGAAAATGGACCGGGTGCGCCGGGGTATGCATGTCGGTATTGTGATTTCGATTGGTCTGACTGCAGGGATATGCTTGCCGCTGCTTCTCTTTTCACGGCAGCTCCTTGGTATTTTTTCAACCGATGAGATGGTGCTGGCGTTGGGGCTCCAATATACATTTTTCCTTGTTCCGACATATTTCACTTATACGGGTACGGAGCTGCTTGGCGGGGTCATCAAAGGGGCCGGAAATAGTTTTGTGCCGATGCTGATCACAGGTATCAGCGCTTTTGCGATTCGAAGCCTTTGGGCGATGTTCGCACCAATGATCTGGCCGGGAATGAATACGATCATGTTGAGTTATCCGATTTCCTGGTCGGTGTCTACGATTTTGTTTATTATTTATTATAATTTTGGTTCCTGGATGCAAAGCGGAGGAAGAAACCAAAGAAATCAGAAGGAGGGATTGAATTGGCGGTAATTCATAGAAAACAGCTCTCAGCGATGGGGATTCATTATTTGTATTATCCATTGGATTATATGCTGGATGCCCAGGCAAAAGCCGGGTTCCAAACCATTGAGCTGGTAGGCATGGCACCTCATTTTCTGATGGATCATACGGGATTTCAGAATCCGGCGCCGATACGGGAAATGGCGGAGGAACGGGGACTTACGATTGGTTGTTTTACGCCGGAATGTGCTGTGTACCAGTATTTAATGTGTTCGCCGGATGAGGGATTTCATGAACGCAGTATGGAGTATTTTAAACGGGGACTGGAAGCCGCCGAACAGTTTGGTGCGGCAAAGCTGTTGACTAATTGTATCGGCGGAACCTGGGATGAGGAATATGACAGAGTTTATGAGCGGGCAGTTAAAAGTTTATCGCTGCTGGCGCCTGTTGCTGCAGATTACGGGATTACGATTGCGGTGGAGACGGTTCGTCCGGAGGAGAGTAAATGTATCATTACTTTGCCGGAGTTAAAGCGGCTGCTTCAGGATGTGAATCATCCAAACATTAAGGCCGGGCTTGATACGATTGCCATGGGTGTGGCCGGTGAGACCCCGGAAGAATGGTTCGCGGCTCTGGGGGAGGATATTGTACATACCCATTTTGTGGACGGACGGCCTTATGGACATTTAGTCTGGGGGGATGGTCTTTTCCCGTTGGAAAGTTATCTGAATGTTTTAAATAAATACCATTATGAGGGATTGATCAGTCAGGAAATTACGGATTTTCGGTATTTTGATGATCCGGCAGCGGCAGATGCAAGGAATTTCCGGGCCTTTGAGCCTTATATCTTAAAGGAGGGAGATGAGGCCGATGTCTGATATGAAAACAAGAAAGATGGATGAATTAATAGTTGTGCCGAAAATCCGGCGGGAACAGGTCGCCGGGATGAATATTCATTATTTAAATTATTCGCTGGATTATTTTCTGGATGTACAGCAGCGGCTTGGATTCAAATCTTTGGAGTTGTGGTGTGGTGCGCCCCATGTCTGGCTGGATCACATGCGTTATTATGATGCGAAAGCGATTCAGAAAAAAATTCAGGATCGAGGCCTTCAGGTTCATGTGTTAACACCGGAAAATTGTCTCTATCCTTACCAGGTAGCGGCGAAAGAACCCGAGCATGTACAGCGTAGTTTCAGTTATTTCCGGAATGGGATTCGGCTGGCCGAAGAGTTGGGGTGTTCTTTGATGGAGATTAATTCGGGCTGGGGCTATTGGAATGAGGACAGAGAAGAGGCATGGAAGCGGAGTGCGGATATGCTTTCCCGGCTGGCCGAGGCGGCCGGAGAGCACGGCATTACTCTTGTCATGGAGTCGCTGAGACCGGAAGAGAGTCAGATCGTGACGAATCTGGCACAGGTGAGACAGATGCTTCATGAAGTCAACAGCCCTTATCTGAAACCAATGGCAGATCTGTGCGCGGTCAGTGTGGCAGGGGAGACATTGACGGATTGGTTTGAGGCCTTTGGCGATGACCTCAAACATATGCACTTTATTGACGGGGATCCTTATGGACATTTGATCTGGGGTGACGGTACCCACCATCTTGGAAAGGAAATCGCCGTATTGAATCAGTATGGATATTCGGGCCTGCTCGGACAGGAGATTACCGATGGACGGTATTATGACGACCCGGCGGCTGCGGATTTCAGAAATATGAAAAATTTTGAAAGATATATGGATAAATAACAGGAGGAACATTATGGATGCAAAAAGCGTGATCAAACAGGTGAAGGAACAGAAAAATGAGATTCGTCAGGTTTACTGGGTAGCCTGCGGAGGCAGTTTGGTGGATTTATATCCGGCCCATTGTATGCTGATGGCTGAAAGTACCTTGGTGGAATCCGGTATTTACACAAGTAAAGAATTTATTCTTGCAACACCGAAAAAACTGGGTGAACACAGCCTTGTGATTCTCTGCAGCCATTCCGGCGGTACAAAAGAAACATTGGATGCGGCGGAACTTGGTCTGTCAAAAAATGCGGCGGTTATCATGATGACAAATCACCCGGGCAGTCCGGCGGACAGTGACAAATGGATTTCATGGATCTATCCTTGGGGTGATAATCTGAAAACTTCCGAAATTCCGAGCGGAATCAGCCTTTCGCTTGCGGCGGAGGTGCTGGCTGCTCAGGAGACATTTGAATCCTATGATGCTTTAATGGAAGGTATTGAAAAAATGGATGAGGTCGTGGCAAAGGCAAAAGTTCGCGTACGCGAAGAATTGTGTGACCGTTTTGCACAGCTTTGTACAGAGCATCCATTTTTATATATTCTTGGAAGCGGCGCCAGCTTCAGCCAGACTTATGGATTTGCCATCTGCAGCCTGATGGAAATGCAGTGGCAGCATTGTGCTTATATCCACAGCGGTGAATATTTCCATGGTCCATTTGAAGTGACAGAAAATGGTGTATTCTATTTTCTTCAGAAGAGTTCGGGAAAATGCCGTCCAATGGATGAGCGGGCAGAGGACTTTTTAAAGACTCATACAGATTGTCTGATGGTACTGGATGCTTTGGATTATGGCATGGATGTCATTGACCCGGCGGTTCGGGATTATCTGGACCCGGTACTTTTTTATCCGATGAACTGTGAACTTCGTTCGGCCCGCGGCAAGGTCTTTGACCACGATGTGGATTATCGGAGATATATGGGCAAAGTCGCTTATTAAGAAATGAGGTGCGGTATGACATATCCGGTAAAAGTATTGGGTTTTGGCGATAATGTTGTTGATAAATACGAACATTTGAAAATCATGTACCCAGGCGGAAATGCGGTGAATTTTTCAGTTTATGCAAAGCAGTTTGGTGCTGAAAGAAGCGCTTATATGGGTATTTTCGGAAGCGACAGGGAGGCAGAGCATGTCATTGCCTCTCTGGAAGCGGAGCAGATTGAGCTTGTGAAGTGCATTCAGGTCATTGGTGAAAACGGCTGTTCAAAAAATACGGTGATTGATGGAGACAGGGTATTTCTTGAGAGTAACGAGGGCGGTGTCCGCGGTGACATGCGCTATGCCTTGAATCGGTTTGATCTGGATTATATCCGCCAGTTTGATGTGGTACACACGGGAAATTATTGTTTTACGGAGCGGGAACTGCCGAAGATCAAGGCGGTGGGAGTTCCGGTCAGCTTTGATTTTTCTGATGATTCGGAGGATGCTTATATTGAAGCGGTAGCTCCGTCGGTAACCTATGCATTTCTCTCATGCAGTGACCTGGAAGAATCGGAGATTCGTGAGAAACTGAAATGGATTGCATCCCTTGGGCCGTCTTTTGTATGCGCATCCCGGGGGGCGGAAGGCTGTATTGCTTTTGATGGAAATCAGTATTATGTTCAGCCAGCTATGCCGGTCGAGAAAATGGCAGATACGATGGGGGCCGGAGACAGCCTTTTGACATCTTTCCTGGTTGGTTATCTGTCGGCTAAAAAAGATGGGCTGACTGATGAGACAGCTATTCCGGAAGCTCTGCAGGCGGCTGCGGCTTTTGCTTCACGGGTCTGCGGCATCGATGGTGCATGGGGTTATGGAGTACACTATGATGACTGAGAAGAAAGTTGCAGCAGTGGGATTTTGTTGTGTGGATATTTATGAAAATATAAATGAATGGTATGCCACCGGAAACGGTATTGACTGGGGCATTCATCTGCGGCGGATGGGAATCCCGGTCAGTGCGGTCAGTGTGGTTGGAAATGATTGTTACGGCGACGAAATGAAGCAGACATTGGATGCTGAGGGGATAGACATTTCCCATTTGCGGACGGAATCGGGAGCGACTTGTATTACCCGGATGGAGCTTCGGAATGGCACGGACCGGGTTCATTTGGATTCCGTTGACGGTGTCATGGAGCATTATGCGGTCACTGAGGAAGAGTTTCAGTTTGTGGCCGGGCATGAGCTGCTTCACACGGATCTGTTTGGAAATGTATTGTCTCACCTTCCGGCCTGGAAGGCGGCCGGGGTGAAGATTCTTATGGATTTTTCCATATTTACAAAAGATCCGGAATACCATTGCATGGACATTTTTCCTTATGTGGATTATGTATTTTTTTCAGCAGATGGTATTGAAAGGAATGAGCTTGAAGACTGGATGAAAGAAATTTATGCCTGTGGACCGACACTGGTGACGGCTACTCTGGGAGAAGAAGGCAGTTTGTGTTATGATGGTCAGCAGTTTTATTCCTATGGCATCGTACCAACAAAAGCGGTGAATACCGTCGGAGCTGGAGACAGTTATATTGCCGGATTTACCTTTGGACTGCTTCAAGGCGAATCTATTCCTGAATGTATGTCCCGGGGCGCAGCACTTTCGTCCAAGGTAATTGCCCGGTTTAAGCCTTATTAAAATTGAGGAGGAGATTTTTTATGGTAATTGATATGCACCTTCATCCGATTTTTTATAAGCCAATCTGTGAGGACGCAGAAGAATTGGAATTTCGTAAGAACAGTTTTGGGGTCTGGAAACAGGGGCCGATGGACTGGGATGAGGTTTTTGTGGAAATGGATTATGGCGGCATTGAGAAGTCTGCCTTGCTTCCGCTGGATATTACGACAACGGAAGGCGGATATATTGTAACGAATGAACAGGTGGCAAAATTGCAGTCCATGCATCCAGACCGTCTCATCGGTTTTGCCAGTGTGGATCCGCACCGTTCGGATGCAGGAGAAGTGTTGATTCACGCCTTTGATGACCTGGGACTTCAGGGTTTAAAATTGAATCCGTCGAAACAGAAATTTTATCCGACAGAGGATTTTATGGAATCGATTTATGAAATTTGTGAAAGCAGGAATAAGCCGATCATTTTCCATGCGGGAACGTCCTGGGAACCGAATACGCCGGCTGAATATTCCCATCCGCTGGCCTTTGAGAGAGTCTTCATACGCCATCCGGAGCTGCGCTGCTGTCTGGCTCATTTTGCCTGGCCGTGGGTTCGGGAAATGGTCATGCTGATGATTAAATATCCGAATGTCTATACGGATACTTCTGTTTTGTATATGGATTCACCGGAAGAATCTATGGAACGGCTTTTTACAGTAGATATGGGACCTCACTGGTATGAGAGGGGCTTTGGCAAACAGGTCATGTTTGCTTCCAATACGCCGAGGTTCCGGGCATTTAAGTTGAAACGGGCATTGGATAAAATCCCAATGCGGGAAACAGCACGAAAAGACCTTTATGCAGGAAATGCAATACGGTTTTTGACTGGAGAGAGGTAGGAAGCTATGGTTGTTTTAAAGAAGATTCATCGTTTGAGTCAAAGTGTGGAAGAATATATGAATATTACCGAAGAGGTCCATCGCATCGTTGAAGAGAGCGGCGTGAAAAATGGTCATGTAGCGGTACTTACTGCTCATACGACGACGGGGATTATGGTAAATGAAGCATTATCATGTGTTGAGACGGATATCAGTGAAATGTTAGAACGAATTGTTCCTCTGAATGCACCTTATGCCCACGCCCATTTTCTGCCGGATTACGGCGCGACAGGGAATAATTCTCAGGGGCATTTAAAAAGTATGTTAATGGGAAATCATTGTATGTTTCCGGTCATCGATGGAAAAATCGTCTGCGGCGGGGCCCAGGAAATATACCTGGTCGATTTTGACGGACCGCAGGCACGGACCGTTTACGTAGAGGTTATGGGTGAAGCCTGATAATTTCAGTTTTTGAAAATGTACATAGGAAAAGGATAGTTCTGAGGAAATCGAGAAGGATTTTGGAACTATCCTTTTTTATCTTTTGTAGTTTCATTTTATATATTTTTTTCAGTTTTGACATCATTTGTAAGCTCCAAAAGTGTATAGAGCTTTTCTTCGTCGGCCTCCGGATGCTGGTGAATAACTCCGGCAATTTTTTGGACTTTTGATATATCTTCATCCAGAAATTCGGCGATATCCTTTAGGGCGAGACCTCTGGACAGATTTTTTTTAATTAAGGAAATGGTTTTCAGCAGAGAAGCTTCTTCGCGGCCTTCCTCGCGGGCTTCCTCTCTGTCATATATTTTTTCTTCCCAAGCCTGCATATATTTCACCCCGATTTGTTCACTGGTTCGGACCTTACATACCCGTTTATGAATACGGCGAATGCGTTCGCTATTGATTTTGGATACGGTTTCTTCGGTTGTGTTTTCTATGTAGCGAAGAAAGTCGATAAGTTCTGTAGAAACATCCTCTTTGTTTTGACCCTTAGTATTCAAAAATATTCGTGTTGCGCCGTCTTTTAGTCTGATTTCCGGTGATTCTTGACACTGAGGTAGAAATGTGTATTTATATTTCCCACCACCAAAAAGGTCAAAGGTTGTAATCATGATGATGTAGCTATCATTCAGCAGATTATAGTTTGCAATTCCGGGTTCTAAAAGAGATGTATCCATTAAGGCCTGATAGTAACGGCTTCGTTTTTGCAAATCATCCCGTTCTTTCGCCTGCATTTCGGTATTATAAACAGTATTCTGTTCGTCTGTGGCAAAGACATCCATTCGAATAAAACGCGCCAGCGGAGATATTCGGTGTTCCTTTTCAGTTGTATTTTGATTCAGAAGAGGAACATCGTGTCCAAGAATAATACTTAATACATCACGATGAGTCTGCGAATCATCCATTACCTCATCAAATAGAAAACGGTTCGTAAGGTTCAATTGGGTTAATGGTATCATTTTTTGTTTTTGCTGCATAGGCATCTTCTCCTTTATTGTATCATGAAAAGTAAAAAAATAAATGGAAAATATTTGCGGAATCGCAAAGAGATTCGAATGTCTTTATTTTAATCGACCGGTGCAAAAGCATCAATAATTATTGATTGATCAATTATGACATGCTTTTACATCCGGGGATAAATATTGACAAAAATATTGGTATTGGAAAATTTCCGAAATGGACGTATACATTCTCAGGTTTGGCAAATAATAAATTCAAACATTAATGATTACGTTAAATGGAGGAATTTTTATATGAAAGCTACGGGAATCGTGAGGAGAATTGATGATTTAGGCCGGGTCGTTGTGCCAAAGGAAATTCGTAAGACCCTTCATATCCGCGAGGGAGATCCGCTGGAAATTTTTACCGATCGTGAAGGGGAAATTATATTAAAAAAATATTCTCCGATCGGTGAATTAGGGGCATTTGCCCGCCAGTATGCAGAGGCGTTGGCTCATAGTACAGGTCATGTAGTCAGTATTACAGATCGTGATAATCATATTGCCGTGGCGGGAAACGGCAAACGGGAATTGATGAATAAGCCGGTCAGTAAGGCATTGGATGAAGTCATTGAAAAGCGGAAGCCAGTGTCGGCCATGGGGAGCGGGAAAGATTATGTAGCGCTGATTGAAAATGAGGCAGAGCACTATGCTCACCAGGTGATTTGCCCGATTATTTCAGAGGGTGATGCCATTGGTTCGGTAGTCATTGCGAGCAAGGATGAAAAAAATCCAATGGGAGATGTAGAAAAGAAACTGGCGGCAGCAGCGGCCGGATTTCTTGGACGGCAGATTGAGCAGTAGCCGGACGACAAAATATTAATAAAATACAGGCTGAGATGATACAAAAAAATAGCGGGAAATGGCGCTGTCTCAGCCTATTTTGTTTGACTTCCAATGGAAAATATATTACAATATTTTGCATAGGGGAGGGATAAAATAATGCAAGAAATACTGCATCATCTTTTACACGAGGTTGTTACATATTCGGTGTTGGGCTTTGAGTGGATTGGCGTTATCATTGTTGCGATTTCCGGTGTCCGTGGTGTGATTGAATTATTTAAAAAGAATCCGGATATTGACTTGCATCTGAGCCAGGGTATGGCAGTGGCTTTGCAGTTTATGCTTTGTGCGGAAATCGTCAAGCTGATTACGATTGGTGATTTGACAGATATTATTTTAGTACTCGGCATTGTGGTTCTGCATATTGCAATTACATTGCTTGTTGCTTACGAGTTGAAGCATAAGAAGCATGAACGGCATGAGCGGCACGAATATCGTGAGAAGAAACTTCACGAACAGCAGCTTCAGGCGCAGCAGGTCCAGGGAAAGGAGTCTAAGGCAACAGACTCGCCGGCAAAGGAATAAATTTATAAAATGAGAACTGTAGGAGACTATCATTTTCACCGTATTTGGTGACAGTGATAGTCTCTTTGAGCAATAGGAAACCGGCAGTGCCCGGCAGTAAAATTATAAGGGGTCAGCTATGAATGTACATGAATTATTATTAAAAGTTCAGAATGGAGAAATGGATTTAAATACGGCAGAAGAATATTTAAAAAAGCTGCCTTATGAAGATTTAGGCTTTGCCAAGCTGGATCACCATCGGGCTTTGCGCTCGGGCTTTGGTGAGGTTGTTTATTGCTCTGGAAAGACGACGGAACATTTGGTAAAAATTTTTCAGAGTTTCAGCGAACGCAGAAGTAATGTTCTTGGTACAAGGGCCTCAAAGGAACAGTTTGAAGCGGTTCAGGCTGTGCTGCCGGAAGCAGTTTATGAGGAACTTTCCAGAACGATTTATTTACAATACAATGTACCGGAATTAAAGGGAAGGATTGCGGTATGCACCGGAGGAACTTCAGATATTCCGGTAGCTGAAGAGGCGGCCCGGACAGCGGAGTTTTTTGGATGTTATGTAGACCGGATTTATGATGTGGGTGTCGCGGGTATCCATCGTTTACTTTCCAAAGTTGAACTTATACGCAAGGCCAACTGTGTAGTGGCTATTGCCGGAATGGAAGGGGCTTTAGCGGGGGTTATTGCAGGGCTTGTGGATAAACCGGTCATTGCCGTGCCGACATCGGTGGGCTATGGAGCAAATATGCAGGGGATGTCTGCGTTGTTGACGATGATTAATTCCTGTGCGGAGGGCGTGGCGGTAGTCAATATAGACAATGGTTTTGGCGCCGGATATATGTCGGCTCAGATAAACCGGCTGGCGATTGGAGCTGAGAAGGAATGATTTATGCGATTACGAACCGGAAGCTGGTTTCCGGAGATGAGGAAGTTTTCTTTAAACAAATAGAAAAGATAGCAGAAGCAAAGCCGGACGGCATTATCCTCAGGGAAAAGGATATGGTGCCGGCCGACTATGAGATTTATGCCGAACGGTGTCAGGAGATTTGCGATGCCTGGGGTACACCATTGATTCTCAATCATTTTTGGGAGATTGGAGAAAAGCTGGATATCCGTCGGATTCATTTGTCTATGCCAGTATTTAGGCAGATGGTTGGTGAAATCGATGGGATGATTGATATAAACCAAGGTGTTAAAAATGAGGAAACTCATAGAGCCTGGGAGATGGTCGGGGTATCCGTCCACAGCCGGGAGGAAGCAGTTTATGCTGAAAAAGCTGGTGCGGACTACCTGATTGCGGGACACATTTTTCTGACAGATTGTAAAAAAGGAGTTCCGGCCAGAGGGCTGGATTTTTTGAGAGAAATATGCGGGGCCGTCAAGATTCCTGTATTTGCCATTGGCGGTATGAATCTTGAGCATGGCCGGGCGGCCATGGAGGCAGGGGCTTCCGGAGTATGTATGATGTCAGAACTTATGGAAAGTGATGTACCGGAAGAAATCATTAAAAGATTTTCTGGACGCTATGAATAAAGAATGGTAAAATGTAGGTGACTATTTAATGCAAGGAGGAGACAGATTATGTTAATTAAAGCAGAAAACACAGCAGCAATTATTGTCGACGTTCAGGAGAAATTGATGCCTGCTATGTTTAATCAGGAAGAAGTAGAAAAAAATGTAAATCGTTTAGTTGCTGGTCTGAAATTATTGGAAGTTCCAATGATCGTAACACAGCAGTATACAAAAGGTATTGGTATGACGATTCCTTCAGTTATTGAAACCTTTGGTGAGGATTTCAGTTACATGGAAAAGACAAGCTTCGGCGTTTACGGGGAAGCACCGATCAAAGAAGCAGTTGATGGTCTTGGAAAGAAAAATATTATCGTTTGCGGTACAGAAACTCATGTATGTGTACTTCAGACATGTATTCAGTTAAAAGAAGCCGGATATCAGCCGATTCTTGTAACAGATGCTGCAGGTTCCAGACATGCGGAAGATCGTAAATTTGGTATTAAGAGAGCTATTCAGGAAGGCGTTATCGTAACAACTTATGAAGCACTTCTTTTTGAATTAATGGGAGGTTCCACCTGCCCTGTATTCCGCCAGATTTCTAAAATTGTAAAATAATGCGGTTTATTATTTCACCGGCGAAAAAGATGAATGAGACTCCGGATATCCTTGAATTTCAGGGATACCCGGAGTTTATTAAAGATGCGGATATTCTCCGGGAATATGTGGCGGGACTTTCCTATGGAGAAGCTAAAGCGCTTTGGAAATGTAATGATTCTATTGCAGAATTGAATTTTGAGAGATTCCATCAGATGAAACTGCGCCGGGGACTGACTCCGGCCATAATGTCCTATGAGGGGATTCAGTATCAATATATGGCTCCGGCGGTCCTGGATGAAGCATCTCTTGATTATCTTCAGGAACATTTGAGGATTTTATCCGGATTTTACGGTATACTTAAACCTATGGACGGTGTTGTTCCTTACCGGTTGGAAATGCAGGCAAAATTAAATCCGGAATTGAAGATACAGTGCTGTTCTGAGAAGTCGGCAGGCAGCAGAGCGGGAAGTTGTAAAACATTGTATCAATTTTGGGGCAGACGATTGGCGGATGTACTGTTCCAGGAGACGGATACCATTATTAATCTGGCATCAAAAGAATACAGTAAAGCTGTTTCTGCGTATTTAACACCGGAGATTCAGTTTATTACCTGTGTTTTTGGGGAATATAAAGACGGAAAGATTATTGAAAAAGGTACCTTTGCCAAGATGGCCCGGGGTGAGATGGTGCGGTTCATGGCAGAACGACAGGCCGGATCACCGGAGGTTATGAAGGAATTTAACCGGCTCGGTTATCGTTTTTCTTCGGAAGATTCCGATGAAAAGACGTATGTTTTTATAAAATAGAGGAATTGAATGGACATTAAGGAGACAGATTTACTACTTGTTGTTGATATGCAGAATGTTCATCGCTTCATGTGATTTTTCAAATATAATAATATATGTGAAAAGGGTAAACTGTGTTTTATTATTAGGGTACAGTTTACCCCTTTTTTAGACAGTAACGCAAAAACTGTCGATAGATTATAATTGTGTCTTAAGCAAATTGTTATATAATGTGTAGTATAGAAATCAAAACATTCAGGAATCTTTGATATTAAATTTCTATTGGCATTTCGCCAGAATATCCAATCAGTAAAAAATATGTTATAATGAAAAGAAGGAGCAGATTGTCTATTTGAAAACAGAGATTGCAAAAGACATTGAAGTAGCTGAACATCAAATTCAGTATGACACACAATGTAAAAAGGTTCTTGGGAATAAGAGAATATTGTCGTGGATCATGCGGGAAACAGTGTCTGAATTTTCGCATATGTCTGTGGATGATATCTATAAATGTATTGAGCCAGAGCCGGAGGTTGGTTCGATATATGTAGACCCGGGACGAACAAATGCAAAAGATAAAATTACAGGGATAAATACCGAAGATAAAGTTCAAAATGAAGGTTCAATTACTTATGATATTCGTTTTGAGGCCTATGTGCCGGGAGAAGATGGGCGGATAAAAATTATTATCAATGTAGAATCGCAGAAAGATTTTTATCCGGGATATCCGATTATTTCCAGAGGCGTTTATTATGGGGCCAGAATGGTTTCAGCGCAGAACGGTGCAGAGTTTAAGGCGCCATATTATGGGGATATTAAAAAGGTATACTCTATTTGGATATGTATGGGTGTACCCAAATATATTGGTAATGCCATTTCAATATACGAGATACATAAAACCGATATAATTGGGGAAATACCGGATGTTTCAGAAGATTATGACAAGATGTGTATTGTTATGATATGTTTGGATGAGAAAAGTAAAGTGAAGAATGCCTTTTTTAATATGATGAATACGCTGCTCTCCTCCACACTGGATGTGAGAACGAAAAAGCAGATTCTTCAGGACGAATATCAGATACCCATGAATGATGGTTTAGGTAGGGAGGTAGATTTGATGTGTAATTTATCAGAATATGTTTGGGAACGTGGAGTTGAGCGAGGAATTCAAACGGGCCGTGAAGCGACCATGCGGGCAATTGTAGGGAACCTTTTGAGGACAGGTTCGGTATCCGATGAATTTATCATGAAAGTGGCCGGAATAACGAAAGATGAATTGGAGGAAATCCGAGTTCTGATGTAGATTGGAAGAAAATCAGTTGCAAGAGAAATACTTATTAAGAAAACGCAGTTGCCACAGAAGCGGCAGCTGCGTTTTTGTTGTCAGGCATTTAGAATGAATTTCTGCACTGAAAGTGTTTCTAGAAGCGGAAATCCCGTTTGCCTTCGGCAATGTCTTTCAAATGGTCTTTAGTAATCTGACGGACTTTGTCACTGGCGACATTAGCCAGTTCTTTTTCAATAAGCTTTTCACCGTCTTCCCGGGTTTTATCAGAAGCATAGTCCATAAGGTATTCCTTAAGAGTCATGAGGGCGTTCGGCTGGCAGCAGTTGGAAATCTGTCCGGCTTTCAAGAGGGACATGAAACGGTCGCCGGTACGGCCTTCGCGGTAACAGGCGGTGCAGAAACTTGGGATAAAGCCCATTTCCAGCAGCCAGTCAATGACTTCGTCAAGACTTCGCTGGTCAGTAACGTCGAACTGAGCGGAGTTTTCTTCTTCCGGCTCCGGTTCCACATAGCCGCCGACACTGGTGCGGGAACCGCCGCTGATCTGTGATACACCGAGCTGCAAAACCTTTTCACGAACCCGCTTGGATTCACGAGTGGAGATGATCATACCCGTATATGGAACAGCGATACGGATTAAGGCAACGATTTTCTCGAAAATATCATCCGGAATAGCATTGGAGAATGTGTTGACATCAATATCATCCGCCGGGCAGATTCTAGGGACACTGATAGTATGTGGACCGACGCCCTGAGCTGCTTCCAGATGTTCAGCGTGCATAAGAAGGCCGATGAAATCGTAGCGGTACATATTCAGACCGAAGAGAACGCCAATTCCCACGTCATCGATGCCGCCTTCCATGGCACGGTCCATAGCTTCGGTGTGATAAGCATAGTTGCTCTTTGGTCCGGTTGGGTGCAGTTCTTCATAACTCTTTTTATTATAGGTTTCCTGGAAAAGAATATAAGTTCCGATGCCAGCCTCTTTTAATTTCCGATAATTTTCCACGGTTGTGGCCGCAATATTGACATTGACACGGCGGATAGCACCATTTTTATGTTTGATACTGTAAATGGTGTTGATACATTCAAGAATGTATTCAATCGGATTGTTGACCGGATCCTCGCCGGCCTCCAAAGCCAGACGTTTATGCCCCATATCCTGGAGGGCGATGACTTCCTGGCGGACTTCTTCCTGAGTCAGTTTTTTACGGGCAATATGTTTGTTTTTTGCGTGATATGGACAGTAGGTGCAGCCGTTGACACAGTAATTCGAGAGATACAGCGGTGCAAACATAACAATCCGGTTGCCGTAAAAACGGTCCTTAATTTTTTTTGCCAAATGAAACATTTTTTCAATTTCGTCCGGCATATCGCATTCCAGAAGGACGGCGGCTTCACGGTGACTGATGCCCTTCATATCTTCGGCCTTTTTCAGAATCTCATCAATAAGTTCGCGGTTGTCCTTATTTTCTTCAGCGTATTTCAGGCAGTCCAGAATTTCTTCGTCGTTAATAAATTCTTCGGCCTTCAGTGATTTTACATCATACATAAATATCTTCTCCTTTTTCATGTCAGTAGTTAAACTTTAGAGTAAACCGTCTTAGTGCTTACGTCGGGAATCATACCAAGCTTACCGGAAAGGGCGCTGATCACATTTTGCGGTGCATCAATGACAATGCTGATAATTGACAGTTCCCGTTTTGGATATGGAATACCCATACGTCCCAGTATATACGGCGAATATTCGTGCAGAATATCGTTGATTCGGGGCGCGGCTTCCGGGTTTTCTACAATAATACCGATAACAGCAATACGTGTGTCCATAAAATCCTCCATCGATAAAAGAGCATAGCGGAGTGTCCGCTTTTATACCAAAAAACCCTGTCCAGGAAGTGCTGGACAGGGTAAGAGTATACATATTATGTTACAGTTCATCCTTATCTTCGCTTTCGGGCGTACCCTGAGGTTCAGCAGGTGTTTACAATTTTATAAAGTTGTTAAAACGGTTTGCCGTGAGACGTATCTTGCAGCGCACCTTTTATTTAGTATAGGAAATTTTTTCTCAAAAGTCAATGGTTTTCAATGGCTTCCAAAAGCCGGATTGCCCGATCATATTTTTTAAGCCGCCGGGCCATTTTTTCATCCACCGAATCCAGGCGGGTAGCATCCGAATTATGGTGCAAATCTGCCAGCTTGATCCGGCGGGCCAGAGGGCAGGTGGAAAGTCTTGAAATGTAGTCCATATATTCTTCTGCCGGATTGTGGGTCAAAAGGGTCAGGGCGGTTAAAATATCTTCGTTAAAACCTTCCTGTGCCAAATCCTGGACGGTTATGCCTGTATCCTCGATTACGTCGTGAAGCAGAGCGGTGATGATTGAGTTTTCGTCGGGCATACTTTCTGCCAGATGTATCGGATGATAAATATAGGGAAGTCCCGTTTTGTCAACCTGACCATGGTGGGCATCATAGGCTATTCGCATAGCCTTGCGAGTCATTGGTGTATAGATCATCCTTTAATCCTCTTTTCGGTGATTCCAGATTTCCCGTACAAGTCCTGGAATGGAGAACTTCTCCGATGGGCGGAAACGGCGTCCGTCCAGAAAAACACCTTTGATTTTTATTGTTTTAATCTCTTCCTTCGGAATGGAAAGGATATCCTTATCCAATACGAGGAAATTTGCCTTCTTGCCCGGTGCCAGACTGCCGTAGTAATTGTCGTCAAAGGCACTTCGGGCCGGCCAGATGGTATAGGTTTTTAAAGCTTCTATCGGTGTCAGAGCCTGTTCCGGATTTGGATGGTTGCAGCAGATATGAATGCCTTCAATCGGGTCCGGAATGGTGCAAGGCGCATCGCTGCCGGAGGTGACGAGCAGTCCGGCGTCGATCATATCACGGAGCGGCAAAATCTGTTTTGCCCGGTCGCCGAGAATGGATTCCAGATAGGATTCCGGTTCCTGCGGCCAATCCAGGAATGCGGGCTGAACAGCAATGGTGATACCAAGTTCTGCGGCCTTTTTGATAGCTTCTTTATTCATCAGGTCGCCGTGGATTAAAATGTGTCGTGCATCTTTTCTCGGATAGTCCTTTAATGCAGCTTCATAAGCGTTCAAAGCCTGTTCTACAGCGGCGTCACCGATGGCGTGCATCGTGATCTGCAGCCCGGCCCGGTTGGCTTTAATACAGAAATTGTTGACTTCTTCCTGAGTATATGCCAGGAAACCCTTATTTTCCGGATTATTTGTATAGCCTTCCGACAGAGCGGCATCCTCTGAGCCAAAGCAGCCGTCCAATGCCAGAGAGAAGCAGCCACCGATATGGGTCATTTTCCGTTTCACAACTTTATCCACGTCCATTGTCTGGAAAAAGACGGTAAATTTCTGAGGGAGTGCCCGACGTACAATATTTATTGTATCAATATCGATGTCATTTTTATAGCCGACGCCTTCGACAGTATGGATATACCCAATGCCCTTTTCAGCCAGAGTGTCTGCAGCATCCTGCATACCCTGAAGGAGAGTGATCGGGGAAACCTTCTGTGTAATAAAGTTGACGCCTTTGTAGAAAGCATTTTGATAGAGCCATCCTGTACTGGAATCAAAGCCCGGATCGGACAGGACTTCCAATGGGAAAAGGTCGATCAAAGCCGAGTTTGCCACAGCGGCATGACCGTCATATTTAACGATCAGCAATGGTAAATCGGTCATAGCATCCAGATCTTTCATTTCAGGCAGACGATTTTCTTCGACTGTATGAGCGCTGCATCCATAAGCCGGCAAAAATTTGGCCTTTGGATGGGTATCGGTCCATGCGCGGAGCATTTCTCCCATCTCTTCAAAATTTTTAGCATCACGTACATCAACGGTCGTGCGGAACAGGGCAAAGCTTTCAAAGTGCATATGAGTATCTGAAAAAGCAGGTACAATGGTGTGGCCGTGCATATCAATGGATGGACATTCGGCATAATCTTCCGGAATGGTATCGCCGGTATAGATAATTTTATCATGATCAATAACCATTACTGAAAAACAGTGGTCTTCGTCATCGCAGGAAATAAAATGACCATTGGTTAAAATTTTCATAAAAAATCCCCTTCCTTTTAATCATTATATTTCATTATACTCCAAAAAACTGTTGGGGAAAAGATAGTTTTCATTGACAATTCTTAGGTTTAGGTATTACAATAAACGGTAAGTTAAAAGGAGGAATAGAGACATGAAAAAAATGACAAAAGTAATGAGCATGGCTTTGGCTGCTTCTTTAGTTGTTGCTTCTCTGACAGCCTGCGGCGGTTCTGAGAAAAAAGAAGAAACAAAAGCAGCAGAAACATCTGCATCCGGCGAAACAACAGCCGCAGCCGATGGTGAAGTATTTATGATCGGTGGTATTGGACCTGTAACAGGAAGTGCAGCTTCTTACGGAAACTCTGTAAAACAGGGTGCTGAAATTGCAATTAAAGAAATCAATGCAGCCGGTGGTGTAACAGTTGGTGATAAGACATATACACTGGACATGGTATTTGCTGATGATGAAGCTACAGAAGATAAAGCTATCCAGGCTTATAACTCTGTTATGGACGAGGGCGCTCAGGCAATTCTTGGTTGTGTAACAAGCGGTGCTTGTATTGCAATCACAGATTTAACAGCAGCCGATGGCATCTTACAGATCACACCATCCGGTTCTGCTATGGATTGTACAAAGAACGACAATGCTTTCCGTATCTGCTTTACTGACCCGGCTCAGGGTGTAACAATGGCAGATTTGGCAGCAGAAACACTTGGATATAAGAAAGTTGCTGTTATTTACAATCAGTCTGATGAGTACAGCACAGGTATCAGAGAAGCATTTGAAGAAGAGTTTGCAGCTAAAGGCGGCGAAATCGTTGCAAGTGAAGCTTTCGCAGAAGGCGATGTTGACTTCAATACACAGTTGACAACAATCAAAGGAACAGATGCAGAAGCTATTTTCGTTCCTGCTTACTATCAGGATGCTACATACATCACAAAACAGGCTCAGGATATGGGTATGGAACTTCCATTCCTCGGCAGTGATGGATGGGACGGTGTTCTTGGAACAGTCACAGATGCAGCAACTGTTGAAGGCGCTATCTTCTTAAGCCCATTCTTCGCAGCAGACCCGGCTGAAAACGTATCATCATTCGTAGCAGCTTATGAAGCAGCTTACGGCGCAACACCTGACCAGTTCGCAGCAGATGCTTATGACGGTGTTTACACAATCAAAGCAGCTATGGAACAGGCTGGTTCTGTTGAAAATGCAGACTTAGTTGCAGCTATGACAGAAATTACTGTAGATGGTCTGACAGGTGATGGTATCACATGGACAGCAGAAGGTGAACCAAACAAAGGCAGCAAATTTATCCAGATCGTGGATGGTGCTTACACATTATATGAATAATTTCATCTGACAGGTTTGTGTCGGATTAAAAGAGACGCCGATGTCCCGTGACAGGGATATTGGCGTTTTTCTTCATGGATAATAATAAATGGCTTTATTTTTTTCGTGTTTTCCTGACAAAAATTGGATTTTTACGCATTAATCCTTGCAAGCGAGAAATGATTATATTAAAATATATAGTTAGTTCGGTAATACAAAAAATAGAAAGGTGGAGGGTAATGAGTCTGATTAATAATCTTGTGGAGCAGTTAATCAACGGACTGAGGACAGGGAGTATTTATGCCCTGATTGCCCTGGGGTATACCATGGTTTATGGTATTGCAAAGATGATTAACTTTGCTCATGGAGACATTATTATGGTAGGTGCATACGCACTTTATGTATTCGCGGCATTATTGGGACTTCCAGCGCCGGTATGTATTTTATTGACCATTATTGTCTGTGCGGTTCTCGGAATTCTGGTGGAACGTATTGCGTATAAACCGCTGCGTAATGCGCCGTCGCTGGCCGTACTTATCACAGCGATCGGTGTAAGTTACTTTTTACAGAATGTTGCTTTGATCATATTTAAAGCAACGCCGATTCCTTTTGGTTCGATAATCAAAGTGCCGTCGATAAAAATCGGAGGTATTCACATTTCCGGAATTACAATAGTAACTTTGATCGTAACGGTAATCGCTATGGCAGTTCTGACCTGGTTCATTAATAAAACAAAGGCGGGAAGTGCTATGAGGGCTGTGTCCGAAGATAAAGGTGCAGCTGCCCTGATGGGTATCAATGTAAATAAAACAATTTCTATGACGTTTGCTATTGGCTCGGCCTTAGCGGCGGTGGCCGGTATTCTGTTTATCTGTCAGTATGAGTCTTTATCTCCGACATTGGGTGCTTTGCCGGGTATCAAAGCCTTCGTTGCGGCGGTTCTTGGCGGTATCGGAAGTATTCCGGGAGCCATGCTTGGAGGAATTGTGCTCGGAATTATTGAGAGTTTGTCGAAGGCGTATATTTCTACTCAGCTTGCGGACGCCATTGTTTTCGGTGTGCTTGTTATCGTTTTATTAGTTAAACCGTCCGGTTTGCTTGGTAAGATGAAAGCAGAGAAAGTGTAGGTGGCTGTCGTGAATAAGAAAATTAATAAATCAGTAATTATAAATGTTATTTTGGCGCTTGTTGCCTATGGCGTTGTTATGGCATTAATTTATGGCGGATTGCTTGGACGCCAGGCTATGTCCATTATTATTCCATGTTGTATTAATGTTATGCTGGCGGTTTCTCTTTGTCTGTTGGTTGGTTTCCTTGGGGAACTGACATTGGGGCATGCAGGATTTATGTCGATTGGTGCTTATGCGGGGGCTCTGACGACGAACGCACTGGACCTTCCGCCGCAGATTGAACTTTTGATCGGTCTTTTGGTCGGCGGTATTGTTGCGGCCGTGTTCAGTTTGATCATCGGTCTGCCGGTACTTCGTCTGAAGGGTGATTATCTGGCAATTGTTACACTGGGATTTGGTGAAATCATTAAGTCTGTTATTAACTTTTTAGGTTTTACAGGCGGTGCCAAAGGACTTTCCGGTATCGGAGCCTACAGCAATTATAAAAACTTTACGTTCGTTTATATATTTGTTTTGCTGACGATTCTTGTCATTTCCAATCTGGTAAAATCCAGACATGGCCGTGCCATCTGTGCGGTGCGTGACAATTATATTGCAGCGGAAGCTGTTGGTATTAAAGTCAGCAAGTTTAAAACAATGGCCTTTGTTATCTCTGGTTTCTTTGCCGGAATGGCCGGTGTATTTTATGCCCATAACGTAGGTATTTTGAAACCGGGAAATTTTGACTATAATAAATCCATCGAGATCCTTGTTATGGTCGTACTCGGCGGTATGGGAAATATTAAAGGAGCGATCATTGCGGCCGTTATTTTAACAGCCCTTCCGGAAGTTCTTCGTAGTGCGGCAGATTTCCGTATGCTGCTCTATGCGATCGTGCTGATTGCGATGATGCTCTTTAATAACTCCAAGTTCCGTATGGCGATGATTGAAAAACGAAACCTCAAAAAGGCAATGAGTATTCAGAAGGAGGGCGAATAGGATGGCTTTATTGGAAGTGAAACACCTGGGAATCTCCTTTGGCGGCCTTCGTGCTGTTGATGATTTGAATATGAGTATTGAGCAGGGAAGTCTGGTCGGCCTGATCGGCCCGAATGGTGCAGGTAAGACGACGGCATTTAACCTGCTGACCGGTGTGTATGCACCGAGTGAAGGAACCATCGTATTGGATGGAGAAAATCTTGTCGGAAAGGCACCGACAGAAATCTGTAAGTCGGGTATTGCGAGAACCTTCCAGAATATTCGTCTTTTCTCCCAAATGACTGTGCTGGACAATGTTAAAGTAGCTCTTCACAATCATGTGGAATATAGTCTGGCTGAAAGCTTTTTCCATTTGGGGAAATACTCTAAAAAGGAAAAAGAGATGGATGAGCGGGCTATTGAGATATTAAAGGTATTTGATCTGGATGGACAGGCGGATGTACTGGCATCGAATTTACCTTATGGTAAACAGAGAAAGCTGGAGATTGCCCGTGCACTGGCTACGGAACCAAAACTTTTGCTGTTGGATGAACCGGCGGCCGGTATGAACCCGAATGAAACCCAGGAACTGATGGACACCATTCAGTTGATCCGTGATAAATTCCATATTACCATTCTTCTGATTGAGCATGATATGAAACTGGTATCCGGTATTTGTGAGTATCTTTATGTACTGAACTTCGGTATGGAACTGGCTCACGGAGAACCAACGGATGTTTTAAATGACCCGAAGGTTATCACGGCATATCTGGGCGAGTAGGAGGGCAATGTCATGGCAATGTTAAAAGTTACAGATTTACAAGTATATTATGGTGTTATTCAGGCAATCAAAGGAATCTCTTTCGAGGTTAATGAAGGCGAGGTTATCGCTCTCATTGGTGCCAACGGCGCCGGAAAGACAACCATTTTGCATACAATTACCGGACTGGTTGAGGCCAAAGGCGGAACAGTGGAATTTGAAGGAACGAATATTACCAAAATGCCGGGACATAAAATTGTCACATTGGGTATGGCCCATGTACCGGAAGGACGCCGTGTGTTTGCAGAATTAACGGTTTTGGAAAATTTGAAACTGGGTGCTTATACCCGAAAAGATAAAAATGAAATCGAAGCGTCTCTGCAGATGGTTTACAAACGTTTCCCACGTTTGGAAGAACGTAAGAACCAGCTGGCCGGAACTTTATCCGGCGGTGAGCAGCAGATGCTGGCCATGGGCCGTGCGCTTATGTCCCATCCAAAGATCATCCTTATGGATGAGCCATCTATGGGTTTGTCTCCGATTTTCGTTAATGAGATTTTTGATATTATAAAAGAAGTCAGTGCCAGCGGAACCACCGTTCTTCTGGTTGAACAGAATGCGAAAAAGGCCCTGAGCATTGCGGACAGAGCATATGTACTGGAAACAGGTAAGATCGTTCTTGAAGGGGATGCAAAGGAACTGATGAATGATGAATCGGTGAAGAAGGCATATCTGGGTGAATAGGAGGGATTCACATGAGCCATACAGTTATTACCATTGCACGTCAGTATGGAAGCGGCGGAAAAACCGTCGGTAAAATGCTGGCGGAGGATTTGGGGATTCATTTTTATGACCGTGAAATTATCCGGTTAGCATCTGACGAAAGCGGAATCAGCGAGCAGCTTTTTGGTGCAGCGGACGAGGCACCAAAGTCCGGAATTTTAGGACGGATTGCTAAGAAGGTTTATACCGGAGAGGTACTTCCGCCGGACAGTGATGATTTTGTTTCTACAGATAATTTATTTAATTATCAGGCGAAGATCATTAAGCAGATTGCAGAAGAGGAATCCTGTGTGATCATCGGACGTTGTGCAGATTTTGTCTTGAAAGACTATGATAATGTGATCAGTGTCTTTGTTCATGGTCCGTTTGATTTCTGTCTGGAACAGGCGATGAAGAAATTCAGTAAGACCGAAGATGAAATGCGTCGGTTTATCCAGAAAAAAGATAAATACCGGGGAGACTATTACAAATATCATACCGGTCAGGAATGGTACGATGCCCGGAATTACGATCTGTGCCTCGACAGCAGCAAACTTGGTTTCGAGGGCTGTGTGGAAGCTATTAAAGCTTACATGGAAGTCCGGGGATTATCTATTAAATAATCAGTTAATAAACGATTGTTCAGCCGTCATTATATTATAATGGCGGCTGTTTTCATATCTGAAACCTGTACCGGAACCCAAATCTAAACTTTTTGTGAAATTTCTGACGCGTGTTGAAATGTAACTTTAAACGTTTTATAATTGAAATATTAACATGAGGCAGGAGGCGAATACATGGAAGCTTATGTAAAGCTGGAAAATGTAACGAAGATTTACCGCATGGGTGAGATTGAGATCCGTGCGGCAGATGGCATAGATTTTGAGATCATGAAAGGTGAATTTGTTGTTATTGTCGGTCCCAGCGGTGCCGGAAAAACAACGGTTTTAAACGTTTTGGGAGGTATGGATACGGCGACCAGCGGTTCCATATGGGTAGATGGTAAAGACATTTCCAAATATCACCCGAGGGCGCTGACAGGGTATCGGCGGGATGATATTGGATTTGTGTTCCAGTTTTATAATCTGATTTCGAATCTGACAGCCCTTGAAAATGTGGAACTGGCTCTGCAGATTTGCCGGGATCCTCTGAGTGCGAGAAGTGTTTTAAAGGATGTGGGGCTGGGTGACCGGATGAAGAATTTTCCGGCCCAGTTGTCCGGTGGTGAACAGCAGAGGGTGTCCATAGCACGGGCCCTGGCCAAAAATCCGAAATTACTGCTTTGCGATGAGCCGACAGGCGCTTTGGATTACAACACAGGTAAAGCCATATTGAAATTGCTCCAGGATATGTGTCGGGAACGGGGGATGACGGTCATCGTCATAACTCACAATTCGGCAATTGCACCGATGGCGGACCGGGTCATCAAGATAAAAAACGGAAAAGTCTCCGGAATGACAGTGAACGAGAATCCGGTATCTGTGGAAACAATTGAATGGTAATGGAGAGTGCTTATGAGAAAGAAGGCATTGGCGAAGGATTTTCGTATGGAGATTCGGAATAGTCTGAATCGATTTTTATCAATATTTTTTATTGTTGCGCTTGGCGTCGCCTTTTTTGCAGGCATTCGGGCTTCGGAGCCGGATATGCGGTATTCGGGAGATGCCTATTTTGATGCACACAATATGATGGATATGAAGATATTAAGTACCCTCGGACTGACGGAAGATGATATCGAGGCGATTCAGGCCGTCGAGGGTGTGGAAAAGGTTGAGCCGGGATATATGATTGATGTTCTCGCCTTAATGGGTGAGAGTGAACGGGTCATTCATGTGGAGTCCCTGCCGGAGACGATGAATCAGGTCGATGTGGCTGAGGGACGGCTGCCGGAAAAGAAAGGCGAATGTATCATTGATATGGACGGGGCAAAATCCTATGGTATCCAGGTTGGTGATACGCTGACATTTTTATCAGGAACGGATAAGGAGCTTTCAGAAAATTTAGCGACGGAAGTGTATACGGTGGTCGGAACCTGTTCCAGTCCGATGTACATATCCTTTAACCGGGGAAGCACAAATATCGGCAGCGGTGAAATCGACATGTTTGTTTATGTGACTGATGAAAGCTTTGACCAGGAGGTCTATTCTCAGGCATATGTGACCGTGGAAGGTGCGAAAGATGCAACGGCATTTACGGACAGCTATACGGAAATCGTTGATAAAGTTAAAGAAAATGTAGAAGGCATTTCGGATGTCCGCTGTGATATTCGTTACGCTGAGATCATGGATGAGGCCAATGAAAAGATTGCAGAGGCCGAGTCTGAACTGAAAGAAGCAAAAGAAGAAGCCGAATCCGAACTGGCCGAGGCCGAGCAGGAATTAAAAGACGGCGAAGCGGAGTTGGCCGATGGCAAGGCGGAACTGGCATCATCGGAAAATGATATACAGGAAGCAAAAAATAAGCTGTATGACAGCCGGACAACGTTGGATGACGGATGGAATCAGTATAACAGCGGGAAGGCTCAGATGGAGTCGGGCAAGGCGGCGTTAGCAGAAGCAGAAAAGACCCTGGAGGAAAATGAGGCTAAACTGGTTGATGGTGAGGCCCAGATTGCAGAGGCCGAAAAAACCCTTTCCGAAAAGGATAGTGAGTTGGCGGCGGCGGAACAGGGACTAGCCGATGCCAAAGCCCTGATTGCCGGATTGGCGACAGGATGGCAGCAGTACCAGGGCGGTATGTCCGGCCTGGAAACCTTGAAAAACCAGTTGGCTCAGTTGGAGAAACTGATCGGTGTGGGTATGGCGACGCCGGAACAGATGGCTCAGGCGGAACAGCTTCGGGCAGCGGTGGCCCAGACAGAGGCCCAGATGGCGGAAGCGAAGGCAAATCTGGATGCCATGGAGACTATGCGGCCGGCGGCTGAAGAAGCTCTGGAGCATGAAGCGGAGATTACGGCCGGACGGGCAGAGCTTGAGGCCGGAAAGACCGAGTTGGAAGCTAAGAAGGCTGAGCTTGCTGAGGGCCGGAAGCAGCTTGAGTCTGGGAAAGAAGAACTGGAGAAGCAGAAAACCACACTGGCGGAAGCCGAAAAAACTTTGGCGGATTCTTATAATCAGTTGACCAGCGGAGAGAGTGCTTATACCAGTGGCTGGAGCCAGGTGAACGACGGCGAAGCCCAAATTGCGGAGGCCTATGCGACCATCGCCGAAAATGAACAGAAATTGGCGGATGGCTGGGAAGAATACGAAAAAGGTAAAAAAGAAGCAGAGGAAAAGATTTCCGATGCGGAAATTAAAATACAGGATGCGAAAAATGAAATCGATGGTATTGATAAGCCATCCTGGTATGTGAACGATAGAGACAGTAATTCGGACTACAGTGGTTATTCGGACAATGCAGACCGTATGCGGGCTATTGGTTCGGTATTCCCTGTGCTGTTTTTCCTTGTGGCTGCTCTTGTCAGCCTGACGACAATGACCCGTATGGTGGAAGAACAGCGGATTCAGATCGGTACCTTAAAGGCGCTGGGTTACAGCAAATTCTGGATTGCTGTCAAATATGTAGGCTATGCCCTGGCTGCAACGCTGGGAGGGTCTGTCCTCGGCGTATTATTTGGCCAGAAGGTATTTCCATATATTATCGTTACGGCATATAAGATTATGTATGTACATATTCCGGATGTAGTCATTCCGTATGATATGGGTTATGCTTTGGCCGCATCGGGGGCAGCGATTTTATGCACAATGGTCGCAACGATCAGCGCATGTTACCGGGCATTACAGGCACAGCCGGCAGAATTGATGCGTCCGGAGGCGCCGAAGATCGGTAAGCGGGTGTTCCTGGAACATATTCCTTGGATCTGGGGAAATCTGAATTTTACCTGGAAGTCAACTGTACGGAATCTTTTGCGGTATAAGAAACGATTCTTTATGACAATATTTGGTATCGGGGGCTGTATGGCTCTGATGATCGTCGGATATGGTCTGAAGGATTCCATTATGGATATTGCCAGATTACAGTACCGTAAAATTCAGGTATATGATTTGATGGCTGTCGTTGACGGTGACATTGATGCGGAAGAAAAGGCCCTGGTGGATGAAGAGCTTGAATCCGATAAACGGATCAGTTCTTATATGGATGGTTATATGCGTCTGTCAGAGGTGACCTTTGAAAACGAGAAAAAAGATGTTTATCTTTATATTCCATCCGGTTTGGAAAAACTGGATCAGTTTGTAACCTTTAATGACCGGGTATCCGGTGATACATGGTATATGACGGAAGATAGTGCCATATTGACGGAAAAGGCTGCAAGAGATATGGGCGTTTCTGTAGGCAACGAGATTCAGATTGAACTGGAAGATGATGAAAAAATCACGGTAACGGTAACGGATATCTGTGAAAATTATTTATCTCATTACATTTATGTGGCGCCTCAGCTCTATGAAAAGCTGACGGGTAAGGCGCCGTCGTACAATTGTGTTTTTGCGGATTTAAAAGAAGAATACGAAGACGAGCTGACCCAGGTGGGTGAGGAACTTCTGAAAAATGACAGTATATTGACCGTATCTTATACAAACAATATGGAAAGCCAGATTGAAGATATGCTGGGTGTTCTGGACAGCGTTATTGTCGTTTTGATTATTTCGGCGGGCATGCTGGCCTTTGTCGTACTTTACAATCTGAACAATATTAATATCAATGAACGTAAGCGGGAATTGGCAACATTAAAGGTTCTTGGTTTTTACGATATGGAAGTGGGCAACTACGTTTATCGTGAAAATATACTTTTGACGATCATTGGTGCCATTGCCGGCGTATTTCTCGGAAAGATATTGCATCAGTTTGTCATTCAGACTGTAGAAGTGGAGATGACGATGTTTGGACGGAACATTAATATGCCAAGCTATATCTATGCCATTGGATTTACGTTCCTGTTCTCAGTGCTGGTTAATATGGTAATGTACTTTAAACTGAAAAAGATTAATATGGTAGAATCACTGAAGAGTGTGGAATAATGGAGGAAGAAATATGAGTAAGTATCTTGTTGTTGTGGATATGCAGAATGATTTTATTAACGGAAGCCTTGGTTCGGCTGAAGCGCAGGCCATATTGCCAAAGGTTATTGAAAAGATTAAAAATTTCCCTGGAACGGTTGTTTATACACGGGACACCCATGAGGATAACTATCTGGAAACACTGGAAGGAAAGAAATTGCCGGTGGTTCATTGTGTCCGGGATACGGAGGGCTGGAAGTTTCAGGATGATATTCAGGAATTGGTAACGGCAAACCGCAGCCTTGTATTTGACAAGGAGACCTTTGGTTCCATCCAGATGGCGGGCTGCCTTCAGGGAATTGACCGGATGGCTCCGATTGATGAGGTCATTGTCGTAGGACTCTGCACGGATATCTGTGTCATGGCCAATGCAGTCTTGATCCGGACAGCAATGCCGAACACACCGGTGCGGGTAGATGCGTCCTGCTGTGCAGGCTCCACACCGGAAGCGCATCGTTGTGCATTGGAGGCTATGAAATCCCTCCAGATTGAGGTTGATGAATAAAGGAAAGGACTTATCAAAATGAGTTTAAATCAGAGTTTAGAATTAAATAACGGTCTGAAAATGCCTGTTTTGGGTCTTGGTGTTTATAAAAGCGGCGAACACACAAAGGAAGCTGTGCTGGCCGCTTTGGAAGCCGGATACCGGCATATTGATGCGGCATCCGTATATGGAAATGAAAAAGAAGTGGGCGATGCCATTCGGGAGAGCGGTATCTCACGGGAAGAGATTTTCGTTACGACAAAATTGTGGAATGATGATATGCGGGCGGGGATTCAGAGAGAAGCTCTATTGCGAAGTCTTGAAAAGCTGCAGATGGATTATGTGGACTTATATCTTCTTCATTGGCCGGTGGCCGACTGTTATTTACCGTCCTGGAATATCCTGGAGGAGCTTCAGGCCGAGGGAAAAACAAAATCCATCGGCGTCAGCAATTTTCAAATGAGGCATTTGGATGATTTAATGGCCCATACCGACATAGTGCCGGTGGTGAACCAGATCGAATGTCATCCATATCTGAGTCAGGAACCTCTTCGGAGTTTTTGCCGGGATAAGGGCATTCAGGTGACGGCCTGGGCGCCGCTTGGACGTACCAATGTTTTTGAAGACCCGGTGATCACCGAGTTGGCCAGGGCTTATGACCGGACGCCAGCCCAGATCATTTTGCGCTGGGAGATTCAGAACGGTATTATTGTTATTCCGAAATCTGTACATCGGGAGCGTATTATAGAAAATAGTAAAGTATTTGATTTTGAATTAAGACCGGAAGATATGGCGAAGATGAACGGCCTCAATAAGGATCAGCGATTTGGACCGTCACCGGATACCTTTGATTTTTAATTAGGAAAAGAGCGAATCAAAATGTGGATTATCCTGGCCTTTGGCTCGGCATTTTTTGCAGGGGTAACGGCAATTTTGGCAAAGCTGGGAATAAAAGATATGGATTCCCATCTGGCAACGGCCATACGGACCATCGTAGTGCTTATTTTTGCCTGGATGATGGTATTTATAAAGGGAACCCAGACAACAATGGCGGATATTTCCGGGGAGAGTTATTTGTTTCTCGGATTATCCGGCCTTGCCACCGGAGGGTCCTGGCTGTGTTATTTTCACGCCCTTCAATTGGGAGATGTGAATAAGGTCGTACCGATTGATAAGTCCAGCACGATTCTTACGATGATCAGTGCCTTTCTCATCCTGGGTGAACCGATAACTTTATATATGGTCTTGGGCATGTGTGCCATTGCCTTAGGAACGGGGCTTATGATTCAGAAAAAATCAATGCCGGAGGTCTCCGGGCAAAAGAATAGAGTGAGAACCAGAGGCGATTACCGGTGGCTGGTTTATGCGGTCTTGTCGGCGGTATTTGCAAGCCTGACATCCATACTTGGGAAAATCGGCATAGAGAATGTGGATTCCACGCTGGGAACTGCTTTGCGGACGATCGTTGTTCTGATCATGGCCTGGTTAATTGTCTTTATGAACCATAAATGGAAAGAGATTGGCAAAATTGATGGGAAGAGCTGGATTTTCCTGATCTTATCGGGAATAACAACGGGGCTTTCCTGGCTCTGCTATTATCGGGCTTTACAGACGGGCAAAGCCAGCGTGGTCGTACCGATTGATAAATTAAGTATCGTCGTGTCGGTCATTTTTGCATGGGTCGTTTTTAAAGAGAAATTGTCTCCGAAAGGACTGGCCGGACTTGGATTGATCGTGGCGGGAACGCTGATATTATTACTGTAACGGAGAGAAAACGAATGAAATTTTATATGGCACCTTTGGAGGGCATTACCGGATATATTTTCCGTAATGCCCATTATGATTATTTTCATCCTGCGGATAAATATTTTACACCTTTTATTACGCCGGGGCTGAACAGCCGTCGGACTTCAAAGGCTTTGAGAGATGTGCTTCCTGAAAATAACCAGGGGCCGAAAATTGTGCCCCAGATTTTAACGAATCGGGCTGATGAATTTATTTATACGGAAAAACAGTTGATAGAGATGGGGTATGATGAAATCAATCTGAATCTGGGATGCCCGTCAGGAACGGTGGTAGGTAAGCGCCGTGGCTCCGGTTTCCTTGCATTTCGTGAAGAGCTGGACCGTTTTCTGGATGAAATTTATCGGACGGCCGAGCTGAAAATTTCCATTAAAACCCGTTTGGGTAAAGATAGTCCGGAGGAATTTGATGCACTTCTGGATATTTATAATCAGTACCCTCTGGAGGAATTAATTATTCATCCACGGACAAGGGAAGAGTTTTACCGGGGAACCCCGAATATGGAAATGTTCCGTTTGGGACTGGAGAAGAGCCGCTGTCCGGTATGCTATAATGGAAATATTTTTACAAAACCGGATTATGAGCATTTTTGCATCCAGTTTCCGGAAGTGACTTCGGTTATGATCGGCCGGGGACTTGTCGCCAATCCGGCGCTCATCGATATTATTCTTGGAGAACGGAAAAGTGTGGACAAGCCGCTCATTCGGGAATTCCATGACAGGATTTATGCCGACTATAGTGAGATGCTGTCTGGTGAGGTTCCATTACTTTACAAGATGAAAGAGTTCTGGAATTACATAATCTGCCTTTTTACCAATGCAAAGAAATATGGTAAAAAGATAAGAAAGGCCCAGAGCCTGAAAAATTATAATGAGATTGTAAATTCCCTCTTTGAAATGGAAGAAATTGTAGAAGGGGCAGGATTTAAGCCAGCTTTATAAGAATCCCAGATGTTCCAGCAGGATTTTTAAGCCTATGAATATTAAAATGATACCTCCGGCAATTTCAGCCTTTTTCTCATAGCGGCGGCCAAACTGATGACCGATGCCAACGCCGATGAAGGAAATGACGAATGTGGTGGCGCCGATGAGACAGACAGCCGAAAGAATTTTAACCTGGAGAAAGGCAAAGGTAATACCGACGGCCAGTGCATCGATGCTGGTGGCAATAGCCAGCATAAAGAGTTCTTTTAAGTCCAGATGTTCCTGGGGACATTCCGGGGAGTCTTCTTCTTCACCGAGGGCTTCGCGAATCATGTTGACACCGATAAAGCCAAGAAGCAGAAAGGCGATCCAGTGGTCGATGCTTGTTATGTAACTTTCAAACTGTTTGCCGAGAAGCCAGCCGATGGTCGGCATGAGTGCCTGAAAGACTCCGAAAAACAGAGCGATAATTCCGGCGTGGCGGTAGTTCATGCGCCGCATGTTCAGACCTTTGCATATGGAAACAGCGAATGCGTCCATAGACAGACCAACGGCAATTAAAATCAATTCAAATAATCCCATAGAAGGTTCTCCTTTGCATTATTATAAATATGTGTAAGGTATAAAAAAAGACTCATGTATAGCAAAAACTATACATGAGTCTTTTTAAAAGTCAAGCATTTTGATGGGATTTTATCAATTAATCTTTTTGGCGATAACCGCCAGACGTCCATCATCCTGACTATATTCACAGGTGGAAAGCGTGATCAGCCGGTCCCCGTAGATAGCGTTCTCCCCTGTATCATAAAGAGCCATTTGCCGGATATTGTTCATGTAGTCATTGAAGTCAGCTTCGTCGGCAAAAGACGTATGGCCGTAATAACGGAAGCCTTCTTCGTCTTCCGATAAGGCTCTGGAAAGAATGACGGCCACGACAGTATAGGTTCCTTTTTCCCGCAGCATGTCGAAATAAATTGTTTTGTGGGATTCAAAAAAATCTTTATCCTTGTAATTCATCAATGGCTGGAACATGCTGTTGTCATTCATATGATGTCCGTAGATGATCAGATTATCGCTGACCGGATCCAGTGAACAATAGCCGTCGATAAAAGGAACGCCGGCCGCATCATATTCTTTGTTGAAATTGGAATGAAGATAGGTATCATTATCGCCTTCAACGTACATTACCGGGTAGTCAATCGTTGTGTCCGGAATCTGAATCCATCCGGCAAAATCCGGATTTTCTTCATGAAGGCGTGCATAGCGGGGAATAATCTCGTTGCCGGTTGTCTCCGAAACTTCGTCGGAAGCATAAGTTTCTTCGACAAGCAGAGATTTGATATCATTCATGTTTTCTGCCGAGATGTGTCGTTCCCAGAAGTATTTGCCAAGGTATCCGGCGCTGCCCAGAAAGCATACGAGGGCAATAATGAAGATGATTATTTGCATTTTTTTCAAGACATGACCTCCTTTTTTTAAAATTATACCATAAATGGGGTGGTCAGTTAAAAAAAATATGTTAAAATAAGGATATAATTTTATGGGAGGAAAAGAATAATGAATGTTTTAGTAATCAATTGTGGAAGTTCTTCATTAAAATTCCAGTTAATTCAGTCTGATACAGAAGCTGTACTTGCAAAGGGACTTTGCGAACGTATCGGTATTGAAGGCAGCAGAATCGTATATACACCAGCAGGAAAAGACAAAATTACAATCGAATCTCCAATGCCAGATCACACAAACGCGATCAAGCTCGTTCTTAGCTGTCTGACAGATGAAGCAAACGGCGTTGTAAAATCTCTTGAAGAGATTCATGCTGTAGGTCATCGTGTTGTACACGGCGGAGAGAAATTTGCTTCTTCCGTTGTTGTAGATGACGAAGTTATGAAAGCAATCGAAGAGTGCAGCAATCTTGCACCTCTTCACAATCCAGCGAACCTTTTAGGTATCAGCGTATGTAAAGAATTAATGCCAGGCGTACCTCAGGTAGCAGTATTTGATACCGCTTTCCATCAGACAATGCCTGAAAAAGCTTATCTCTATGGTCTGCCATACGAAGCATACACAGAAGATAAGATCCGTCGTTACGGTTTCCACGGAACATCCCACAGCTATGTTTCCAAACGTGTCGCTGAAATCCTTGGAAAGAAACCGGAAGAACTGAAAACAATCGTATGCCATCTGGGTAATGGTTCCAGTATCTGTGCTGTAAATCAGGGCAAATGTGTAGACACAACAATGGGTCTTACACCATTGGCAGGTCTGATCATGGGAACACGCTGCGGTGATATCGACCCATCCATCCTTGAATTCTATGCTCAGAAACATGATCTGGATGTTTACCAGGTGACAGAAATCTTAAATAAAAAATCCGGCGTTCTCGGTATCAGCGGCGTAAGCAGCGACTTCCGTGATGTTGAAGAAGCAGCAGATGCAGGCAACGAACGCTGCAAATATGCATTGGATGCTTTCAAATATCAGGTAGCTAAATTCATCGGCGGCTATGCAGCAGCTATGAATGGTGTTGATGTGATCGTATTTACAGCAGGTGTTGGTGAAAACAGTGCAACAACACGTCAGGGCGTTTGCGATTATCTCGGATACCTTGGAATTACAATCGATGCAGAAGCTAACGGAAAACGCGGTGAAGAAATTGAAATCACTACAGCAGATTCCAAAGTTAAAGTATTCGTTGTTCCAACAAACGAAGAATTAATGATTGCAAGAGATACAGTTGCTTTAACAAAATAAGGACAGGCACATTTTGTATCTGTGAGAATATTCTATAAAGAGACCATGGAAAGGTCGGGGAACCTGGAATGAGGAAACGGCTTGGCTGGCTTTTTATAGGATGTTTATTGGCGATTCCCTGTATGGGAACGCAGATTTATCAAAATTACAGGCCCTCGGCAGATTGGGAACAGTCCGCCGAGGGCCTTACTGTTCATATGAAGGAATTTGGAATGGACCGGGTGGTCGGCTTTGATGAATATGCTGTTGGTGTTTTGGCGGCAGTGTTGGAGCCGGATACCCATGAGGAAACGATTAAAGCGATGGCGGTCGTTTTGAGAACTTACATAGCCTACATGTCGGCTGGCGGACGAACTCCGGAAAGTCAGTGGCTTGGTCAGCCTTGGCTGTCGGCCCAGGAAAGGCTGGCTAAGGGCATGGATGAAGAAAAACTAAGAAAGGCAGTAGCGGAAACCGAAGGGTGTAAAATACTCCATAACGGGGAACCGATACTGCCTTTATATTGTCTTCTGTCCAATGGGAGGACGAGAAATTTCTCCGATGTATGGGGCGGTGATCTGGCCTATTTGACCAGTGTCGATAGTCCATGGGATAAAAGTTCATCCGATTATATGGAGAAGGTATTTTTGAGCCGGAAAAAAATCATTCGCGTCCTGGCCGAAGCCGACGGGATGGAGAACTCCTGGGACCAACTGTCGGAGAGTATGGTTCAGATCATAGAAAAGGATGATTCCGGCTATATCCGGCAGATGCAGATTGGCGGACAGACGTATTCCGGTGAAGATTTGCGGTGCCGTCTGGGGCTTCCGTCCGCTTGCTTTGATTATACTGTTAAAAATGATGGAATAGAATTTACCTGTTATGGGCGAGGCCATGGTGTTGGCCTGAGTCTTTATGGTGCCGATGCCATGGCCGGGGAAGGAAAAAGCTGGCAGGAAATTATTTTGTGGTATTTTCCGGGGACGAGTGTATAAAGTTTGATTTCCTGGTCAAACTATAGCTACGAGGTGATAACAGGTGAAAGAAAATTTTAAAAATTATTGGAAAAAGAATGGATTTTACATGGTGTTGACAGCGGCTCTGGTCGTTGTGCTTGGAATTTCCGGAGTAGCCGGATATCGGTCAGGTATGAGAGATAAGGCGGAAGCCGAAAAGGCCGCTGAATTTAGTCAGGCTGAAAACACACCGGAGGTTTTGGATGAAACACCAGCGGCAGCTGTGGGAAACACGACAGATATTGAAAATGCAGTGGCTGAATCTGTAGCGGCAGCAGAAGCTGCAAATGCCGCAGTTGCGGAGACATTTGGCGACGACGCGAAAATGGTATGGCCAGTGGAAGGCGAAATTCTTAAAGAGTTTTCACCGGATAAAACCATTTATTTTGAAACACTGGATCAATACAAATGTAATCCGGCATTGCTCATCAAAGCCGACGTCAATCAGGAAGTAGTTGCTGCTTTTGGCGGAACCGTAGAATCTGTTACAGAAGACAGCGTGAACGGTACGATGATCACCGTAGACATGGGAAATGGCTATAGAGCAATTTATGGTCAGATGAAAGATGTAAATGTCAAAGAGGGCGATGTGATTGTCAAAGGTCAGGCCATTGGCAATGTGGCTCAGCCGACAAAATATTATACAGAAGAGGGAAGTCATCTTTATTTTGGAATTACAAAGGACGGTACTCCGGTGAATCCACAGGACTATCTGGAAAAATAGTAGCTGGTTTTCCAGTCACCAAATTGGAAAAATAACATAAGATATAGAGCAGGCGATGATGAATCGGTCATACATATTGGAAAATATGCTGCCGATTATATTACAATCCTTCTGGTATTACCGGCCCGGGCCAGACTTTTTGAATAAATACTGTATTTTCATCGGCTGCTTTATATAGCGGGGCATTGTCATAGCGGCAATGCCCTTTTTCAGTTGAAATTAAAACGGTAATCCGATATAATAAGTTCTGTAAACCATTTTACATTTACTGGAAAGGATATTATGAACTATACATACATTTTAAAATGCAGTGACGGTTCCCTTTACACTGGATGGACGAATCATCTGGAGGAACGGATTCAGGCCCATAATGAAGGCCGGGGAGCAAAATATACCCGCAGCCGTCGGCCGGTGGAATTGATTTATTATGAAAGGATGGAAACAAAAGAGGAAGCGATGCGGCGGGAATATGCCATCAAGCAGCTCAATCGTCAGCAGAAGCTCGAGTTGATTGCACAGCAAGGAGAATATGGCTTATGAATAATATCTTAAAAAAACGGACTTCAGTTCTTGTACGGGCGGCCATTGTATTAATTTCGGTAATCTTACAGGTTTTAACGATGTTCTTGCTGGTGCGTCTGCTTCAGGAATACGCCTCATGGGTTTATCTGCTGATTGAAATTGCCAGTATTGCGGTAGTATTTGTGCTGGTAGATAATTCATCCTCATTCAATTCATTTTGGATTGTGATCATTATGGCGCTTCCGGTATTTGGCTATTGCCTTTATTTCATGTGGGGACGCAAGCATACAAATAGTGCTTTTTATAAAAAATATAAAAAGATATCGGAAAAAGGAAAAGAATACAAGCAGCAGGATTCGGCGATTTTGGCTGAGCTGTCCGAAATGCATCCAAATAAGGCTCAGGTCAGCCGGTATCTGGTTCATGAAGGTTTTTCTTTATACAAAAATACTTCTGTCCGATATTTTGAGGTCGGAGAGAAAAAATTTGATGCCCTTTTTGAGGATTTGGAGAAGGCAGAAAAGTTTATCTTCATGGAGTATTTTATTGTGTCCAATGGTGAAATATGGGATCGGCTGAAAGAGGTACTGGCACGGAAAGCGGCGGAGAAAGTTGAAATTCGTCTGCTTTTGGATGATTTTGGGTGTCTGTTTATGGATGGAGACGAGATTCGGCATGAATTGGCGAAACTGGGTATCCGGGTCAGTATTTTTGCACCGATCGTGAAGGATGTTTCCCGATTGACCTTTAATTACCGGAATCATCAGAAAATCGCTGTCATTGACGGAAATATTGCTTATACCGGGGGTGTGAATCTGGCCGATGAGTATGCCAATATTATCGATCGATTTGGTCATTGGAAGGATACGGCCATCCGTCTGGAGGGGGATGGTGTCTGGGGCCTTACAGAAATTTTCCTGGAGATGTGGGAACTTTCAAAGGAGAAAGAGCAGCTGGATTATGATAAATACCGGCCGACCATATCGGTAGATGCGCCGGGATATGTTCAGCCGGTGGCTGACGGTCCGGCCAATAATCCGGATAATCCGATTGAAGAGATGTATACCCATCTGATCAATAAGGCCAGGGATTATATTTATTTTACCACACCTTATCTGGTGCTGGACAACCGTATGGTCGATGATTTGTGCCGGGCAGCCCGAAGCGGCGTCGATGTGCGGATTATTACACCGCGTCATTATGATAAATGGTATGTTTACATGGTAAATATCTCAAATTATGGGCGGCTTATGGAAAATGGCATTAAGATATATGAGTATGAACCAGGTTTTATTCATGCTAAAAATGTGATTTCTGATGATGAGTGCGGCGTCTGCGGTACGATAAATATGGACTATCGGAGTTTTTATCTGCATTATGAATGCGGCGTATTGATGACGGAAGTTCCGGCGGTTATGGAGATGAAAGAAGACTTTTTAGAAACTATGCGAAAGAGTGAGCGGGTAAGCCTGGATGCCTGGAGAAACCGTCCGTTATGGCAGAAATGCGTTCAGGGAATACTGAGAATTTTTTCACCATTATTATAAATATAGGAGTTGAATACGATATGAAAAAGGTAGTAACAATCGCAGGTTCCGATTCCAGCGGCGGTGCTGGGATTCAGGCAGACATCAAAACCATGATGGCCCATGGCGTCTATGCCATGAGTGCGATCACTGCATTAACGGCCCAGAATACGACGGGTGTCTATGATGTATTGGAAGCCACACCGGAATTTGTCGGCGAACAGATCGATTGTATTTTTAGCGACATCCGGCCGGATGCGGTAAAAATCGGTATGGTGTCCAATATCGGTATCATTGAAAAGATTGCAGAGAAATTAAAAGAGCATCATGCAGAGAATATTGTTGTGGACCCGGTCATGGTGTCCACCAGCGGCTGTGCGCTGATGAGTCCGGATGCTCAGGAGACTTTGGTGACAAAACTCCTGCCTTTGGCTGACATCATTACCCCAAATATTCCTGAAGCCGAGTGTCTCTGCGGCTTTGAGATCAAGTCTACCGATGATATGGTTCGGGCGGCCGAAGTTATCGGTAAAAACCTGAAAGGCTGTGTTCTTATCAAAGGCGGACATCTTACGGAAACCGCTGACGATTTGCTCTATGATAACGGTGAGCTTCTCTGGTACCGCGGCGAACGGGTGGATAATCCGAATACCCATGGTACCGGCTGTACTCTTTCATCAGCCATAGCCAGTAATCTGGCCCTGGGCTACGATATGAAAACCAGCGTAAGAAATGCCAAAGATTATATTACCGGAGCCCTCAAAGATGGGCTGGATTTGGGCAAGGGCAGCGGACCGCTGAACCATGCATACCGGATAACAGGGAAATAAAATATTGTTTAAAAAAGGTCAGGGTGCCAGGAAATTCGCAAGATTCTAAAAATAGAGAGTACGAAATTCTTTGGCACCCTGTTTTGTTTTAATAAATCGGCATAACAGCTAAAAATTTATACATTAATACGAAGTGGCAGAAGCTGCCGCCCATCACGAAGAGATGGAAGATTTCATGAGAGCCGAAATTCTCATGCCGGCTGTTGAAGATCGGAAGCTTCAATGCATAGATGACACCGCCGATTGTATAGATGATTCCTCCGGTAAGGAGCCACATAAAAGCTTCTCTGGACAGGCTATTTAAAATCTGAGTAAATGCAAGGATGCAGGTCCATCCCATTCCGATGTAAAGTACGGAAGATACCCATTTTGGACAGTTTACCCAAAGGGCTTTCAGGATGATTCCGAAGATGGCAATGCCCCATACGATGGCTAAAAGGGTGTATCCCAAAGTGCCCCGGATAGCAATGAGACATACAGGTGTGTAAGTTCCGGCAATAAGCACTGAAATCATCATATGATCAAATTTTTTCAGGCGCTTATTAACTTTTTCATTGATATCCAATGAATGATACAGGGTACTTGCGGCATATAGTAAAAGCATGCTGACAATAAAAATACTTAACGAAATAACATGGACTACATCCGGTGCTGTACATGCCCGGAGAATCAGTGGTACGGCAGCGAGCAGAGCCATAAGCCAGCCGATAAAATGGGTGATTGCGCTGCCCGGGTCTTTTGGTTTAAATTTCATAAGATCACCTTCCTGTTCTGGAATTTATATAGGTTGTGTACTGAAACGACAACACATAGTAATTAAAACTACATAATCTATAATATGATACTATCACAAATAAAATACATGTCAAGCATAAAAAAATAAAAACAGTGAAAAATCTATAAAACTATGATATACTGTGAACAGTTAGCGACGCATTGAACACTTGGCGAAGTAGTTTTGAGCCTGGTGTGAAAGTGTACAGAGTAGTTTTTCTTGGGAGTGAATGCGTATTATGGGAAAATATTTTGGGACTGACGGTTTTCGCGGTGAGGCCAATATAAAGCTCACGGTGGAACATGCATTTAAAGTCGGACGTTTTTTAGGATATTATTTTGGAAAAGATCATAAGGCGAAGATTGTCATTGGTAAAGATACACGGCGTTCCAGTTACATGTTTGAGTATGCTCTGGCAGCAGGACTTACGGCCAGCGGCGCAGATGCTTATCTGCTTCATGTAACGACTACACCGAGTGTTTCTTATGTCGTGCGTACAGAGGAATTTGACTGCGGCATTATGATTTCGGCTAGCCACAATCCGTTTTATGATAATGGAATTAAGATCATCAATGCTATGGGACATAAGATGAGCGCCGATGTGGAGCAGCTCATTGAAGATTATATTGATGGAAAAACAGAGGAGCTTCCGTTGGCAACCCGTGAAGATATTGGGCGGACCGTGGATTATGCGATGGGAAGAAACCGCTATATCGGTCATTTGATCGCTACAGCAACCCGTTCCTTTAAGGATAAAAAGGTCGGTCTGGACTGTTCCAATGGTTCGGCGTCTTCGATTGCTAAAAGTGTATTTGACGCTTTGGGAGCAAAAACTTATGTGATCAATGCAGAGCCGGATGGCACAAATATTAACATGAACTGCGGTTCTACTCATATTGAAGTGCTTCAGAAATTCGTTGTGGAAAAAGGTCTTGATGTTGGTTTTGCTTACGATGGTGATGCGGACCGGTGTATTGCTGTGGACGATGAAGGACATATCGTCGACGGTGATTTGATCATGTATGTCTGCGGTAAATATATGCATGAAAATGGAACATTAAATAACAATACGATCGTCACAACGGTCATGTCCAATTTCGGTCTGTATCTTGCTCTTGATAAAGCAGGCATTCGATATGAAAAGACGGCCGTTGGTGATAAATATGTTTATGAGAATATGATGCAGAATGGCCATTCCATCGGTGGAGAACAGTCCGGGCATATTATTTTCAGCAAACTGGCGACGACCGGCGATGGTATTTTAACTTCTTTGAAGATTATGGAAGTTATGCTGGAGAAAAAGACAAAGCTTTCTGAACTGATCAAACCGGTGAAGATTTACCCTCAGCTGCTTGTGAATGTTAAAGTAAAGGATAAAACAGAAGCAGAGCAGGATGCGGACGTTCAGGCGGCTGTAAAAGCTGTGGAAGAAGCCCTTGGAAATACGGGACGTATCCTTGTGCGGGAAAGCGGAACAGAACCAGTGCTGCGTGTTATGGTGGAAGCAGAAACGGATGAAATCTGTAATAAATATGTTTATCAGGTAGTGGATGTTTTAAAGGCCAAAGGCCATGCTATTGAAGGGAAGTAGAGAACATGGGAGACAGTCTGGTTGAACAGGTAAGAAATGCCATGCCGCCGGAAGACGATCTGTTTGAAGTGGCAGAACTGTTTAAGGCCTTCGGGGATTCAACCCGGGCAAAAATCATATGTGCGTTGAGCCAGTCAGAGCTATGTGTGGGAGATCTGGCGCTGCTGCTTGAGATGAATCAGTCGGCCGTGTCCCATCAGCTTCGGCTGCTGAAGCAGGCCAGACTGGTGAAGACACGCCGGGATGGTAAGGTGCGTTACTATTCTTTGGCAGATGAGCATATTCAGGAAATGTTTAAGGTGGCTTTTGACCACGTGATGGAAGAATAAAGAAACAAGGAGTAATTTACAATGGAAAAGATTATTTTAACCGGAGACCGTCCGACAGGACGGCTTCATGTGGGACATTATGTAGGTTCCCTGAAGCGTCGGGTGGAGCTTCAGAATTCAGGGGAATATGACAAAATTTATATTATGATTGCGGATGCACAGGCATTGACAGATAATGCAGATAATCCGGAAAAAGTGCGCCAGAATATTATTGAGGTGGCACTGGACTATCTTTCCTGCGGTCTGGACCCGGAAAAATCGGTAATCTTTATTCAGTCCCAGGTGCCGGCACTGCCGGAACTCACCTGCTATTATATGAATCTTGTAACGGTTTCCCGACTTCAGAGAAATCCGACAGTAAAGGCAGAAATTCAGATGCGTAATTTTGAAACAAGTATTCCGGTAGGTTTCTTTACCTATCCGATCAGTCAGGCTTCAGATATCACTGCATTTAAAGCAACAACAGTGCCGGTTGGAGAAGACCAGCTCCCGATGATCGAGCAGACACGGGAGATCGTTCGTAAATTTAATGCGGTTTATGATGAAGTTTTAGTTGAGCCGGAAGCCCTCATTCCTGAGCGTGAAGTGTGCTGCCGTCTGCCTGGAACCGATGGAAAAGCAAAGATGAGTAAATCTTTAAATAACTGTATTTATCTTTCGGATACAGCGGAAGAGGTCCAGAAAAAGATCATGGGCATGTTTACTGATCCGAATCATTTGAAAGTATCAGATCCGGGATGTGTGGAGGGTAATGCAGTGTTTACCTATCTGGACGCATTTTGCCGGGATGAGCATTTTGCAAAGTTCTGGCCGGAGTATGAGAATCTGGATGCGTTGAAAGATCATTATCGCCGGGGCGGTCTCGGGGATGTAAAGGTAAAACGTTTCCTGAATAACATCATGCAGGAAGAACTGGAACCAATCCGCGCCCGCAGAAAAGAACTGGAAAAACATATTCCGGAAATTTATGAAATTCTTCGTAAGGGCAGCATTGAGGCAGCTAAAGTTGCAGACAAGACGCTGGAAGAAGTAAAACGGGCAATGAAGATCAATTATTTTGAAGATGCCCAGTTGATCGAGGAACAGGCGAAGAGATTTGCTGAAAAATAAAACAACGTTAAAACTGGCTGTCAGCGGATAGGATATCCTTGGCAGCCGATTTTTGTTAAATGATAGTGAAACGTACTGTTTGAACAGTGCGGTAGGAGAGTATATGATTTTAGTGACGGGCGGATGCCGGAGCGGGAAAAGTGAATATGGTGAACAGCTGGTCGAAGCCATGGGAAATCGCAGGTTATATGTGGCAACAGGGAAAGTTTTCGACGAAGAAATGGCCCGGCGTGTGGAAAAGCATAAGGAACGCCGGGGCGAATTGTGGATAACTCATGAAGGTTATCTGGACTTAGAGACTTTTGATTATACGGGATTTGATGGCATTTTGCTGGACAGCGTGACATCCATGGTGACAAACCTGCTGTTTGATTTTGTGAATAGTAGGGAAACTTTGACAGAGAACGCAGATATCGAAGAGACGGATTTTGCACAGGTTGACTACAATGGGGCAGAATCCTATATTATGGAAAAGTTTCAGAGCTTTGCGGCTATTGTTCGGGAGAAGCGGCTGCCTTATGTTATGGTGACGGATGAAATCGGTCTGGGTATCGTCCCTGAGACGCCGCTTGGCCGGGGATTCCGGGATATACTTGGCCGGGTAAATCAATATCTGGCGGCTGAGGCGGAGCAGGTTTATTTTGTCATCAGCGGTATTCCGGTTCAGATTAAGGCGGAGTGATTTATGGATACATTGATTTTGACGTTACAATTATTTACAAGTCTTCCAATCAATAAAAGTGTGGAAGTGAGCGATGAACGCCTGATTCGGGGAGTAGCGCTCTGGCCGGCGGCCGGTATTGTCATTGCCGTATTTGAAGCCTTGATTTTCTGGGTATCTGTACATATTTTGCCCCTTTCCCTGGCGGCGGCGTTGGCATTGCTTGGTGAACTTTGGATGACACGGGGATTTCACCTGGACGGATTGTGTGATACGGCAGACGCCTATTTTTCGTCCAGAAGCCGGGAACGTATGCTGGAGATTATGAAAGACAGCCATATAGGAACTTTCGGTGTTGTGGCAGCCATTGTTGATTTAGCCTTTAAATATTTACTAATTACTTCTTCTAAAATGCCGCTGTTTTTGATTCTCGCGGCGCCGGTGGCAGGGAAAATGGTTCAGGGCTTGTGTATGTACAGGGCAAATTATCCCCGGGAAAGCGGCTTGGGAAAAAGCTATATCGGAAGGGTTTCTTTGAAAATTGTCCTTATATCGGCGTTATTTGGAGCGGCCTGGGTCATTGGGTGCTTGTTTGTCGGTATTATTTATACTGGAATTGGATGTACGACAACGGTGGGTGTCTGGTTGCTTTTTGTCTGCGTATTATTGTGTTTTATTCTGGCCTGGCTGTTTCGGCGGCATATGGAGAAAGCCATTGGCGGGATGACCGGAGACACGCTTGGTGCGGCTTCGGAGATTATTGAGATTTTCTATATGCTGCTCGTGGTGGCGCTGGAAGGAGTTTTGTGATATGAAATTATATATGGTCCGGCATGGCGAAACCGAATGCAATGTGAATCGGGTGTATTATGGAAGTCTGGATGTTTCAATTACTGAAAATGGCCGACATCAGGCAGAGGCTGTAGGGGATATGCTCCGCAATGTGATTTTTGATCAAGTTGTTGTTTCAGGACTACGGCGGACAAGGCAGACAGCGGAAGCCATTCTTTCCCGCCAGGCTGCGGGGCATCTGAAACCCGAATTTTGTTCAGTGCCGGCTTTTAATGAAATGAATTTTGGCGCCTGGGAAGGGCTTCATTATACACAGGTTCGGGAAATGTATCCGGAAGCTTATAAGGCCATGGCGGAGGACTGGCTTCAGTGTCCTCCAACGGGTGGTGAAACTTTCTTAAATTTCAGCCAACGGGTGTTAAGTGGTTGGGATAAGCTTATTCGTGATGAGACTTTTAAAGAGGCGGGAAATATTCTCTTTGTTGGTCACAGCGGTCCGATGCAGTGTCTGATGTGCCATCTTTTGGGAATGGATGTGTCAAATATATGGCATCTGGAAATTCAGCAGGGAGCGTATACAGAGTTTGAAATTGTGCAGGATTTTCCGGTTCTGAAAGGAATGAATTTAAAATGTTAAGATTGGAAGAAATCTGCCGTGGAATTCCTCCGGCGGATACAGCGGTTATGAATCAGGTCTGGAAAATATGGGATAATAAATGTATTCCATTACGCAGTTTGGAATGGCTTCAGGAAACTTTGGTTCGTATCGCAGGTGTGCAGCGAAATGTGCAGCCCCGGATTCAAAAAAAACTGACTATTGTCATGGCGGCAGATAACGGCGTTATTGCCGAAGGTGTCAGTCAATCCGACGCGCATGTGACTGCCCAGGTGGTGGAGAACATGCTCCATCAGAGAGCTACGATTGCGCTTATGTCGGAAAATGCCGGAAGTGATTTTCTTGTGGCAGATATCGGGATGAAAGAAAAGGTAGAAGGTGTTCTGGATATTTCTTTCATGCGTGGAACAGATAATATGGCTGTGGGTCCGGCTATGAGCCGGGAAACGGCAGTAGTAGCCATTGAGGCCGGAGCAGAGCTGGCGATCAAAAAGGCGGCGGAAGGTTATCAACTTTTTGCCACAGGTGAGATGGGCATAGGCAATACGACGAGCAGCAGTGCGGTTTTAGCAGTTCTTTCAGGCAAACCGGCAGCTTATGTGACTGGCCGGGGAGCCGGGCTTTCCAGTGAAGGACTTGAACGGAAAATCCGGACGATTGAAAAGGCGATTGCATTGAATCAGCCGAATTCGTCAGATGCGGTGGATGTCCTGGCAAAGGTCGGCGGCCTTGATATTGCCGGACTCACCGGTGTCTTTTTAGGTGCAGCGTCTGCCGGAATTCCGGTCGTCATCGACGGCTTCATTGCATCTGTGGCTGCCCTTTTGGCGAAACAGCTTGCACCGGCATCGCTGGACGGGATGATTGCATCCCATTGTTCCAAAGAGCCGGGGGCGGTGCTTGCGCTGGACATGCTTGACCTCAAGCCTGTCATTTACGGAGATTTTCACCTTGGAGAGGGCAGCGGTGCGGTCCTTCTATTTCCAATGCTTGACCAGGTATTTAATTTATATGATAAACTTCCGAATTTTCAGGAAGGTAAAATTGAAACATACATCCCTTTAAAATAATGCAGAAACATGATATACTGTGAACAGTTAGTGTCCATGGTATACTGTGAGCAGATTTAGTATAAAGAGGAACAGGAGGTACTTTGATGAAAGAAGTAAATACTGTAGGTATATTGACCAGCGGAGGCGATGCACCGGGAATGAATGCGGCCATTCGGGCGGTTGTCCGGACCGCGTTGGCCAGTGGTATGAAAGTTAAAGGAATTAAGCGCGGTTATGCCGGTTTATTAAATAATGAAATCATTGATATGGATTCCCGGATGGTATCTGAGATTGCACGTCTTGGCGGTACGATTTTATTTACAGCCAGATGTAAAGAATTTGAAACCAGGGAAGGACAGCAGAAAGGGGCTCAGATTCTTAAAGATCATGGAATCGACGGCTTGATCGTTATCGGCGGCGACGGTTCTTTCCGCGGTGCTCAGAAGCTTTCGGCTCTTGGGATTAATACGATTGGTATTCCGGGAACCATTGATTTGGATATCAATTGTACAGAATATACCATTGGGTTTGATACGGCCGTAAATACAGCTATGAGTGCCATTGATAAGATTAAAGATACTTCCACATCTCATGAACGCTGCAGTATCATTGAGGTTATGGGACGAAATGCAGGATATATTGCCCTTTGGTGCCAGATGGCTAACGGTGCGGACGGAATCCTTATACCGGAGCGGGATGAGTTTAATGAACAGGACCTGATCGATACGATCATGCATAACCGTTCCAAAGGTAAGACACATCATGTGATCATTAACGCAGAAGGTGTCGGTCATACCAATCGTCTGGCCCGGCGTATTGAAGCAGCTACCGGTATTGAGACCCGTGCGACCATTCTGGGTCATATACAGCGCGGCGGCTCACCGACAGCGAGAGACCGGGTGACAGCAGCGACTATGGGCGGTTATGCCATCGATTTGCTCCACCGGGGAGAAACGAACCGGGTTATCTGTTTAAAGGGCGGCAATTATGTAGACTTCGATATTGACGAAGGACTGGCCATGGAAAAGACGATTGATGAATATCAGTTCCTTATCAGTCGGTTAATGTCAATGTATTAATAAATGAATCGTGTAAAAAAGAAAGAATCCCAATGATTTTTAGTGTTTGGGATTCTTTCTTTTGTTTATTCGGAAATAAATTCTTTCATAGCCTTCAGAACTTTTTCATCTTTCAGTAGATCTCTTGAGAAGTGGTTGTGACCGAGGATATCCTTCGGCAGATAAGGCCAGCCCGGAAAGCATTCATCACAGAATCCTTTGATATCATTAGGGACATGGCACATACCGCCTTCGAATAGGATTTGTTGTGTCGGAAAAATCATATCTTTTGGCCAGATGTAACGTCGTCTTGGAACATCTTCGGAGAGATTCTCCAGGCCGAAAGCCACAGCCGTGGCATGTTCTTTATCACAAAAAATACCGGCACTTTTTGCCTGTTCATGAAAATGTCTGTAATAAACTTCAATTTTATCAATTTCATTTTTTACACGTTCAGGATCCTGGTCCGATGGGTTGGCCGGCCCACATTGAACAACATAGTTACTTCCGGGAGCAAAGAGATATGGATTTTTATGCCAATAGTCGAGACCGCTGTTGCAGGCCGGAAGGCTGTCGATTAACTGGTGCCGTAGTTCTCTGAGGCGAAATTCATTTTTCTCGGAAGTATCCGTTGCCCAGTTCCAGAGAGAAATATCAATAAAACATGGAATATCCGGGTTCCTGTGGCTGAAGCGGAATTGTTTTACTAAGACATAATAGTCATAGACAAGGGTTATCTGATATTCCGGGTCGTTTTTAAGTAATTCAAAAAGAGTCATGGCATCTTCGCTCATCATACAAATATCCACATCATCATCCCACGGGATGTGGCCTTCACAGGCCGCAGCGCCTACAAGACTGCCAAAACCAAGCCAGTATTCTAAATGGTGCTGCTGGCAAAGACTGTCCAATTGATGAAGCAGTTTACTATTGCAGAGCTGAAATGTCCGGAATGGTTCATCGGCCTTTGGCAGGGAGTGAAAGAAACGTTTCCGCATTTCATGCGGCGATTCGTTTTCATGGTGGAAGAATACGTCTCCATAGAGTTTCATATGTGCATCGTGAATGGCAATCTCAGAACTTAGTTTGTCAATCTGCTGATGAAGACTGTCAGATTGATGGTTGAGTTGCTCACGAAGCTGAAGAATTTCTTCCCGAAGTTTGCGGTTATCCTGCCGGATATCATAAGTCGCGGAATGAAAAGATCTGGAAGATGGCGGCAAAAGCCGCATTTGCAATTTTTTTAATGATTTTCTCAATGACATAGCGAATCCCCCATTGATTTAAAAAATCTTAAATTTTTCTTACATATTTTTAACATAACATAGAAAAATGTCGACTGTCAATGAAAGGAATGGAGAAGTTGTCTGAAAACATGTACAAAAAAAGAAAGAAATTATATAAATATAATTTCTTTCTGATCATTTAATCTAATCTCTAACACGGTTCTCCGGTATAGTAGGACAGGGATCCGATAATCTGGATCAGATGTTCCCGGCTGCCATGCCATGCCAGATAGTCGTCAAAAGCTTCTAAAATCTGATTACTGAAGATGTTGGCATCGCTCAGCAATTCAAAGAAGGATTCTGTATGAGGTGTGTGATTTTCTCCCACATACCACGTATGTTTGCCTTCATTCAGGTAATCTTCCGGGTCACCCTGATATTCCGGATAGATGAAACAGGTTTTTGACGAAGAGAGTCTAAAGCGATTTTCAATAAAGTGAACAAGGCGCTGACGCATCTGCGGGTTTGTCTGTAAGAAAATACAGGTTTTCCGCACGGAGGCGATAACCTTGAGCAGTGTTTTTCGGGACAGCCGATAATGGTAGGTCGTCCGGATCGCATATAAAAGACATTCGGAAATGTTTCTTCGTTCTTTTTTGGTTAAGGAAACTAATGCCTCCAGATTAAGCTGGGAAGGTTCCATATGGTTTAAACGTTTAAGCAGGAGCGTGTCCATAAGGGTTTCAATCCGTCGATAATAAAAAGCCTCATATCTGCGTTCGGGATGTTCATTCATATCCTGATGCATACGGGCATAAAGGTAAGGATGTGTGTGCGTGTCCAATGCGTAATGGCAGAGGAAGCCGGCAATATAGGCCAGACAGATTTCTTTATCTTCTGTTTCAAGGACAACGGTATATTCCAATAGATTATCAAAAAAAGCGCCGGTGCTTTTTTCATGAAGAATATTGCAGATATTATTTTTGCGTTTTCGCATATATGGGTTCAAATAGTAGAAGAAGATGTCAGGCCCCTGGAGTCCCATATGATATGCATTTGGGTTTTTTCGGATGATTTCTTTCAGATAATTCGGAGACAGTGACTGGTATGACCGTTCACCGAATAAATAATTTGTAATTAATCCCGGCATATGAAAATCTCCTTTATTAAAATATACATATATATTTTAACAAATTATGACGGATTAGCAATGAAAATCCAATGAACAATTATAAAACTATTATTAATTTTTTTCAGGATGTGTTATAATCATAGCGATTATTGCAGAAAAAGGAGCTATAGAAGTGTCAAAAGAAGAAAATACTGTAAAGTTCAGAGTTGTAAAAATTGTGTTTCGTATTATTCTGGCAGTTTTGACTGTACTGTTGGGGACCTTGGCAATGCTTGCCTATAAAGGCATTTTCTGGATGTTTAAAACATGGAATCATCTGACGATGGATGAACTTGTTTTTCATTTGAATTCCCCTCTGGAGGGAACAAATGAGGGCATGATCAAAGACTTTTTTAATTCCTGTGGAATTATTACGATTGCTACGGCAGTCATATTGATCATTGTGATGATATTATTGATGGTTTTATGTAAACGAAAATGGATTTTCTATGTGGCATCCGGTGTTATCATGGTCATTTCAGCGGTGGTTATTGCCTATACTTTATCCTATGCCTGGAAAACATTGGACGTTTCTTCTTATAAGGATAATCAGGGGACCTATTCCAGTTTTATTGATGACAATTATGTTGCACCGACGGATGTGACTTTGGCTTTTCCGGAGCAAAAGAGAAATTTAATATATATTTTCCTGGAATCCATGGAAATCACTTATGCAGATGCAGAAAGCGGTGGTGCATTTGAGGAAAACGTGATTCCTGAGTTGACGAAATTATCCTTGGAAAATGAGAATTTTTCCGGCGGACAAAATATACTGAATGGCGGTACTTCCCTTCCGGGAACAGGATGGACGATTGCGGCTATGTTTGCCCAGACTTCCGGCCTGCCCCTTCAGATACCGATGGATGGTAATGCGATGGATACGCAGGAAAGTTTTTTCCCGGGGATTACTTCGCTGGGGGATATTCTCGAGACGGCCGGATATAATCAGGGACTTTTGATTGGCTCTGAGGCAGTTTTCGGCGGCCGGGAATTGTATTTTACGACCCATGGAAATTATAGTATGTGGGATTATAATTATTATTCTCAGAACGGAAGTCTTCCGGAAGGTTACCGAGTGTGGTGGGGCTATGAGGATGACTATCTCTTTGATTTTGCAAAAGATAAGCTGTTGGAAATGAGCCAGGGTGATGAGCCGTTTAACTTCACCATGCTGACGGTGGATACTCATTTTGAAGATGGCTATGTTTGCGAAGATTGCCCGGATACTTTTGGGGATAATCAGTATGCCAATGTCATGGCCTGCTCCAGTAAAAAGGTCAGTGAATTTGTTGAATGGATTCAGCAGCAGGATTTTTATGAAAATACAACGATTGTCATTTCTGGTGATCATCCGACCATGGATTCAGATTTCTGTGAGGATGTGGATGAGGACTTTGAAAGAAAAGTATATACAGCTTATATTAATGCGCCATTGAGTCCGGAGGAACCGTTCTATCGGGATTTTTCCACCTTTGATCAGTTCCCGACAACTTTGGCCAGTTTGGGCGTAGAAATTGAAGGCAACCGCCTTGGTTTGGGAACAAATTTATTTTCCCATATCCCGACACTGACAGAACGTTTTGGAAATGATACAATATCTTCAGAGTTATCCAAGAAATCCCAGTTAATGGAAGAATTGACCGCGGAAATCCGGGAAACAAATCTGAAACTGGAAAAAGAAAAGGAAAAAGGGTCTGCGACGATTTCAGCAACGCCTTATGACAATACGACAGGCCAGTTTGAAGTGACCATTTCGGATATTAAAACGGATATGGATTACCAGGCTGTACGCTGTCTGGCATTTCCGGAAGAAGATGAAGGAAGTCAGCAGTGGTATGATGTTTATTCTCTTGGAGACGGAACCTATGAAACTGCGGTTTATGCCTGGGATTATGGTTATAAGACCGGCAATTATAAAGTTCAGGTATATTTATTTGATGCCAATGGAAAGTCAGTGATGATTGGTGAAATCGGAGGCATTATGGTTCAGTAGACACGTTTGAGAGGCCGGAAATAAGCGGGTGATAGTATATGGATTTATTTGATTATATGAGAAGCACTACAATGGAAAAAGAGTCACCGTTGGCATCGAGGCTGCGGCCGTCGACGCTGGAGGAAATCGTGGGGCAGCAGCATATTCTTGGGAAGGATAAGCTGCTCTACCGGGCCATTAAGGCAGATAAGCTCAGTTCAATTATTCTCTATGGTCCTCCGGGAACGGGAAAAACGACGATTGCCCGGGTCATTGCCAATACGACAAAAGCGGTATTTACCCAGATGAACGCGACTGTGGCCGGGAAAAAAGATATGGAGCAGGTGGTGGCGGAAGCGAAAGACCGACGAGGGATGTACGGACAAAAAACGATTTTATTTGTGGACGAAATCCATCGGTTTAATAAAGGCCAACAGGACTATTTGCTGCCCTTTGTGGAGGATGGTACGATCGTATTGATTGGAGCGACTACGGAAAATCCTTATTTTGAGGTTAACAGCGCGTTGATTTCCAGGTCGGTCATTTTCCGTCTGGAACCACTCAGTAAAGATGATATTGCCGCTTTGCTGCGGCGGGCCGTTTATGATGTAGAAAAGGGTATGGGTGCCTATCATGCGGAAATCAGCGATGATGCGCTGGAATTTTTGGCAGATATGAGTAACGGAGATGCCCGGACTGCTTTGAACGCCATAGAATTGGGTATTCTTACGACGGAGCCTTCGGAGGATGGAAAGATTCATATTACTTTGGATGTTGCCGGAGAATGTATTCAAAAACGGGTGACTTTATATGATAAAAATGGAGATAATCATTATGATACCATTTCTGCATTTATAAAGAGTATGCGGGGCTCGGACCCGGATGCGGCGGTTTATTACCTGGCCAGGATGCTCTATGCGGGAGAGGATGTGGCCTTTGTTGCACGGCGGATCATGATCTGTGCGGCGGAAGACGTGGGAAATGCGGACCCTCAGGCACTGACGGTGGCTGTGAGTGCGGCCCAGGCTGTAGAGCGGCTCGGTATGCCGGAAGCCCGGATACCGTTGGCCCAGGCGGCCATTTATGTGGCCTGCGCACCGAAAAGTAATGCGGCCTATATGGCAATTAACGAGGCGATGGACTGGGTAGCCGGACATAAGACTGAACCGATACCATCTTATTTGCAGGATGCAAGTTATCGGGGAGCAAAGAATTTCGGGCATGGTATTGGTTATCAGTATGCCCATAACTATGAAAATCATTGGGTAAAACAGCAGTATCTGCCGGATGGTGTGGAAGGACATACTTTCTATCGCAGCGGCGATTTGGGATATGAAGCAAAAATGAAGCAATGGCTGAAAGATTTGAAACAGGAAGGATAAAATAAAAATGGAATTATATATTGTAAGACACGGAAAAACCTATTGGAATAACGAAAAGAAGATTCAGGGCTGGGCGGATATTGACCTGACAGAGGAAGGCCGTCAGGTAGCCTATGATTCGGCAGAAGGTATGAAGGATATTCATTTTGACGCAGTTTATTCCAGTCCGCTGAAACGGGCCCATGAGACAGCCTGTATTCTGAAGGGAGATCGAGAGATTCCTGTGGTTGTGGATGAGCGGATTAAAGAAATAGGTTTTGGCGTACTGGAAGGTGCGGATTTTACAAAAATCCGGGGAGATAAAACAAGTAAGTTCACAGCATTTTTTGATGCACCGGAACTTTACGAGGCACCGGAAGGCGGCGAGTCTATTCAGGAAGTCTGTGACAGAGCAGAGAATTTCCTGAAAGAAATCATTGCGAAACACAAGGATGATGAACGAGTCATGATCGTGGCCCATGGTGCGGTGAATAAAGCAATGCTGCATTATATCCGCAAAAATGAGATTAAGGATTTATGGCAGGGTTCTCTTCAGAGAAACTGCGGTGTGACGATTGTAGATTGCAGAAACGGCAAATTTGATGTGATTGAAGATAATAAGGTGTTTTATGAATACAAAAAAGCGTAGGATGCTCATCCTTTCTCTGGATGCGGTGGGCAGCCGGGACATTGAGAGAGCCAGGGAACTTCCCGGCTTTTCTCGTTTTTTCAATGGTGCAAGTGAGTGTATGTCGGTGAATTCGGTATATCCGAGTATTACCTATCCTGCTCATACGACCATCGTGACAGGCCGTGAGCCCTGTCATCATGGAGTGATTGATAATACAAAAATCCAACCGGATCGTAAGTCACCGGACTGGTATTGGCAGCGGCGGTATATACAAGGGACAACGCTTTATGATGAATCCATGGCCCGGGGGATGACCACGGCGGCCTTGCTCTGGCCAGTGACGGCCCGTTCAAAGATTACCTATAATGTGCCGGAGATTTTTGCCAACAGGCCATGGACAAATCAGATTTTGACGTCGCTTCGGAATGGAACGCCAATGTATCAGTTTCGCCTGAATCAGAAGTTCGGCCATTTGCGAAATGGCATTCGGCAGCCGGAGCTGGACAATTTTACCCATGCGTCACTCATTTATACATTAGAGAAGTACAGACCGGATTTAACACTGGCTCATTTTACCGATGTGGATACCCAGAAACACGATTACGGCGCTGAATCGGCAGAGGCCTGGGCGGCCATGGAACGGCATAGTCAACGGCTGGTGGAGATTCAGGATACGCTGGAACGTCTTAACCTGGCGGAAGATATGATTTTTGTGCTTTTGGGGGATCATAGCCAGAAGGATGTGAACAAGATCATCTGTCTGAATGCATTATTTCTTGAAAAGGGATGGATCTCGGTGAAGCGCGGCAGAATAAAAGACTGGGGGGTATATTCAAAGAGCTGCGATGGCAGCGCTTATATTTATATTCGGAATAAAAGCCTCTATCGTCCGGTCTATGAGCTGCTTAAAAAGCTGCGGGATGAACAACAATGGGGCATTGAAGCAATTTACACTGGAAAAAGTGCGGCGAAATTGGGAGCAGATGGACAATGTGCCTTTATGGTCGAGGCCGGGGATGGATATTTTTTCCGGGATGGCATCGATACTTTTACCCGGATGACCCGGCCGGGCGAACATAAGGGCTGTCATGGTTATCGCCCCGAGAAATCAGGCTATCAGACTTTTTTTGCAATGAAGGGACCGGGCGTCCTGAAAAATCAGCGTGTTCAAAAAATGACTTTGGCAGATGAAGGGCCGACACTGGCTGCGTTACTTGGACTCGATTTGGGTAAAACCGACGGAAAAGTACTGGATGCTTTTCTGGAAAAGGAGTAGACATGTTTAAAAATTTATCAAAAAAGGAAATCAGCTGGATGTTTTATGATTGGGCCAATTCGGCCTACACGATGGTGGTAACTTCTACGATTATGAGTTTGTACTTTTTAAGCTCAGCAGGAGCGGCTCTTGAAGGAAAGGTGGCGGACCCGGCGGTGACGGCAAATGCCTACTGGGGATTTGCCAATTCAGCGGCCACCCTTGTGCTTGTGGTTTTGTCGCCAATCCTTGGAACAATGGCTGATTATAAAGGCAAGAAGAAGCAGATGTTCAAGCTCTTTTTGTTCACCGGTGTTGTCTTTACAGCGTTTCTGGCATTTATACCATCAAACCAGTGGCTCTTGCTGTTGATCGCTTATGTTATTACGGCCATTGGCTTTGCCGGGGCGAATATTTTTTACGACGCATTTCTTGTGGATGTATCGGAGGATGCCAATATGGACAGGGTATCCAGTCTGGGATTTGCTCTGGGATATATAGGAAGTACCATTCCATTTATCATTTGTATGGTTCTGGTGGTTCTAGCAACTCTTGGCAAGGCTCCGTTCAGTGTGGAAACATCCTACAAAATATCCTTTGTCATTACGGCTGTCTGGTGGATTGGATTTAGTGTGCCGATCCTGCGGGACGTTCATCAGATTTACGGCATTGATGCGGAACCTCATTTTGTACGGAATAGTTTTCGGAGGCTTGGGCAGACACTAAAGGAGATTCGGAAACACCGTCATATTTTTATTTTCCTGCTGGCCTATTTCTTTTATATTGATGGTGTGGATACGATCATAAAAATGGCAACGGCCTATGGAAGTACGATTGGAATCGGCAGTATTATGCTTTTGATCATTCTGCTGGTGACCCAGTTTGTTGCTTTTCCATTTGCAATTATCTATGGAAAGCTTGCAGAGAAGTTTGGAACAAAACGGACATTGAATATGGGAATTTTAACTTACTGTGTTATCTGTATTGTTGCCTTCTTTATGAGTCCGGAAAGGGATACAAAAACCCTGACCATTATGTTCTGGGTGCTGGCTATGCTGGTTGGTACGGCCCAGGGCGGTATTCAGGCACTGAGCCGCTCTTACTTCGGACGTATTGTCCCGAAAAACCAGGCCAATGAATTCTTTGGGTTTTATAATATTTTCGGAAAATTTGCCGCTATTTTAGGACCGATTCTTTTTGGCTGGATTTCCCTGCTGACGGGAAAGGCCAACTATGGTGTGGGAAGCATTATTATTTTATTTATTGTGGGAAGCATTATTTTCCACTTTGTACCGGATGAAAGAGAGTTGTAAGAAATGGTCATTTTCCCGTGCTTGTTAAATGACTGAAATTCATGTATACTAAGTGTTGAGGGATGGGGGCGGCATCTGTTGTCAAAATGTGATGCCGCTCAGAAAGGATGGAAATAAGGAAAATGAAGATACTTTCATTTGGTGTGCCTTGCTACAATTCGGAAGCATATATGAGAAAATGTATCGATTCCCTGCTTGTGGGAGGCGATGATGTTGAAATTATTATTGTAGATGACGGTTCAAAGGATAGTACAGCGGCTATTGCCGATGAATATGCAGCGTCTTATCCGGAGATTATTAAAGTAGTTCACCAGGAAAATGGCGGTCATGGCGAAGCTGTAAATACAGGACTTAAAAATGCCGCTGGTTTATATTATAAAGTGGTGGATTCGGATGACTGGCTGGATGAGGAAAGTTTGAGAAAAGTTATTGAGGTGTTAAAAGGTTTTGCCCATAATAGAAAACGTGTGGATCTGGTGATTTGTAACTATGTTTATGAACATGTGGAAGACCAGACTTCAAAGGTCATTCGATATAGCCACGTACTTCCTGAGAATAAAGTCTTTGGATGGAATCAGGTAGGTCGTTTCAGAATGGACCAGAATCTTCTGATGCACTCCATGATTTACCGGACCCGGGTATTGAGAGAGGCAGGGTTGGAACTGCCGAAGCACACATTTTATGTAGATAATCTGTTTGCCTATGTTCCGCTGCCGTATGTGCGGAGTCTGTATTATATGAATGTGGATCTGTATCGTTATTACATTGGACGAAGTGATCAGTCTGTCAATGAGTCTGTTATGATTGGCCGCATTGACCAGCAGATTCTGGTAAATAAGATGATGTTTGATGCCTTCAGTCTTCCGGATGATGTCTTTAATAAACGTCTGGCCCGGTATATGATGAGCTATCTGGCGATGATCTGTCTGGTGACTTCGATTATGCTGACAATTTCAGGGACAGAGGAAAATATACAGAAGCGTAAGGATTTGTGGGAATATTTTAAAGAAAATGATTATGGCATGTATATTCGGCTGCGTACAGGATTGCGGGGCATGGTCAGCAATCCGCCAGGAGTGATTTCCAGTTCGATCATGCGCAAAGGCTATCATCTGGCCCAGAAAATATATAAATTTAATTAATGTTGATGCATTTTATGCCCGGAGAAATCCGGGCATTTTTTCGTGTAGTGATAATATTTCTTCATCAGGCATATTGACAGTATACCCTTTGGGGGTATATAATAAACATACCCTGATGGGGTATGATGTGAAAGGAATGTGTATAAATATGGAAAAAGGGAAAGAATGTTGTTGTCATAAGACAAAGGAACGTTCAGAAGAAGAATATAAAAGCCTGATTCATCGTTTGAATCGGATCGAGGGTCAGATTCGCGGTATCAAAGGGATGGTTGAGAGGGATGTGTACTGTACGGATATTTTAGTTCAGGTGGCGGCGGCAAATGCGGCTCTGAATGGATTTTCCAGAGAATTGCTGGCGAATCATATCCGAACCTGTGTGGCTGAGGATATCCGGCAGGGAAAGGATGAAACCATTGATGAATTAGTAGCACTTTTACCGAAACTTATGAAATAAAGCTTTAAAGAGGAGGCATAATATGGAACAATATACAGTTACCGGTATGTCCTGTGCAGCCTGCAGCAGCCGGGTAGAAAAGGCCGTGTCGAAGGTGCCGGGAGTTACATCCTGTTCCGTCAGCCTGCTGACCAATTCCATGGGGGTGGAAGGCAGTGCGTCAGCCCAGGATATTATTGCGGCCGTTGAGAAGGCCGGTTATGGCGCATCGAAAAAGGGAGCCGCAGCGGACCATTCTCAGGCGGGTTCCGGAGCAGATGCGGAGGATATGTTAAAAGACAGGGAAACGCCGGTTTTAAAAAAGAGATTATGGTCGTCGGTTGGATTCCTTATTGTCCTAATGTATTTTTCTATGGGGCATATGATGTGGGGCTGGCCGGTTCCGGCATTTTTTGAGAATAATCATGTGGCCATGGGATTGCTGCAGCTTCTGCTGACAGTCATTGTTATGGTCATTAATCAGAAATTTTTTATCAGCGGATTTAAGAGTTTATTTCATCGGGCACCGAATATGGATACCCTGGTAGCTCTCGGTTCCGGTGCATCTTTTGTCTACAGTACCTATGCGCTGTTTGCCATGACGGATGCTCAGGCGAATGGTGATATGGCCGGAGTGATGACCTACATGCACGAATTTTATTTTGAGTCGGCGGCGATGATTCTGACGCTGATCACTGTAGGTAAAATGCTGGAGGCCCGCTCTAAGGGAAAGACGACGGATGCTTTAAAAAGCCTTATGAAGATGGCGCCAAAGACAGCAACCGTTTTAAAGGACGGTGCAGAAACTGTGGTGCCGATCGAGCAGGTAAGAAAGGGCGATATGTTTGTTGTCCGTCCGGGAGAAAATATACCGGTGGATGGTATTATTCTTGAGGGAAGCAGTGCCGTCAATGAATCTGCTTTGACCGGAGAAAGTATTCCTGTAGATAAGGCAGAAGGTGACGCCGTATCTGCGGCTACGGTAAACCAGTCCGGATTTATCCGCTGCGAGGCTACCCGGGTCGGCGAAGATACGACCTTGTCGCAGATCATCAAAATGGTCAGTGATGCGGCGGCCACAAAAGCGCCGATTGCCAAAGTGGCAGATAAGGTTTCCGGTATCTTTGTTCCGGCAGTTATTACGATTGCAGTCATTACAACGCTTGTATGGCTGTTGGCAGGCCAGACCGTTGGATTTGCACTGGCCAGAGGGATTTCAGTTTTAGTTATCAGTTGTCCGTGTGCGTTGGGACTTGCAACGCCGGTGGCTATTATGGTCGGCAATGGTATGGGAGCCAAGCATGGAATTCTCTTTAAGACCGCCGTATCTTTGGAAGAGGCTGGTAAGGTTCAGATTGTTGCATTGGATAAAACCGGGACGATTACCAGCGGCGAACCGAGAGTAACAGATATAATTCCGAACGAGGGTATCCGGGAAGAAGAACTTCTTGGTTTGGCCTATGCGCTGGAAAAGAAGAGTGAACACCCATTGGCCCGGGCTATTCTGCAGCAGGCTGAGGAAAGACAGATGACAGCGGCCGAAGTTGTGGATTTTCAGGCGTTGCCGGGGAATGGTCTGAAAGCTTCTCTGAATGGGGACATTTTGGTGGGCGGCAATCTGAAATTTGTCCGTGGACATATGGTCGTTTCCGAAGAAATGGAAAAACGGGCGGAGAATCTTGCCGAGGCCGGGAAAACACCATTGTTCTTTGGACGAAATGGAAAGTTTGTCGGTATCATTGCAGTTGCCGATGTGATTAAAGAAGATAGCCCACAGGCGGTTCGGGAGTTGCAGAATATGGGTATCCGGGTCGTCATGCTGACCGGAGATAATGAACGGACGGCCAGAGCCATCGGCGCTCAGGCCGGCGTGGATGAAGTTGTTGCCGGAGTATTGCCGGACGGCAAGGAAAGTGTGATCCGGGCTTTGAAGGAAAAGGGCAAAGTTGCTATGGTCGGCGACGGTATCAATGATGCGCCGGCCTTGACGCGGGCAGATATTGGTATCGCCATCGGTGCCGGAACGGATATTGCCATTGATGCGGCCGATGTGGTTCTTATGAAGAGCCGCCTGAGTGATGTGCCGGCCGCCATACGTTTGAGTCGTGCGACATTGAAAAATATCCATGAAAATCTGTTCTGGGCGTTTTTCTATAATGTTATCGGCATTCCGCTGGCAGCGGGTATTTGGATTCCATTGTTTGGCTTGAAGCTGAATCCGATGTTCGGCGCTGCAGCCATGAGTTTGTCCAGTTTCTGTGTCGTATCCAATGCGCTGCGGCTGAATTTCTTTAAGATGCATAATGCGTCAAAGGATAAGAAAATCCAGAGTGTGGATATATCGGATGTTACGGCATCGCTGAAGACGGCAGCGGAGACGAAGAATTCCGGGAATTCCGGCAGCGAGCCGATGATGATGAAAACACTGGAGATTGAAGGGATGATGTGCGGCCATTGTGAAAAGATGGTGAAACGGTGTCTTGAAAAGTTCCCGCAGATTTCGGAAGCTGTTGTCAGCCATGAAGCCGGAACGGCCGTTATTTCCATGAATGAAGATGTGCCGGAGGATGACATTAAGCAGGCCATCGCAAAGGAAGGCTATGAATATATTGGGACGAAATCCCTTGAATAAGCTTTAAAATAGTATTATTATAAAAACAAATGGTAGAAGGAGAGATTCAAAATGACAAAAGTAATGATTGAGGGCATGGGATGCCAGAAATGTGTTATGCACGTCACAGAAGCACTGGAAGGTCTGGGAGTAAAAGATATCAATGTCAGCCTGGAAGACAAATGCGCAACTTTTGACGGCGCTTATGACGAAGCTGCACTGAAAGCAGCCATTGATGAAGCTGGATTTGATGTGACTGGAATTGAATAAAGGCGATTAAAATTTTTAAGATGAAGCCTCCGGAAAAATGAACCAAAAGTCATTGCCCGGAGGCTTTCCTTCTCTGGAAGAATGTAACTATGTTGACAAATATAGGCATAAAAAATATAATTAATTATAAAAATCGGAGGTGAGTGTGTGGAACTGTTATCGATAGTCGTGCCTTGTTATAACGAAGAGGAAGCTGTTCCAATTTTTTATAGAGAGACCTTAAAAGCAGTTGAATCATTGAAGGACGAACTGGAAATAGAGTTTTGTTTCGTTGATGATGGCAGCAGAGACGGAACTTTGAAAAGTATAAAAAAATTATGTGATATGGACGAGCGTGTTCATTTCGTTTCATTTTCAAGAAATTTTGGAAAAGAAGCCGGACTGTACGCAGGTCTGCAGGCTGCGAACGGAGATTATGTGGCTACGATGGATGTGGATTTGCAGGACCCCCCGAGAATGCTTCCGGAGATGTATAAAATTATTAAGGATTCTGCGGGTGAGGAAGACTACGATTGTGTGGCAACACGCCGGGTGACGCGAAAAGGGGAACCACCGATTCGGTCTTTTTTTGCACGTATGTTTTATAGATTAATCAACAAAATGTCCGATACGGAAATTGTCGATGGAGCCCGTGATTATCGCTTCATGAGCCGAAAGATGGTCGATGCCATTTTACAGGATCAGGAATATAATCGTTTTACGAAAGGTATCTACAGTTGGGTAGGATTCCGGACGAAATGGCTGGAATTTGAGAATGTGGAGCGGAGTGTTGGCGAGACAAAATGGTCATTTTGGAAATTATTTTTATATTCGATTGACGGCATATTGGCCTATTCAACCATGCCGCTTTCCATTGCATCCGTTCTGGGGATTGGCCTTTGCGGTGTTTCATTTGTCGGAATGCTGGTGGTTATCATTCGTGCGCTGATTTTTGGAGACCCTGTGGCCGGATGGCCGTCCCTTGTGACGATTATTGTATTCTTGGGCGGTATTCAGTTGTTATGTTTAGGAATTATTGGCCTGTATATTGCAAAGACTTACTTAGAGACAAAAAGAAGACCGATTTATATTGTTCGTGAACGGAGATAGAGGATGAGGACTAAAAATAGTAAAAGATACATCATATGGGGGCTTGCTGCGGCAGCATTATCCATGCTGGCGGTGGTCATTTGTTTTTGGAAGCTGGGGGTGTACCCTTTCGGCGAATATTCCGTATTGACAAATGACTGTTATATTCAATATGTGGATTTTTTCAGGTACTTAAAAGAGGTTATGGCCGGAAATGCTCATATTGGCTATTCTTTTTCCAAGTCACTGGGAGGTTCTCTGGTGGCACTGTTTGGCTATTACCTTTCTTCACCGTTTAATCTGCTGCTGTTTTTTCTTGAAGAAAATCAGCTGGAGGCCTTCGTGCTGATCATAACGATTTTGAAAGTTGGCTTATGTGGATTTACTTTTTCTTTGTTTATCAGTCATCGTCTGGAAAAATTAAAGCCGGCTTTTATTGTTATCGTATCATTGGCCTATGCATTTACCCAGTATAATGTTGGACAGTTAAGTAATATATCCTGGCTGGATGGTGTTTATATGCTTCCAATTATACTTTGGGGCATCTGGCGGTATATGTCTGAGAAAAAGAAGGGGATGCTTTATATAAGTTTTGCCCTTTCTATTATATTTAACTGGTATACCGGGTACATGAATTGCCTTTTTGCGGTGATTTATTTCCTGTATGAGCAGATTCGGTGGAATTATGAACATCAGCAATTGACATTAAAAAAGACGGTCGGGCAATTTTTGCGCTTCTGCGGTATAGAGCTTCTCGGAGTTATGCTGAGCTATGCCTTTTTTGTTCCTGTAGTCTTTGGACAGAGCAGCGGTCGGAGCATCCTGGATGAAGGTATTTTTTCCTGTGGGACCAATGGAAGTCTGTTGAATATTTATCGGGGATTTATGATTGGAACCCCAAATATGGGGATGACCGTACATGATTCTACCATTACATTATTCTGTGGCGTATTTCTGCTCATCTGCGCCGGTTATTATTTCTTTTCAAAAAATATAAAGACATTTGATAAAGCGTGTACGGCCATAATGGTTTCTGTAATGGTTTTATCGGAGTTTTTTAAGCCGCTGGAAAATATATGGTGCGGTTTTAAATTTCCTGCAGCATTTAAATTCCGTTTTGCCTATATTGTTATCTTTACGATTATTTTTACGGCGGCTCAGGCGCTGGAGCAGCTAGACAAAATGGATGGCAGGCTTTTTGCCAAAATTGCCGGAGCAAATATTGCTGTATTTTTGATTTTTGATGTTATCCAGCCCTTTGACACTATCGTTCTGTGGATTCAGATTGGTCTGCTTTTATTTTATGGTGCGGCTGTATATATTTATTTGTTCAAGGGAAAATACAGAGGCCTGTGTCTTATTCTGATCATGCTGGCCTTTTACTCGGAAATATTGGCGAACAGTTATTGGGTGACCAGTGACGTTTATCGGAAACCGGCCGGTGAATATGCGGCATATTCCAGTGAGCAGGAAGCTCTTGTATCAAGTGTACAGGCGTATGATGGATCTGCATTTTATCGTATGGAGCAGAATGAAAACAGGGATAGAAAAACTTATGATAATTCATTTTTTGCCAATGAAAGTCTGGCCTATGGCTATTCAGGCATTCAGCAGTATTCATCATCCTATGATAAAAAAACAGCAGATTTTATTTTGGCTATGGGATACTGCAAGGGCGTTTTTCCGTCATTTTACCATGAACCAATACTGACTTCGGATAGTTTGCTCGGCATTCGCTATCTGATGTCTTCAAAGGCATATTTTGGACTGGAGCATGTTGAAGAGATTCCGGAGCGGAATGGAAAGTCAGTTTATTATAATCCTTATGCTTTGAATCTTGGTTTTAGTGTCAGTGACGATGTTTTGAATTCCATACCGGTGGGAAGTCAGTTTGATGTAAACAGTATTGGTCAGGATAACCCGTTTGAGTTTCAAAATAAGGTTTACAGTGCAATTCTGGGAGAGGATATTGCACTTTATGAGCCGGTGGAAGCGGACTGTGTATATGATGAAGTGAGTGAGAAAATCATCTATAGCATTCCGAAGCTGGACGGAAATGATATAGTTTATGGCTATACCCGTTCAACAATGGATGCAATTCCGATGGACATCAATGGTGAATTCTCCTGTTATTATCGGAGTGATTGGGCAAATATGGGAATTTATCAGGCGGGCATGTTGTCACAGGAAAATCAGGTATGTTTTAATGTCGGAGATTTTGAAGTTGACGCAGAGCATGTCGACGACCAAATGCAAAGTGTATTTTATAAGCTGAATATGGATGTTTTTGAACAGGTCATCGAAAGACTGCGGACCGGGGCTTTTGAGCCGGAAGTGTTTGAAGACGGTTATGTCAGCGGTAATTATTATGCGGAAGCTGATGGATGGCTGATGCTGACAATTCCAAATGAAGAGAACTGGAGAGTTACTGTTAACGGTACTGAGGTTCAGGCTGAGGACGGCGTGAATATATTTATGACAATTCCTGTGCAGGCTGGTGAGAATCAGATTGAACTTATCTATCATGTTAAAGGCATATCTGTAGGAATTGCTGTATCAATTGCATCAGTTATTATTTTCGCTGCCCTTTCTGTGGCTGGTTACAGAAAAAGAAAGATTATTTAGTGGTAATTTTTGCGAAATCAGTTATAATAAAAGGGTGAATGAAGAAAAAAGGACGAAAGGGGACACATATGTTAGCGTCTGATATTGGAATTGATTTGGGAACAGATAGTGTTCTTGTTTATATAAGAGGTACAGGCATTGTGCTTCATGAGCCTTCCGTAGTGGCTTATGACAGAGATACAAATGAAATCAAAAGTATTGGCGAAGAGGCGCGGGAGATGATCGGACGGACCCCAGGCAATATTGCTGCTGTGCGTCCGCTTCGTCAGGGTGTGATTTCAGATTATACGATTACGGAAAAAATGCTTAAATATTTTATTCATAAAGCAGTTGGGCGAAAGACTTTCTGGCGGCCGAGGATTACGGTTTGTGTGCCGAGCGGTGTGACCGAGGTTGAAAAACGGGCTGTTATCGATGCGACGATGGAAGCCGGGGCCAGAGATGTTATTATTGTTGAAGAGCCGATTGCGGCTGCTTTAGGTGCAGGAATTGACATTTCAAAACCATTCGGAAATATTGTTGTGGATATCGGTGGCGGAACTACGGATGTGGCGGTTATCTCCTATGGAGATACGGTTGTCAGTCAGTCGCTGAAGGTAGCCGGAAATGATTTTGACGATGCCATTGTGCGGTATCTGCGTAAAAAGTATGAAATTCTTGTTGGAGAACGGACAGCCGAGGAGATTAAGAAACAGATTGGTACGGCTTATCCGAGGGATGAGGAAGAAACGATGGAAGTCTGCGGACGGAATGTTTTGACTGGACTTCCGAAAACCATCGTTATGAGTTCGGTGGAGACCCAGGAGGCTTTAGAAAGCTGTCTGACTCAGATCATCACCGGACTTCATAAAGTTTTGGAAGAAACACCGCCGGAATTATCTGCGGATATTGCAACCCGTGGTATTTTGCTGACTGGCGGGGGAAGTCTGCTTTATGGTATGGACCGGCTCATTGAACAGATTACAGGTATCCGTACAACATTGGCAGATGATCCGATTTCCGTAGTTGCCATAGGAACAGGAAGATATACGGAATTTATGGAAGCAAAAAAAGGCGAGAAATAGTTTTTGAGGGGCTGAAAATAGACAGGTTTTCAGCCTTTTTGAGTTGGGAGGAAAACATGGAGACACTTCATGGTTTGGTCGAACATATTGTTTATCATAATGAGAATAATGGCTATACGGTACTGGCCCTGATGTGTCAGGGGGATGAAGTGATGTGTACGGGAACGATGGCCATGGTCAATGAGGGCGAATATATAAAGGCTGAGGGGGATTATGTGGAGCATGCAACCTACGGACGGCAGTTTCGCATTGCCTCGTTTTCTATTGAAGCGCCGGAAGATTTATTTTCCATCGAAAGATATCTCGGCTCGGGGGCTATTAAAGGGGTAGGTCCGTCATTGGCCGGACGTATTGTGAAAAAATTTAAAGAAGACAGTTTCCGAATTATTGAAAATGAACCGGAGCGGTTGGCGGAGGTCAAGGGGATCAGCGAGCGGAAAGCCCAGGAAATCTATCAGCAGTTTCATGATAAACAGGACATGCGCCAGGCCATGATGTTTTTATCCAAATATGGCATAAGCACCGCCTACGCCGTAAAAATATATAATGAATATGGGAGTCGTCTCTATGATATTATCCGGGAAAATCCTTACCAGTTGGCAGAGGATGTGTCAGGCATCGGATTTCGGCTGGCAGACGATATTGCACGACGGGCCGGAATTGGCCTGGATTCGGATTACCGGATTCGGAGCGGGGTTATTTATGTCCTTTTGCAGGCGAGCATGAACGGTCATGTCTATCTTCCGGTGGATGAATTAAAGCGTCAGGCGGCGGAAATACTGGAAATTTCTGAAGATTCGGTGGACAGGCAGCTCATGGACCTTTCCATTGATAAAAAGATTATTATAAAAAATATTGAGGAGCAGCCCGTTGTCTATGCGTCGGTGTATTATTATCTCGAACTGAGTACGGCACGGATGCTGAAGAACTTAAATATTAAGTACGAAGTGAGTCTGCGGGAAGCGGAACATCAGATTCAGCGCATTGAGGCTGAAGAAAAAATCAGCCTTGACGAGATGCAGAAAACCGCCGTTGTGGAGGCGGCCAGAAACGGGGTATTGGTCATTACCGGCGGCCCTGGTACGGGAAAAACGACGACCATTAACGCCATGATTCGTTTTTTTGAAAATGAGGGGTTGGAAATCCGTCTGGCGGCTCCAACGGGGCGGGCGGCTAAACGGATGACAGAGGCCACCGGTTGCGAGGCCCAGACGATTCACCGGATGCTGGAACTGACCGGTGGGCCGGAGGATCAGACCGGCAGTCATTTTGAAAGAAATGAGCAGAATCCACTGGAAAGCGATGTTATTATTATTGATGAGATGTCTATGGTGGATATTCATTTAATGAATGCTCTTTTAAAGGCCATCATGCCGGGAACCCGGCTGATCATGGTCGGGGATGTCAATCAGCTTCCGTCGGTGGGGCCGGGAAATGTACTGAAAGACATTATTCAGTCCCATTGCTTTAATGTAGTCATGCTGACAAAAATTTTCCGTCAGGCCATGGAAAGTGCTATTATCAAAAATGCCCATAAAATCAACGATGGCGAAGACATTGACCTGGAAGTCAAAACCCCGGACTTCTTTTGCCTGAAAAGGTATCAGGCCATGGACATCCAGGGCGTTATCATTGCTCTTGTCCGGGACAAGCTTCCGAAAAACGTAGGAGCTTCCGTCAACGATATTCAGGTCCTTACACCAATGCGAAAGGGGGAGCTTGGTGTCGAGCGGCTGAATAAGCTGCTTCAGGAATACCTGAATCCAAAGGATGAAGCCAAACGGGAAAAGGAACAGGGTGACCGTCTCTTCCGCGAAGGCGATAAAGTCATGCAGATAAAGAACAATTATCAGCTGGAATGGGAGATTACGGACCGCTATGGCATTCCGGTGGAAAAGGGTGTCGGTGTTTTTAACGGGGATATGGGCGTTGTCCGGGAGATTAATTTCTTTGCCGAACAGATGACGGTGGAATTTGACGAAGGACGGAAAATCACATATCCTTTCGCCCAATTGGATGAACTGGAACTGGCCTATGCCATCACCGTACATAAGTCTCAGGGAAGTGAATATCCGGCCGTGGTCATGCCGCTGCTTACCGGGCCGAGGATGCTCTTTAACCGGAATATTCTCTATACCGCAGTGACCCGTGCAAAAAAATGCGTGGCCATCGTGGGCAGCGAACAGACCGTGGCCCAGATGATCCATAACCAAAGAGAACAGAAGCGATATAGTGCCCTGGATGTGTGGTTGAATGAGGTGTAAGGCAATGAAGAAAATATTAAAGGATTATCATACGTATATCTTATTATTTATAGTTGTTTTCCTATATTTTTTTCTTGAAGGGAAACCGTCGTATGATGATATTTGGTTTTCAGAAGTTGGTTCAACTATGAGCCTGAATGAATTTATTGTATTCAGGTATTTTAATTGGACTACAAGATTAATTATAGAAGCAGTAATGATCTTATTGCTGAAATTACAGGACATTGTATGGGCTATTTTAAGTGCGCTGATGGTAGTGCTGATTTATTATAGTATGCAATACTTATTATGGCGGAATACAAGATACAAAGCTATAATTTCATATATTGGTTTGATATTAATGATTTTGTTTGTTTGGTTATCACCGCTTTCAGAAACAGGATGGTATGCTACAACATTGAATTATTTATGGCCGATGGCAATGTTTTTTTATAGTATGACCTTATTTAAGGATATAGTAAATAATGATAAAGTTTTAATGAAGAAAAAGGTATGTGGCTTATTAGCAATAATTTTTGCGTCGAATCAGGAGCAAGTTGCAGCACTTATGTTTGGATATTTCGTGTTATCAATGGCAGTGTATATGTGGAAATATAAAAAAGTATCCGGAGAATTGCTGGGATTGGGTGTGGCTATTTGTTTAATGCTAGTATTTCATGTAACTGGTCCAGGGAATGTGCATCGAAGCATATCGGAGATAAATTCATGGTATCCGAGTTATAATTCTTTTTCATTTGGGGATAAAGTATTCCTCGGTATATTGTCTACTATTAGTGGAATCATGTGCAGAAATGGTGCGATAATATTCTTATGTACATTGCTGATGGCTTTAACTGTATGCTGGGGTTCAAAATGTGGAGTTATAAATAAAATAATTGTGTTTATACCGTCATTAATTATTATTTTTAAACTGGTTTCAAATAAATTTCCTTCAAGTGGAATTTATACAAGAGTATATGGTGCTATACAATTGTTTGGAGATACAGTTCAAAAGGCTGATTTATATTCTGTCAATGCATTGATAACCATAATTATGGGAGTATTATATTTTGGTGTGTATGCATACTCTATGTGGCTTTTATTCGGGAAAAGGGTATTTTTTTCATATATCGTTCTATCCAGTATATTATGTTCGAGGATAATGATGGGGTTTTCGCCGACTGTGTTTGCATCGGGAGATAGAACATTTTTATTTGTATATATAGGAATGGTATTTTTATTGCTTGAATCTGTTTGTAAGGTATTTGAGGAAAAGGAATGGAGACCTGATACTACAAATAAGTAGACCATTATTCAAAAATGTAGTATAATACAGAGAATATATGATAAAAAATAAGGCGTAAAAAGGCGAATTGGGACAAAAACAGAGTGAAAATATATGAAAAAAATAATTCGTAATCTGCAAAAAACATTATTTTTAATATGGAAAACATTATTATATGCTTGCCTGCTGGTAATATTTATTGGCTTGTTCTCGATTCCAAATCCACAGCTTGCCAGAATGTCAAGAACTCTTGCGGTAACTGTGCTGACATTTGTGGCTGTTGGCCTGGGAATGACGGCAGCTTATGGGCGTTTTGACATTGGACAGAGAAAAAGTAAACCGATTATTTATTCATTGGGATTGGCAGTTATTATTACGGATTTTGTCACATATGTGCAATTATCTGTCATGAACACAAATCCAGATAATAATGCAACATTAAAGTTTGAAAATATCGGGATACTTTTGATTGTATGTATTGCTCAGGTCGTGCTTATTATTGCCATGACGTATCTAGGTAATTATCTTTACTTTCGAATTAATCACCCTGAAATAAGTTGTATCATAACTTCATCTCAGGAATCTTTAAATCAGATTTATGAAGCAGTTTCAAGATATAAAAAGCAATATGACATTGAATATATTTTGGATTACAGAGAACCAAAACTTATGGATATGATTTTAAAATGCCATACGGTTTTTATGTATGATGTTCCTATTAAAGAGAGGACAGAAATCGTAGAATTTTGTTATCGGCATTCAAGAAATATTTACTTTAATCCAGAAGTCCCGGATGTTATTGAATTTAATGCTCAGCATATGGTGCTGGATGATGTATCTTTGATTGGGGCTACAGTAAAAGAGTTAACGTTGGAACAACGCTTTATAAAACGGACAATGGATATTGTGATATCCCTTATTGGATTGATTATTTCCAGTCCGATTTGGTTGATTTGTGCGATCTGTATAAAAGCAAATGACGGCGGCAGCATTTTTTTTAAACAAAAAAGAGCTACAAAAAATGGTAAAGTATTTGAAGTGTATAAATTCCGGACGATGAAAGAAAATGTGTCGAATTATTCTTCGACGGCCGATGATGATCGAATTACGAAAGTAGGAAAGGTGCTGCGAAAATTTCGTCTGGATGAACTGCCTCAGATTTTAAATATTTTAAAAGGTGAAATGAGTCTGGTGGGACCTCGGCCGGAGATGTTGGAGAATGTATATAGTTATACGGCGGATTTGCCGGAATTTGAGTATCGGCTTCGTGTGAAAGCTGGATTGACTGGTTATGCACAAATAGCAGGTAAATACAACACTTCTCCAAGAGATAAGTTAATTTTAGATTTGATGTATATAGAAAATTATAGTATTTGGAAAGATGTTAAGCTGATTTTTCAGACATTAATCGTACTCTTTAAATCTGACAGTACAGAGGCCTTTTGTAAGAAAAGTGATATAGAGTTTATTAAATATGAAAAATCGGCAGAGGGAGTCAGTGGCGATGAGCGGTGACCGCAATAAAAATAAGATGAGTGGTTGTATTGTTACGTATAACAATGCGTCCATTATATCCGAATGTATAGAATCTATCTTAAACTGGACAAGAGATTTGGATTTTACGTTATATATTTCAGATAATCATTCAACCGATGGAACTGTAGAATTGATACGAAAGAAGTTTCCGGAGGTTATTATTTTAGAAAATAAAAAAAATATAGGTTTTGGCGAAGGACATAATCGAGTTATTCAGAAATTAGATTCGAAGTATCATTTTGTGATTAATCCAGATATTTATGTGACGCAGAATGTTTTTTCACCAATGGTGGGTTATTTAGATCAGCATAAAGATGTGGCAATGATTACTCCGAAGATTTTGAATGATAATGGGACAGAGCAGTTACTGCCAAAGAGAAATCCGACAATTCGATATATTATTATCAGTAAGTTAAAGCCATTTAAACATTACCGACAGATTTATACACGCGAATTGGAAAAATTGGATAAACCGACGGATGTTGATTTTTGTACAGGATGCTTTTTTGGAATACGAACCTCTGTTTTAAAAAGATTAAAAGGTTTTGACAGTAGATATTTTATGTATATGGAAGATGCCGATCTTTCAAGAATGGTGCGGAAAAGATACCGAATTATCTTTTATCCAGAGGTATTTGTTTATCATAAATGGAGTAGAGAAAATACAAGAAGCATTAAAGGAATAACAAGATGGTTTAAGTCCATGGTAAAATATTTTATGAAATGGGGATGGAAGTTCTAAATGACAAAAGAAGCGTGCAAAGGCCCGGATTTATTTGGAATCATTGTAATCTATAATAAAAATGTCAGTAATTCTTTAACATACCAGTGTTTAAAAAAGCAAGATAATTTACAGATTATTGTATGTGATAATAGTACAAAAGATTTTGATAATAAAAAGTTTGTCGAGAATGACGGCTTTTATTATGTGAATATGCACGAAAATGCCGGCTTAAGCAAAGCTTATAATGCGGCCCTCGATGTCATTTCAAGTATTAATGAAGACATGAAAGGGTATGTATCACTGTTTGATGATGATACTTTTATTCCAGATATATATTTTTTGAAGCTTAGAAGTGAAATCCGAACAAAAAAGAGTGATATTTTTCTTCCAATTGTCAAAGATGAAGTTGGTATCTTATCTCCTTCTGTTATGAAAAAGTACTATTGCCATAGGGCACCTGAGAATATTTGGTCGGTTAAGCAGGATGAATTATGCGGCATTAACAGCGGTATGGCTATCCGATTGAAAATATTTAAAAAATATCGGTATAATGAAAATATTTTTCTGGATTATGTGGATCACAATTTTTTGCGGGACATGCGAAAGAGACACCGCAGAGTATCCATAATGGATGTGGAGATTCAGCAGACTTTTTCTTCAAATGTTAGGGATAAAGAAAAAGAACTGATTCGGTTTAAAATATTTAAAAAAGATATTAACGAGTTTTATAGAAAGGGATTTTGGAATCGATTCTTTTTTTACTATGTCATTACAAGGCGAAAGATGCAACTGACTAGAAAATACAGGGATCCGAGAATTATGTTTCGATAAGGAGTGCAGCGTAGTGAAGAACATCATATTTATTTTTCCTTTATTATTTATCTTTGAATTGATTTTCGGCGTATCCGGGACCATGATTATGGTTGGTGGAGTTGCTATTCGGCATATATTGTTTATTTTATCTTTTATTGCATTATATGGATATACGTTATATCATTTGATAGCAAATAAAATAAAGCTTTTTTCAATAAAAAAAGGTAGTTTTTTCGGTAGTTTTAATCGGATGGATATTTTTGCGGTTGTTTTTGAAGCATCAATGTTGTTATCGATGACCATCATACCGTATATAAAGGGGACAAATCTTCATTACGCATATAGTGAGGTTTTTGATTCGGCAGCAGTTTTTTCATTGTACTTTGCCATTTCATATCTTATTAAAGAGAAACAAATTGATATGAACAAGCTATTGTCATATTTGAAAATACTTATTTTCTTGTTTGCTGTTGAACATTTGGTATTATACTTTGGTCAGGAAGCAAATGCCCATTTCATCGCAAACTTTTTTTCGGCTTTTACAGAACTGGTTGGGGGAAATGGCATCGTCCAAAAAGTAGTGCTTGGACATGGCGGCTATACAAGGGTCATGTTTAATACATCAATTTATTTCTTAGTAGGTTTTTTTATCTTCTTCTATCAATTTAGCAGAAATAAATGGTATGATTATATCTTTCTGGCAGTAGAAATATTGGCAATGTTGTCTACAATGACAAAGTCCCTTTGGTTTGGTGCGGCTGGTGCTGCAGTCTTTGTGGGGAGTGCAATTTTTATTTATGGTATCAAAATAGATAAAAGACTATCGTTGAAGATTGTCAGCACGGTGGTATTCATGATAGTATTGATTATATCTTCAGATAAGATAATTTTTGATGGCTGTGTGTCGATACGAATGACAAATGCTTTTGTTACAGAGAGTGATGATGAAGGAAATTTGAATGATGATATGGCACAATTAGACAAAGAAGGTGCTGCAATGTCAAATTCTATAAAGTTGGTGCAGATATCAAAATTATTAGATAAATGGAAAGATAGTCCTATAATTGGCTATGGCTATGGAAGTTATGTGGAGGGGTATTTACGTTCAGAAGAAGCACCATTTTCATATGAGATGCAATTTTTTGCCCTTCTTATGAAAATTGGGATATTAGGTATGGCGGTTTGGATTGTTTTCTTTATTGCACAGTTTATTTATATACTTAGAAATAGTAAAAAGAATTATGAACATATTATTTCGTGGTTATTTTTGTTAATATCGGTTGTGATTTGTGTGCAGACGAACCCTTTATTAATTTCATTTACAGGAATGTCGGTTATATTGTTCCTATCTTTGATGACAATTCATATAGCGTTGGAGGAAAAAAATGACTATATCTGTTGCAATGGCAGTATATAATGGAGAAGCGTATATAAGTGAGCAATTGGATTCTATATTAGAGCAATTAAGCGAGGGGGATGAAGTTATTATTTCTTTGGACCCATCAGATGATAATACGGAATTTATTATAAAAAAATATTGCAGGATGGATTCAAGGATAAAATTATGCCATGGGCCAGGAACTGGCGTTATTCATAATTTTGAGAATGCTTTGCGCCATTGTAGAAATGAAATTATTTTTTTGGCTGATCAGGATGATGTGTGGAAACCAAATAAAGTAGAGGAAGTACTTCAAAGATTTGATGACAAAAAAGTGATGGTAGTGGTCCATGACGCAGAGGTTGTAAATGAATGTTTAGAGATTCAATTGGAATCTTTTTTTGAATTGAAGAATGGACGTGCAGGAATTATTCACAATATTATAAAGAATTCTTATATTGGATGTTGCATGGCTATTCGGCGAAAATGTTTGAAAAAAATATTACCTTTTCCGTCCCGTTTACCAATGCACGATCAATGGATTGGAATTTTGTGTGAATGGTATGGAAAAGCAGAGTTTATTAGAAAGCCATTGCTTTTGTATCGTCGTCATGAAGGTAACTTGTCAGATATAAAGCATGCATCATTAAAACAGATGTTTGCGTGGCGTATATATTTAATATGGGCATTTATTGGCAGAATATTTTAACTATATTTTTATAGGGGGTAGATATAAATGAAAGGTATTATTCTTGCAGGAGGAAGTGGCACCCGATTATATCCGTTGACAAAAGTAACTTCAAAACAGTTATTGCCGATTTATGACAAGCCGATGATATATTATCCGTTGGCAGTTTTAATGCGCGCAGGGATTCGGGAAATATTGATTATTTCTACACCAGATGATACCCCGAGATTTGAGTCATTACTAGGCAATGGAAATGAGTTTGGTTTAGATATCTCTTATGCTGTTCAGCCAAATCCAGATGGACTGGCTCAGGCATTTATTATTGGAGAAGAGTTTATAGGCAATGATTCGGTTGCAATGATTCTTGGCGACAATATTTTTCATGGACATGGGTTGGAAAAGCGTTTGAAGGCAGCAGCGGCTAAAACAAGAGGAGCAACTGTATTTGGCTATTATGTGGATGATCCAGAGAGATTTGGCATTGTAGAGTTTGATTCGGAAGGAAAAGCCATTTCTATTGAGGAGAAACCAGAAAATCCAAAGTCAAATTACTGCGTAACAGGATTATATTTTTATGATAATCGGGTAGTTGAATATGCAAAACAGTTGAAACCATCGGCCAGAGGAGAATTAGAAATAACAGATTTGAACAGAATTTATTTGGAAAATGGAGAATTAGAAGTAACATTGCTCGGACAGGGCTTTACCTGGCTGGATACGGGGACTCATGAATCATTAGTGGATGCTACTAATTTCGTGAGAACTATTGAAACACATCAGCATCGAAAGATTGGATGTCTAGAAGAAATAGCATATTTAAAAGGTTGGATTTCCAGAGAGCAGTTGGAAGCAATTTATGAAGTCTATAAGAAAAATGAATACGGTTCTTATTTGAGAGATATTTTAGATGGAAAATTTTTAGACAAGTAAGTCCAGCGGTGTGATGTCAAGTGAAAAATGATAATGAAAAACTATCTTTTTATCATATTTCACAAAAAAGAAAAACATCCACCTAAGCCCTGTCGATTAGTGTGCAAAAAATGAGCAGGG
>Ga0129308_1000300_pt1 | contig 84038 bp, 76 predicted proteins | sample L827metagenome_FD_94440 | JGI IMG/M metagenome (GOLD analysis project Ga0129308, IMG submission 94440) | Ring-tailed lemur group fecal microbial communities from Wisconsin, USA - L827 metagenome | ecosystem: Host-associated > Mammals > Digestive system > Large intestine > Fecal | place: USA...
ATTTTCAATTCGGCTTACGGCGTGTGTTATTATAACATATCCGCAGCGTGAAGCGCTGCAGGCGGCGAAGCCGCGGTTTACGGAGTAAATCGGGATATGTTTCAATAAACACTCAGCCGTCCGAATTTTCAATTCGGCTAACGGCGTGTGTTTATTATAGCATACTTTTTAAAAAAATGCTACTGCTTTTTTTAATAAATACAAAAAAAGTTGTCTTTATGTTGCGCACGGAGTGAAATAACACATAAATTTTTAATTTTTGATTTGATTTTTTCATACAAGCGTGATATAATGAATTTAATCGGGCGGATTGACCGCCCTTCAGCAGAAAGGAATTTTTAAAATGAAGAAAAAAACCGCATTTTTGCTTGCTGTTACCACAATTATTATGAGCTTTTCAGGCTGTGATACGAAAAATGGCGCAAGCACCTCAGAAGCTGCGTCGGGAAGCCTGCCCGAAGTTTCTGAGCAGACTCCCTCGGACGGCTCCGAGGTCGAATTTGATATATGGAAGGACATTGATAAGAACAAGGTTATCGCGTCTGTCGCCGGACACGACGAATTTAACATAACGTTCGGCGAATTTTACAGGGAATACCGCTATTATCTTATTTCAAACGGCATCTCCGACGATTTTGCGGATGAACAAAAATCTGTTTGCGAAGAACTTCGCAGCAGCATAATAACTTACCTTGAGTTCGAGAAGATTTTTCTGAGCATTGCAGAAGAACTGGGAGTCGGCGTATCGTCATTAACCGAAGAGGAGAACTCGACTATTGCGGAAAACGCCGAGACTACCATAGAGAATATGTGTACGCAGTATAATTCAAAGGCTTCGGAACAGCTTGGCGACGGTGCGACTCAGGCGGAGCTTGAAGCGCTTGAACGCGAGCTTCTGGAAAGCACACTCGGCAAGTGCGGACTTTCGACGGAAATTTTCTACACATGGGAAAGAAACGATTTTGTCCAGAATAAGCTCCTTGAAAAAATAACCGAAAATATTAACATAACAGATGAACAGGTAGACGAGATGTTCGAGGAGTATGTTGGACTTGCTAAGGCTGCATATGCGGAAAGCCCTGTTTCGTACGAGTCCAACTCCGCATATACAAGCGTATACATTCCTGAGGGAACCCGTCTTGCTTCACAGATACTTCTTCTTTTCGATGAGGATACGCGTAGCGCAATAAATCAGGAAAGGGCGCTCGGAAATACCGAGGAGGCTGACCGTCTGCGGGGAGAAGCGTATGAAAATAACACGGAAATTCAGCAGAAGGCGGCGGATATTGAAAAGCTGCTCAAAAGCGGGAACAGTTTTGAGGAGCTTCAGGAAACCTACAATGAGGATACCGTAAACACACCTTATCCGGTTGTTCCCGGTTCACAGTATTTCGTTTCGGAATTTGTTGACGGAGTGTTCGGGATTGATGAGATAGGCGGAGTTTCCGACGCCATAGTAAGTGACTTCGGAATTCATTTCATTAAGTATGCGGGCGACGCAGAGCTTTCCGATGATGACGTTTCCGCTGTAAGAAGCAGTATGCGCTCATATCTGCATGATGTTGAATCAGATAATATCAAGAGTACTGAATGCGACGAATGGCTGAATCGCTATCAGTACACAACGGATTATGAAACCCTGCGCCTTACCGCGCCCGAACAGGAAGAATCCGCACAGACCGAGGCGGAGTAAGCAATATTCCGCCGCGACTGCGCATACTATATATGAAAAGACAGAAAGGACAGAACACCATGAAAGTTATAGCACTGAACGGAAGTCCGCGCAAAGAGGGAAATACCTACCGCGCGCTTAAAGAAGCCTGCGGCGTTCTTAACGCCGAGGGTGTTGAAACCGAGATAATCAATGTCGGATCGCTGACGCTTACGGGCTGCCGTGCCTGCGGAGCATGCGCGAAGCTCGGAAAATGCGTTATCAACGACGGCTTCAACGAAATCGCCGAAAAGACAGCCGCAGCGGACGGCATAATCGTTGGTTCTCCCGTTTATTACGCGGATATAAACGGAACGATGAAGTGCTTTCTCGACCGATTTTTCTACGGAAACAGCGCGAAAATGCGCTTTAAGCCGTGTGCGGCGATAGTTGCCCTGCGCAGAAGCGGCGTAACGCATTCATACCAGACTATTTACAATTATTTTACTATTGCGGAAATGCTTATTACTCCCACGACCTACTGGCCCGGCGCGCACGGACGGCTTCCCGGAGAGGCTGAACAGGACCTCGAGGGTATGCGGATTGCACGCGGCATAGGTCATAACATGGCTTATCTGCTGAAGCTGCGCGAACAGAGCACTTTGCCGCTGCCTGAACCTGAAGAAAAGGTAATGTTCAACTATATTCGATAATGCTGGGAAACTCTGACCACATAAGAAAGGAATTTTATCATGGCTGAAAAGAAAATACCGCAGAGAAGCGAAATAAGCAGCGAGTTCAAATGGCGCCTTGAGGATGTTTATCCGTCAGACAAGGCGTTTGAAGAAGCGCTTTCCGAAGCAGGGGCATATCCCGAAAAGATTGAAGCATTCCGAGGGAAAATCGCAGAGAGCGCCGAAGAACTTCTTGCGTATCTGCGCCTTGATGATGAAATAACCGAAAAGGTGCGCGACCTGCTCCACTACGCAAATCGAAAGAGCGACGAGGACACGCGCGTAAGTCTGTATTCAGGCTACTGCGAGCGCACGGAAGCTCTCCTGACCGCGATAAACAGCGCAGCGGCGTTTGCGGTTCCTGAGATACTCACGATTTCAGATGAAAAAATGGAGCGGTTCATGCGCGAACAGCCGGGGCTGAAGCTGTATGAACTGTCATTAAGCCGGATTTTAAAGCGCCGAAATCATATCCTTTCGCCTGCCGAGGAGCGCATTATCGCAATGACGGGCGAAATGTCGAATACGCCGAGCACGGTTTTTTCGATGCTGGACAATGCGGATATGAAGTTCCCCGACGCGGTTGATTCCGAGGGAAAAGCGCATCAGATAACCCACGGAAGCTATATCCCTCTCATGCAGAGCGGGGACAGGGAACTGCGCAGATCCGCTTTTACGAATCTGTACAACACGTACAAAAGCTATGAAAACACATACACGGCTATCCTTTCGGGACACCTTAAAACGCTTGCGTTCAACGCAAACGCGCGCCGCTATGAAAATACGCTTGAAGCGGCGCTCGACAGCACGGAAGTTCCGCAGAGCGTTTATCACAGCCTTATCGACGCGGTCCATTCGAACATGGATAAAATGTACCGTTATGTGAAGCTGCGCAAAAAGCTGCTCGGAGTTGATGAACTGCACTATTACGATCTCTACGCACCTATGGTTAGCAGCGTTGATATGAAAATAACCTACGAGCAGGCGAAAAAGCTCACGCTTGATGCAGTGAAGCCTCTTGGCGATGAATATGTAAGGATAATGTCGGAGGGCTTTGAGAGCGGCTGGGTTGACGTTTACGAAAATGAGGGCAAGTGCAGCGGCGCGTATTCCGCGGGCGCTTCTGTTCACCCGTACGTGCTGCTTAACCACACCGACGATTTGCAGTCGGCTTTCACGGTTGCACATGAGATGGGACACGCCATGCACTCATATTTCTCGAATAAGCACCAGCCCATTGCGTATTCCGATTATGAAATTTTCGTTGCGGAGGTCGCTTCAACCTTCAATGAATCACTGCTTATGCAGCACCTGCTGAAAACAACTGACAGCAAGCGTGAGGAAGCATATCTTATAAATTATTTTCTGGAGCAGTTCCGCACAACGCTTTACAGGCAGACTATGTTCGCGGAATTTGAACTGAAAATAAACGAGGCGCAGGCGCATGGAGAGGCGATAACCTCGGATTTCCTCTGCGACCTTTACGGCGACCTGAATCTGCTGTATTTCGGCGAGGATATCGTTCCAGATCCGGAGATAAAGTACGAATGGGCGCGTATCCCGCATTTTTACTACAATTATTATGTTTACCAGTACGCTACAGGATTTTCTGCGGCTATAGCGCTTTCGCAGCGTGTGCTTAACGGCGGCGAAAAGGAAGCTTCGGACTATCTCGGTTTCCTTAAAGGCGGAAGCTCGGCGACTCCTGTTGACTTGCTGAAGGGCGCGGGTGTTGACATGACCGACCCGGGAGTTGTGAACGACGCGCTGAAGCTGTTCGGAGAGCTTATCGACCGCATGGATGAGCTTGCGGCTGAGATATAACGGTAAAAAAGCTGTCGTATGCGTAATGCGGCAGCTTTTTTTAAAAAAATACAAAAAAATTCAAAAATTTTCAAATAGGGTATTGACAAACTGAAAAAAATCTGATATAATTCAATAGTCGTCAGATGCGAGGAAACTTGCGGGGGTGGCGGAATGGCAGACGCGCTACTTTGAGGTGGTAGTGAGTGAATAGCTCGTGTGGGTTCAAGTCCCATCCTCCGCACCATAACTGGACACCAGTTTTGATACACTAGGTATCATAATTGGTGTCTGTTTTTATGTAAAATCCCTTTTGCAAGTGTTTTGCCAGAGGAATATCTGGATTGAAAACGTTTTTTGAGAGCAGAAGATTAGATGCCTCAATATAAGTTCGTGAATAAGAAACCAAATTGTGCGGTGCGCCCAAGTGCTTCCTTTGTTTGCAGCCGGATTTGAATAAATTTAAAAAATTTTGAAAAAACTATTGACAAGTTAAAGCGTCAGTGCTATAATATGCATATAATATATCAAAACCGTTGAGGCGGAGATAAAGTTAATTATGATTCCACAGAGAGTCCGGGCAGGTGAGAGCCGGGCGAACCCCAGATTAGCAAATGGACCGCTGAGGGCGCAGTCAAAGGCGTAGGCTGAGTATTCTGCGACGTGTGGGCATACGTAAGTTGCCGGGGATATGAAGGTATCCTGTTAAGCGCACGGCTGTCATGGCTGTGAATCAAGGTGGCACCGCGGATAATGTATTTATTCGTCCTTGACAGAACAAAAGGTATGTTCTGTCAGGGGCGTTTTTGTTTGTGCATGCGAAAGCTCCTCCGACAGAAACGGAGGAGCTTTTTTCAACGGAGGTGTTTTTGTGAATTATTTGCCCGATTTTGAAACAGTAAAGAAAACAGCCGAAAGCGGGAAATATGATATTCTTCCTGTAAGCTGTGAAATCCTATCGGATATATGTACACCGATTGAGGCGCTTAGGCGGCTTAAAAGTGTTTCCGCACACTGCTATCTGCTCGAATCGGTCGCGGAAAAGGAAAAGTGGGGACGGTACACGTTTCTGGGATTCGATCCGAAGCTTGAGATAACCTGCACGGGAAATGACATGAAAATCGGAGATGTGCGGCTAAAAACATCTGACCCGTCGGAGCAGATACGGCGTATCCTTTCGGAATACAGAAGTCCGAAATTCGACTATCTTCCATCGTTTACCGGCGGGCTGGTCGGATATTTTTCCTACGATTTTCTGAAATACAGCGAACCGTCGGTCGATATAAAGACAGAGGACACCGACAATTTCAAGGACATCGATCTTATGCTTTTTGACAAAGTCGTCGCATTCGATAATTTCCGTCAGAAAATCATTCTCATTGCGAATATGTCGCTGAACGACCCCGAAACGGGATATAACAAGGCGGTCATGGAGCTTGAAAATCTGGCAGCGCTGCTGAAGCGAGGGACGCCGAAGCAGGAATGCGGCGGGAAGCTGACGGGCGAGGTTACGCCGCTGTTTGACAAGGCTGCGTACTGTGCGATGGTTGAAAAAGCAAAATACCATATCCGCGAGGGCGATATTTTCCAGATAGTTCTTTCAAACAGGCTTTCAGCCCCGTTTGAGGGCAGTTTGCTGAACACATACCGCGTCCTTAGAACGCTCAACCCCTCGCCGTATATGTTCTATTTTTCGGGACTTGACGTTGAAATTGCGGGAGCTTCTCCGGAAACGCTTGTAAAGCTTGAAAACGGAACGCTTCACACGTTTCCTTTGGCAGGAACACGCCCCAGGGGCAGGACGGAAGCCGAGGACAAGGCTCTTGAAGCGGAGCTTCTTGCGGATGAAAAGGAGCTTGCCGAGCACAATATGCTTGTCGATCTTGGGCGCAACGACCTTGGAAAAATAAGCCGCTTCGGGTCTGTTAAGGTCGAAAAGCTGCGCTGCATTGAGCGCTATTCTCATGTGATGCATATCGGCTCGACGGTGCGCGGAGAGATACGCGGCGACTGCGACGCTCTTGACGCGGTTAGCGCGGTTCTTCCTGCGGGAACGCTTTCGGGAGCGCCGAAAATAAGAGCCTGCCGACTTATCGCGGAGCTTGAAAACAACAAGCGCGGAATTTACGGCGGCGCAATAGGATACATTGATTTTACGGGAAATCTCGACACCTGTATCGCAATCAGAATAGCGTATAAGAAGAACGGGAAAGTGTTTGTACGAAGCGGTGCGGGTATCGTTGCCGATTCCGATCCGGAAAAGGAATTTCAGGAGTGCATAAACAAAGCGGCGGCGGTTGTGAATGCACTGAAAATGGCAGAGGAGGGTGAACTGTGATACTTCTGATTGATAACTACGACAGTTTTTCCTATAATCTTTTTCAGCTCGTGGGCGAGATCGACCCGAACATCAGGGTGATACGCAATGATGAAATGACTGCTGCGGAAATTGAAAAGCTCTCCCCGGACAGGATAATTATTTCGCCCGGACCCGGCAGACCGGAGGACGCAGGGATTATAATCGAAATAGCAAAAACGCTGTCGCGGAAAATACCGACGCTTGGCGTTTGTCTTGGACATCAGGCAATATGCGCGGCTTACGGCGCGCGCGTGACCTATGCGAAACAGCTTATGCACGGAAAGCAGTCGCAGGTAAAATTCCGTACAGATTGTCCGATTTTCAGGGGCATACCGGAGGTCGCTCCCGTAGCGAGGTATCATTCGCTTGCCGCCGACCCTGATACCGTTCCCGACTGTCTGGAGGCAACGGCGGTGACGGACGACGGAGAAATAATGGCGGTTCAGCACAGGGATTTTCCGATTTTCGGCGTGCAGTTTCATCCAGAATCAATACTCACGCCCGACGGCAGAAAAATACTTGATAATTTTATAGAAGGAGATTTTTGATATGATAAAGGAAGCAATCGTAAAAATCGTTGATAAGCAGGACCTTACATACGACGAAGCGTATAAGGTTATTTCGGAAATTATGAACGGCGAAACGACGCCCACGCAGAATGCAGCGTTCCTCGCGGCTCTTTCAACAAAAAGTACCAAAGCGGAAACAATTGAGGAAATAACAGGATGCGCGGCGGCAATGCGTGACAAGGCGACAAAGGTCGAACACAATCTTGAGGTAATGGAAATTGTCGGAACAGGCGGCGACGGCGCACACAGCTTCAACATTTCAACAACAACGGCTATCGTCTGCGCAGCTGCCGGACTGAAAATTGCAAAGCACGGAAATCGCGCCGCGTCCTCCGGCTGCGGAACGGCGGACTGTCTTGAAGCTCTCGGAATGAACATAAATATTGAGCCTGAAAAGTGCGTGGAGCTTCTCGAAAAGGTCGGCTTCTGCTTCTTTTTCGCTCAGAAATACCACACCTCGATGAAGTATGTCGGAGGTATCCGCAAGGAACTCGGAATCCGAACGGTGTTCAATATTCTAGGACCGCTCACCAATCCCGCAAGTCCTCAGAAGCAGCTTCTCGGCGTTTACGACCCATCGCTGGTTGAGCCGCTTGCGCAGGTTCTGATGAAGCTGGGCGTAAAGAAAGGAATGGTTGTTTACGGTCAGGATAAGCTGGACGAAATTTCTCTCTGCGCGCCGACGAGCGTTGCGGAATTTAAGGACGGCTGGTTCAGAAGCTTTGAAATAACGCCGGAGGAATTTGGCTTTGAACGCTGCCGACATGAAGATCTGCGCGGCGGAACTCCCGCAGAAAATGCGGAAATAACGCGGTCGATACTCTGCGGCGAAAAGGGTCACAGAAGAAACGCCGTGCTTATGAACGCGGGCGCGGCTCTTTATATCGGAGAAAAAGCGGCTTCGATAGCCGACGGAATAAAGCTTGCCGCCGAAACAATAGACGGCGGAAGGGCTGCCGCTGCGCTTGAAAAAATAATTCTGATTTCAAATTCATGAGGTGAACGATGACTATTCTTGACGAGCTTGCGGGTTATGCCGCTGAACGTGTAAAAAAGGCGGAGCAGCTTATCTCACCCGACGAAATAAAGGAACGCGCGCTTGAACTTCCGAAAGGGAATTTTGCGTTTGAAAACGCGCTGAAAAAATCTGGGCTTTCGTTCATCTGCGAATGTAAAAAGGCTTCGCCGTCTAAAGGGGTTATCGCCGAGGATTTTCCTTATATTGAAATTGCGAAAGAATATGAAGCGGCGGGCGCTGACTGTATTTCCGTGCTTACCGAGCCGAAATGGTTTCTCGGCAGCGACGAATACCTGCGTGAGATTGCGCAGACGGTTTCGGTACCATGCCTGAGAAAAGATTTCACCGTAAGCGAATATCAGATATATGAAGCGAAGCTGCTCGGCGCGCAGGCAGTGCTGCTTATCTGTTCCATACTGCCTGCAGAGCAGATAAAAAAATATATCGGTATTTGTGATTTGCTTGGAATTTCGGCGCTTGTCGAAGCGCACAGGGATTCTGAAATATCGGCAGCCGTAAGCGCAGGCGCGCGCATTGTCGGAGTGAACAACCGCAATCTCAGGGATTTTTCGGTCGATACCGATAACAGCAGGCGCATGCGCGCGCTTGTTCCGAAGGACATACTTTTCGTGTCGGAAAGCGGCGTAAGCACAGCCGAAGACATACAGAAACTGCGTGAAACAGGCGCGGACGCAGTGCTTATCGGAGAAACGCTTATGCGTGCGGCGGATAAGAAAGCGAAGCTTTCGGAGCTGAAGGGCTTATGACAAGGATAAAGCTTTGCGGACTTACACGGCCGTGCGATATTGAGTATGCCAACGAGCTTCTTCCCGAATATATAGGCTTTGTTTTTGCTGAGGGGAGCAGGCGGTATATCGCGCCGGAAGCGGCAGCGGAACTGCGCAGCGGACTTGACAAAAGGATAACGCCCGTCGGCGTTTTTGTGAATGAGGATATTGCGGCGGCCGCAGATATTGTAAAGCGCGGTATTGTTGATATTGTTCAGCTCCACGGTAATGAAAGCAGCGAATATATCGCGCTGCTGCGGGAAGCGGTAAGCTGTCCGATAATCAGAGCGCTGCGCGTAGAAAGCGAAGCGGATATTGCCTGTGCAAACGGTTCTTCCGCCGATTATGTACTGCTTGATTCGGGCGGGGGAACAGGAACACAGTTCAATCACGATCTGCTCGGCGGAATGAAGCGTCCGTATTTCCTCGCGGGAGGGCTTACACCCGAAAATGTCGGCGCGGCGGCTGAGAAATTTGCACCGTTCGCGGTTGACGCAAGCTCGTCGCTCGAAACGAACGGCTTTAAGGATAAAGAAAAAATGGCGGCGTTTGTAAAAGCTGTCAGAAAGGATTGATCTTATGAATTTAAACGGAAGATTCGGCGTCCACGGCGGTCAGTATATTCCAGAAACGCTGATGAATGCGGTAATTGAGCTTGAAGAAGCGTATAATCATTATAAAAACGACCCGGAGTTCAACAGTGAGCTTACCGAGCTTTTTAACGAATATGCGAACCGCCCCTCGCGCCTTTATTACGCCGAAAAGCTGACAAAAACGCTCGGCGGCGCGAAAATTTATCTGAAGCGCGAGGATCTCAACCATACAGGCTCGCACAAGATAAACAATGTTCTCGGTCAGGCGCTTCTTGCGAAGAAAATGGGCAAAACGCGCCTTATTGCCGAAACGGGCGCGGGTCAGCATGGAGTTGCAACCGCGACAGCCGCAGCGCTTATGAATATGGAGTGCGTAGTTTTTATGGGCGAGGAGGATACAAAGCGGCAGGCGCTGAACGTTTACAGAATGAAGCTGCTCGGCGCTCAGGTCATTCCTGTAACAAGCGGCACCGCAACGCTAAAGGACGCCGTTTCCGAAGCAATGCGCGAATGGACCTCGCGTATTGACGACACGCATTACTGCCTTGGCTCGGTAATGGGACCGCATCCGTTCCCGACTATTGTACGTGATTTTCAGTCGGTAATTTCAAAGGAAATAAAAAGTCAGCTACTTCAGAAAGAGGGCAGACTTCCCGACGCGGTTATCGCCTGCGTAGGCGGCGGCTCAAACGCAATGGGCAGCTTTTATCACTTTATCGGCGACAGCTCGGTGCGCCTTATCGGCTGCGAGGCGGCGGGGAGGGGAATAGATACCTTTGAAACCGCAGCGACAATAAACACCGGAAGGCTCGGAATATTCCACGGAATGAAATCGTATTTCTGTCAGGATAAATACGGACAGATCGCGCCTGTTTATTCAATATCTGCAGGGCTTGACTATCCGGGCATAGGTCCGGAACACGCATATCTTCACGACATCGGAAGAGCGGAATACGTCGCAGTTACCGATGAAGAGGCTGTCGAAGCGTTTGAATTTCTTTCGGGAACCGAGGGAATTATTCCCGCGATCGAGTCAGCGCACGCGGCAGCTTATGCTATGAAGCTTGCGCCTAAAATGGATAAGAATAAAATTATCGTAATAACAATTTCGGGACGCGGCGACAAGGACTGTGCGGCGATTGCGAGATACAGAGGGGAGGATATTCATGAGTAAAATCAAAGAAGCATTCGGAAGCGGAAAGGCGTTTATTCCGTTTATAACCTGCGGCGACCCGAATCTTGAAGCGACGGGAAAAATAGTCCGCGAAGCGGTGAAAAACGGGGCGGATATTATTGAGCTTGGCATACCGTTTTCAGACCCTACGGCTGAGGGTCCTGTTATTCAGGGAGCGAATATACGCGCGCTTGCGGGCGGGGCAACTACCGATAAAATTTTTGATTTTGTAAGAGATTTGCGCAGAGACGTAACTATTCCGCTCGTGTTCATGACCTACTCAAACGTTGTATTTTCATACGGTGCGGATAAGTTTATCGGAACTTGTGCTGAGATAGGGATAGACGGACTGATTCTGCCCGATCTGCCTTTTGAAGAAAAAGGCGAATTTCAGCCGGTATGCAGGAAATACGGCGTTGACCTTATTTCCCTTATTGCGCCGACATCAAATGAGCGTATAGCAATGATTGCAAAAGAGGCGGATGGATTTCTCTACATTGTTTCAAGCCTCGGCGTAACGGGAACGCGCAGTGAAATAACCACGGATCTTGTTTCGATAGTAAGGCTGGTGCGTGAAAATACAGATATTCCCTGCGCGATAGGCTTCGGTATTTCCACTCCGGAGCAGGCTCGGAAAATGGCTGCGGCAGCGGACGGCGTGATAGTCGGTTCGGCGATAATCAAGCTGATTGAGAAAAACGGCGAAAGCGCTGCGGAAGCTGTCGGTGAGTACATAAAAAACATGAAGGAAGCCGCTGTTTCGGCAGATTGCTGAAGAAGCAAAATAAAAGGGCTGCGTGGTTTGCGCAGCCTTTGCTTTATAAGAATGTTTTATTTTGAAAACTTGCTTTTCATAAGAATTACGCATACGGCAACCGCAAGAACTGCGGCGACGAGCGTTGAGAACCAGGTGTACGGCATAGGCAGATCGACTGTGTTCATTCCGTAGAAGCTGAACACTATGTTCGGCAGCTCCAGAACGATAGTCATGACCGTCAGTATCTTCATTGCTTGGTTCAGATTGTTTGAGATAATGTTCGCGTAAGCGTCCATTGTGTTTGAGAGAATGTTCGAGTAGATATTACTCATTTCGATAGCCTGCTTTACCTCGACGAGTACGTCCTCGAGCAGCTCCTGATCTTCGTCGTAGAGCTTAATGATACGTCCGCGCAGCAGTTTTTCAAGCACGCTTTCGGTTGATTTGAGCGAGGTTGAAAAGTAGACGAGCGATTTTTCAAGTCCTAGCAGCTGGAACAGCACTTTGTTTTTCATGGACTTGTGCATCTGCTTCTGCGAATAGTTGAAGATCTTATCGATTTGCTTCAGGAATTGCAGGTATTTCGCAGCAATGCGAAGCAGCAGACAGAATATGAAGCGGGTTTTGAACTGAGTTCTGACATTTTTGACAACGCCCTTGGCGAAGTCGTCGATAATGGAATTTTCCTTCAGGCTTACGGTAATAACATAGCTGTCCGTAAGGATAATGCCCATAGGCATTGTATAGTAGGAAAACGTCTGGTCGTCGTCCTCCATGCGTTCTGCAACAGGGTAGTCGAGGACGATGAGCGTCTGTCCTTCATCGTTTTCGATACGCGAACTTTCTTCTTCGTCGAGCGCGGAACGGATAAAGTCGCGGTCGATGCCTAGGTCTGTTTCAAGCCGCGTTATTTCAGCTTCGGTAGGCGCGGTCGCCGAGATCCAACAGCCCGCCTCGATATCGTCGATTTCCTCTATTGCGGTTTCTCCGGTTTTGTAAAATTTGAGCATAGCCTCCTCCTTCCGGCGGGGCAAGGCTATCTCCCGACAGCTTACTCCGCGGTATTAAAATATTTTCGCCCGACGGGGTCGTTTGCTGTCATAAAAATCAACCAGTCCTTTCACACAATTTATAAATTTATTTTATCACATTTCTGTCATTTTTGCAATATATTTCGGAAAAAATATAAAAAAGAAAAAATTTTCCGTATTTTTTAAAAAAGTATTTACAAACCTATGCGTTTGTGCTATAATAAATTTACTGCGTTATGCAGCAACATATACTTGGCATTGCGGCTTATGCTCCTCATGGAGAAACACTGCTGCCCTTTGCTATGTGTATGCAAAATATTTTAAAGAGGTGTATTTAAATGATGCTCAAGGATGAAAAAACAGCGATTATTGAGGCGAACCGCACAAGCGAAAATGATACCGGTTCTCCCGAAGTACAGATTGCAATTCTTACAAAGAGAATCAACGATCTTACCGAACACTTAAAGACTCACCAGAAGGATCACCACTCCAGACGCGGTCTTTTCAAGATGGTTGGTCGCAGACGTAACCTTCTCGCGTACCTTCAGAAGAAGGACATCGAGCGTTACCGTGCAATCATCGCTAAGCTTGGTATCCGTAAGTAATTATGGCACCGAAAGGGGCAGAACGGCGCTCTGCTGTTCTGCCCTTTTACCATTACGAAGCGCACAGCGCCTTTAGCGGTAAATTGAGTCTGAAAGCTATTTCAGGCTGACTTTATTGCTAAGCCTGTGCCTTCAAAATAAAATAAAGGAGGAACAGAAATGTTCGATAACTACAGAACGTTCAAGACGACCTTTGCGGGACGTGAGCTTATGGTTGAAACCGGTAAGGTCTGCGGACTCGCAAACGGTTCCTGCTGGGTTCACTACGGCGAAACCGTCGTTATGGTAAACGTAACAGCAAGCCCTAAGCCCAGAGAGGGAGTAGATTTCTTCCCGCTGGCTGTTGATTATGAAGAAAAGCTTTACGCCGTAGGAAAGATCCCCGGCGGCTACCTTAAGAGAGAGGGCAGACCCAGCGAGAAGGCTATCCTTACCTCGCGCGTTGTCGACCGTCCAATGCGTCCGCTTTTCCCGAAGGATATGCGCAATGACGTTGCAATCGTTATGACCGTGCTTGCGGCAGACCCTGACACTCAGCCCGAAATTCTTTCCATGATCGGCGCTTCTATTGCCGTTTCCATTTCCGATATTCCGTGGAACGGACCTATCGGCGGTATTTCCGTAGGTCTTGTTGACGGAGAGATCGTTCTTATGCCTGACGCTGAACAGCGCGCAAAGTCTGATTTACAGCTTACCGTTGCTTCCAGTGAAAAGAAGGTTGTAATGATCGAAGCCGGAGCAAACGAAGTTGACGATGACACGATGCTCAAGGCTATCATGGCAGGTCACGAAGAGATAAACAAGTCGATCATACCTTTTATAAAGAGTATTCAGGCGGAGATCGGCAAGCCGAAGTTCTCTTTCCCGTCCATGGAAGTTGACCACGACCTGTTCGAGGCAATCCAGAACAAGTACACCGATCAGGTTAAATTCGCTCTCGACACCGATGACAAGAATATACGCGAAGAACGCTTACAGCCCATCAAGGACGCTATTCACGAGGAATTTGATCCGCAGTACCCCGAACAGGCGGGAATGATCGACGAGTGCATCTATAAACTCCAGAAGTTCATCGTAAGACGCTGGCTCCTCGAGGAGCAGAAGCGTGTTGACGGAAGAGGCATGGACGATATGCGTCCTCTCGCTTCCGAAGTAGGACTGCTTCCTCGCGTACACGGTTCCGGTCTGTTCACAAGAGGTCAGACTCAGGTTCTTACTGTTACAACTCTCGGTCCGATAAGCGATTCACAGCGCCTTGACGGACTTGACGAGGAAGAAACCAAGCGTTATATGCATCACTACAACTTCCCTGCGTACTCTGTAGGTGAAACGAAGTCCAGCAGAGGACCCGGACGCCGTGAAATAGGTCACGGTGCGCTTGCACAGCGCGCCCTTGAGCCTGTTATCCCGTCTGTTGAAGAATTCCCTTACGCAATTCGCCTTGTGTCTGAGGTTCTTTCCTCGAACGGTTCTACTTCGCAGGCTTCTATCTGCGGCTCGACCCTTTCGCTTATGGACGCAGGCGTTCCGATAAAGGCTCCCGTTGCGGGTATTTCCTGCGGACTTATCACCGAGGGCGACCGCTGGATGACAATGGTCGATATTCAGGGTCTTGAGGATTTCTTCGGCGATATGGACTTCAAGGTCGGCGGTACACATAAGGGTATCACGGCTATCCAGATGGACCTTAAGATCGACGGACTTACTCCCGAAATCATCAAGGATGCATTCGCAAAGACCCACAAGGCTCGCATTAAGATTCTCGACGAGGTCATGCTCAAGGCTATCCCCGCTCCGCGCCCGACAGTCAACAAGTATGCGCCTAAGATGATGAATATGAAGGTGCCGGTTGATAAGATTCGCGAAGTTATCGGAACGGGCGGAAAGGTTATCCAGAAGCTCTGCGCTGACTTTGAGGTCAAGATTGACATTGACGAAGAAGGCAACGTATTCATCTGCGGACAGGACGGCGACAAGGCTAACGCTTGTATCGAAACTATCAAGTCCATTGTTACCGAGCCTGAAATCGGCGCTATCTATAAGGGCAAGGTAGTTCGCGTTAAGGAATTTGGCGCGTTCGTTGAATTCGCTCCCGGCAAGGAGGGAATGGTTCATATCTCCGAGCTTGAAAACAGACGTGTTGAAAAGGTAGAGGACGTGTGCAACGTCGGCGACCAGATCATCGTAAAGATCATAAAGATCGATAATCAGGGCAAGATCGGTCTTTCCCGTAAGGAAGCGCTTGCTGATATTGAAGCAAAGAAAAAGGCTCAGCAGGGCTGATAAACAGGTAATAAAAAGTCACTTCCGGAGCAAGGGAAGTGACTTTTTTAGTTGAGGTGACAATATGATAAAAGAAGAATTTTCGCGGACTGCACTTTTGCTTGGTGAAGATGGGCTTGAACGTCTTTCTGCGGCGCGCGTTGCCGTTTTCGGGATAGGCGGGGTCGGCGGACACGCCGCGGAAGCGCTCGTTCGCAGCGGAATCGGCGCAATAGATCTTATTGATAACGATACAATTAGCGTTACTAACCTCAATCGTCAGCTTGTCGCGCTGCGCAGCACGATAGGAAAGTACAAGGTTGACGCTGCGCGCGAACGCTTTCTCGATATAAACCCCGAACTGAAAATAAAGACGTACAAAACGTTCTACACACCCGAAACGGCGGCTGAGTTCAACTTTTCCGATTATGATTACGTTATCGACGCGATTGATACCGTCACGGGGAAAATCGGGCTGGTCATGCAGGCGCAGGAAGCGGGAACGCCGGTAATATGTTCTATGGGAGCGGGAAATAAGCTTGATCCATCAGCTTTTGAGGTTGCCGATATTTATAAAACGTCGGTCTGTCCGCTTGCAAAAGTTATGAGATATGAACTTAAAAAGCGGGAAGTTAAGCATCTTAAGGTCGTTTATTCACGCGAGCAGCCGAGAACGCCAAATCTCGGACTGACAGATGAAAAACCCGTCGGAGCGCACAGGTCTATACCCGGAAGCACGGCATTTGTGCCTTCCGCCGCCGGTCTTATTCTGGCTGGTGAGGTTATTCGTGATATTGCCGGATTAGAATAAAACAAAAATCCCCGTTGGCTTAATAAGCTGACGGGGAACGGTATTATTTTCCGGAATTTAGCATCTGCTGGGTCGTTTCAATAAGCGCCTGAACGTGGTCGGCGACTGATGTAACGTCGTTCATGAATGCGCCGATATCCTTTCCGCACACGCGTGTGTCGGAAATGTTTACATTAAGCTCTTCGGCGGTGCTGCGGAAAGAATCAACCGCAGAATTTATCGAACTGATAATAGTGCGGATATTGCTGATCCTATCAGCAACCTGTCGGTTGTAAGCCTCTGAGAGCTGAACTGTGTCGGCGGAATGGTTGGCAAGCGTGCGTATTTCATTTGCGACAACGGCAAAGCCCTTTCCGGCTTCGCCTGCTCTTGCCGCTTCAACTGAAGCGTTAAGCGCGAGTATATTTGTCTGCTTCGCAATTGACGCAATTTCACCGTTCATTTTTATGTACTGACCAACGCTCTCGGAAATACCCGCAATCGCCTCCGTTATATTCCCGCAAAGCTGAGAGATTCCATTAAGCTCGCGGAGAAGCGATTCAATGCCGTCGGAATTGTTGCTGCTGAGTGCGTCGATACGGTCGGCCTGCTGTTCGACCTGTGAAATGTTGGTCATAAGCGTCTGAGTAACATCCTTGAGGTCATTGTTCGTGCTGACGATGCTGCTGTTTATTTCTTCAATTCTCTGCTGACGCTGAGTTGCGATTTGCTTTGAGTACTGAACACAGTTTGCTGTAGTACTTGCTCCTTTACATATTGCGGCTGCCATATCCCGACAGGTTTTAAAGCCGCAGGCATGACAGTTGAATTTGCGTTCTGTTTCGGTCCTCTTTTCGAGCTTTAGGAAAACCTCGTTTATTTTCGCTTCGGACGGTTCGCCTGATAAAACATTTTCAGCCTTGTAGGTGCGCAGGAAATCATCGAGTCGAAGCCGTTTGTCGAAGTCCATGAATTGCTTGTCCTTTTTTGTGAACGGGTCAACCTTGCGGCGCTTTTTAATGTTGTAATTTTCAATGGTACTCATTGCGGTCTGGATATGGAAAACGCTGTAATTGGTACCGACTCCGGGTCCGGTGTTGCAGCCGCATTCGCAGGAAAGAACGTCAAAAACATCCGGTCTTGCCGAATCCTTTTCATGGGCATATTCGTCAAGTTCGGGGTAAACCTTGTCGATACCCTCGGAGTTTATGACATTCAGATCCGGATTGTGAAGCAGCAGGTTTGTTTTAAGTCCTGCCGGACGGGGATAAATTGAACCTACAATACCTGTTTCCCCGTCGAAGGAAAACTGGCAAAAGGGGTTTTTGTGATTATCTATAACATTTTTAAGAACGCAGATATCTCCGCTTCCGTTTTTTATATGGTTTCTGAGGTGCTCGAACGTTACATTGTAATCGATCGTTCCCGTTTGTATAAATTCGTCTTTCTTTGCGATGCACGGCGAAAGCGCAGCAATTTTATATGAGGAAAGCCCCATATATTTTTTAATATAAATCGCTGTACAGACCATAGGGCTCTGCACGGGCGACATATTTTTCAGGAGGTCGTGGTTATATTTCTGCGCATAGTTCACTATTGCGGCACATGGCTGAGAAATTAACTTTTTGCCGGGATTTCGTTCAAGATAGCGCAGGTGCGCCCATGTACAGATATCCGCTCCATAGCTTACGTCGAAGATTTTTGCAGCGCCCATTTTTCTCAACTCGGTAAGCAGATGGCGCCATGAACCGTCGAAAGCCACCTTTATAGCAGGCGCGGCAATAACAATAATCGGAACTCCGTTTTTCAGATCATTGAGAAACTGCTCAGTGTCATCTGTGTATCCGCGCGCATGGTGGTCGCAGACCTTTGTACACTTGCCGCATTTTATACATTTTTCATCATTGACTATGATCGAGATTGAACCGTCGGGACGTACCGAGACTGAGTTTGCCTCCGGTGCGGGACACACGCGCACGCAAGTGTTGCAGCCTACGCATTTATCGTAGTCATAGGTTATCATAGTTACGTCAATCCTTTCTTCGGTACGCTGTTAAGCAGAAAAAGCGCATTTAACTGCTTATACACTTTTTATTCTAACATATTATGAAATTTTGTTCAAGTTTTTGGAAGAGAAAAAGTAAAAATTCTCGTAAAATCGTCAAAAGTAACGAATTTTCGCTCAGTTTTTTATGATTTTGACGAGCCGTGCGAAAGCTTTTCCATTGCTTTAGCTTTGCTGAATGAACAGCCGCAGTAATTCTGACGGTAAAGACCATATTGTGCAGAAAGCTGTATCGAGCGCTTGTAGCCCTCTTTTTTCTTGAAGTCTGAGAAAAGGTACGGCACGCCGACGCGCTGAGCCTCTTCGCCGCCGATGGTGTTCAGTTTTTCTGCATTTTTCATCGGGCTTATTGAGAGCGTTGTTGTGAAGAAGTCGAATCCGCCGTTTTTTGCCGTATCAGCAGCTTCGGCAAGACGCAGTCGATAGCATCTGAAGCAGCGTTCGCCTCCCTCGGGCAGCGTTTCAAGTCCGTGCGAAATCTCAAAAAAACGCTCCGGCTCATACTTTCCCTCGATAAAATTCACTTTATGAACGGTATCCATTTCGGCGATGAGCCTTTTCTGCTCTCGGACGCGCTTGATGTATTCGTTTTTGTCGGTGATATTTGGGTTGTAATAAAAAATTGTGATAAAAAAGTGCTGCGAAAGATATTCAAGAACGTAGCTGCTGCAGGGCGCACAGCAGCTATGGAGCAGCAGAGAAGGCGCGCGGTTTTCGGCGGCAAGCTGTTCAAGCGTTTTGTCAAGCAGCTTTTGATAATTCGTCATTTTTTAAGCGCCCCTGCTTTCATGCGCAGAACCTGAACGGCTTCGTCGTATGTTCCTGAAACAACTGCGGATTTTGCCAAAATGAGCAGAGAGCCGTCCTCGGTGATAAGGAAAAAGCCAGTTTTTCCCTCGGTTATTTCCTTTATCTTATCCCAGTCGATACCGCCTATTGGTATACCGTTTTTGATAAAAAGGATGTCATTTTCCGAAACTGCGGCTATTATTTCTGTTGTTTCGGGGGCTTCGTCGGCTTTTTTGGCAATACTTTTCAGTATCGCGCGCGTCACCAGCGGATAAACTATTGCCATTACAACTGCAAGCGCGGTTATCAGCAGCATTATCCACTCTTTCGTTATAACGTAGGCGATAACGCCGAATACCGCAAGCACGAAAAGGCATGCGGCAAGCGTTATAATTATGATCTTGTGGGTCTTATCCTGCCCGAAAATGCTTATTTTAATGTATTCGTCAATACATTCCTTTTGTTTATCAAGTTTAAATTCTGTCATGGGTTAAGTCCTTTCATTGTCAGCGAAATACGCTTTTTCTTAGGGTCAACTCCCAGCACCTTGACATTCACGATATCCCCGACTTTCACTACGTCAAGCGGATGCTTTACGAAATGGTCGGAAAGCTCGGAGATATGAACCAGACCGTCCTGATGAACGCCAATGTCAACAAAAACACCGAAGTCGATAACATTTCGGACGGTGCCTTTAAGCTCCATGCCCTCGGTGAGACTGTTCATGTCCATTATATCGGTGCGCAGCAGCGGCTTCGGCAGTTCGTCGCGCGGATCGCGTCCCGGCTTTGCAAGTTCTTTCAGAATATCTTCAAGCGTGGGGATTCCGACGCCTATTTCTTCCGCCGCTTTTTTTATTCCGATTGCGGCAACACGCTCGGAAACTGCCCCGCAGCCGCCCGAAATTTCCTTTTCGCTTATATCGCAGAGGGCAAGCAGCTTCTTCACCGCGTCGTAGCTTTCGGGGTGAACGCCTGTATTGTCCAGCGGATTTTTTCCGCCGTGAACGCGCAGAAATCCCGCGCACTGCTCGTATGCCTTTTTGCCGAGCTTGCTGACCTTCAGCAGTTCCTTGCGTTCCTTGAACGCGCCGTTTTCCTCGCGGTATGCAACGATATTTTTTGCAACAGTCGAGTTTATTCCCGCGACGTAGCTGAGCAGTGAGAACGAAGCCGTGTTAAGGTCGGCGCCGACATTGTTTACACAGCCCTCTACAACGCCGCCGAGCGCTTCGGAAAGCTGATTTTTCGGCATATCGTGCTGATATTGTCCTACGCCGATCGCTTTCGGGTCGATTTTTACCAGCTCGGCAAGCGGATCCTGCAATCGGCGTGCAATCGAAACCGCGCTTCTCAGCGAAACGTCGTATTCGGGAAATTCCTCCGCCGCCAGCTTGCTTGCGGAATACACGCTTGCACCCGCCTCCGAAACGACCATATAGCTGACGGGCGTTGGCAGCTCCTTAATTAGGTCGGCAATGAAGCATTCGCTTTCGTGACTTGCAGTGCCGTTGCCTATTGCAATCGTAGTGACATGGTGCTTTGCGATGAGCTGTTTCAGTTTAGCCTTTGCTTCGGGGATTTTGCTCTGCGGCGGGGTAGGGTATACTACCGTCGTATCAAGGACCTTTCCCGTTTCGTCAACCACGGCGATCTTGCAGCCCGTGCGGTAAGCCGGGTCAAGTCCGAGCGTTACGGTATTCTTTACCGGCGGCTGCATGAGCAGCTGACGGAGATTGTCGCTGAAAACGTGTATCGCCCCCGCGCATGCTTTTTCTGTAAGATCGCTGCGCACGCGGCGCTCGATAGACGCGTGGATAAGCCGCCCGAAAGCGTCCGCTGCGGCAGCTTTCACAAGCGTTCCGCAGGAATTTTTTGCCTTTACGAACATTTTTTCGATTATGCGCAGAGCGTCGGCTTCGTCAATCTCGACGGATACTTTAAGGATACCCTCTCGCTCGCCGCGGTCAATCGCGAGAATGCGGTGAGTCGGGATTTTCGCGGCAGCTTCACGATAATCGAAATAATTCTCATAAACGCTGTTCTCTTCCTCTTTCGCCTGCTTTGAAACGATAAGCGCGGTTCTGTCGTAGAACGCTCCGAGCTGCTGACGAAGCGAGATATCGTCGGAAATTGCTTCCGCGATAATATCAGACGCTCCCGCAAGCGCGTCCGCCGCCGACGCAACGCCCTTTTCTTCGCTGATATACTTTTCGGCTTCCTTTTCGGGGTCGGCGAGAGTCTGCGCCATGATGAAGTCTGCGAGTGGCTGCAGTCCCTTTTCTTTTGCAATGCTTGCGCGGGTCTTCTTTTTCGGTTTGAACGGGCGGTAGATGTCCTCGACCTCGGAGAGAGTTACCGCCTTTTCAAGCATAGTGCGGATATCATCCGTCATGAGTTCAAGTCCCTTTATCGCCGAAGAAACCTCCTCCTTGCGCTTTTCGAGATTGCGCAGATATGTGAGCCGCTCGAAAAGCTCGCGGAGCTGCTGGTCGTCGAGCGCGCCTGTCGCTTCTTTGCGGTAGCGCGCTATAAAAGGAATGGTGTTGCCGTCGTCGATGAGCTTTACTGCCGATTCGACTTGCGTCTGTTTGATTTTAAGCTCTTCCGAGAGCTGCGAAATAATGTTCATATTTATACTATCCGTCCGATTATCTCAAAAACGGGTCCTTTCTGCCAAAGAAATGTGTTAAGATTTATCTGTATACATTCGCCCTGATTAAGCGCGAAATCTGCGGGCTTGCCTTTCGGCAGACCGTAACCGGCGAGTAGGTTCATGATAACGCCGCCGTGGGTGATGACTGCCGCCTTTGTGACCTGATCTTTCATCATATCCTTGAAAATTTCTTCAAGCCCGTCCAGACAGCGCAGCGTAAAATCGCCGAAGCTCTCTCCGCCGGGCGCTTTCGCTTCATATCCGCCTTTGAGCCACTCGGTGTATTCCGGCAGGTCTTTCAGCTCTTCCTGCGTTTTCCCCTCAAATTCGCCGAAATCGCACTCCGCAATGTTGTCAATCTGCTTGACGTAGCGGTCGGGGTAGATGATGTCCGCAGTCTCAAGACAGCGTTTCAGCGGGCTTGAGTACACTTTCTGAACCGCAGGGTAAAGCCGGTCGTGAGCATAACGGGTTATCGCGCAGAAGCCCTCGTCGCACAGCGGCAGGTCGGTAAGCCCTATATATTTCCCGTCTAGATTGCCCTGTGTTATCCCGTGCCGGATAAGATAAAGCGTATAGTTCTTCATTTTACCATTCCTTTCGGTTGAATATCAGAATCAGTAAGTTTGTTCAAATAAAATCGCTTAAAAATATCTGTTTTAAACGCTTTTATGTGAACAAGCTCTAAAAAAATGTTAAAAATTTGTCGAATATGCCGATTTACTTTGCGGTGAAAATTTAATATAATATACAGTGCGGCATTTGCCGAGAAAGGCGGTTTGGCATGAATAACGATTTCCCCAGAATATTATCGCTTCTGCGTAAGGAGCGTCATATCAGCCAGAAAGAGGCTGCTGCGGCACTTGGCGTTGCGCAGGCTCTGCTTTCTCACTATGAAAAAGGAAAACGCGAATGCGGACTGGATTTTCTCGTTAAGGCTGCGGATTATTACAACGTTTCCACAGATTATCTTCTCGGCCGCTCTCCTCTCAGCACGGGCAGCGTTATTGTTGAAAGCGATATTCCAGATCCCGATACGCAGGAAAAGGCGCGCTTCGGCGTAGATATTTCGCTTACACTATCCAAAAAGCTGCTTACGAACAGTATTGAGGTCATTTATAGCCTGCTAGGAAAAATTTCAAATTCGCGGCTTAATATCTGTGTTACAAATATGCTGAATTTTACGGTTTACAAGATCTTCCGAATAATTTACCGTTCAAATAAATTGAACAGTCCGACAATGTTCGAGATTAGTGATGAAACTGCCTGCCGCATTGCTCAGGCAGGAGCAGAAATTGCTGAGGGAAACGCTGAGAGCGCAATACTTGAAGCTGAACAAGAATCTCCCGAAATCTCCACTGTAACTATAGAGCGTGACTACCCCAAACAGGCTCCCGCGCTGCTAAGTCTAATAAAAGGCAGCGAAACTCAGCTGAAAAAGCTGTTTCAGTAATTAAAAAAATACTGCGCCCGATGAAAGTCGGGTGCTTTTTGCTGTAAATTATTGCCGTGCAGTACCGTTAAGCGCTGCACGGCATAACCTTTAATTGTTCATTCCAAGACGGAGCGCGGTCATATTCGCCTCCGTGAGGTTAGCCTTTTTCGGCGGGATAACCTTCTTTATTGCCTTTTCGATAACAGCTTCGTCGGTAAGACCGATTTCTTTTAGCAGCTTGCCTGCGAGGATAATGTTTGCCATACCCTTGAGATTGTTTTCGTTTGCAAGCTTTGTTGCGGGAATATAGAAGCACTCAATATCCGTGCGGGAGCTTGTTCCCTCAACTAGAGAGCTGTCCACGAATGCCTTTCCGCCGGGCTTTACCGCGCCGATGAACTTGTCAAAACTGGGCGTGTTCATTACGAGAAGCTCGGTAGGCTCGAGAATAAGAGGGGAACCGATGGGGTCGTCGCTTACAGTTACGGAGCAGTTGCAGGTACCGCCGCGCATTTCGGGACCATAGGACGGAAGCCATGAAACTTCCTTGTCAGCGTATAAGCCGACATATGCTATTAGCTTTCCCGCGAACAGGATACCCTGTCCGCCGAAGCCTGCGAGTAAAAATTCATGTGTCATCTTACAGCACCCTCCTTAAATACTCCGAGCGGGTAGTAAGGAATCATCTCGCTGCGGAGTCTGTCCAGCGCCTGAACAGGCGTCATACCCCAGTTGGTCGGGCAGGTGGAGAGAACCTCGATTATTGAGAAGCCCTGCTTATTTTTCTGGAACTCGAAGCCCTTTCTGATAGCTTCTTTTGCTATGCGGATATTCTTCGGGTCAATAACGGTAACGCGCTGCGCAAGAGCAACGCCGTCAAGCTGCGAAAGCATTTCGCATATTTTTACGGGGAAGCCCTCGACAGAGGTGTCACGTCCGTAGGGAGTAGTCTGTGTAACCTGTCCGGGAAGAGTTGTCGGAGCCATCTGTCCGCCTGTCATTCCGTAGGTTGTGTTGTTGATGAAAATAACCGTAATGTTCTCGCCTCTTGTAGCGGCGTGAACGGTTTCTGCGGTACCGATAGCGGCGAGGTCGCCGTCGCCCTGATAGGTGAATACGAATTTGTCGGGATTTGCACGCTTGATACCTGTTGCGACAGCCGGAGAACGTCCGTGCGAAGCCTCCATCATATCACATCTGAAGTAATCATAAGCCATAACGGAGCAGCCTACCGGGCAAACGCCGATAGTATCGCCCTCGATACCCATTTCGTCGATAACCTCGGCAACAAGGCGGTGTACAATACCGTGCGTACAGCCGGGGCAGTAATGCAGATATGCGTCGGTAAGCGCGTGAGGTCTTTTAAATTCAGGCATCAGTTGATCCCTCCCATTTCCTTGAGTTTATTGCAGATTTCAGCGGGGCTGGGAACAACGCCGCCTGTTCTTCCGTAAAATTCAACGGGCAGCCTGCAGTTTAGCGCGAGCTTTACGTCGTCAACCATCTGTCCCATTGACATTTCCACGGTCAGCACCTTTTTCGCGTTTTTGCACGCTTCGTTAAGTTCCTTTTCGGGGAACGGCCAGAGTGTTACGGGGCGGAATGTGCCGACCTTTAGACCGCTCTTGCGTGCCATTTCCGCTGCGGATTTTGCAAGACGCGCGGTCGAGCCGTACGCAACAACGACAATATCAGCGTCCTCGCAGTTTTCCGCAACAGCGAGAGTTTCGGTAGCCTTCGCCGTTTCGTAGCGCTTGAAGCGCTCTTTGATTTTGTCTTCAAGTTCGGTGGGCTGTAAGAAGAGGGAGTTGATAATGTTGTGTTCTCTCTTGTTGCCGTGACCGTTTGCAGCCCAGGGCTTGTTTGAAGCGTCGGACATCTTTATTTCAACGTCCTCGAATGCGACAGGCTCCATCATCTGACCGAGCAGACCGTCCGCGAGAATAACTGCGGGCATTCTGTACTTATCCGCGAGGTCAAACGCCTTTGTAACCGTATCAGCCATTTCCTGAACGGTCGAGGGAGCGAATACGAGCGCGTGGAAGTCGCCGTGACCGAGCGCGTGAGTGACCTGCCAGTAGTCCGCCTGAGAAGGCTGGATTCCTCCCAGACCGGGACCGCCGCGCTGAACGTTTATGATTACGCAGGGGAGATCCGCGCCGGCTATGTAGGAAATTCCCTCTGTTTTAAGGGAAATTCCGGGAGAGGAGGAAGAAGTCATGCAGCGGATTCCCGAACCTGCACAGCCGTAGATCATATTGATAGCGGCAACTTCGCTTTCCGCCTGTAAAAATGTTCCGCCTACTTTAGGCATACGCTTTGAGAGGTATGCGGCAATTTCTGTCTGAGGAGTGATCGGGTAGCCGAAAAAGCATTTGCAGCCCGCTCTTAAAGCCGCCTCCGCGAGAGCCTCGTTACCTTTCATCAAGCTTTTTTCCGCCATTACTTCTCACCTCCCAAAACGGTTATTGCACAGTCAGGACACATCATGGCGCACAGCGCACAGCCGATACAAGCGTCGTCGTCAATGCACGCTGCCGTATAATAGCCCTTTTTGTTCAGCTTTTCCTGCTGAATTGCAACGATTTTCTTTGGACAGGCAGTTACGCACAGTCCGCAGCCTTTACAGCGGTCGAATTCGACCGTCATTTTTGCCATAAGACCATTCCTTTCTTTTATAAGCTTTAAAGCTATTGTTCTTAATTTTTATAACAATGCGGATCAGCTCCACATAGTTCTGACATATATTGATACTGATAACGGATTATCCGCTTCCAAAGGCATTGCTTCGGCTTTTGCGGCAGTTGCAAAAAGCGGCAGTCCTGCTGCTTCGGCAACGCTTTTGGCATATTCAAGTCCGGCGCGCACGGTTCCCTTGGTTGTTTCCGCGCCGAGGTTGGAGTTGTTGACAATGCCGGTACAGCGCAGTCCGCTTGCGCGTTCAATATCGTACATAAGCTCAAGCGCTTCTTCCGGTTCTTTGGTTAAATAGCGGTATTTGTTGATAACGTAGAGCATTTCGTAGCCGACCGAGGAAATCTCGTCCGCAAAACGTCCGAGCGCCTTCGCGCCCTCGTCGTCTCCGCCTACGTCGATTATAACGCAGTCTGCTTCGTCTGTTATACTCCTTAGATCAATATTCAGCGCGGGGATATCAAGGTTTGAATTTGCGTAAAGCGGCGCGCGGAGAGTTATCCCGTTTTCGCGGAACAAATCTTCAAAATCGGCGGTTCGGAAGTACGGATTTACAATATCAAGGTCGATAACCGTGCAGCGTTTTCCGTTTTTCGCTTCTTTAAGCGCGAGATTTACGGCGAAATTAGTCTTTCCCGATCCGTAATGCCCGGTTATTAATATCAGTTTTTTCTGATTCATGCAGCTTCGGATTCCTTTCGTTTTATGTATCGATGGAATTTTATCCGATAAAGCTGAAGAGTGAGGCAGCGGATGTATAGAAGTCGTCTGCACTGTCGGCAATCCGTTCAGCCCAGTCGGTAAAGGCGCTGGCTGAGGATAAGATCGCAGCCGAAAAAATCATAACCAGAATAAACCCGACAACGATAAGTATAGCTTTTACGATGAGCATAGCCTTACAGTAGTCCTGGCGCTCTTTCGGTCCTGAACCGAAGCCCCATACAAAAAGAAGTATAATGCTTATCATGCCCAGGCAGTTTGTAAGCAGCAGAGTTCCGATCCATCTTTTCAGGGTCATGGGAGGCTCTGCGGGAGCGGTATATGATATAGGCGGAGGCTGTATCCCCTGCTGCTGATACTGCTGGTATTGCTGAACAGGAGCTGCCGCAGGCATATCCGAATTTACATTTTCGCCGCAGTTAGGACAGAAGCGTTCCGCGTCGGTAAGAAAAGTTCCGCATTTTGCACAGCGTTTTGCCATAATAATTATTCCTTTCATATTTCATGCGCTGCTCCGAATATTCCTTGCAGCATTTATTTTTACCTTACTATAATAACACAATGCCGCAAAAAAATCAATGTAATTTTTCAAAAAAGCCGTAAAAACGAACTTTTTTTGTAAAATTTTCGTAAAATACGTTTTTGCACTTGAAAAAGCTCGTTATATTATAGTATAATATACACAGATATTGCGGCGGACAGCCGTCTCTTGAAAGGAACGGATTTTATGAGCAGTCTTTCATATTTTGATAATCGTGAGCTTTCATGGCTCAAATTTAACCAGCGCGTTCTTGAGGAAGCGGAGGACAGCCGCGTTCCGCTGTTTGAGCGGCTCGGATTTGTATCTATATTCGCAAGCAACCTAGACGAGTTTTTCATGGTGCGTGTCGGCTCGCTTTATGACCGTACTCTGCTGAAAAAGGACGCTCCCGATAATAAAACAAATCTTACCGCCGCCCAGCAGCTTTCGCTCATAGCGGAAAAAACTTCAGAGCTTCTTCCTCGCTTTGACGCGGCGTACTGGGATATAATGGAACAGCTCAAGCTTTACGGCGCGGAACACGTCCGGGTTTCGTCGCTCGGCGAAGGCGATATGGATTACCTGATGAAATATTTTCTTTCGGACATAAAGCCGCTGCTTTTTCCGACGATAGTTGATAAAAAGCACCCTATGCCGTTTTTTGCAAACAAGGCGATATATGTTATCACGCGTCTTAAAAACAAGAAGGGGGAGTTTTTCGGAATAATCCCCGCAAGCTCTGAGGCATTCGGGAGAATCGTGCGTATCCCGTCCGAAAGCGGCTTCCGCTTTATACTTACGTCTGAACTTATTTCACTTTTCGCGCACCTTACATTCGGGGATTATGAAGTGACCGACCGCGGTATTATCCGCATTACGCGTAATGCCGATATTGACGCTGAGGAAGCGCTTTATGACTATGATGTGGATTTCCGCAATGTGATGGAGGAGCTTGTAAAGAAGCGCAAAAAGCTCTGTCCCGTCCGCGTGGAATATATCGGCTATCACAGCAGGGACGAGCTTGCACAGTTTGCGGCACAGGCAGGGCTGACCCTCGGCAAGAGCTTTATTTTCCATGTCAAGCATCCGCTCGATTTCGGCTTTGTTTCCGAGCTTGAGGAGTATGTTTCGGGCGAAAACCTGTTTTTCGAGAAGCTGACTCCGCGGCAGCCTGCGGCGATACTTCCCGACGTCCCGCTTATAAAGCAGATAGAACAGCGCGACATTATGCTGATGTATCCGTTCGAGTCATTTTCTCCGTTTATCCGTCTGCTTGATGAAGCGGCATCATCTCCCGAAGTAGTTTCAATAAAGATAACGCTTTACCGAGTTGCGCGTGACAGCAAGATAGTCGACGCGCTGATAAAGGCTGCCGAAAACGGAAAGGAAGTTCTCGCGCTTGTCGAGCTTCGCGCGCGCTTTGACGAGGAGAATAACATAGGCTGGTCAAAGCGGCTTGAGGAAGCGGGCGTAAAGGTAATATACGGTCTTGACGGGCTTAAGGTCCATTCAAAGCTGCTGCTTATAACGCGCAAAATCGGAAGCAGTATATTCTACACCACTCAAATAGGCACGGGAAACTACAACGAGCGCACCTCGCGGCTTTATACGGACATAACAGTGATGACTTCCGACCATGATATAGGTACGGACGCGTCGCTGGTATTCACGGCTCTTTCGATAGGTTCTACCGTCGAGAGCAGCTCGTCGCTCTGGGTCGCGCCGCACTGTCTTAAATCGCGCGTTGTTGAGATGATCGACCGCGAGATAACCTACGGAAGCGGCGGATACATAGGACTGAAGCTCAATTCGCTCACCGACAAGGATATTATTGAAAAGCTGGTTCAGGCGGGAAAGAGCGGCGTAAAAATCGAGCTGCTTGTACGCGGAATATCCTGCCTTGTTACGGGCATTCCCGGTGAAACCGAAAATATCTCGCTGGTGTCGATAGTGGGGCGTTTCCTCGAACACAGCCGTATCTATATTTTCGGCATCGGCGAGCGCGAAAAGGTCTATATTTCCTCCGCCGACTTTATGACGAGAAATACCGAACGCCGTGTTGAGGTCGCCGCACCGATTAAAGACAAGGAGATACGCGACCGCATAACCGATTACTTCCGCACAATGCTCCGAGATAATGTAAAGGCGCGCGTTCAGCAGCCCGACGGAATATATATCCGCCGTGAAACGACGGGAGAACCGCTCGACGCGCAGATGTATTTTTACAGAAAGGCGTATGCCGACGCGGAAGCCGCGCAGCGTAAGCAAAAGGAAAAAAACGGCACTTTCCGCGCGAAGATCCGTCGGATATTTAAATCCGTGAATACAAAAAATAATTGACGATTCGGCGGGTGAAAGCCCGCCCGAAAGGATAATGTTATAATGAAACTGCTTATAATAGACGGAAACAGCATCCTTAACCGTGCGTTTTACGGGATACATCTGCTCACCAATAAAAAGGGCGTGTTCACAAATGCCGTTACAGGCTTTTTCAATATTTATCTGAAGCTGATTGCCGAGTTTTCGCCCGACGGAGCGGCGGCGGCGTTCGACCTTAAGGCACCGACTTTCCGACACCTGAAATATGACGGCTACAAGGCGGGGCGAAAGGGTATGCCCGACGAACTCGCAATGCAGATGCCGTATGTCAAAAGGTTGCTTACAGCGCTTGGCATACCGGTTATCGAGTGCGAAGGCTACGAGGCGGACGATATTCTCGGAACGCTTGCGGCAAAGTGCGACAGCACGGGTTCGCAGTGCGTACTTGCTACGGGCGACCGCGACTCATTTCAGCTTATAACCGACAATGTTTTCGTAAATCTCGCCTCGACAAAGGAGGACGTTCTCTATACTCCTGCGAAGATAACAGAGGTCTACGGGGTTTCTCCAAAGCAGATGATAGACGTGAAAGCGCTTATGGGCGACGCCAGCGACAATATCCCCGGAGTTGCGGGAATAGGCGAAAAAACCGCCCTCTCGCTTATTCAGAAATATCACTCGATAGATGAGATCTATAAAAATATCGACAGCATCGACGTTACGAAGTCGGTGCGAACAAAGCTGATAAACGGGGAAGAAAGCTGCCGTATGAGCTGTTTTCTCGGCACGATAAGCCGTGAAGCGCCGATAGATACCGAACTTTCGCATTATATTTTCGGCGAGCGTGACGAACAGGCTCTTGCGTCAATTTTGACGGAGCTTGAGATGTTCAGCCTGCTGAAAAAGCTGAACGTTTCGGTGGAGGCGGCAAAGGCTGCGCAGGAGCAGGCAGCACCCGTAAATGACGTGAAAACCGATACCGCGGAAAATGCCGACCCGAAGATATGCGGCGAAGATATTTCCGATTATATGTATGTCGGCGGAAAGCTGCTGCGGCTGAAAAACGGCGAAGTGTGTGAAATTGAACAAAAAGACTATGAAAAGGAGCTTACCTCCGAGCTTCCGAAGCGGACCTTCGACCTGAAAAAGCTGCTTACCGAAACGGGAGTTGAGATCAGAAATGTTGTGTTCGATTCGACGCTTGCGGCGTATCTGCTCAACGTGAACGGAACGGAATATCCGCTTGAAAGGCTGTGCATGGAGTACGGCGCGCCGTATTCCGCAGAAAATGAAGCGGAGTCGCTCTGTGCGCTCAACCGTGCGCTTTACGCGAAACTCAGCTCCGAGGAAATGTACGGTTTGCTTACGCGGATAGAAATTCCGCTGGCGTATGTGCTTGTTTCAATGGAGCGCGACGGCGTGGCTATCGACACGCAAGCGCTTGAGCGTTTCGGTGAGCAGCTAAATTCCGAAGCGGAAAATATTGAACAGCAGATTTATATCGAAGTCGGACACGCGTTCAATATTTCATCGCCGAAGCAGCTCGGACAGGTGCTTTTTGAGGAAATGGGACTTCCTGCCGGCAAGAAAACCAAGACGGGCTATTCGACGAGTGCGGAGGTTCTCGAAAATCTTGCAGAAAGATATTCGGAAGAATATCCTATCCTTGAGCTTGTTTTGCGTTACAGAACGGTTACAAAGCTGTACTCGACATACGCGGTCGGGCTTCTCAACGAAATTGCTCCCGATGGACGTATCCACACAACGTATAAGCAGACCGAAACCCGCACGGGACGTATCTCGTCGGCGGAGCCGAATATCCAGAATATTCCCGTGCGTACTCCGCGAGGCAGGGAATTTCGACGCTTTTTCGTAGCCGCAAAAGGCAAGAAATTTGTTGACGCGGATTATTCGCAGATAGAACTGCGGCTTCTCGCGCACATTTCGGATGATAAGACAATGATAGACGCATTCAGAAGCGGGGCGGACATTCACACGATAACCGCTTCTCAGGTGTTCAATCAGCCTCCCGAGTGGGTCACTCCCGAAATGCGCAGCAGCGCGAAAGCGGTAAATTTCGGTATAGTATACGGTATAGGCGCATTTTCGCTTTCAAAGGATATCGGCGTGTCGGTAAAGCAGGCGGACGAATATATCCGCGCTTATCTCGAAAAATACAGCGGTGTTGCGCGGTATATGGATATGACTGTTAAGGACGCGAAGAAAAACGGTTACGTTAAGACGATGTTCGGTCGGCGGCGTTATATCCCTGAGCTTAGAGCGTCAAACAAGAATGTTCAGGCGCTGGGAAAGCGCATCGCAATGAACACGCCTATTCAGGGCACTGCGGCTGACATAATCAAGCTCGCCATGGTTCGGGTTTATGAGCGCCTTAAGCGCGAGCTGCCCGAAGCGCGTCTTATTTTGCAGGTTCACGATGAGCTTATAGTTGAAGCGGACGAAAAGGACGCGCCGAGAGCCGCCGAAATACTGCGTGAGGAAATGGAAAATGCCGCAGAGCTTTCCGTTAGGCTTACTGTTGACGCAAAAATCGGCGACAGCTGGTATGAGGCGCACTGATGGACAAAAAAGAAATCGCACAAACGCTTTTTGAATTGGAAAAGGCGTGCTTCTCCGAGGGCTGGACGCTTTCGGCGTTGGAATATCAGGTTCAGAATGAGAATTCGGTTATCGTGGTGAAAATGCTGGGCGAAAATCCCGTGGGTTATGCTTTCGGAACGGTAATCTGCGGTGAAGCCGAGCTTTACCGAATAGGTGTTCATCCTGAATTTCGGGGACGGGGTCTGGGCGCAGAAACTCTTGGAGAATTTTTGGCTGAATGCACGGAAAAAGGAGCTGAGAAATTCTTTCTTGAGGTGCGTTCGCGGAATGCGCCTGCTGTCGCGCTTTATAAGCGTGCCGTCTTCGCGCGGATTGCCGTGCGCAAGGGATATTACGGCGATGATGATGCACTTATATTTGAGAAGAATGTACGGCAGAATATCGGCAGTGAAAAAGCTGATAGTGATAGAAAAGCTAATGAGGCGCAGAGGGTGCCGCATGGGAATTTGCAATAACCTCTTGTATGGATAAACAAATTGCAGGGGGAGCTTATATATGGAAATAATTTATGAAATTGGAACAAAATCGACTTTGTTATTATTGTTATAGCTTTTTCTTTCATTATCTTAATGAACATTTAAAGTCTATTATAAGTACAGATAAACAAGATGAGAACGGAGAGATTAGCAGGAGCCTGACTATGTATCTTTCAGATAATTGGATATATAAACGGTTAGAAGCGGCAGACGCTGTATGTTGATTTTACTGACAGCAAAGCCGATCAGATTGTGTCAGCATGGAAAAATCCTGAAAGGAATTGCGTTATTTATAAATAGAAATTGTATTTGTATCAGTGATTGAATTAACAAATTTACAGGCAGCCGTCATTAAAGAACCGATGAACAAGCGAGTATCCTCTCGCAGTTTGTCGGCTCTATTCTTTTATACCATAATAGTGACTCTTAGGACTTGCGCGGAACAATGAAAATGCTAAGCCGGTTCTGGGTATAAGTCAAAATCCGCAAGTAAGTTCGTGACTGCTGTTTAACAGGAAACAATAGGAGCGTTTAATGGTATATGATAATTTCTTTATTTTGCTATTGACTTTTATAAGAAAGTGTGTTATTATCTAAGTAACATATTATTTTGGATAATATATTATATGCTGTAAGACTGGGTTTAGCTTATAGGCTGGGAGGAATACATTGTTGCATGGGTCTGAAAAATTTGAGTATTTTTTAAGATTGTGCCATAAGTATAATTTCCGTAATTCAGAGTGGTTCGGGGGAATGTATTTTGACGACTGCGGAGATATTTGCATATGGGTCGCTGAAGATTGTCAGGTACAATGTACTGAGATAATGAAAAATTTGGATGGGTTCATTCATTTTAAAAAAGGAAAATACAGCTTTCGTCAGTTAAATAAATTATGTGCGGAAATATTAAGCGCTTCCGCCAGTACGGCGCGCGGAATTGTCGGGGCTGGTATTGACGGGAAAAACAACAGAATAACTCTTGCCGTGACAGATGACTTCCATGATGAGGAAACGCTGTCGGTCAGAGATGAGTTTTCTGTTGAGCGTTTTGAGTGGCTGAAAACGAATATTTCCATGCAGCCTTCGGATAGGCTATCAAACGGGAATTGCTTTTTCATATCGGGTTATCCTGTAAAAAGCGGCAAAAATGTTCGCGGATTTGTTACTGCGGGGCATTTGTCGGAAATCGAAAAAGAAATGCCCGTATTTTTCGATGCCGAGGAAATAGGCAGCGTGCGCGATTTTGAGTTCTCGGACGTTATGGATGCGGCTTTTATAGAGCTTAACGATTCAAGCAAATGCTCGGATATAGTTTCGACCGTACCCAATCCGCATATAAACGGACTTACGCCCGAATTTATTTGCGGCGCGGCTGCGGAGATGTATTCATCAAACAACGGCGGTGCGCGTGTAGGGCGGATTGTGTATCCGTCGTTTAGTTTCATGAATTTAAAAGACATAATAGTGTGTTCTTATTCAGCGTCGGCAGGCGACAGCGGCGCCCCTATACTTATTCCGTTTCCCTCAGGAGAATATGCTCTTGCGGGTATTCATCTAGGCACATTCTCATTAGGAGGCAAGGTTTATTCCTACGGAAGAACGGCTGAAAGTATTAACGCTCGTTTTTCGTTGGAATTGGATATAAAAAAATAAGGAGCTGATTTAAATGACAGGCAGAACATTACGCACGGCACCGCTCGAAGTAAATCTCGAGCAAACGCTTGAAAAACTCGGCGGCGAGGAGATTATCAGGCGAAAATATCCGGAGCTTTACAAGGCGGTTTTGAACACGCGCGAAAGAATCATGGTATCGTCGCCGCATACCGCAGGCGAGGACGGGGATTATATATTCGGTACTGAGGATTCCTGTAAGATACGCACCTTGAACTATGCCCCTGATACAACGCTCTCTACCGTTTCGGGAATGAAGATGGACATATCAAAGCCGTCTCTTGCTATAATCGGTGATATTTCCGAGGCGGATTCGAAAAAAAGCCTTGACGGTTTTGCGGTATCTTCTGATAATTCCAACGAGCTTTTCGGGGAGAGCACAATCCCATCGTCAGCTCTCGCGGACGGAAAATCAAAAAAATTTATAGCAAAGTCATCCTTTATTGTTATCGATAAGGACGCTGAAGGCAAAAATATAGTTAAAACTCTCGACAGCGTAATGGACGCGCAGAAAACCAATAACGACCAAACTATAGTTAAAGATCTTGTTGTGAACGCCCCTGTCCCCGTCAAGCATCCCGGAGCCGACCACACTGCCGTTTTTTATAACAGATCGGGAAGCACTTCCGATTACGAGTACAAAAATGTCAAACAAAGCGCCGACAGTATAGATGTATATATGCCGTTTTCAGGATATGTGGAGTTTAACGGAATATATGCGCCGGATCCGGAAAATCCCATAATAAGGGACGGCGAGCATGGAATCGTTCTTCAGATTGAAAATGTACATAACGGCAGCGCGAATTTCGACATAAAATACTGGGACGATATAAAATGGAAGGTTACAGGTTCTGTTCTGGAATGGGAATTTCCCGAAAACTGGCATAACATACTGAACAAGAACAAGCTTAACTGCGCCAATAATATGAATTTCTACTGTAAAATGTATATTAACACCACGATTGGCGTACCCGTTCCCATTGTTATACAGAGCGACGGCGAAGAACATGAAGATCCGTCATACAAGAAAATTCCGTATATAAATATCCTTTGGGGCTGCTTTGCAAGGGATGTACTCATAAGAATGGCTGACGGCACATCTGTACCAATTGAAAGAATTAATATCGGCGATAAGGTCATGACAAAGGATAATGGTGTATGTACTGTAGAAGATGTGGTTGTCGGCAGGGAGGACAAGCTTGTTCACATCAAAACCGAAAGCGTGAACCGCATACGTGTATCATGCGATCATCCGATGCTGACTACAGAGGGGATGGTAAAAGCCAAGGACCTCACAGCGGGAACCATTCTTATCACGGAGGACGGCAAGGAAAGCATTGAATCGCTGTATCTTGTTAATTATGAAGATACGGTGTACAATCTTAAGCTTGACCGTGAGGGTGTGCTTATTGCAAATAAATTTTATGCCGGAGACTTTGACGCTCAGAATAAATCGGTAAAGTATGCAGCTGCCGCTCCGTCAAAGCCCGAAGAAATTCAGGAGGAATTTGCTGATCTAATCAGCGGTATAAACCAAATCAAAAAAAACAGTAAATAACGAAAGGAATGATTTTATGGGTATTATCAGCACATTGCTTACGGGAGGCAGTATTCTCGGAAAGATATGCCAGACGATTTCAGAATCCGGCATCATCCATTCGGTAAACAGCGCGGACGGCTCGCAATTCGTGTTAAGAGCAGCCAAAACCGAAATAAACGGCGTTCGATTTACCGAGGTCGTGCAAAATGAAAAAACTATGCTGCACGCTTTTAACACAGATGTGGATATGTATGCCTGCGTTACATATCCCAACGGTTACGGTAAGACAGACGGTTTTCAGGTTTTTATCCCGCCGATGCAGACCGCCGATTTGGAGCTTGGAGAATGGAGCTCGCTTTCGCCCGATCTGCCGATTTATGTACAGAAAATAGATCTCAGCGAAGGCGCGGAGCTTGAAAACAACAGAGTTATTGTCGCGTTTAAAAACCTGGAGCTTAACGGAAAAACTCTCGAAATGCCTAACACACACATAACAGCAACGCTCCATGACTTTAAAATATCCTTTGCGACTGCGGAGCTTGGCGATCTTGCGTCTGCTGAGTTCAGTTCTGAGAGCGGGATAAGGGCTACGCTCCGTGAACCGATACAGTGTGTAAAGGGAGAGCTGAACGAAACCAGCTACAGCGTTGCTTTTGACGCGCTCGGCTATGTGGAAAACGATATTCTCAGCGGAATAATGCAGTTTAATATAAACGTTGAAAGCGCTAGGCTTATCAAGAACGCTGCCGACAGGGCTTCTGCTGAGAATGGATTTAATGCTGTCAGCGAGTTTCTGTGCAGGACTTACGGTCTGTCATCAAAGTAGGAGGAAAACAATATGGGAATAATTTCAACGCTGCTTACCGGCGGCGCACTTATAGGAAAGATTTGCAAAGGCTTGTCTAAGGCATTCGGAAACGCTTATGTCGATGAGAAAACAGGAGTACGCATTGTGGTTGGAGAAACTTCGTTATGCGGAGTAAAATTCTTTCAGAACAACAGCACAGACGGCGTTGTAAAAAATTATGCGTTCAACGCCAACACGGGTCATGATGTATCTGTCGTTTTCCCGAACGATTCGTCCGGAAACGGCGTCGCGTATGATGTTCCGGCAACGACTAAAATTGACGTTACCGCCGATCTTGCAACAAATCATGCGCCGGATAAGGAGATACTTGTCGGACCGTGCAGCGCGTCCGCTGATGCTTGCGCTGCCGGGGCGGTCCGCATTCCGATAATGAAGCTCAGCGTTAATAATATGAAGCTTGGCGGAGAGCCGGTTTATATTTCGGATTACAAGATAAGCTGCGATACTTCAGGGATTAAGGTAAATTCCGGCTCGCGCAGTTTAGGCTCGCTTAAATACTTTAATATGACCTCGGATACGGGAGTTCTGCTTAGCAGCCAAAGTTCTGTCGAGGCAAATAAAGCCGACGGCGAGGATTATGCTTATAATTTTGATATGAACAAATTCGGATTGAAAAACGGGGACGTCCTGAATGGTCAGCTTCACATTGAAATGAGCGGTTCTGATATGCTGACAGCGTTCGATGCTACCAAAGCTGAACCGCTGACCGAGGTTGAGGAATGCGCGCTAAGAGCGCTTGGCGTTATTAAATAGGGGGAAGCCATGGCGTATTTTTTGGATAATTATCCCGTTTCGGATGAAAGCTTAAATCTTGTTCTGACCGAGGAACAGGAGAAATTTTGCAGAGTTGTGTACAAGCTTGACGATGAGGGCGGCGCGGATTTTTCGGGTCTGTGGAATCCGGATGCGGAGTATTCGGATGAATATGTTATTGTACCGCTTAGGTCTACGGGATGTACTCCCACCACTCTTGATCCGGATAAAGTAAAGAGCTTTGCAAATGTAATCGGCAGCAATAGCGATACAGTGCCGGGTTCATCATCTACTACTGGATGGCTATTATATTGGCGCAATATTTTTGGAATAAAAGGATGGTATTCGGATTGCAGTACGGACGGTAAATTTTACTTTTCTAACCAAAACGGTGAACAAACGTATGGCTATATTTATTATCCGAAATTTATTGAAGGAAGATGGAATGACACTATCGAAGAAGCTTCATGCAGCAGCTCGCTGGTAGGCGGTCATATAATTTTAGGTGCAAAGGAAGCTGAAGAGGTAGTTAAGGGTGGACCGGCATATATCGTTCCGATTTGCTGTAAACATAATATTTCTCATGCAAATGGATATCGATGGGGTGAAGGTTTTTACATGAAGCTTAAATGCAAGACCAAAGCTCTTAAATTAACAGGATACTTGACCAATGTACGCGGTTATATTACGGAGAAAAAGCATGGATGAAAAACAAACGCGAAATTATTATCTTGATTTTATAAAACTGATTTTTACGGGTTTTGTATTTATTTCTCATTCGTTAAATAATTTTGCCAATGAGAACACATGGATTCCGTTTGCTTCCCGGTCTTAGTTATAAGGTCAGTCTTGCCCTGATGGCAGGAATTACAGCAATAAGCATTGCTCTTTATTTCCTTATAATGAAGCTATGCCGATATGTCTGGAAAAGAATAAAGGATAATATTTAAATTTACATTCATTTTGCATATGACAGGGCATATCCGACGGTTTTTCGTTTAAAAATTTTTACTCACAGCTTTTTTAGGGCTGTGAGTATTTTTTGTATATCATATATTGGAGCGTGTACCGAAGCAGAGTATTTCTGTAAATTTGCGTGCTCTTTTAATAAACCGCCGGAGGTTATTCAATATTTGTACATATCAAACAAATTAACCGTATATTCCGAATAAGGCGTGTCAAGATAAACATAGTTAAACTCGCGGGAAATATCCCATCCATTTACACGAAATTCCGCAAGCTTGCTGTTGTTCTCTCCTACGGCGCGATATGCAAAGGTAATACATCTGTTCATTTCCAAAAGCCTTGCAATAAGTCCGAAATTGCTTACGGTCGTAATTCTGCGGAACTCTGAAAAAGAGCGGTTGCTCTCTGCAAGAAGCTGACTTAGAATGCCTCTCGTTCCGCTTCCTTCCTCGCGCAGAATAAGGTTCTCGTTCCATATTTTATCAAGAGGAACCGTGCGGTTTGCAAAAGGGTGACCGGCTCTGCAAAGTCCTACGAAAGGCTCCCTGCGGTACAGCCTTGAAGCGTACTTGCCGCGGTCGAAAAAGCCCTCGATAAGCGCAAAATCTATTTTACCCTTTGACAGCTCTGAAAGAAGGGTTTCTGTGTTATTCACATTAACGGAAATGCTGTTTTTGGGTTCGGATATAAATGCGGAGATATGATCGGCTATAACATATTCGCCTATAGTTTTGGTTGCGCCGATAGAGAGGCTTACGCCGTCTTTTCCATCAAGCTGCGCTTTAAGCTTCTTCTCCTGATACAGCACATTCTCCGCATACTTTTGCAGTAATTCCGCTTCTTTTGTCATAGTCAGCGTTCGTCTGTCATAGCTAAACAGCTTACAGCCGTACTGCTCCTCAAGAAAATGGATATGCTGAGTTACGGCGGGCTGGGTCATATTTAGGATTTCCGCGGTTTTACGATAGTTCATTACTCTGCAAAGCGTCAGAAAGGTTTCAATTCTTGTGTCGATCATTATGCTGCTCCTTGATAAATTTAAGTTATCAGTCGATATTAAATGATAATTTGACTTTACCACAAATCTGTGATAAAATCAATACATATGGAAAATAAAGGAGAATTTTATGGAAAAAATTAAAAGTATAGGAAAATTGGTTCCGGGGTTTGCTTTGGCGCTTATCATAGCGGCTGCTGCGAGATTTATTGAAAGTCTGCTTCCGATTCATTTAATTGGCGCGTCGGTTATTGCGCTTTTTATCGGCATGATAATCAACCATTTCTGGAAGCCGAGCGAGCTGTTTTCTGGCGGTTTGAAATTCACATCAAAGAAGATACTTAAATTTGCAATTATTCTTTTAGGCGCAAGCCTGAATATCGGTATTGTGCTTGAAGTAGGGAAGATGTCTCTTTGTGTAATGGTATTCACTCTTCTGACCTGCTTCGGAATCGGTCATTTTGTTGGCAAGGCGTTGAAAATAAACTGGAAGCTTTCCAACCTTATTTCTGCGGGCACCGGTATCTGCGGCGGCTCTGCCATCGCCGCTATTGCACCTGTTATTGACGCCGACGACAGCGATATTGCTTACGCAATGTCCGCTACATTTATTTTTGATATGGTGATGATTGTCCTGTTTCCCATTATGGGACAGGCGATGGGGCTTTCAGATATGGCTTACGGGTTATGGGCAGGCACGGCGGTCAACGACACATCCAGCGTTGTTGCTGCAGGCTATGCTTTTTCAGAAGCAGCGGGAGATTTTGCGACAATGGTAAAACTGACCCGCACTCTTTCAATTATTCCAACGGTTATAGCCTTCGCGCTTATCAATGTTCATATCAAGCGCAAGGAAGCAGGCGTAAACGGTGAAGCTGTTAAGATGAAGTTCAGCATTGTAAAAATTATTCCGTGGTTTATTCTCGGCTTTTTAGCTCTTACAATAATAAACAGCCTCGGCGTCATTCCTGCCGCTGTTTCTTCGGGAATGAAGGACTTAAGCAAATTCCTTATGATTTCCGCGCTTGCGGCGATCGGCTTGAACACGAGCTTTAAGGATATGAAAAAGTCGGGATTTGCACCTATGCTTCATGGCTTTATTATTTCCGCGCTTGTAGTTGTGGTGGCTATTGCGGTTGAATATTTTATGGGAATTGTATAACTAAGCAGCACGACAAATTGAAAGTTGACGCCGATGAAAATGAATGAAAGGAGAGAACACCTATGCTCAATGCAGGAAGCAGGATACTAAATAATTGGATATATCCTATTGACAAAGGCTATGTACTGATTGATACAGGGTATGAAAGCGGATTTGCACATTTTAAAAAGCAACTGGCAAAGATGCAAATAACCCCTCAACAGATACGATATATTTTTTTGACACACGCTCACGATGACCACGCAGGTTATCTGAATGAAGTAATTTCGGAATGTCCTGACCTCCAAATCGTTATGAGCGACAAAGCATTAGAAAGATTATATAGAGGATAGAACTCTTTTCATAGCGGTTGCACAACTAAGATAGCCTTGTTCTTTTGTTATTTAATTCCCTGTCAGAAGAAAGCTGTACGGAGCTTATCGCCACCACTAAAAGGCGGAAACTGACCGAGCGTGACTATTCAATTAAGGCGAGGTTAGCCAAAGCAAAGGAGCAGTTAAAAGAACCGACAGTTGCCGAGGGAAAACAGCGCAGAACCCACAGCAAAGGAAAGGGGGATATGGCACTATGAAACTTTCAAGATACGAGCAGGAAAGTATTCTCAATTACAATGCGGGAGAACAGAGGGAACGGGCAAGGCAGATGATGATTGAGAAGAATAAGACAAAAGGGATTTAAAGGATGTAAACCAAAGCATGATTTATAAAGTGAAGATAAAAAGGTTTTTCTTGACTTAACAGGAAAGCGAGAGTATAATCGGGAACAATAAACTTTTAAAGAGATGGAGGGAATCGTGACTATGTTTTTGAAAAATCAAAGTAGATGGAAAGCAATTATATTGGATTTAGATGGAACACTTTTGCATTCAGATGGAAGTATTTCAGAATATACTTTAGAGATGTTAGATGAGTGTAAGAGAAGAGGAATATTAGTAGTTGTTGCTACCGCAAGATTTTGGTTTAAAGCGGAAAAATATCTTGATATTATTTCGCCGGATTATGCAATACTGGCAGATGGAACACAAATATATCACAATGGTGAGATGATTCACGGTTACGGAATGGATAGATTACAAAGTGATGGAATAATAAGCGAACTGGTACAGAAAAATGAGTTTGTTGTAAGTACCGGAAAGAAGTTATTTTGCTCAGCAGGACAAATAGATGAGAAGTGGCGAGCTTCAAAAGATTTTACAGAGCCTTTGAATTGTTCAGTGTACAAAATAGCTGCTATATTAAGTACATATGATGATGCTAAAGAGCTTGCTGAAAAATTTGACTGTCAGATGTATTCTTATCGAGATGAGCAATTATATGGATTTACGAGTAAGAAATCAGGTAAATATCAGGCAGTTGCAAAATTGGGAGAAATGCTTCAAATTGGCATGGATGAAATGTTGGCATTTGGCGATGATGAAAATGATTACGATATACTGAAAAATGTCGGTAAAGGAGTTGCGGTAGCTAATGCGATTCCGATGATAAAAGAAATAGTAAATGATGTTGCACAGAGTAATGATGAGGATGGTGTGGCAAAATATATCGAAAAGGAATTGATTCCTTTTTGGGAGAAAGCATATCAAAAGAAGGATACGGTTGTTTTTTCAATCGAACCTAATGCTGCCATCAAGGAATTTGAAAATTTGTTTCGCAAACATTCCCGTGTACTTGATGTTGGTTGTGGAGAAGGTCAAAATGCTATTTATTTGGCAAAACAAGGTTACCATGTTGATGCGTTTGATTTGTCAGAACATGGAATCGCTAAAGTAAATGATAGATGTGAAGTGTCAGGAGTAAAATTGAATGCTTTTATAGCAGACTTAACAGAATACAAATTTGAACAAAATTATGATGTGATTATGAGCTTTGGAACACTACATTTTGTGCGTAAGAACGATTGGAAAAAATTTGTTAAAGAAGCGAAAAAGCATACAAACGATGGAGGAATTCATATTATCCAGTTATTTACGGATGCTGTACCAGCATCAGAAGACATCGCACCATTTGCTGTTGGATTAGCAAGAGATGAAGAAATAAAAGAATTATATGAGGATTGGGAAATCTTACAATTCAAGTCGTATGTGTTTGAAGATGAGCATCCTGGTGTACCGAAACATTTACATGCTTCTAATAAAATAGTTGTTAGAAAAAAATAGCCATAGTTGTGGTTGACTGGTGCCAAAACGGTGCCAAGAAATCATGCAAATAAAAATACGCCACACAAAAACAACAATTTTACGCTGTTTTCCGCAATACAAAGCATAGAAAATACCACAAAAAACACTATTCAAATACCGTAAGGCTTTGCAGAAATAGAACAGGGGTGGTAAGGGTTTTATACTCATATCCCTCAGAATGGCGTTTTACTGCGCAACAAAACGGACGTGAAAGGCACGGCGGGCTATGCGATTGTCAAAGCTGAACCAACATCAAAGGATAGCAAGCAACTTCCCAAAATTCAAAAACAGTAGCAGAAAACAGTGACGAAGTGGAGTTTAGTAGAGCATATTTCTTTGCTTCTTCTTACAGCTTTTTATATGTTCACGCTGAATGAGAGCACCATTTAGGCACCAATCAAGATGTTCTATAATCCAGCGGCAAAGTGTTGATATACCGGAAAACATAGTGTTTATGCGGCTTTTGGGCATTTCATACCCTATCGCCTAAAGATGTTATTCTACTATTTTTTATAGCTTTAGATTGGTGTCAAACTGCTCCGCGGTTCCACGTTTCAGTTCTTCATACAATGTTGACCGTGCTATTCCGATTTCAGCTGCTATTCTGCTTTTTGGCATTTTCTGTTTCAGCAATATTTATATCTGCCCTCTCTGTTTTTCTGATATATGCTTGAATTTTTTGCGATTTGTAGTATAATTATTTTGGAACATTGCGATCATTATTGTTTTTTTGTTGGTGATACTTCAATTATATCATATCTCGCTTTGTCCTTCTTTATTTTTTTCGCTTTTTTGTGTCCATTTCATTAAAATCGTAGCAAAACGTGATAAGCTCGCTTAGTCGCTCTGCGGCGATTGCAGCCGTCGCAGAGTGCTTTGCTCCTCAGCCTTAGAGGCGGGGGACATATGCAACTTGGTTATACCATGAACAAAAAGAAATTTTATGTAAAAAAATGAAAAAAAGTATTGACAAGCTTAAAATATTGTGATATAATAAATCTTGCCGCTGAACGAAAATGTAAAGCGGCGAAATATGGCGGCATAGCTCAGTTGGCTAGAGCACTTGGTTCATACCCAGGGTGTCGTTGGTTCGAATCCGACTGCCGCTACCATATTTGGCCCGTTGGTCAAGAGGTTAAGACATCGCCCTTTCACGGCGGAATCATGGGTTCGATTCCCGTACGGGTCACCATTCTAATGTCTCGGAAACAGCGTATTTACGCCGTTTCCGAGTTTTTCTTTTATGCTGAAAATATGCTTTGTCCGCTACTTGTCCGCTATTCGTGATTTGTAGCGGACAGCTTTTTTTTAACTTGTTGTATCTTCCGCAGGAAGAAAGCTGAACGCACCGTCCATTGCTTCTGCCACTCTCGCCTGTGCAGTCTGGAACATATGGGAATAGACATTCAAGGTCGTTCCTGAATTGCAATGTCCTAACGCTCCCGAAACAGTTGTAACATCAAGTCCTGCCGAGATAAGAGCCGAAGCTGCGAAGTGTCTGAAAGAGTGAATACCATAAAAAGGCAGCTCGTTTTTCTCGCAGAACTCTTTTAGCCAACCATAAGGTGTTTGATTGTTCATCGGCTCGCCGTTCCACTTCACGAACAGTCTGTCGGTTTCTATCCACTTATCACCAAGACGGAGTGCTTCATCGTCCTGTTCGGCTTTTAGCTCTTTGAGAATATCCATAATGTAAGGTGAGATTTTCAGTACACGCTTTGAGCGTTTTGTCTTTGTGGTATCGGTGTATATGCCACGCTCTGCCGTATAATTAGAAGTACGCTTTATGCTGATAATGTTATGCTCAAAGTCAATGTCCTTCCATTCAAGACCGAGCATTTCACCTCTGCGAAAACCGCTGTATGCTATCAGAAAGAAAAAAGCTCTGTACTTCGTAGGCTCTCCGTTGATAGCTGTCAGGAGCTGTGCCATTTCCTCCTGGGAGTAAATAGGCTTTTCTTTGACCTCACCTTTCGGTATCGTGACTTTTCGGCAAGGATTGTCCGACACCAAGTCCATTTTAACAGCGTACGAAAACACATCGCTGATAAAGCTAAGGTTGTGACGAATAGTTTTCGGTGCAAGCGGTTTGCCCGTCTTTTCATTCGCTCCCTCTTTAGCAAGCGAATTTACAAAGCTCTGGAGCTGTCTTGCGGTTATCTTGTCGATACGCAGATGACCTATCGCAGGATAAACTCTGTGAGTGAGCTGTCTCATTCGTTCGTAGGTGGTGCTTCGGAGAGCGAGCCTTGCGTAGTTTTCAAACCATTCCTCCGCAAGCTCCTGGAACTTGATTGCCGAGGTCTTAAAGCCACGATTACAGGCTTCCTCAAACATTACTGCCTGACGGTTAAGCTCTTTTTCGATTTGCCGTTTCGTCATACCCTCATCGGGCTTCCAAGTCATCGCCTGTTCCTTATGTTTGCCGTTTATATCATAGCCTGTTGACACTCTGATTTGGTAGGTGTTTCCACGCTTTCTTATGGTTGCCATAAATTACCTCCTAAAATCTATGACATACCCTTGTACATCTATAATCATAGCGCAATATTCCGCCGTTGTCAAGAGATTTGACGTATCTTTTCGGGGTATGTCATAGATTTTTCTATTGTTCTACTTTATGTTATTCTAAGCCCCACGATTTTTTCTTTTTAGGGGGCTGGTATTCCAACTGCTGTGCCTGTTTTCGCTTCTGATTTTTCTCTTCCTGTACCATTTCTTTTGCCTGCCTGAGAATAGTAGGTGCTATCCTTTCAAGCATGGCAAATGTCTCTCTGTATTGTCTGTTCTCAGCCTTGACCGATTGCAGTTCAGAAGAAAGCTGAGATTTCTCGTCTCTAACTGCTTTCAGCTTTTCAAGTGCATCATCACGCTCGGCGATAAATTCATCACCACGCTTGTGCAGGTCATAAATGGCAAGGTCAGCTTTGTCCTGCTTGTCCAGAGCCTTTTTTGTCAGACTTTCTAAGGTGTCTATCCAACTGATGATAGCATCCTTGTTTCTGAGGATAGACATTCCGCTTTTCAGTAAATCTCGGAGTTCCGAAACAGCAACAAGATACTTATGCTCAGCCTTTTCGTTTTTCTTGATGTCAGGCAGATATTGTAGCACCCTGTTGATCTGCTCTACCTTTTTTGATAGCTCTGCATCAGCCCGAGCATTTTTATCAGCCAACTCATCAGCCTTGTGCCGCTGTTCCTTGTACTCCGCAACCTCAAGTGTACCTCTTGCCTTTTCGGGAGCAAGGGGCTTGATACCGTGTTCAAGGCATATCTTATTCAACACCTCTACCTCCGCAGCTCGCCATTTGGCGATTGCCATCTTGCCTTCACCGTATCCCATTTCTTTGAGTGCCTGAGCGATACCGTTCTGCGTGTCCTGCCTTCGCTTGTAGTGCCCGACAGGGATATAGTCGATGTGAAGATGTGGGGTAGCCTCGTCCATGTGTAGCACGGCGTTAAAAACATAGAAGTTTGGATTTCGTGCTTGAAAGCCCTCCATGTACTCTTTAAGGCAATTAGCCACAAGCTGAAAGTCCTCTGTACCGTACCCTGAATCTTCCATTTTACCTATCTGCACAACGTCCTCATAGAAACTTTTTCTTTTGTCGGCAGCGGTGCGTACAGTGTTGCAAGGTTTTACTCCAAAGAGATGCTCATAATAGCTTCCATGTATCATACGGTCATTCCTTTTCTGACGAGCATTATATCGTGCGGTCGATTCTGAAAAAAGCTGTTCGTATGCTTCGCCTATCGACTGACATACAAAAGTGATATTATTGGGAGTGCGGAGTGGATCAACATTCGCCGCCATGAACTCCCTGTTGTTGTGAGTCAGAGAGCCATGTCCCTGACCAAATGAGATGCTTTTTTCTTTCATGGTTTTGCCTTTCTTGTTCATTGGATTTGCTTCTCTCTATCTATGAAATCCAATCATAAAATCATAGGCAACAACTCCTTTCATGACCGCTAAGGCGGAATGGCTATCGCCAGCCCTGACGGGCAATTTTTCCTGAACGACACAATAGAAGGTCGCAGGAAAAAAGCTGCGGAGCAGCGATTACAAGGGGCTATGCGCCGCTTGTAACTCCATAGTACTTCCGACAGCCTGATCGGACTATCAGAAGTACTATGTCGCCCTACGGGGTTGATCGGCTGACGGAGCAGCCGAAATTATGTGGACACAGTAATGCAAAAATCCGCATTACAATTTTGGAAAATCATCATCGACCTATCACTCAAAATTGAGTAATAGCTTATGCTGATCTCAGAACGGCAGCTCGACCTCTACATCATATTTTTTGAGGAGATAACCTATCTCATCATCGTAGGATTCTAACTCATCGTTTGAAAGGTGATCATAGTAGCGCACAAGTGCTTCACGAATATCAAGACTGCTTCTTTTTTCAAGCAGAGAAGTCAGTGTTTTTACCCTTTCTATATCGAGCATATCTCACACTCCCTTTCCGCTGAAATATGCCACAAGGTCAGCCTTGTTGACAAGTATCTTGCCACGCTTGCCCTCGCCAGTGCGAACAGACTTCACCTTACCCTGTGCCACGAGCTGGCGGACGGTGTGTTCTGAAAGTCCGTTGATGAGTGCGGCACTCTCCTTGATAGTCAGCATTTCAACAGGCTTGTTTGTTGTGGCGGTGAACGGTGTGCTATTGCCCTCTCCGTCCTCGGTGAGCTGGATAAGCAGCTCCAGAATGTTGTCTACGATTTCTTTTTTCTCTGTAATAGTCATAACTTTAACCTCTCTCTTTCTATGGTTTTAATGTTGTGAACTTTAAGCATTTTAGGCACAATAGGCTCTAAAATGTCTAAAATGCTTATTGTGCATGGATATGGGGATTGATATGGAGCATTACCCCTGAGCGATTACAGCCGTTTGCCGCTGGGATAGTTTCACGGCGGAGGTAGTTATACTCCTCCAACATCTCCATAGTCTCAGCGAAGTCAGCTGCGTTCTTGAAAAGAGTGCAGCGGCACAGCTTGTAAAGGTCATTCTGTCTAATATTTGTGATATGCTTGGAGCGTATCTTATTAAGCGCACGTTCAGCCTTGACGGTGGCAATATCCACATCACCCAAGCTGTAAGCATAAATTGCCTGTTCCCTAAAATATTCTCCTATCTCAATAGCATTGCAGAACGTATCAATACCGACACGAGTCTCAACAGGGTTTGTATCATCCAGCGCACATTTTATGCAGTGAATGATACCGCACAAGCGGAGCAGTTCACCGTGATACTTGCCGCCCCAGTCCTTGCAGAAAGCCATATCCGTGACGAGATGCGGCTCGATAAAATTGTTGTAGTAGTCCACGAACTCCTTGTATGCTTTGCCGTCAAAATGAAGAAAAAGCTCTTTATCATCATGATAGGTGAACTTGGTACTAAGGAGCTTGTATATCAGCTCCTTGTAATTCTCGCTAACAGCTTCGGGAACAGCCTGAGTGTCATACTTGCGTGTTCCGATATTGCTTGTAGGGAAACAGTACAGAAAACGTGCTATCAGACCGCTTCCACGAAAAGCAGGATTGCTTATCATACCGTCAAACACATACGGCTGACAGGCAAGGCAGATAGACATATACGGCTTTTTGAGAACAATACTCGTCCTTGTGGCTCTATCACTGATATAAGTTTCTCCGTTCCACGATTTCAATAACAGGTCAAGGTTGGGAATGTTATTGCTGTATCTTCCGCTGAAATTTCCTAACATTCCTGCTTCGTCCGAGATCATCAGCAGAGTGCAGTTTTCTTCCAACTGATTAACGAGAGATTCGGGCGTAATATCGTCAACAACTATTCTACGGAAGTTACTCGCAGGAATGTTGGAGAGCTTTGTTTGCAGCTCCGCTATCTCGTCAGCCGTTACATCATCTTTCTTTTCAAGTGCCGTAAGCCTGCCCTCTAAAATTTTCCGTTCAGCCTGTGCCTTGAAAATATCCTGCTTGTTGTTCTCGTTCCAATCGTGAGCAAACTGTATGTACGGTTTTTTCACCATTGAGATAACAGGTGACTTTTTGAAACTCGGCTCGGCTATCGTGAGTGTGTCGATAACGAGTGGCTCAGTGTGGTCTCGCTTTGCCGACATACGATATACCCCCGAAAAGCAGTAGCTGACTGCGGATAGTATTGAAGTCCCTGCCATAGCAACGTCCGTTGAAGTGGTAGTCGCTATCGCATCTGCCATATCGCCAATAATTGGTGGCAGTGCGTTCACGGGGAACGGCAGGAGGTTTGTCCCGTCGGGACGGAGTGGCGTGGGAATCGCCCACTTGTTGTCGTTCAATAGGTTCTTGTCCTTTCTTATAGATTTATAAAAGCGCTTTTATATGTGCAGCGGAGTATATTTTTCTTTATTCAGCTATCATAGACTTGTTTGTCTCTTGACATATCTTAAAGTCTATGATAGAATTGTAACATAAGAGATCTGACATTTCAATACGTCAAGCTGATTTAAGACATAGTCAAGGATAATTAGGACTCTGTCACCTGACACCACCACTGTGTCAGGTGTATGCAAGACATTCTTGGAGGAAATTGAGATATGGCAAAAGATAATATCAATCAGGAGCAAACACGTCAGAAAATCGTAGAATTGCGTAAAAAGCATGGCTATACACAAGCCAAAGTAGCCGAACTTATGGGCGGTTCAAGAACAATCTATAACGGTATTGAAAACGGAAAAGTCAAGATAACCGAGTATTATGTACAGACACTGGCTGACGTTTATGGTGTTCCGTTTGAGAGCATAGCTGTTTTTGCAAGCGGATATGACGAGGGATTTTATCAGGGTATGCAGACAAAGCAGAAACTTGAAGAAAGCCAATTTGACAGCGACAGCATGAAGGTCTATCACATGAGCAAGGAATTGCTTACGGGTAAAAAGTATAAAAGTACATTATATCCGGCTTTGAAAGCTATGGGCTATCGGATAGAGGTGGTTGACATGGATGAGCTTGACGGCATAATATTCCCTGGATCCGTTAAAGCACAATCACCTGATAACAAGGTATTTCTTATTATAAAGGGTTTCAAAACGATCGGATATATAACTCCAAGCCAATTCTATAACTTTGAGGATTTTATGAAAATGGCGATAAATGGTTGTCTGAGCGAAGCGAAAGAAAATTACAGAAAAGCACAGAATACATATTTTCTAAAATCATCGCTTACAGAAAGTAAAACTCCCAAAAGAGCAGGACGTTCCGATATACCCAAAGCAAGCAGATTTAAGAACGCCAAAGGCTATAAGCTCGCTTCTCCTCGAGATAAAAAATCTGCTGAACAACAGATGAAACAGTTGCAGGAGGATATGCGTACACATAGCATTCAGGAAACGGCAGATGATGACGGCGATGATAACTGAGAGGGAGACTTTGGATCCGTTGGAGTCAAAGTGTTACAAATTATGAAATCTGAGCAAAAGATTTGCTTAAAGCATTGCTTTTTCTGCTCATTTATGCTATAATAAAACAGTAGACCAACGATCCGACATCTGTCGGTGCTAATATTATTTGGGTCTATTATACAGGCGAGTTGACCTTCAAGGTCATAGGAGGGCTTAAAAATGAATAAAACGATATGTGAGTTGTTTGCCGGAGTCGGCGGTTTCCGACTCGGGTTTGATAGGCTAGCGTCCGATTGGCGTACTGTATGGTTCTCACAATGGGAGCCGGGCAAAAAGACCCAGTGGGCGCATGATTGCTATGTTAAGCATTATGGTGACAGTCCTGATGTGAATGGTGAGTATCATACGGGTGAGGATATCAGCACAGTTGAAAAGAAAAGTATCCCCGACCATACGCTTCTTGTAGGCGGATTTCCCTGTCAGGATTACAGCGTAGCTCATACGTTGGCATCTTCTAAGGGCATCGAGGGCAAGAAAGGCGTTCTTTGGTGGCAAATAAGAGATACTCTTATTGCCAAAGATCCGCCGTTCTGCCTACTGGAGAACGTGGACAGGCTTCTTAAATCTCCTGCTAAACAGCGTGGGCGTGACTTCGGTGTTATACTTGCTTGCTTTGCGGAGCTTGGGTACAGCGTTGAATGGCGTGTGGTCAACGCAGCTCTTTACGGTGCAGCTCAGAGAAGAAGGAGGACTTTTATATTTGCCTATAAAAATGATGATACACGATATGGGCAAAATATGAGGGATATCTCGGCTGAAGATATCATCAAGTCTCATGGCTTTATGGCTAAGGCTTTTCCGATAGCTGATACTGAGGACTTCAAAAAAACTACTATCGGAACGGATATAGTGGAAGTCAGCGACAAGTTCTCCTTTCCTTTTGAAAATGCAGGCTATATGACAAATGGCGAGATAACAACTGTAAAGGTCATCGAAAAAGAAGAAAAGCCTATCACGCTCGGAGAGATACTACAAGATGAAGCAGATGACAAGTGCTTTATACCTACCGACAAGATGAACAAGTGGTCATATCTGAAAGGCTCTAAAAAGATAAACCGCACTGCTGCCAATGGTCATCAGTATGTTTTCTCGGAAGGTCCGGTAGCTTTTCCCGACCCATGGAACAGACCAGGACGCACGATGCTGACAAGCGAATCAACTCTCAATCGTTCAACTCATGTCGTAGCAGACCGTAAAACAGGTAATCTGCGCTTGCTGACACCTGTTGAAGCTGAACGCTTACAAGGATTTGATGATGATTGGACTAACACAGGAATGCCTGACCGAATGAGGTATTTTTGTATGGGAAATGCTCTTGTTGTGCCGATGATCACGAGAATGGGCAAAGTCCTTGATGATATCTTTTCGTTGGAAGAATAATAGCTTTATACATGGGTCTTATGCGATACTATGCGTAAGGCTCATTTTTATAGAAGGAGTGATATTATGGCTGAACATAGATACACCAAAGCAGAACTTATCCAAAGATTTGACGGCATACTTGAAAAGACTTTTGAAGAGATAGACGATATAGGTATGTTTGAACACGTTTTACATGAGGATTTCAAACTTCAAAAAGGTATTGCAGGTGCAATCATTGAGCAATGTGTCCTTAAATATCCTCCTGATACAAAACAAGAAGCAGATCTAATCGTTATTGATAATGGTGAGAACGTAGATACCGAACTTAAAGTCACAGGAATGCGTATAAGCAAGGACGGAGGAAAAGCTCATTTTATTGCAAAAGAGCCTATGTCGATAACTGCTGTTGGCGTTTATGAATTAGACCAGCAGACATTCTGTACATCTCATTTTTGGAACAAACTCGAACATATGCTTATCGTGTATTATCTTTATGATTCAGATAAAGCAGTAAAGCCTTATGATTACAAGGATTTTTCGGTAAAGGGCTATGAGTTTCATGAATTTGAAGAGAGTGATAAACAAACGCTTGCAAATGACTGGAGAATAGTACATAGCCTTATCTGTGATATCGTAAGGAATAATCCTGGAACAAGAGACAAGGAATGGAAAGAGCGAGTAAAGCAGGAATATATCGAAAGACATGGGCAGCTAAGAAGTGTTTTGAGTTACATAGATCTTGCTCCAAAGTTTCCACCTAGATTCAGGTTGAAGAAACCGACTGTAAATACAATTATTGCAAAACATTTTGGTTATGAACTGGAACAGCTCCCAGGAAGATATACCTCAATATCTGATATAGAGATAAAAATCATGGAACTTACAAAACAATACCGAGGAAAAGCTATCGGAGAATTAGCGGACTTCTTTGGAGTACCAAAGAGAACAAAGGAAGGCAAAGAAAATAAGGGTATCGCTGAACAAATAATTATTAAGATGTTTGGCGGTAATTCCAGTAAGATGAATCAAATAGAGTTGTTCCAGCGTTTTGGTATCGTTGGCAAGTCGATAACCGTCACATCATTAGGTGGCAGGACTGAAGATATGAAACTATTCCATGTCCATTTTGATGATATTCAACAGACTACCATAACAGATGATGACGGTACAACAAGGCTTTTTTCTTTTGAAGATTCAGAGATGTACTCCTATTTTGCAGATAACGAGTTGTTGTGTATCATCTTTGAAGAGCCGTCTCATGATGCACCTTTGGTATCAAATGTGTTCAATGGATTTAAGCGCCTTGTATTCTCTGATGCATTTATTGACAAATATGTACGAAATGTATGGGAAGACACAAGAGAAAAAGTGCTGAATGGAACTTTACAAGATATAGTTCAAAAAACTAAAGACGGAAAAGTTATCAAATTAAAGAATGGGGAGACTAGCTCTGCACCGAATTTTATGAAAGGCTCGCAGAATATAGTCTTTTTACGTGGTAGTGGTAAAGATTCTTCTCTCAGATATAAAACAGAATGTGTAAATGGTATAAAAATGCTCCCACAATATATATGGATCAAGGGGACGGCTATCATTGATGAGCTTGACGTAAGTGATATATTATGAAACACCCTAAAAGCTACGATTCCACTCCCGAAATAAGAAAACGCATGAGCAAGGTTAGACTCAAAAATGGAAAAGCCGAAACTATACTTGCAAAGCGTTTATGGCATGAAGGATACAGATACAGACGAAATTATAAAAAGCTCCCCGGTTCTCCTGATATCGCCTTGACAACATATCGTGTGGCTGTTTTTGTAGACGGTGAATTTTGGCACGGTGAGAACTGGGGAGAACGCAAAGCCAAGCTCAAACATAATCGTGAGTATTGGATAGAAAAGATAGAAGAAAACATGGCTCGGGACAAGCGTGTTGACCAGCAGTTACAAGAAATGGGTTGGGCTACAATACATTTCTGGGAAAAGCAAGTTTTAAAGCATACAGATGATTGTTTGCAAGCTGTTTTAGAGCTTCTTGAAAAGAAAAAAGACCAAACATTGTAGGTGATGTTATGGGGGATATCAGAGTTGCTGAACTATTCGCAGGTGTAGGTGGTTTTCGGTTGGGACTTGAAGCTGCATCAAACAGATATAAGGTGATATGGGCTAACCAATGGGAGCCATATAAGGCTGATCAGTGGGCTTTTGATTGCTATGTCTCTCACTTTGGCAAAAGTCCGAACCATGTCTGCAAGGACATAGCTATCGCAAAGAAAGATATCCCTGACCATGACTTGCTTGTCGGCGGATTTCCCTGTCAGGACTATTCGATAATGAAGAAGAACTCCGCAGGCATCGAGGGCAAGAAAGGCATTCTCTGGTGGCAGATAGATGATATACTCCGAAACAAGCGCCCGAGCTATGTGATACTTGAAAATGTGGATAGGCTTATTCGTTCTCCTGCAAAACAATGCGGAAGAGATTTCTCAATCATTCTCAGGTGCTTCTATCAGAAAGGCTATGCTGTCGAGTGGCGTGTCATAAACGCTGCCGACTATGGACAAGCACAGCGTAGGCGGAGAACATTCATCATAGCATATCATAACCGTACAAAGCTATTTCGGGACTTTGCCGAGCAAGTCTGTCTTACGGGGCTGAAAGCTATGCACAGGCAAGTTACTGAAAATGGCATAATGCCCAAAGCATTTCCGATAGCATCGCATCAGCGTAGCTACGTTGACCATTGGATAGACGAGATGCGGTTTGAAGATATTGAATCGCTCTCCAAGATACAGAAAGTGTATCTCTATAATGCTGGCGTTATGATGAACGGCAGGATATATTCAGTCGAGGTCACGCCGAGATATGAGACATTTATCCCCCTAGGAAAGATACTTGAACAAGGCAAAGTCGATGAACGGTATTTCCTCAAAGAGGAGGATATGCCAAAATGGATATATGCTAAAGGAGCGAAGCACGAACAACGGCGCAGGCGTGACGGCAGTGTGTATTGGTTCAATGAAGGTGCTGTGGGCTTTCCCGACTCTCTTGATAAGCCCTCACGAACGATGCTGACTTCCGAAACACAGGTCGGCAGGACTTCTCATGTTGTTACAGATTTGCAGACAGGCAGATTGAGAGTGCTGACACCGATAGAATGCGAAAGGCTCAACGGATTTCCCGATAACTGGACGAATTCGGGTATGCCGGAGAAGATGCGATATTTTTGTATGGGGAATGCGTTAGTGGTATCATGTGTATCAAGGATTATGGCATTACTGAGTTTTAAACAATGATATGGGGGTGATTGTATTTGGATAGTACGCTTCATGGTCTTGTAGAATATTTTGAGACCAAACATAAAAACAAGATATTTCTTACAAGATTAACGGTTAACGACAAATCATTTTATGTATTATACGATTACGATAAGAAAGAAGAAATAGAAAAATTCGTATCCAATTTCACTGAATATTTACCATACTATGTCCATCCAGCTGATGTATTAGAACATTTAGATGAAGAAAGGGATTTATCAAAGCAATTATTGGTTCTTTCTAAAATATGCTGGAATGGACCGATTGTGCCTACACGTGACACAAAGGTCAACGGTATTTTTGGAGAAGTATTCTTGGATTTTTACGAACGTATAGTAAATAATGCTAAATTAGCATCTACATATGCTAGTCGTCGTGATTTTAATAGTAATTTTGAAAATAAAGGATTTGATAATGTTCTGTTTTTGATAAATAATAATGAAATTGAATTTGTATTTGCAGAGTCAAAATTTGTTGTTAATAAGTCATCAGCTAGAGATTCATTAGTAAAAGATATAAAAGGGGAATCGGATAGCGACGATAAAAAAGATAGTGGAGGACATCTGACAAAACAATTCTTAAACGATTATGTTACTTTTATCGTTGAAAAGAATTGTTTTTTCTCTGATGATGATAAAAGGCTGTTAAAACCATTTTTCTCTGAATTAAACACCTTATTAGCACAAGGCGAAACAGATTTCGTCTCATTTTTGATTCAGAAAAACATAAAAATCAACTGTGTGTTTTTTGCGATTTTTAAAAATTCAAATACTGATCCAAATTATTACTGTGACTGCTACGACGCTATCGAAAAGGAAGCAAAAGTCCACTTAGAAGATATGGGATTTACTAATTACAATGTAGAAATAGTTTTTATCCCAACAAAATCCGATAGTATGAAAATAAAAGGTGAAATAGATGGATACTATAAATCGAATTGACTTAATCAATCTGATTAATGAATGCATACTTGATAATACTGTTGAGCCGATTGTAGACATAATAAATCAGTTGTTGGATAATGAAAAAACTAAAAAAGAAAATCTTGATTTAATTTTTATGTGCATTGCAACCACACAGATGTACGGTTTTTTATCATATCTTGATAAAGAAGAACAATTGATGTTTTTCTCTTGCGACTATTTTAGATCAAATTCATACAGAGGCGTAGCTATACCTTTCTATAATAGCGGACAGCTGTCATTTCTATATGAACTTGAAAAAAATAAAAAAGTATTCTTCTCAGCTCCTACTTCATTTGGTAAAACCAGCATAGTAACAGAGTATATTTTATCGAATTATAAAACCCTAAACAATATAGCATTTGTTGTTCCGACTAACTCTTTACTAGAGGAGCTATATGATAAATTCTTATTTTATAATACTAAACTTGACTTGTACTATTCTATCTCAACTCAACCGTTACAGCAAATCAAGGGTAGAAACATTTTGATGCTTACACCAGAGAGATTTATGAGCGTGGCGGAGAGCCATTTAATAAACTCATTCGATTTAATAATAATGGATGAAACATATAAGATAGTAGAAGCAAATAATGGAATGATTTCAGATTTTGTAAATCATAGATCATTAAGGTTTAGAAAAGTTGCCGATTTAATAGCTGCTGCTAATACGAAAACTATTTTTTAAGTCCATTCACTTATACACTGACAGAATCTATGAAAGAATTTCTTTCTAAGAACAATATAGCTAAAATAGACCGAAAGCTAGAATATGTCAGGCGAGAAATCATACGAATGGATAGTTCTGATGATACAAAGAAATTCTTTGGCGAAAAAATCATGTATTATCGAAAAAGCACTACGATTCCAGAAAAAGTAAATTTAATCGTTGGCAAATTACAGCAAGACAGCTCAATAGTATATGTTCCTAATTATTCGATGGCATATACTGTTGCGACTTCTATTTCTTCTCCATGCTTAAACAAACCCAATGACAGTAGGTATCTTGCTTTTTTACAACATATTAAAGATAATTATTTGATAGATGAAAGAGAGAGCTGGAGCGTATTTCAAGCTTTAAAAAATGGAATTGGTATTTATATATCGCCAATTCCTAGATACATAAAAAAAGAAATAATAAAACTATATGAAAGAAAGGTTATCTCATTATTAGTAGTAACCTCTGCATTTACCGAAGGAGTAAATACCTGTGCGAGTAATCTGATTTTTACTAGTTTGATCAACGGTCCTAATACAAATAAATTATCGGATATAGATGTTTTGAATGTTGCTGGAAGAGCCGGACGTTTCGCCCAAAATACAACATGACGAATCTTTTGCATAAATGAAGCTATATACTCTCGTGTAAAAGCACTTCAAGATGCTCATGATATTAAATTAGAAAATTATAATTACAAAAAGCTCCCACAAAGACTTGATTATGAAATAGAAATGATCAATGATGAATATCTTGATGACACTCAAATAAACCAAAAACAATCATTGCATAAGGATGTGGATGCTCTTGGATTATCTTATGGCGACTTGAATATCTCATTAAATGTATCTAACAACTGGAAAATAATGTTATATAAGCACTTTCTTGGTATGGAATTAAAAGTTATTGCTTTGATCAATCAAAAAATCAATGATATCTGTGATGATGGAAATAGAATAAATGCAATGACGGTTATTTTCCAAGACCTTGATCGAGCTTTCAAGATGAATAATATAGATGTTTTCCCTCATGAACCGTACGAAATTCATCCTTTTGATAAGTCTGGAAAATTTACTTGGGGAAGATTTTATCAGTTTTATGTTTCTGGGATGCCTAAAAAAATAATATCTAATAATATATCTTTTATTCAATCTAGATTTAATGCTATCACTAATGGTCAGCAGTACTCGAATAAAGCACAAGTCGAATCATTATTTGCCACAAACAAAGCAAGTTGGATATTAAAATACTATAACAAAGACTTATCGCTTAACCTAAATGCGTTCTACGCAGAAACCTTCAAAATAATATCGAATATTATCCAGTATAAAATTCCTTATTATCTTACTTTTTACATATCTATATTCAGGCTGTTTTTAAAGAAGAATCCTCACCCTGATATAAAACCTGATGATTATGATATCAATAAAATAATCAATATATTTGAAGATGGAGATTCAGATGACGAGTATTCACAATTATTGGATTACGGAATCCCTATTACAACAGTTAACAAACTTGCAGAAAATAAAATATCCCTTGAAAATATCAAGCAGGGAGACTATGATAAATCCAAACTAGATACATATGAAGCTATTATACTTGATGAAGCTGCTACACTAATTTAATAACGGCTGCACCACAAGGCACAACCGTTTCGCATTATACATATACCATACACTCAAATATTACTTCTCTCGCCATATAGACAAGGCAGTTTTCAAGACCGTTCGCTTTGTCTGTATCACCATTGAGAACGGCAGCCTGATACTCTTTGTCCGACTTTTTCCAACGCTCCACCTGACGAGTGATAGCTTCATCAACTTTCTTCTCCAAATCGCCAAGGTATTCAATAATCTTCCCCTCGTTGACAAGTCTGTGAAGCCTATCAGGGTACTTACTATATGAATAATGAAGATGATACCTGATGTAATCGGTGTGGTAGGTCTTGTGTTCCTCGGTCTGCGTATCGGAATCGAAATGGGTAACGGTCAAGGTGTTTGTATCAAGTCTCCAAATCGGAATATTCTTCTTTTTGCGGGGGCAGTATGCCACCTGCTCGCTCTTATATCTGCTCATAAAATTATCCTCCATAACGAAATATTATACAAGGGTATGTCGGATAGTTTGTCCGCTATTTGTCCGCTAATACTACGAAAAGTTAGTGAAAAACAGCGTAAACGAAATTTTGTGAATTGTTCTAAAATGCCGTATTTTCGGGGGTTTCTGCACATCTCAAAAAATTGGAAAAAGTGCGCCGAGATTTTCGATTCCCGTACGGGTCACCACACACTTTTGCTCACATTTGGCTTAACAGAGCCATTTGTGAGCTTTTACTTTTTTCTCGTTTTTCAGTTTGGTCTTTATTTATGGTCTTTAAGCAGGGAGTTCGGCTTTTTCGCCGCCCTGCTTTTCTTTTTTGTCGAAAATCAGCGCTTCTGCGATTGCTTGGCTTGTCCTCGCCTGTGCTTCTTGGAACATATGACAATAGATGTTGCTCACGCCCAAGAATATCACCCCCCTGTTACTTATATTATAACAGGGCAAACATAGGCTCGTTATATATTATAACAGGGCAAACATAGGCTCGTTATAGTGATTAGCCGTAATTCGGATTATATTTTACCCGCATATCGGATATTTTATTTAGAATAGAGTAGTGCTTGCTAAGTTGTTGCGCCAGTGCGCTGCATATTCAAACAGTCCTCAGCGGTTGTCTGCTGAGGACTGTTTTCATTGATGACCTAACGCCTACTATCGGAAAACTAACAAGCCGATTTAAAAAAGGTGTCAAAATAACTCAACGCTCCCGTTCCATTCGCCATCTGCCTTTTCAAATGTGCATATTACATCAACTGGTTTTAGATTGATATCGCCAACATTTCCGACTGATGTTCTGATTACGATTTTATCCTCGGCTTCGGAAACAAGGTACATAGGGTAAAGCTGGTACCAATCATCGTGATAAAGTGTCGTCCCATCGCTTTCATACTCTATGTTAACAAGCAACCCAGAATCGATCCCGTATTCTCGTGCCATTTCGCGAAGTCTGAATATACTCAAAAAATTACCCTCTGGCTCGTTGAGAGGTTCATTGGTTTTTCTTAGCGTATACACAACAGGTGCAGTCGAATATGCTCCACTTTCATTTCGCGACCACAGCGGTGAGGTCATACCACCCCATACCATATAAATCGTATTAAGTTCGTCGAGGCTTATCCAAATTATCGCGCTACCGCTGTCGCTTCCAACCATAAAAGCTAACGCGTGAACTCCCGTTTCGTAAAATCCAAGCATTCGAATACCCGTTTCATTCATGACAAACGATTTCTCAGTGTCGTCAATAATAAGACGCTTCTGTTCGGGATATTCGGGAAAGCGGAAGCTGCCTTCCCACGTGCCAAAAAAGTATTTCCGAAACAGCTCATAATCGTCTGATGACTTCCATGTGGTTTGGTCTATACAATAAGTTCCATCCTCGTTTGCACAACAATTCAGAAGCGACAGTGCAGGATCCTCAGCACCAGACGGGGCGGCTTGGACTGTTTCTTCTGCCATAGTGGTAATGTTACTTTCTGCCGTATGAGGGTCTGTCTGTACATAACTTTCATCAGAAACGTTTTCGCAAGCAGCAACTGAGAACAAAAGAATGACCGTCAGAGCGTTTGCTATAATTTTTTTCATAAAACACCTCAAATGTAATAAAATTTGCAAGATGTTGTTTACGATCTTTTTTTCTGTGTAACAGTCATGTTTAAAACCTCTCTATATCTAAGTTTTATTTTGTGGATTTTGAGATTTTTGCACCTTTTGCATTACAAAAAGCCCAAAAGGTGCAAAAGTCAGATTTCAGGGACTGAAAAAATACGGGTTGACTATGATGTCAGTCGCCGTTTTGTTGTTAGTCCCCTTCGGACTCTTTTCCACCCTTTAGGAGCAGAATAAAGCTTACAATGCCGACAGCAGCCGTCGGTATCACCATTACGGCAAACATAAGCATAGTGTTTACTTCGTTAAGCCTTTTGAACGCTTCCTCGGAGCAAAACAGCATTATCAGCATCGAGGCTGATACGTTGTTATTAATCATGTGAGCAAAGGACGCGGGGTATATTGAATTTGTCCGCTCGGTAACAAGCGTCAGAAACGCGTTTTCAAAAACGCATAAAACGCACATCATAAGTATCCCGAGCCACGGAAACAGTGGATAATCCGTGCCGAAATTGTGACCTGATACTGTGAGCGGAGCGTGCCATAAGCCCCATATAACGCCGCCGACTATAACCGCAGCTGGCTTTCCGATAAGCTCCGTGAGCTTCGGCATCATATAACCGCGCCAGCCCCATTCCTCTCCGAACGCGGGGAAGAATATCACAAGGGAATAGCCGAGCTGCGATATAAGCGCCGCCCAAGCAATGCTTGTATCTCCGCCGCCGATTATCTCCGAAATACTCATACCGTTCAGAAATACAGCGCAGATAATAACAGCACTCAGCGCCGTTTCAACAAGCTTTACACCCACGGAAGCCACATACCAACCCGTATGCTTTCCTATTGTAAGCCCGAGGCAGGACCTGCCGAAGCCCTCCTTTGTGATTAGCCTTGTGAGCAGATTTGCCAATGCAGGAGCGAACATACCCAGCGCGCCAAAAACAAATGAAGCGGTCTGCGCCTGCGGATTTTCACTGATGAATAACAGCTCGCCGAAATATGCGTTCAGTATCGGAGCGATAATGCAAAGCGGAGCTGCCGCAAGCACGAGAAATATTATAAGCCGCTTTATGGTGAGCTTTTTGTTATTCTCCATAGTTCTCCGCTCCTTTCTGATACAGCTTAAGGGACAATCCGTAGGACGCCGCATACAGCCCCATAGCGGTAAACGGAAGCAGCGACATGATCCACATGGGAACCGGTCCCGAAAGGAATTTCAAAAATTCCTGAAGCGGGTCGTCGGAATACAGGAACGATATATCTCCGAAAAGGAAATATATCACAATAATTGCGATGAATATGCCGAGCACCAGACTCTTTACGCCCGTGCCTGCCGATGAGCCTAAGCGAATGTAGAACACCATTTCAAATGCGCAGATGATCATCTCAAAGCTGAACAGTATCATCAGCACGCTTAACATAGAATAGCTTGTGCTGCCTATTATTGCGGTTACAATAATATCCGTGACGAAACAGCAGAACAGAATTCCGACATTGATTATCAGAATGGTGTAGTATTTCCCCGCAACCTGACCTTTTCCTGCCTGCGGGGTAGAAGCAACAAAGCTTACCCATGTGTGCTTTTCATCGCATTTGAAATATTCGGTGTTTGAAAAGCTCGCCAAAAAGAAAACCAAGCCATAGCACAGAGCAGCCATTATCGCGTATTCCTCGCCGAGCGTGTCACCGGCAAGAATTGTCACTAAAATTAAAGTTGCGGAAGCCAGCGCCTGCATTACCGCCATAAAAATCACATTGCCCTTGCAGAGGTAGAAGTTTTTGAAAATATGCCCGCTCATTACTTCTCCCTCCTTTCAAGCAGAATGTAGTTTGAAATAAAAATCAGACTCAAAATTGCCACGATTATAAGCGGCAAAAACGGCAGCAGGTTATTTGTGAGAAAGTCCAGCGTTCCCTGAATATCAAAGCCGTTATCGGCAGCCTGCTTTGCGCCCTCGGGATCAACGATAGTATGTATAATATTATAGGGAACTACAGTGCCGAATACCGCGATAACCAGCGCAATTCCCGCCCTGTCAACAGAGTGCAGCAGCTTTATAAGCGTCTGGAAAATGAATGCAAAAAGCAAGCCTACTGCAATAAATGTCAGAAGCACTGCAATATCCTGCGCCAAAAATTCTGTTCCCGTAACTGCCGAAATAATTGCGAGATATACAACTCCGACTGCAATTTCAAACACTGCTGCAATTGCGTACATAACCGCATTCGCCAGCGAGAATTTCCATGGGGGAACCGGGGTTGAGCGCCTGAAATATACCCACAGCTTTTTATCATCATATATTGCAGTGTTTGCAACGGTTGAAGCGAGAAAGCCCGCATAAAGCAGCGGCACGTATTTTACTGCAAGCGCTATGACTTTATAATAAATAGAAATAGTTTCCGTTGTTAATGCAATCTGTTCATCAAGATATTCAGTCATTTCTGAGGCAGCCTGTGCCGGTTCAACGATATAATCAAACATCTGCTTGATATTGCCGTGGTATGCGCTTAACAGGATCAGAATGAATAACACCATTGCAGCCGCCAGACCGATAGAGCCGGTTATAAAGCCTTTTTTGGACGTATAAAACTCACGCTTTACAAGGCAAAAGAATGAACCTCTCATCACGACCACTCCTTTTTATCCCTGTTTACATAGAACAGCATTATCTCCTCAAGAGTAGTACTGTCGATAGTCATTCCATGGTATTTCTTCTTTGCCTCGTCTTTCTCCGCCACCATTACCTCCGCGCAAAAATCGTTCACGCGGGCGCTTATGATATCGGCGCTGTCAATTTGTGCAAGCTCGTTTTTGGTGCATTTTATAACGCCGTGTTTGTCGAGAATATCATCCTTGTAGCCTGTCAACAGGATTTTTCCCCTGTCGATAAAGGTCACGCAGTCGGCTATTTTTTCAAGGTCGCTCGTTATGTGCGAGGACATGAGGATGGAGTTCTCGTCGTCCTGTAAATATTCGCGGAAGATATCCAGTATTTCGTTTCTTACAACCGGGTCAAGTCCTGTCGTTGCTTCGTCCATAATGAGAAGCCTTGCGCCGTGCGACAGAGCTGTCGCAATTTGAAGCTTCATTTTCATGCCCTTAGAGAACTTTCCCAGCTTTTTCTTCCGTGGAAGTCCAAAGCGTTCAAGATAATTATTGTATGTCTTTTCGTCCCATGTACTATACAGTCCCTTGAACATAACGCTAAGCATATCCGCCGTAAAGCTGTCGTGGAACGGTATCTCATCAAACACCGCTGCTATATGCTCCTTTATTTCAAGTTCATGTGTGCTGTTGTCCATGCCAAGCATTTCGATAGTTCCGCCGTCGGGTTTTATAACGTTCAGCAAAGCCTTGATTGTAGTGGTTTTTCCCGCGCCGTTCTGCCCTATAAAGCCCATAATGCTGCCCTTAGGCACGCAGAAGCTCACATTGTCCAAGGTAAAACCGTCGTATTTCTTAGTAAGACCTTTGATTTCGATTGCATTCTCAAAATCACTCATCTGTATCTCCTCCGTAAACTAACTCAAGTATTTCCTTCATATCCTTAAGCGTCAAGCCGCAAATACGCCCTGTATCGCAGGCTTTCGCAAGAAGCTCCTCCGTCCGCCGAATGGTTTCCTCACGCAGGAAGTCGTTGTTCTGATGCTTTACAAAACAGCCCTTTCCCGTAAAGTTCTCGATAAAACCGCTTCGTTCAAGCTCCTCGTAAGCGCGCTTTGTAGTTATCACGCTTATCCGAAGCTGTGCGGCAAGCATCCGCATTGACGGAAGGGCGTCCCCTGCCGCAAGCTCTCCGCTCATTATCTGCGCCTTTATCTGCGATACTATCTGCTGATATATAGGCTCGTCCGTTGAATTGCTAAGGATTATATTCATTGTGCACCTCTGAATGAATTGTATATATACGTTATACACAGTATAGCATGAATGTATAGATTTGTCAATAGGAAAAATTAAATTTTCGGAAGAATTATTAAGCAATTTGAAATTTTAATTCAATTTTAAGTTTTACAATAGTGCGGGAAAATTGGACGGCATTCCTAGGGGAATAACGTAGAACGTTGAGGAGCTGCTCAAATCTGAGAGGATTAGGGAATAAATTTGCAAAAGCCTTGATTTGCTGTTGATTTTTTTGAAAGATTTTGCTACAATGTATACAGCAAGAAAGGAACTTATATATGCCGAGCATAAAACCTGTTTACGATATACTCCGTAGATCGCGGATTTGCCGTATGCAGGGCTGCGCCCTGAGGATATGTTATATATAAGTAAAATGAGCAGACAATCTGCTTGATGATCCAGAACAGTGAGGTAAAAATAAATGAAAACCGTAAAACGAAAATCAGCAGGAACTCATTTTTCGATGTGTGTTCAGCCGGCTTTTATAATTGGAACAAACAATGAAGACGGAACATATAATTTTGCGCCGATTACATGGGTCAGCGTTACAAATTACAAAGCTGACGATTACTTATTGGTTATAAGCATGTTCGGCACCAAAAAGACTAAGCAGAATGTAATCAGAACAGGAATTTTAAGCGTTAACCTCGTTAGCACTGACATGCTTGAGCTTATGGACTATTTTGGAACACATTCCGCCAAAAACGGGAAAAAGGATGCGGTTTCATACCAAGTTTGCAGGGGAGACGTTGTAGATGTTCCGGTTTTAGACGCAAGCCGTTGGGTATATGAATGTGAGGTTGTCCGAACGGTTGAAACCGGAGATTCCACTACATTCTTTTGCCAAATAAAGAATGTCCAGATAGACGAGCGTTTTAAAGATGTTGAAACCGCGGGTATAGATCTTACAAAACTGGAACCAGTGATTTATTCCGGCATGTATCACAGCATCGGAAAATTACTTGGTAAAATAGGAGATCTCGCCAAGTAAAAATATTTTACATAGCAGTCAAGCTGCAGGGACATCAAAAATGAAAAAAATACTGATAATTGAAGATGACGGCGCACTTCGCGGTGAGCTGTGCATACTGCTGAAAAACGCAGGCTATGATACTGTCTGCATTACGGATTTTCACAGCGTACCGGAGCAGATGAAAGCAATTTCCGCAGATCTGGTACTGCTTGACATCAGCCTCCCGAACATAAATGGCGAAACGCTCCTGCATGATTTCCGTAAAATCAGCGATACGCCGGTTATAATGCTCACGAGCCGAACAGCTGAGATAGACGAAGTGCTGTCCATGAGCTACGGCGCGGACGATTATATAATAAAGCCCTACAATCCTACCATTCTGCTGCTGCGTATATCGGCTGTACTCAAGCGCTCTGCAAAGGCAAGCACCGTACAGATGTATCATAATGCTGAAGTGAATACGTGCAAAGGCAGCCTTGTAAGAAATGATGAAGAACAAATACTCACCAAAAACGAGATGATAATATTTCAGCTTCTTTTGGACAGGCAGGGCGAAATTGTCACTCGTGACGAGCTTATAACGGCGCTTTGGGACAATGACGAATTTGTCAGCGACAACGCATTGTCCGTCAATATCAGCAGACTGCGGGCAAAGCTGGCAGAACTGGGCTTTCCGGACGCCATAGAAACAAGAAAGAAACAGGGGTATGTGCTGAAATGAAGCTGAGTGAGTACCTGAAGGACAGGCTCGCGGCGTATATTATATACGGTTTGACATGGGCATTTGTGCTGATTTTTATGTTCGCATTTCATATTCGATTTCAAGCGGTCATTATCGTCAGCATAGTCGCATTGTTGGGTGCCGTCAGCTCGGAAATATGGAATTTCCTGCGAAGAAAGCGCTATTACGACAACCTCTTGAATTGCCTTGAAGAGCTTGATAAGAAGTATCTGCTTTCTGAAATGTCGGACGCTCCGGATTTTCTTGACGGACGTATTTTATACGAGACTTTACAGGAAACAAATAAATCCATGTGTGAGCATATCGCAGAATACCGCTGTGAAAACGCCGATTTTCGGGAATATATTGAGTTATGGGTGCATGAAATAAAACTGCCCGTTGCAAGTCTGCGGTTAATGTGTCACAATGACGGAAATTCAAAGTATTCCGAACAGCTCCGCAGAATTGACGATTATATTGAAAACGTTCTCTACTACGCAAGGAGCGGAAGTGCCGAGAAAGACTATATTATCAAGGAAACGTCGCTTAAACGCATTTTTACAGACACGGCTCTCAAAAACCGTGCGGAGCTGCAGGAACGCGGCATAGCTCTACGAACGGAAAACCTTGATGTAAATGTGATGACGGACAGCAAGTGGCTGTTTTATATGCTTGGTCAGCTTATGGGCAACAGTATGAAATACGGTGCGGACGAAATTTATGTGAGCGCGGAGGAATTTGCTGACAAAATCGTTCTTAGCTTCCGCGATAACGGTATCGGTATACCTGAAAGTGATATCCCATGCATCTTTGAGAAATCATTCACGGGCGAGAACGGCAGAATACACGCAAAATCCACAGGGATGGGGCTTTATATTGTGAAAAAGCTGTGCGACAGACTTGGACACGGCATTTCGGCAAAGTCGGTTCAGGGAGAGTTTACGGAAATTACTGTAACGTTCGGAAAAAATGATTTTAACAAGGTCGGGTAATTCTCAATCTTACAAAATTGTAATGTTATGTAAGATTAAAACAGCGACAAGAAATGAAAAATGCTGTATTATAGAATGCAGAAAGGAGCTGTTTATTATGGAATTACTCAGCATACAGCAAATTGAAAAATATTACGGCAGCAAATCAAGCCTGACTAAAGCTATTGATGATATATCCTTCGGCGTGTCGCAGGGAGAATTTGTTGCCATAATGGGAGCTTCAGGCAGCGGCAAAACCACGCTGCTCAATTGTATTTCAACAATCGACCGTGTGACCGCAGGGCATATCTATCTTGAAAACGCGGATATAACCGCGCTGAAGGGCAAGGAACTGAACCGTTTCCGCCGAGAAAAGCTGGGCTTTATCTTTCAGGATTTCAACCTGCTCGATACGCTGACGGCTTATGAGAATATCTCGCTCGCGCTGTCGATTCAGAAGAGATCCGCCAAGGAGATAGACGCGGCAGTGAAAACAGTTGCACAGCAGTTAAGCATTACCGAAGTGCTCGGCAAGTATCCTTATCAGATGTCGGGCGGTCAGAAGCAGAGGGTAGCTTCTGCACGGGCTATTGTTACCAATCCAAAGCTTGTGCTTGCGGATGAGCCTACCGGCGCGCTTGATTCAAAGGCCGCGAAAATGCTGCTTGAGCGTTTCAATTACCTCAACAGCGAGCATAATGCAACTATCATGATGGTCACTCACGACAGCTTTACGGCAAGCTATGCAAGACGAGTTATCTTTATAAAGGACGGGAAAATTTTCAACGAAATAATTCGGGGTTCAGACAGCCGAAAACAGTTTTTCGACAAGATAATCAATGTGGTGACTCTTCTGGGAGGTGACGTGAGCGATGCTCTTTAAGCTCTCCCTTAGCAATATCCGCAGAAGTCTGCGTGATTATGCGATATACTTTTTCACGCTGATAATCGGCGTTTCGGTATTTTATGTGTTCAATGCGATAGGCGGACAGGCGGCGATGCTGAAGCTTGACGGAGATACAAGGGCGATTGTGCAAGTATTGAAAACGCTTATTTCCGGCGTAAGCGTGTTTGTTGCCGGCGTACTCGGTCTGCTCATCGTTTATGCGAGCCGCTTCCTGATGAAAAGACGGAACAGGGAGTTTGCGATCTATCTTATGCTCGGTATGGGAAAGGGAAGAATATCGGCGATATTGTTTGCCGAAACAATGCTTATAGGGCTTGGTTCGCTGATTATAGGTCTTTTATTGGGAATCGGGCTTTCTCAGATCATGAGCGCGCTTGTTATAAATTTATTTCAGGCGGATATGACAGACTATCAATTCAGCGTTTCGGGCGAAGCGGTTATCAAGACAATACTGTATTTTGCTGTAATTTATATTGTAGTTATGCTGTTTAACAGCGTTGTTGTTACAAAATTGAAGCTTATTGATCTCATGCAGTCCGGCAAAAAGTCAGAGCAGATAAGGCTGAAAAATCCCGCGCTGTGCATTGTTATTTTTATTATTTCAGCTGCCGCGCTCGCGTATGCTTACTATCAGGTCGGCTGGAAATACAGCGAATTGGATCAGCAGAAAATGGCTGCGTACATTGCTGTCGGCTGCGTGACAACATTTTTTATTTTCTGGTCGGTTTCGGGTATGCTGCTGCGTGTAATTATGTCAATGAAGAATGCATATTTCCGCGGTCTTAACACATTTACATTTCGTCAGATTTCAAGCAAAATCAATACAATGGTATTTTCAATGACGGTTATCTGCCTTATGCTGTTTGTAACTATATGCACGCTGTCGGGCGGATTTTCTATCCGTAATTCGATGAATGCAAACCTAAAAGAGTATTGTCCCGCGGATATGGGGATATCGGCTTATGTTGACGAGCCGGCGGAAGAATTAAGCATTACCGAAATTTGTGAGGATAACGGCTTTGACGTAATGTCATACCTTTCAGACAGCGTTCATTTTCACACATATACAGACGAAAATTTTACATGGGGAAGCTTTTTCGGAGAAGAACTTATAGAGCATTTTCCGTATGTTGATTTTTCAGCGGGCGAGGAGATCGTTGCGCTTTCTGATTACAATGCCGTTATGAGGCTTTATGGCAGAGAGGAGCTTTCTCTCTCGGAGGATGAATTTATTCTTATATGCAACTATAAGCAAATGAAAGAGCTCCGCAATGAAGTATTGGCGAAAAATCCGGAGATTACAATAAGCGGACGAAAGCTGCTCTCAAAATACGGCGTCTGTACAGATGGATTTATCCGGCTTTCTTCGCAGCCTATTCAGATGGGAGCGTTTATTGTTTCCGACAGCGTGGTAAAGGAGCTGGGATATAGCTCGGACAACCTGATAGGCAATTATAAAGCGCAGACAAGGGCTGAAAAAGCTGAAACGGAAGAAATTATTAAAAATGAATGTGATAAAAGTTTCAGGAATATGCCTTTGGTTAAGGAACTCGGCGGAACGCTGAGTTTCGATACTCGCATTGAAATCGCAAATGCCGCTGTCGGACTTGGGGCAATAGCAACATTTCTTGCATTGTATATCGGATTGGTGTTCCTTATTGCCTGCGGCGCTCTTCTCGCCCTTAAAGAGCTTTCCGAGAGCGTGGACAGCATTGAACGCTATGAAATGCTGCGCAAGATAGGCGCGGAAGAAAGCGATATATCAAAATCGCTGTTCCGTCAGACAGGGCTGTTTTTCCTGCTGCCGCTGCTTTTGGCAGCCGTTCATTCGGTGTTCGGCATGAAGTTTGCAGCTTACGTTCTTGAAATGTTCGGTACGGAGAATATGTGGGAGTCTATTTGTGCGACTTCCGTCATCATACTGCTGATTTACGGAGGATATTTCCTCATAACCTACTATTGCGGCAAGGGAATAATAAAGGATAAAAGATAACATAACCTCGTCACAGCCTGATCAAGCGAGCTTATCGGGCTGTGCTGCGATTTAATCAAAAACGGCTGTACCTCCCCGGTGCAGCCGTTTAATAATCCTATTACTATTTAAGCTTGTATTCAACAGGCTCGTAAATATCCGTCCCGTCATGTCCGACGAGGATAAACGATATGCTGTCGAGCAGCTCGCCGTTTTCATCATACAGCAGGGAAGCGCTGAAATTTACAGTAAATCCTGAATTAAGGTATCCGGCTTCCCCGTAGGCGTCAACCACACCCTGCCGCTTATTGCCATACTTACACGCGATGATGTTGTCTCCCGCTTTAATATAGACGCCGCCAAGATTGCTCTTCGCTTCGGAATCAACAGCCCAGCCGACCAGAGAAACTGCCTCGGCGTTTCTGTCTATTTCAATCTCTCCTTTTTGCGCAGGTTTTACATTATTGTATTTGTCGAGGAACATTCCGTGATAGCTTACGGTGTTCTGCTGCTCTTTCTGAGAAAGTCCCGACAAGGCTTCCTGTGCATTGCTGAAAATGTTTCCGGCATTGAAAAAGTTACTTGAACAGCCGTAGACAATGACTGCGTCATAATCTAACAGCAGCGCGTTGTTAAGCGCCGAACCGTCGTCCGACCTCGGATCGATTATCGTTACATTTTCCGAGGCAAGCGATATAAAGGACATGGCGCGCAGCATAATCGAATCGGCAATTATCAGCAGTCTCGGACCCGAAACGCTGTTGTTTATTTCGTAGTACGCTTTCGGATATTGAAGAACATCTGTTACCCAGTAGATATATTCGTCTTTGTTATCGTTCTGTTCACGCCCATTAAGGCACACTTTATCAAATGTTCCGCTTTTTTTCGTGCCGTCGTCATATACATAGAGATTCATTTCTGTCGGAAATTTCGGATGATATATCTCGAAATTGTCGGTTCCTGAAAGAAATCTTCCGCTGCTGCGGCTGGTGTTTCCGATAAAAGGATACGAACTTATACTGTAATTATTGAGGTCGAAAACCTTTTGAAATTCGGGAATTTCAAGCCCATAGCTGTCGATAAGATGACGGCAGAGCAATTCTGCGGTGAGAAATTCATACTCCGTGCGCAGATGAATATCCGTATCGAAATATGCGCTGTCCTTTTCGGGCAATTCCTTGTTAAGGTCAATCGTATCCACGCCCGCATTTTTCAGATATTCAAAAATTTTCATCTGTTCATCGTAAAAAGCGCCGTACCCGCTGACCTCGCGTTCGCCGTCTGTAAGCTCTCTTTCGGGATTCTGAACATATAACAGCGGAATGTTTCTTTTCTTGAGATATTCACTCAGCTGCGACATTTCGCCTATAAAACCCTCCGTGTCTATCTGACTGTCGAGAGAAAACTGCATTGTTTCACCGTGCTCGGTCTTCATAAAGTCGAAATTGCCGATTATTTTTTTGTTGATTACGGAAAGCCCGACTCCGTAAATATCAGCAAAGCGGTTCTTATAGGAAAAATCATTTTTAACGCTTGATTCTACTGCATTTAAGTTCTTTTGCAACTCTGTAAGATCTCCTTCGGCTTCAAACGTTTTGAATGAATTTTTGATACCGCTTATAATAACTCCTCCGTTTTTTATGCCAAGAAAGCAAATCGAAAGAATAAAAAATACGCTGAGAAGAACGCCCGTGATTTTCTGATATTTCATTGCCGCACCTCCTCAGAAATTGAAATAAATGAATGCGTCGTATGACGTGATTGTGATAAAGCTTATTGAAGCAATGAATATCGCGGCGATAATTACTGTTTCTGCCGTTGAATAAATCGCTCCTGAAACCTTTCCTGTGCAGCGGTTTTTAATTAACGGAATAATCGGCGTGGATAATATCATTCCCGCCGCAAGCAGTCCGAGGTTTTCAAAGAACATATATAAAGCCGAACTGTTGCAGAACGTTCCGTTAAGCCCGAACATTGCGCCTATATACGCCATTCCGCTTGAAAGGTCGGGTGCGCGGAACACTACCCAGCCGAGTATAACGCAGAGCAGCGTGAATATTCGGTAAAGTATCTGCTGCCATTTGTGTCGGAATTTTTTCGGAAACCCTGTGAGCTTTTCAAAGACAAGTATCACAAAATAGAACAGTCCCCATACGATAAAATTCCAGCTTGCGCCGTGCCATACGCCCGTAAGCAGCCATACTACGAATAAATTCATTATAAGCCGCGATTTTGATTTTACTCTCGAACCGCCCATCGGGAAATAAACATAGTCCCTGAACCATGTGCCGAGCGATATGTGCCATCTTCTCCAGAATTCCGAAACAGAAGCGGAAATATACGGGTAATTGAAGTTCTCATCAAAGTGAAATCCGAACATCCGTCCTAGTCCTATCGCCATATCGGAATATCCCGAAAAATCAAAGTAGATCTGCAGTGTATACGAAAGTATGCCGACCCATGCCAGCAGAGCCGTAAGCTGAGTATAATCCGCGCTGTTAAAGCAGTAATCGGCGGTTATAGCCAGCGTATTGGACAGGATCGCTTTTTTTCCAAGTCCTATTATGAAGCGCTTTGTACCGTATATAAAGTCGCTGAGCGTTTCCTTTCTGCTTCTCAGCTCGTCCGCAACCGTCTGATACCGTACAATAGGTCCTGCTATAAGCTGAGGGAACAGGGAAATATAAAGCATAGTATTAAGCGGATTTTTCTGTACCGTACCTTTGCGGTAATATATATCGAAAACATACGAGAGAATCTGAAAAACAAAGAAAGAGATACCTATAGGGAGCGCGATATTTGTCTGCGGTAAAATCTCTTGTGCTTGCGCCGGTGAGAATAGTTCGTATATATATATATATATATAATTAATGTTTGAAATTGTGAAATTAAGATATTTAAAAATAAAAAACAATGACAGGTCGAGTACAACTGTTATCGTCAGAACAAGCTTTGCGAGCTTTTTATAATGACCGGCATTCTCGCAGGCAATATCCGACTTGACCAGAAAATTGTCCATCAGCAAAACAGTAAAATGATTTATTAAGGCGAAGCCGATCATTATCAATACAAACAGCGGTTCGCCCCACGCATAGAACGCAAGAGAGGCTATCAGCAGGAATACATTCTTGAACCGTCTGTCTATCAGATAATAACCTATCAGGGTCAGAGGCAGGAAGAAAAATAAAAATATAGTTGATGAAAAGACCATTTGCGCTTCTCCTTGAATTTATTGTCTTGCATATTCAGATTAAAAAGCGGTACAGATATACGTTTTTACTGCACCGCTTTAATGCCTTAAATACAGCTTTTACAGCGCTGTGTTTTGCGCCGATTATTCTTTTTAAGGATTGCGTTGCACAAGATATTTGTGCGTCGCCGGTTTAGCACAGTCGATAAAACATAAGCATTACCAATGTAATTATACAAATTTGCGGCAGATTTGTCAATAGAAAACAACTGAAAAATTAAGATGGCAATGGAAATTTGATTTACTTTAAACTAAACGCGGGAATTTTTCTGAAATAAAGCGGAAATTTTGTATTGCATTTGCTTCAATAATATGTTAGAATGAGCATAGCGTGCAGATAAAGGCAAGGCTTGTTATCCTTGTACAAATTTTTTTAAAAGCCGCCAAATCCGACTATATTGAAAAGGTGATAAATATGACTATAAAGGAAAAAATACTTAAAAATAAGACCTACCTGGGAATTGAATTTGGCTCGACAAGAATAAAAGCCGTGCTTATCGACGATACGTTTGCACCTATCGCAGCGGGAAGCCACGACTGGCAGAATCGTTTTGAAAACGGCGTTTGGACATATACCCTTGATGATATTATCGGCGGACTTCAGCATTGCTACTCAAGTCTTGCTGAAGATGTGGAAAATAAATACGGAGTAACGCCCGAATCATACGGCGCGATAGGTATTTCGGGAATGATGCACGGCTACATGGCATTTGATAAGGACGACAGACTCCTCGTCCCGTTCAGAACATGGAGAAACACGATGACCGAGCAGGCGGCAAACGAGCTGTCTGAACTTTTGAAATTCAATATACCGCAGCGCTGGAGCATTGCGCATCTGTATCAGGCTGTGCTAAGCGGTGAAGAGCATATCAGGGATATAAAGCACATAAACACGCTTGCGGGGCATATTCACTATCTTCTGACGGGAAAGCGCCATGTCGGTATCGGCGAGGCTTCGGGTATTTTTCCGATTGAGGGAAACGGGTACAACCCACTGTATATGCAGAAGGTCGACGAGCTGCTGAAGCGAAACGGCTTTTGTGAAAATCTCAGCGACGTTCTCCCCGAAGTGCTCTGCGCGGGCGCGCGTGACGCGTTTCTCACCGAAAGCGGCGCGGCGCTTATTGATCCGAGCGGAAAGCTGAAGCCTGGAGTTGTTCTTTGCCCGCCTGAGGGAGACGCGGGTACGGGAATGACGGCGACCAACAGCGTACTTCCGAAAACGGGAAATGTTTCCGCGGGAACGTCAATATTTGCGATGCTTGTGCTGACAAAGCCACTGACAGGTTATTATCCTGAGATAGATGTTGTTACAACTCCCGACGGTGCGCCCGTTGCAATGGTACACTGCAACAACTGCTGCTCAGAGCTTGACGCGTGGGTGAATATTTTCGGTGAATTTGCGGCGCTCAGTGGAAGTCCCATGGATAAATCCGCGCTTTACGAATTGCTTTACCGCAATGCTCTCAGCGGCGACGCCGACTGTGGCGGTACGGTTGCCTATAATTTTGTTTCCGGCGAGCCTGTTGTTGGCGCAGAGCGCGGCAGACCTATGTATTTCCGCACTTCCGACGGAAAATTCAACCTTGCAAATCTGTTCCGCGCGGAAATCTATTCGGCGATGGCTGCGCTTAATATAGGGATGGATATATTGTTCAAAAATGAGGGAGTAACGGCAGAAAGATTTACCGGTCACGGCGGACTGTTCAAGGTCAGAGGCGTAGCGCAGCAGTTCCTCGCCGACGGTTTAGGCTCGGCTGTATCGGTTATGGATACCGCAGGAGAAGGCGGTGCATGGGGTATGGCTCTGCTTGCGGCTTATGCCGTATGCGGAAACGGCAAAAAGCTTTCGGAGTTTCTCGGCAGCGAGGTTTTTGTAGGCATGAAAAGCTGCACGGTTCAGCCTGATCATAAAAATGCCGAAGGCTTCAGGAAATTTATTGATAATTACAGACACGGTCTTGCTGCGGAATATGCCGCTGCGGCGAACTGAAAATCGTATATGCTTTAGAAAAATCCCGCAGGCGGTTCCTTAATGCCTGCGGGATTTGAACTATTATGATATTTTTTCGGCCGGCTTTTTATTTTACTACCTTTACTCCGATCACCGTCACATCGTCCTCCTCGCCTTTACGCGCGCTGAGTCGCAGCGCCTCTCCGATTGTGTCTATTATCCTGTCAAGGTCAGCGCTGCGTTCGCGCATAATAAGCTGTTCAAGCCATGTTTCATCAATATCGGCGCCGTCGCTGACCATTATTATCACATCGCCTGCCGCGACCGTAAAGCTTTTCTCGGTAAAGCTTGCGGGGATACCCGCGCCGAGGGGAAGTCCGCTTCCGTCCAGCTTTGCGAAGCTTTTTCCGCAGCGCACAAACGTTTCCGCGCTGCCCGCTTTATAAAGCGAGATCTTCCCTGTATAGAGATTTATGCAGCATACGTCGAGGGTAGCGAAGCTCTCGTCGGAGGATTTAACCAGAAGCGAGGTATTCAGCATTTCGACCGACGCGTCGAAATCTATCCCCGCGCGAAGCATCCTCGAAAGCATGCTGCAGGCGAAAGCGCTGTCGATACGTGCGCGGCTGCCGCTGCCCATTCCATCGGAAAGAATCATGTAAACGCTGCCTTTTCCATCGTTGAAGCAGTCGCAGCAGTCTCCGTTCTGCCTGTTTTCAGACTTGTTTTTCTGAAATATCCGTATCTGCGCGTCGTAAAGCGAGCGTTCCGAAACGCAGATATGGACTTTTTCGCCGTATTCCTGTATCATCGGCGGGTCAAATTCCTTTCCGAGCGCGAATGCGAGCCGCGTAGAAAGCTCTTCCGGATCGCAGTACGGAAGTCCTGTGCCGTAAATATCCAGCGTAAGTATTCCTTCCGCTCCGCATATAGCAAGAACCGACGGATTTTTGACGCCGTTTTCTTTTAACACCTGTTCCGCAGTACCCGCAGCGTTCGTGTCATAAAACCTTTCGGCTGAAAGTTCCTCGGACATTGCGCAAAGCATTTTTCGGGTAGAATTCAGCTGCGCCGAGAGAACCCCGCGCATTTCGCCGACTTTTCGTGAAGCCGCTTCCGCTGCGCAGAATGCCGCGTACTGTCGGTTAAGCGCCTGCGAAAGTTCGCGGCGGTTAGGGCAGAGCCGCTCAAAATGACCGCCTAGCATGGTTTCGTCTGCAAGAACGCCGCTGCGTATGCTGCTGACGGCTTTCCCAAGTATATCGCTGGTCGTATTGTAATAGCTTCCCCAGCACTGCATATTGTTTTTGCAGCTTCGGCAGACCTGCTCGCCTGCGTTCTGATAAATCCGAGAAATATCGTGAACATTCTGCTTGTCCAGAGCCTTTGCCGTTCTCTCGATTGCCTTGTTCATCTCGCCTACAGCTTCTCCCATGCTCTCGAGCTTTTGCCCGAATGCGGAAAACGGTGCGGCTGCAGTAGCAACTGCCGCGGGACAGCGGTTGCGGTAAACGGGGATATATCTTTCGGGGATAAGTACATATGCTGCTCCTGCAATAAGCGCCGCTGCAGAGCATACAGCGGTATATTCGTTTATTCCCGTGAGCAGCATACCGAATCCGACTGCGAAAAACAGCCCGCAGCTTCGTGTAAGCCTGCTGTATCTTCCTAGAAACGTTACTGCGAGCGAGCCAAGCGCCAGAATTATCGCCGCCGTTGAAAATCCGCCGTTCCCGATAGCCAGTCCGGCAGCAGAAAGTATCCCGATAATGGCGGGCATTTCTCGGCGGTAATCTGCGGAGTATAATATACCGACCGCAGCTATGACTGCGCCGAGATTAAATATACCGACAGAAAGTGAGGCAAAGGCTGCGGTGAGCAGTGTGTATAAAATTCCGCATACAACAGGGAAGAACGGCTGCCCCGAGAGCAAGGCGGGCTTGTCCGAGAATACGCGCACCGAGTCAAAGGCGAACGCGGCTCCGCCCGCAATTATTCCGAATCCGCAGGCGAGCATTATATCGCTTATCTTTTCTGCGGAAAATGCGTTTGCCAGCAGCACGCATACGGCGGTGGCAGCGGATATTACCGCGCGCGTTATCCTTCCGTTCCTGTTCCCCAGGATCAGCCGCAGCGCTGTGAGCGCGCCCATAGCCGCTATGTACGGTATCGACTGCTCAAAGCTGCCGCTTAGCGTATATCCGATCACGGCTCCCACAAACGCAAAAACGCATTCAAGCCCTCTCATTCCCGCAGAAAATGCGGCGGCAAAAGGCGCGGGCGCGCCGAAAAGTTTTGTACATCCAAGCAGGAACGCTCCGCCCGCCATAAAAATACCACGCAAAAAACCAATATCCCGTTCTTTGAACCCGGAACCAATTTCAATACTTCGTTCCATTCAACCAAGTCCTTCCTTTTCGGAAGCTTTCTTCCGTTTTTGGTTCAATTATACCTTGCGGAAGCCAAAAAGTTTGTCAAAGAATGGGATATGCTATTTATTTTTCGGAAATCGTATTGCAGAGATTTACAAAATCCTGCATTTTAAGTTCTTCGGGGCGCGCAGTCGCCTTAACGCCGCAAAGTTCCATTTTTTTCGCCAGCTCGTTCTTTTCGATACCGAGTGCGGAGGAGAGAGGATTTATCATCTGTTTTCTGCGCTGCGCAAAAGCCGCATGAACAAGACGGAAGAAAAGCGCCTCGTCGTTTACGCTGAATTTCGGTTCGCGCGAGATGTCCAGCCGTATGACCGCGCTGTCAACATTCGGCGCGGGCATGAAGCTGCCTCGGTTCACTCTGAACAGCAGCTTCGGCGTGCTGTAATAGTTCACCGCGATCGTGACCGCACCGCATTCACGTTCGCCGGGCTTTGCGCAAAGCCGCTCCGCAGCTTCTTTCTGAACCATTACCGTAACCGCCGAGATCGGCAGCCGTTCTTCAAGCAGCCGCATGATAACGGGCGAGGTTATATAATAGGGGAGGTTTGCGCATACGTATATTTCGTCAAAATCGCCGAGCTTTTCCGCAATAAGGCTTTTCAGATCTGTTTTCATCACGTCCGTGAAAACGATCTCGATATTGTCGTACTCAGCGAGCGTTTCCGCCAGGATAGGCTTCAGCCCCTCGTCGATTTCGATTGCGAGGACCTTGTCGCAGCGCTCCGCAAGCTCCTTTGTAAGCACTCCGATACCCGTTCCTATTTCGATCGCCGCAGCGCCTTTTTTGCAGCCGCCCATTTCGGCGATTTTCGGGCAGACGGACGGATTTATCAGAAAATTCTGTCCCAGTGATTTTGAAAATGAAAATCCGTGCCGCTGGAAAAGCTCTTTTATCGTTCCGATATTTGTCAGCTGCATACGGTATACTCCTCGTTTTTTTCGCGGCTGTCCTTGGACGGCTTGCGCAGTATCGAATTTTTCGGGAAAGCCGTATCGTATGGGATAGTGAGCTTTTCTGTAGCGTGGTTCGCGATTCGCACGCTTTCGCCCTTTTCATTAAACATTTCGGTCGGTGAAAATCTAACGGGTCTCATGCCGGGCGAGAGTATTTCAAGCTCATCATCGAGTGTGAAATAATTGCGCTGTGTAAGGTGAATTACGCCGCCGCTGCATTCGGTCACAACTCCGCAGAAATCGTATTCTCGGTAGTATCCGCTGTCCTCATAGTGCTGCTGTGCGTCGTCATGTTCAAAGAAAAATCCGGTGCAGTAGGGTCTGTGGCTGACCTTGTACACCTCCGAGCGCACCCAGTCGGGGGCAGGTCCATGCTTGTACGCCGCGTCAAGCGCGCCTCGGTAAGCGTTCGTTACCGTTGCGACATAATATGAGGATTTTGCGCGTCCTTCAATTTTAAGGCTTGTAACTCCCGCTTCGAGAAGCTCGTTTATATGCTTGATCATACAGAGATCCTTCGCGTTGAGAATATATGTTCCGCGCTGGTCCTCGAAAATTTCAAAGTCCTGTCCGATCCGCTTTTCCTCGGTTATAAAATATCGCCAGCGGCACGGCTGCGCACACGCTCCGCGGTTTGCGTCACGGTCTGCAAGGTATTTCGAGAGCAGGCACCTTCCCGAAAAGGAAACGCACATTGCCCCATGTACAAACGCCTCGATCTCCATATCGGACGGGATTCTTTCGCGTATCTTTTTTATTTCCGCAAGGCTTGTTTCCCGCGCGAGAACTATGCGCTTGGCGCCCATTCTGTACAGCTCGTTCGCGGTTTCATAGTTCATTATCCCGACCTGCGTTGACATATGTATGTCAAGACCGGGGGCGTATTTTTTCGTCATTGCCATAACGCCGACGTCAGCCGCGATAACTGCGTCGATGCCTGTTTTCTGCGCCTCTCGGATAAATTCGGGGAACCGCTCCGCTTCGTCGTTTGTGGGGACAGTGTTGCAGGTGAGGTACACCCTGACATTTTTGCCGTGCGCGAAATCGACCGCTCTTTTCAGCTCGTCCATATTGAAATTTTTCGGGTTTGCGCGCATACCGAACGCCTGACCTCCCAGATATACAGCGTCGCAGCCGTAATCGACTGCCGCTTCAAGGCATTCGTAATCCCCTGCCGGGGAGAGAAGCTCTGCCATTTTACATTTCCTTTCAACAGCACAGCACCGCACAATTTAAGCAAACTGCACGGTGTTGCACAAAAAATTATTCAATTTCGGACTGTGCTTCGGTAAGCCCTGCGCGGATAAGGTTTGCTTCGTGCTCATCGTGAGTCGTTGCGTAGAATACCTCCCCGGTTTCCTCGTTTGCGCAGAAGTAATAATAATTTGTTTCTGCAGAGTTAAGCACAGCATTGATAGCGTCAAGTCCCGGACTGCATATCGGTCCTGCGGGGATGCCGTTGCAGATATAGGTGTTGTATGCGTCTGAATATCGCCGCAGGCGCGATGTGTCGGTCACAAACGGCTTTATATCGTTTTCAACATAAAGCGTGGTAACGTCCGACTGCAGGTATGGAAATTCCTCGGAGCTGCGTATTCTGTTAAGGAAAACGCTTGCAACATAGTACATATCCTCAACGCTCGCCGCTTCCTTCTGAACCATTGAAGCAAGGGTTATTACCTCGTCAAGCGTCATGTTCATCTCACCCATCTGCTTGTACATTACCTTCGTTATCTTGTCATTGAAGTTCTTGTACATTTTTTTTGCAGCGTCCTCGGCGTTTTCGATTTCCTTTTCGCGCTGGGCAGCTTCCGCCTTGTCCTGTTCCTCTTTAGATTCATAAGTTATTTTCTCAGTATCAAGAACCGCATAAAATTCGTAGGTGTCGGGGAAGAGATAGCCCTCAAGCTGATTGAATTTAGAGGATTTTGTGCTGAGCCTGCGTTCAAAATCATAGTTGTTCTGAATAGTTTTATAATAGGCTTCAAAATCGCTTGCATAGCAGACCTTGTTTTCCTCAAGCAGATTTCCGATGTCCTTTGCGGTCATGCCTTCGGAAATGCGTATAGTGACTGTTTTTTTGTCTTCGGAAATACTCTGGAGCGTTTTGAAAATCGTCATATAAGACATAGTTGAACTGAGCGTATACGTTCCTGGGTAGTAGCTGTCCTTTTTTCCGGTGAAATCGGCAAATTCCTTAAAGAATTTTGCCGATTTTATTATGTTGTTCTCCTGAAGGATCGCACCCACAACATCAGTAGTGGCTCCGTCGGGAATAACTATATCAAGCTCAAACTCCGTTGGCGCAATGCCTGTCATATCCAGCGCGAAGGTCACGATATGCGTTGAAAAATACGCCGAAACGCCGACGATAACAACGCACAGAAACGCTCCCAGCAGGATATATGCAAATGTTCGTGAGCGCTGCCGCTGGCGTTCGTAGCGCCTGCGGATTTCCGAAATTTCACGGCGGCTGCGGCGGTCATCCTCTTCGTCCTCGTCATTTTCCTCGGCGATTTCTGCTGTGCGGGAAGTGCTTGCACGTACAGCGCCGATCTCGACCATCTGCGTTGCCGCGTTGTCATAGTGTATCATGCCCTTTTCGGGCTTTGCGTTCTCTGCATGAAACGGCTCGTTTTCATCATCGTCTGCTGGAAACTGAGAGCTTTTCTTTCGTTCAGGCTGTGCTGAGGAAGCTTTTCGATACGGTGTTTTTTCTGCAGCGGTTTTTGCGGGTAAGCCTCCGGAAGCTTCATCAGTATGGCGTACCGCCTGTGTTGCCGGCGGCTGCTTTTTCTTGCTTTCAATGGAAAACAGAACTTCAGACAGATCTTCGTCGCTTACTCTTTGTTTTTTTTCAGCCTGCGGCGCGCTTTCACGAATAGCTTCTTCCGCCTTTACAGGCTTGTTATGCGGCTGAGGAACGGGTCTGCGCTTAGGTGCCGAGTGTTTTACGGACGCAGAAACTTCCTGCTTTGGTTTTTCCGCAGAAGTGCCGGATTCCGGCTTATCCGCGCCGCTATGTAAAAAAGCGGCAAGACTCTCTATGTTGTCGAATTCCTTTTCTTCCAAAATAACTCCTCCAATCCGAGGTATTAGTTTTTGCTTAATATTTTCGTTTCGGTAACAAGTATATCAACGGGCAGGTCGTGTTCTTCGCGCGGCACTTCTCCCAGAAAATCATCATAGCATATCCCGACGGAAATGCCGTCATAGTCATGCAGAAAACGGTCATAATAGCCTCCGCCGTAGCCCAGACGATACCCGTTTTCGTCAAACGAAAGCGCGGGTACTATGCAAAATGAAGCGGAAAAATCTTCGGGTTCTTCGCTGCCTGTCGGTTCGGGAATACCGAACGCGCCCGTTTTAAGCTCTGCAAAATCAGTTATCCGGAAAAAGCGCATTTCCTTGCCTTTGCAGCGCGGGGCGTACACCTTTTTGCCGTCTGAAATAAGCTTGGTTATAAGCTGCCGCGTATCTACTTCAATGTCCGTGGAAATATAGCAGAGAAAATTTCCCGCCGAATGAATCTGCGGCAGACTTATAATATTATTATATATCATAACATCGTTTTCTTGCTTGGAATTTTTGTCCATATTCCGCCGACGCTCTAAAAGATTTCCGCGAAGCTCTTTTTTATTTATCTGCATTGAAGCGAATCTCTTACTTTTTTAGCTTTCGGTGCGCCCGCGAGGATTTCGGAAAGAGTCAGTCCAAACTCAACTGCCGCTCCGGGACCCTTTGCGGTAATGATTTTTCCGTCATGTACCACGAGGTCGGAACAGACCTCGGCACCCTCTAAAAATTCCTCAAAACCGGGGAAGCAGACCGCCTTTTTGCCTTTAAGCAGCCCCTTTTTTCCGAGAATTGACGGCGCGGCGCAGATAGCTGCAATGTATTTGTCGTTTTCGGCGCAGTAGTCGATAGATTCCTGAACTGCGCGGCTTTTTTCGAGATTGAGCGTTCCCGGCATTCCGCCGGGCAGCATTATCATTTCAACGTCGTCGCCGAGAGCGAGCTGTTCTTCGGTTATATCGGGAACGACCGCTATACCGTGCGAGCTGACGATAACGTCGTCGCCTATTCCGACTGTCACAACCTCAAGTCCGCTTCTTCTTAAAATGTCAACAGGGGTTATACCCTCGGTTTCCTCAAATCCGTTTGCAAGAAAAACGTATACCATGTCTGTCCTCCGTTATTCGATATTTACAGTGAATTTTTCTTCCATAAAGCAGGGATAATACGACTGCTTCGCCTTGCGCAGATTTTCCTCGCCCATATCCTCCTCGCGGTTGATATAGCGGTAATTTTCGCAGTTGTTCAGAACGAACTGCTTGTTTATCATGGGATATGCGCCCTGAAAATCTGTGAATGCCTTTTCGACGTGGACAACGGCGGTGTCGCTGTTGAGCCGTTCGCCGAACGAAAAAGCCTGAACCTTTCCGTCTACCCGGAGAAGTCCTCCGAAATAATCCAGCTCAAAGAAGTGCCGCAGACCTGCTCTTACCGCGCATATTTCCTCGGCTTTATCCTTGTCCTCGATATTGTTTATGCAGATATTGCGTTCGCACCACTCGTCGTTCATTTCCGAACATTCGGAAATGTTTTCGGGAGTGATCGGTTCATAGCTCCAGTTATTTTCGCTGAAGCGCGTGATATGGTTTCGCTTTGCATGATATTTTTTTCCGCTGAGTTCGGCGAGGTCGCTGCGGTTGTAGATGTAATCGTATAAATCAGCGCTTGTGCCGACCTGCGCTCTTTCGCCGTATATTTCTTTAAGCGTGAGCATTGAGAGTTTGTTCATTGTCGTAAAATAAAAGGGGAGGGAAGCGGCTTTACAGTACGCTTTCAGTTCGTGAAGGACCTCTCTGAGATCGCCGCGCCCTGCGGGAAAATAAAGCCCGTCCCGATTTTTTATAAGAAAAAAGTCCTTGAAACGGCAAATCCTTATATCATAAATTTCGCTCCAGCAGAAGCAGTTTCCAAAAGTATATTCACAGCCGCGGAAATCGGAATATCGCAGCAGTTCGGTTACCCATTTCTTGTCCGAAAGCGTTACTGGTCTGAATTCAAGCATTGTTGTTCTCCTGAATTGTTTTTTGCACTATCTTGCATATTTCATTATGTATATCGCCGATACTCCGCAGCTGTCCGCTGTTGCTGCATTCGACGATCTCCCAGCCGCAGCGTTTTCCGACATAGAGCGCTGCTTCACGGCAGTGTTCCATAAAAATAATGTTGCGCTCATGTACATCTTTCTTACTTTCATCACCGCCGTAGCGCTCGGAAAGCAGCTTCTGAGATATTTCTATCGGCATATCAAGAAAGATTGTTTTTTTCGGCTCAGGAAGTCCGAGTCTGCTGTATTCGAGGTCGAACAGCCATTCGAGATAACTGTTCCATTTAGTCTTGTCCAGCTTTGTCATCTGGTATATGGCGTTTGAAGTGACGTAGCGTGCGGAAATTATTGGCTTGCCGCTTTTGTAAAGCGGCTCCCAGTGCGTTTTATAGCTTGTGTATCGGTCTACAGCGTACATGAGACTTGCCGAGTATGCGCTTACTTCGGGATCTTCTTCATTAAATTCGCCCGCTAGGTAACTGCTTATGATTCTGCCGCTGTCTGTATTATAATACGGAAAGGTGATAAAATGTACGTCTGTGAATTTTTTCTTCATAAGCTCAAGCTGCGTTGATTTTCCGCAGCCGTCAAGCCCCTCGATTACAATAAGCATAGCGACCTCCGAAGTAAAAAATACCTATTCAGTTTATTTTAACACATTTGCGGACAACAGTCAAGGGTAAAGACAGATAAAATTGCCCCGCGGCTGTTATGATACAATAGAACTGTTACAAAAAAGAAGACAAACGCACTCAAAAATGTTATGATGTTAATAACCACAAAAACACATAACGAAAGAGGCGTTTATCTTCATGAATATTATAGCACA